>Ga0126362_10000052_pt1 | contig 148667 bp, 145 predicted proteins | sample ANMtaG_FD_126269 | JGI IMG/M metagenome (GOLD analysis project Ga0126362, IMG submission 126269) | Continental margin sediment microbial communities from North Pacific Ocean - ANME2c_DSS_Sorted | ecosystem: Environmental > Aquatic > Marine > Continental margin > Sediment | place: Pacific... | reverse complement strand
TGGCAAACCAGTCAAGAAATTCGTTCCAGGTGCGGGGGTAGTCCCCTCCAGGAGTTGGCGTTAGCATCTGGGTTTCCATCCAGCTATTCTCACGTCACTGGAGCTAAATAGATACCCCTTACGAATATACAGTCTTTGGCCGTTATTGTTAACCAGTCTGCAGCTGGTCGGCACTGCCGGTTCAGCGACGGTCGTGGATCATCCGCCAGACGTTGCACCCGCTCGGGCATGCCAGGCCTGGGGTCGGCTGTGCAGCCGCAACCTGCGACGTGGAGAGGGAGAGATCGGCAGGGTCGCTGCCAGGCGACGGAGTGCCACCCATGACAAGGGCAGTCATGCTGACCGCCACCACTTTTGTAACCATCAACATGATCGTCTCCAGCAGTTGGTCACAAATTCAAGATAGACCCGCCGAAGACAAAAATCGCGGGGATTTACCCTCAAGCCCTCAAGGTGTAGACGGCCCTCCGGGCTTCTCCGGCAGGTCTCCTTCCCGCAGTTTCCGGCCCACCCACATCAATCCCGTCTCGTAGTTCGCGGCGCCGACCTGGATGCCGCCAACAGTCCGGAGCGCACCGGTGCCATCGTCGGTGGCAGGCCCCTCCCCCGTGTACTCGCCAGGAACCAGCAACCGACCCTCCTTCAGGAAATCGGCGATGCGAAGCTCCCGCATGCCGCGACCCCAGTGCCACTGCTTCTTGATGTCGTACGTACTGGCAACGGTCTTCCTGGTTGGATTGGATTTCTTCATATCATCTCGGCCGAATCAAAAAACAGGCGCCAGCATAGCCCGCGCCAATCAAGGCCGGCATGACCTCGGCCCCGTCACCGCGGTCACGTTTGCCCCTGCCCTATTCGGGCGGCGGCTTCCTGGCTTCTTCTGACACCGTCGGCAACGATCCGTGCTCCGTGGCCTCCCCCGCCTCCACATAGTTGAGCTCGACCGGATGAACGATGGAAGGCCTCGGTTCGCCATCGAAGCGGACCAGCACATGCTCGCCGCTTGCGCCAGTGATGATTCCGAACCTTCCCCCGAGCTCGACCCTGCCGCCGCGCCGCGCGGGTACCCTGAAACGGATTCGGATGTACGGAAGACCTACCCGGAAATACTCCACCATGCGAACTCCCTGACTTGTTGTCGACCTGTCGAGGGTGTTGCAAGGGCCTGTCGGGGCCCGCGCAACATCGACGACCGCTCGTCGCAATTTCGTCAAAGTCCCATGGGATGCGTGTCAGCCAGGGCCGATCCCCGCTGACAGCCGCCGGACATTCCGGCAGGCAGGTACAGGTGCGTCGCCGCTGCTCAGCCAGCGTTGCCGAGGGCGCTTTCTTCCGCGATGACCACCTCGTCGACCTCCTCGCGCGGCCCGACGTTCAGGTCTTCGGAGAGTCCCTTCAGCACGACGTAGCCCGCCTGCAGGGCTTCGGCATAGGTGGCGAATCCGGTGGCCGCCTCCATCAGCGGCTCGAACTCCATCGAGTTGTCGAAGGATTCCAGCAGCACCCAGAAATAGTCGCCTGCGTCGTGTTGGTCGACGGTCAGGGCAATGGAGATAAGTTGACCAGCCATGGCGCGGATGGTGGCGCGCCCAAATGACAGGCCCAAGAAGTAACCGTGAACGTTCGGCTTCCGCCCCAGCTTGCCGAACGCTTTGCCCTTCGCGCAACAGGCCTACACGGCTTGATGCCGGATCGGCGATGCTCGGTGCATGCCCATCGCAAATTCACGTCCGCCCTCGCGCATCGGATGGCGCGTCGCCGCGCTGATCTACACGGTCGCGGGCGTCGTCTGCATCCTGAGCTGCGCCATCGCGCCCGACAGCGACGTGAGCCTGCTCGTCGCCATCGCGGGCGGGCTGCCGTGGTCGCTGAGCCTGCTGCCGCTCGGCCTGTCGCCCGGCGTGGCCAACGTGGCGCTGCTGATGCTGGCCGCGAGCTGGTTGGTCAACGCCGCGTTGCTGTGGTGGCTGGCGTTGCGCGGGCGCCGACGCTCCGGGCCTTCGCACCCGGCCTAGCGTCTCCCCGGAGAGCGGGATCGCGTTTCGGTGCGATCATCTCGCCCCGAAACGCCGGGCGCGTCGCGCTCCGATACCTCCAACACAAAGGCTTTTCCCCGATGCCCCAAGACCTGCAGCAAGTCAACGCGCCGCTGATCGGCGTTCCCGGCGGCCGCCATCTGCTCGACACTCCCGCCCTGCTGATCGACCTGCCCGCGATGACGCGCAACATCGAACGCATGGCCGCCTTCGCGAAGGCGCGCGGCGTGAACCTGCGACCGCACGTGAAGACGCACAAATCGGTCGAGATCGCGCGACGCCAGGTGGCGGCCGGCGCCATCGGCGTGAGCTGCGTCACGATGGGCGAGGCGGAGGTGATGGTCCAGGGCGGCATTCCGGGCGTGCTCATCACCTCGCCCGCGGTCACGCCGAGCAAGATCGCAAGGCTCATCAAGCTGGCGCAGCGGGCGCGTCCGGGCGACGTGATGGTGGTGGTGGACAACCCGCAGAACCTGGCCGACCTGGCGCGCGCGGCGAGCGAACTCACGCACCCGCTCGACGTGCTGGTGGACTACGGCGCCGGCTACAACAGAACCGGCTGCGCCACGCAGGCGAAGGTGCTCGAGCTGGCCGCGCTGGTGGCCGCCGAGCCGCGCCTGCGGCTGCGCGGGCTGCAGTCGTATGCGGGCAACCTGCAGCACATCGTGGCGCGCGACGAGCGCAGCGCGGCGGCGGCCGGCCTGCGCGAAACCGTGGCGGGCATCGTGGCGGCCGCAAGGCGGCAGGGCCTGAACTTCGACATCGTGACGGGCGCAGGCACCGGCACGCACGATCTCGATTCGCAGGAAAACGCCTTCACCGAACTGCAGGCGGGCTCGTACGTGTTCATGGACGCCGAATATGCGCGCGTGCTGGCCAACGGCGACCAGCCCTCGCCCTTCGAAACCTCGCTGTTCGTGCAGACGGCGGTGGTCAGCACGAATGCGGCCGACTGGGTGACGGTGGACGGCGGCACCAAGTGCTTCTCGACCGACAGCGGGGTGCCACTGGTGGCCAAAGGCGCCGATGCCGCCAGCCGCTACGCCTTCTTCGGCGACGAGCACGGCAAGCTGATGCCTGCCCTGGCCTCGCAGGCGCCTAAGCCGACGCTGGGAGCCCGGGTGGAATTCGTCACTCCGCACTGCGACCCGACGGTCAACCTGCATGACGCCTACCACGTGGTCGAGGGCGGCACACTGGTCGCCATCTGGCCGGTGGACGCGCGCGGCAGGCGATAGCAGAAAAGGTCGTCATAAGAAAACGCGAAAAGCGTATTTCACAAGCGCCGCGCGGCGGGGGACAGTCGGAAGCCTGTCCCTTTCTTTCCGGGCGCCCTTCCGGGGCCGCCCCGCCTCCATGGAATCCATCCAAGCAACGACGCGGCCCGCATCGCCGGCGCCCGGCGTGCAAGCGCCCTCCTCGCAGCAGCTTGCAGCCCGCTTCCGCCCGATCTTCCAGCGCATCGCCGAAGGTGCGGCGCAGCGCGAGAACCAACGCGAACTCGCCTACGAGCCCGTGGCCTGGCTCAACGCCGAACGCTTCGGCGCACTGCGCGTGCCGCTCGAACACGGCGGCCTGGGCGGCTCGGTGGAGCAGCTCTACGACCTGCTCATAGAACTCGGCGAGGCCGACTCCAACCTGCCGCAGATCCTGCGCGCGCACTTCGGCTTCATCGAACGGCTGTTCGCCGAGATCGACCCTGCCCTGCACGGGCCGTGGATGCGCCTGGCGGCCGAGGGCGTGATCTTCGGCAACGCCACCACCGAGCTCGGCGAGGGCCCGCTCGGGGCGCTGCAGACCACGCTGAAGCGCGACGGCGACACCTGGCGGCTCGACGGCGACAAGTTCTACAGCACCGGCACGCTGTACGCCGACTGGATCTCCGTCTCGGCCCAACGCCTGAACGACGACGGCAGCAGCGACCGCGTGATCGCGCTCGTGCCGGCCGAGGCGCAGGGCGTGGAGCGCGTGGACGACTGGCGCGGTTTCGGCCAGCGGCTGAGCGCCTCGGGCACCACGCGCTTTCGCAATGTGCGCGTGAAACCCGAGAACGTGCTGCTGTACGTGCGCGATCAACCCACGCCGCTGACTGCGCACTTCCAGCTCACGCACCTCGCCACGCTGGCGGGCATCGCGCGCGCCATCGTGCGCGACGCCGTGGCCTTCGTGCAGCCGCGCAAGCGCATCTACAGCCACGGCAGCGGCGACACGCCGCGCGAGGATCCGCTGGTGCAGCAGGTCGTCGGCCAGCTCGCGAGCACGGCTTTCGTGGCGGCCTCGACGGTACAGGCCGTGGCGCGCGGCCTGGGCGAGGTCGACCGCTTCCGCCAGCGCGGCGAAGCGGTGCCCGAGAGCCTGCTGTTCGAAGTGGAGCTGAACACAGCCAAGGCACAGGCCGGCATCATCGACGCGGTGCTGCAGGCGGGCGCGCGGCTCTTCGACGTCGGCGGCGCCTCGGCCCTGCAGGAAGACCGGCGACTCGACCGGCACTGGCGCAATGCGCGCACGCTCGCGTCGCACAACCCGACCATCTACAAGGGTCGCGTGGTGGGCGACTACCTGCTGAACGGATCGAGGCCGACTTTCTATTGGGCGGTGGGAAGCGCCTGAAGTCCCGGCCGCAAGGACGGAAACCCGATCCGGTTTCTGGAGCAGGCCGACGCACCGAACACACCGGGCGCCGGCGTGCTCTTCAGGTGCGACTGAAGGACAGGAGCAGCCGGGGCCGCGTCGTCAGACGCGCGGAAGCGCCGCCAGGAAAGTGGACACGACGATCGCCGCGGCCCGGTCGAGCTGCAGGATGTCCGCCACGTCGAAGGCGTGCGGCGCGGTGCGTCCACTCGAGCCGAGTGGCTTGCGGATCTCGACAAGAACTTCGGCCGCCAGTTCGCGGTCGCTGCGCGGCCGGCCGTCGGGGTGCATCACCCATTCATCGACTTGATCGAATGGAATGCTGCGGAAGACTCCCACGATGGGGATGTACTTGTAGCGATCCTCGCCCACCAGGATGGGCACGCTGAGGTTACAGAAAAACGTGGTCGTCGACATGCAGGATCGCCGTCGCTAGCAAAGCTATCAATTGTTAATGAGTGCGCTGTCTGGAGCCATCCTCCGATGGAGCTATCAGAGGAAGAGACGTGACCTTCTGCACACAAATTGCCTCCATCCTCATCGATTCTCGCGTCAAAACAACCACTTTATTCTTACATAAAGATACACCGAATGGAATTTCTGATGTTTTCGGCTGTTTTGGCCCGGATTGAAGGGCCGGCCGAACGACAGACACAGGCGTAACCACGCCTGCGGAGGGATGGGGATGCGAGGGTGCGCGAAGAACGGCGCCGGCAGACAGGGGAATTACCCGGCCGCCCGTTCACCCGGCAGCGACAAATGGCGCGGGGCCGGCACCTCGGCCGGCCTTCCGGCAGGAATCAGGCTGGCGCGCTGAAACGCGGCGCACGCCGCTCGATGTTGGCCTTCACGGCCTCGGTCTGGTTCGGGCTGCCGATCAGGGCCTTCTGCTCGACCGACTCGGCCATCAGCAGCTCCGCCGCGCCCAGCGAAAGAGAGGCGTTCAGCAGTCGCTTGCCGGCGCGGATCGCGTCGGGGCTCTTGAGCGCGATCTCGTGCGCCATCTGCAAGGCCTCGGCCAACGGGTCGGCCGCGACGCGGGTGGCGAAGCCGATGCGCAGGGCTTCCTCGCCCGAGAAGATGCGGCCCGTGAAGGTGAGCTCGCGCACCACGTCGCTGCGCGCGAGCTCGCGCATCAGCACCATGCCGGCCATGTCGGGCACGAGGCCCCACTTGATCTCCATCACCGAGAGCTTCGTGTCGGGCGCGACGATGCGGATGTCCGCACCCAGCGCCACCTGAAGCCCGCCGCCGAAGGCCACGCCGTGCACCGCGGCGATGACCGGCACCGGCACCTCGCGCCAGACCATCGCCACCTGCTGCGCCGCGTTGGAGATGCCGTGGGTGCGTATCACCAGGTCGGCACCGGCCGCCCCCTCGCCCAGCACGCCGGCACCCGCGTCCTGCTGCTGCATGCGCTCGAAAGAAGCCATGTCGAGCCCCGCGCAGAAAGCCTTGCCGCGCCCCGAGATCACCACGGCGCGCGCCGCCTTGTCGCCGCGCAGCGCCTCGCCGGCCTCGATCAGCGCATCGAACATCGCCGGGTCGAGCGCGTTCATCTTGTCGGCGCGGGCGAGCTGCAGTTCCACCACGCCGTCGGCGTGGCGGGTCCATTCGATGCGGTCGGTCATTCGATGTCTCCTGGGCGGTTGCCGCGCCAGTATCGCCGGGTGCGGCCTCAGGCGATGATGGCGGCTGTCGCCTACACAACACCCCACTCGCCATGACCCTGGACCGCCGCAGCTTTCTTCTTCAATCTGGTTCGGCCGCCGCCGTGGTGGCGCTGTTCGGCCAGGGCTGCGCGGTGCCTTCGCCATCCTCGACCGCGCTTCCCGGCAGCGTGCTGGGCTTCACGGGCGTACCGGCCTCCCTGCGCGACGGCATCGTCGTGCCGCCCGAGTACGAGTGGCAGCTGCTCTACCCCTGGGGCACGCCCACCGGCGTCACGGGCCGCATGCCACCCTTCGCGCCAGATGCCCGCAACAGCGCCGAAGACCAGGCTGTGCAGGCCGGCATGCATCACGACGGCATGCACTTCTTCGCGCTCGACGCGAGCGGCGACCGCGGCCTGCTGGTGATGAACCACGAATACACCGACGAGCAGCTGCTGCACACCGATGGCGTCAAGGAATGGACCGCCGAGAAGGTGCGCAAGTCGCTGCACGCCATGGGCGTCTCGGTGATCGAGGTCCGGCGCAGCGGCCAGGGCTGGCAGCAGGTGCAGCCCTCGCCTTTTGCGCGCCGCGTGCACGGCAACACTGCGATGCGCATCGCCGGCCCCGCCGCCGGCACGCCGCTGATGCGCACCGCGGCCAATCCGGCGGGTGACGCGGTGTTCGGCACCTTCGCCAACTGCGCGATGGGCGTCACGCCGTGGGGCACCTACCTCACCTGCGAGGAGAACTTCCACGGCTACTTCGGCGGCCCGAAGGAAGCGGCCCGCAATGCCACGCCGGCGCAGCGCCGCTACGGTACGGTGGCCGGATCGCAGTGGGTCGAGTACTGGCGCTTCGAGGAGCGCTTCGACCTGAGCCGGCACCCGAACGAGCCGCACCGCTTCGGCTGGGTGGTCGAGATCGACCCCTTCGACCCGACGGCCACGCCCGTCAAGCGCACCGCGCTGGGCCGCAAGCGGCAGGAAAGCGCCACCTGCACCATCGCGAAGGACGGCCGCCTGGTGGTCTACATGGGCGACGACTCGCGCTTCGAGTACATCTACAAGTTCGTCAGCCGCGACAAGGTGCGCCCCGGCACCGATGCGGCCGCGCGCGCCGCCAACCGCCACCTGCTCGACGAAGGCACCCTCCACGCCGCGCGCTACGACACCGGCGGCCGGGGAAAGTGGCTCGAACTCACGCACGGCCGCGACGGCCTCGATGCGGCGCACGGCTTCGCCGACCAGGCCGAGGTGCTGATCCACGCACGACTGGCGGGCGACATCGTCGGCGCCACGAAGATGGATCGCCCCGAGTGGATCGCCATCCACCCGCAAAGCGGCGAGGTCTACGTCACGCTCACCAATAACAGCCAGCGCGGCGACGCCGGCAAGCCCGGCCCCGACGCGGCCAATCCGCGCACCAACAATCTCTTCGGCGGCATCCTGCGCTGGCGCGAGGACGGCGGCGACGCCGCTTCCCCCGGCTTCTCCTGGGACCACTTCGCGCTCGCGGGTGATCCGGCGCAACCCGGCAGCGGCGCACGCTATCCCTCGGGCGATGCCGACATGTTTGGCGCCCCCGACGGCCTGCACTTCGACAAGGGCGGCCTGCTCTGGATACAGACCGACCTCAGCGGCCAGGTGCTCGGCAAGGCTCCCTACACCTCGCTGGGCAACAACCAGATGCTGTGCGCCGACCCGGCCTCGGGCCGCATCAAGCGCTTCCTGACCGGACCCAACGGCTGCGAGATCACCGGCTGCGTGGTCACGCCCGACCGGCGCACGCTGTTCGTCAACATCCAGCATCCGGGCGAGGCGCGCGACGACGGCGACACGAAGCACAACAGCGCCTGGCCCGACGGCGCCGAGCCGGGCAGCGCGCGGCCGCGCTCGGCGACGCTGGCGATACGCCGGCGCGATGGCGGTATCGTCGGCACCTGAGACAAACAGGCAGAGAAAAAAGGGAAAACCATCATGAGCATCCGCATCGTCCGCCTCGGCACTCCACGCGCCCCCGACGAAGGCTTGCGCGTCGGTACCGTGCGCCGTCCGCCGCGCGGCGTTCCGAAGACCGAGTTCGCCTCGCAGGACTGGTACGACGTGTGGTACCCGAACCTGGCGCCCTCCGTCGAGACGATGAAACAGGCTCAGGAAGCCCAGAAGGAGGAATCGCCCGCGCAGTGGAACGCCTTCGTGCGCAAGTTCAAGGCGGAAATGGCCGAACCCGATGCGAGCCGCAGCCTCGACCTGCTGGCCGCGCTGTCGCATGGTGCATCCCTGTCGGTCGGCTGCTACTGCGAGGAGGAATCGAAGTGCCATCGCTCCGTGCTGCGCAGCCTGCTGGCCGAGCGCGGCGCGAAGATCGTCGACTGACGGGCTTGTTCAGACCATCGGCGCGCCGAGGAACACGGGCAGGTTCTCGGCCTGCGCCGAATACGCGGCGAGCGCCGGAAACTCGGCTGCAGAGACGGCATCGGGCGTCACCAGCTGCGTGAAGGCCCAGGCCACGGCCACCGAGACGCCCGCTTGCGTCATCGTCCTTTCCTTCGCGGACAACGGTGCCTCCACCATCTCGCGCTCGAGCGCCGAATACGCGGCGCAGAGCTGGCTCTGCACGCGGTCCATCCACGGCTGGTGCAGCTTCTCGGCCGGGCGCAGCTTGCGCTCGTAGACGATCTGCACGGTCTTCTCGCAGGCCGCCAGCGCGAGCCCCGTAAGGCGCAGCGTGCGCAGCCTCTGCGCCAGGTCGGCCGGCATCAGGCTGCGTCCGCTCAGGGCCTCCGCGTAATCGACGATCAGCGTCGAATCCATCAGCACCGAGCCGTCGTCGCAGACCAGCGTGGGCGCCTTCACCACCGGGTTGATGGCGCCGAACTGCTCGAAGGTGCTGAAGACGGAGATCGAGCGATGCTCGAAGGAAAGGCCGAGCAGGCGCAGCGAAATGGCGGTGCGCCGCACGTAGGGCGAGTCGAGCATGCCGACGAGTTGCATTGTTTCTCCTGAAGAAGGGAGGCTCACGATACCGGCGGCACGGCGCATGCTGAATGGCAATCCATCGAAAATCGCGGGCCCGAACCGATCGATCATCGGCGGCCCCGTGCCTGCCCGCCCTCCGGACTTCACATGACCATCGACAAGAAAGACCGCCTGATCCTCGAAGCGCTGCAGACCGATGCGCGCCAGAGCCTGGCCGCCATCGGCAAGCGCATCGGCCTCTCGCAGCCGGCCATGAGCGAGCGCGTGCGCAAGCTCGAAGAGGCGGGCGTGATCGAGGGCTACGGTGCGCGCGTCAACCTGCGCGCGCTGGGCGTTGGCCTGCAGGCCATCATCCGCGTCGACACCACGCACGCAGGCATTGCCAGGTACCTGAAGCTGTTCGAGGCCATGCCCGAGGTGCTGAGCGCCGACCGCGTGACCGGCGAGGACTGCTTCTTCGTGCGCTGCGCGATCGCCGAACCGGCCGACCTGGAGCGCGTGGTGGACGCGCTGGCGGTCGACGGCTCGGTGACCACATCGCTGGTGCTGTCGAGCCCGGTGAACAAGCACGTCACCGTGCGCGCGGCCAAGCCGCCGAAGAAATGACCGAGCGGGCCGCCGCTCAGCGCTGCGCCTTGTCCTTCTGGTTCTGCGCCTCGATGCGCTCGCGCGCGGCCAGCCAGTCGGCGTCGCTCCACTGGCGCAGCTCGTAGAAGTTGCCGCCGGTGGCCAGCGCGTTGCCGCCGTCCATCATGATGCTCTGGCCCGTGAGCCAGTCGCACTGGCCGGGCGCCATCAGGAAGGAAGCGAGGTTCTGCAGCTCGCTCATGCGGCCGGTGCGCGCCAGCGGGTTGTTCTGCTTGCTGCGCGCGCCGGGCTCCTCGCCGGGGTTCAGGCGCTTGCTCATGCCCTCTGTCGGGATCTCGCCGGGGCCGACCGCATTGAGGCGGATGCCGTGGCGCGCCCATTCGACCGCAAGCGACTTGGTCATGACCTCGATGCCGGCCTTGCTCATGGCCGAGGGCACGACGTAGGGGCTGCCGTTGTCGACCCAGGTGACGATGATGCTCATCACGCTGCGGAAGGCGTCGCCCTGTTTCCACTCGCCGGATTTCGCCTGCGCCACCCAGCGCTTGCCCACGGCCTGCGTCACGTAGAAGCTGCCGTGGAACACGATGTTGGCGATGGCGTCGAAGGCGCGCGGCGAGAGAGCCTCCGTGGGCGAGACGAAATTGCCCGCCGCGTTGTTGACCAGCCCCGTGAGGCCGCCGCTCTGGAACAGGCTCTCGACCATCTCGTCGACCTGCTGCGCGATGCGGATGTCGACGCCGAAGGTGTCGATGCGCCGGCCTGGAAACTGCTGCCGCCATTCGGCCGCCGTCTCCTCGCAGACCGACTGGCGCCGGCCGCAGATGGCCACGTCGGCGCCGAGGCTCAGGAAGCGCTCGGCCATCGCGCGGCCAAGGCCGGTGCCGCCGCCGGTCACGAGGATGCGTTGGCCGTTCATGAGGGAAGCTTCAAACATGTTTCGTCTCCTTGGTCGATGGAGCGGCGGCAGGGAAGAAGGAAGCAAGACAGCGCCGCCACTCGCCCATGCTACGCGCGCACCGGCGCGGCGGCTTGCGGGAAGTGGCTTCGGGGCACGGGCGAGAATGCGCGAAACGAATTCCCCGGAGACCAGGACCGATGCCGAGTACCGCCAGCCCAGCCGCCGACCACACCGCCCCGCTCGAAGGCGTTCGCGTCCTCAGCCTCGCATTGAACCTGCCCGGCCCCGCCGCGCTGCTGCGCTGCCGCGGCATGGGTGCCACCTGCCTGAAGCTGGAGCCGCCGGGCGGCGACCCGATGGCGCTCTACAACAAGCCCGCTTACGCGGCGCTGCATGAAGGCATCGCCATCGAGACGGCCGACCTGAAGACCGACGCGGGCCAGCAGCAGCTGCATGCCGAACTCGCGCGCACCGACGTGCTGCTGACCTCGTTCCGCCCCTCCGCGCTGCGCAAGCTCGGTCTCGACTGGCCTGCGCTGCAGGCGCGCCATCCGTCGCTGTCGCAGGTCGCCATCGTCGGCGCGCCGGGCGAACGCGCCGAGGAGCCGGGCCACGACCTGACCTACCTCGCCGAAAGCGGCCTCGTCACCGGCACCGAGCTCCCGCCCACGCTCTACGCCGACATGGGCGGCGCCCTGCTCGCGAGCGAGGCGGTGCTGAAGACCATGCTGCTGCGCTCCCGCAAGCCGGGCGGCGTGTACCTGGAAGTGGCGCTGAACGCCTCGGCCGACTGGCTCGCCCTGCCCCGCACCTGGGGCCTGACGCAGCCTTCGGGCGCGGTCGGCGGCGCGCATGCCGGCTACCGCGTCTACCCCTGCGCCGACGGCCGCGTGGCCGTGGCCGCGCTGGAGCCGCATTTCGCGGCCCGGCTCTGCGAGGCGGCGCAGATCGCTTCGCGCGACATGCTGGCGCCAGCCACGCGCGGACAGCTGGCCGCATGGATCGCGACGCGCACACGCGCCGAGCTCGAAGCCATGGCCCGCGAGCGCGACGTGCCGCTGCTCACGCTGGCCGACTGACTCGGCGGCCTCAGCGACCGGGCCCGTCGCGCTGCCGGTCTTCGCGCTTGAGCGCCAGGTAGGTGTCGAGATCGATCTCGTGCAACTGGCGCGGGTACTGTTCGGCCGCCGCGAACCAGCGGCGCTGGCGGCGCTCTGCCTGGTCCGCCCCCGGTGCCGAGAGGTAGGCGTCCAGCGTCAGGAAGTAGCGCATCGCGTTGCGCTCCACCAGCCCGCGCAGGCCGCGGATGTAGTCGGGCTGGCCTTCCGGCGTCTTGCCGGTCACGGTGAAGCCCACCTTGTCGCTGCCGAAGGTCGCCAGGTAGGCCATGGTGCCGAGCCGAACCACGGTGTTGTGGTCGTAGCTGTAGCTGAAGTGCAGGAAGCTCTTGCGCTCGTCGAGCGCCACGGCCTCCAGCGTGACGCGGTAGTTGCTGGTGCCCAGCGGGCCGGTCTCGGCCGACAGTTCGACCAGCAGGTGCTCGGGCGTGGCGCTGGACACCTTGTAGACGAAGGGCAGCTCGAAGGCCTGGTCGATCGGCTTGTCGTAGCGGCGCACCACATAGAGCGTCAGCATCTCGCGCCCCTGCGGCCCGCTGGCCGTGCGGCAGCGCCGGTTGTTGATGTGCAAGGTCAGCACGGCGCACCAGTGGGCCGACCCTTTGAGCGCTGAGCCGATGTCCGCGAGCGGATGCTCGACCACTGCGTAGACGTCGCCCTGCAGGCCGTCCGCGGTTTCCATGGAGTCGAGCTGCACGGGGCGCCCGAAACTGCTGCGCTCGAGCTTGTCGCTCAGGCGCTGGTGGGTGGCGCGCAGCGCCTGGGCGGAAGCGTTTTCCGGCGCGGCCGCGAGCGATTGCTGCACCGGGGAAACCGCGAGCAGCAGCACCGCGGCCAGAGTGCGTGTCCATGAAGCCGGCGAGTGGGGCGAACTGCTCATGGGGCCACACCATACAACGGACTGCCCCGCCCTCGCCTTCAGTCGGACTGCAAAGGCTTGCTGCGCCGCACCAACAGCAGCATGGCGCCGGCCAGCAGCAAGGCTCCCGCCCACTGGCGCGGTGCCATCGGCTGCGAGAGCAGCGCGGCGGCCAGCAAGGCGGCCACCAGCGGCTCGATCAGGGTGCCGACCACCGCGGCCGTCGGCGACAGGCGCCGCGCACCCCAGGCAAAGGCAAGGTAGGCCACCGATGTGGTCACTACGCCCGTGTAGCCCACGCCCAGCCACTGCGCGCCACCGACCGGCCAGGTGATGCCGCCGGGCCATGCGACGGCAAGCATGCACAGCGCCGCGACCGTCATGCCCCAGGCCGAAGCCGTGACGGCGGGCACCCGCGCCGGCATGCGCGCGTTGCCCAGCACCACCATCGCATAGCAGAAGGCCGAACCGAAGGACCAGGCAAGGCCAAGCGCGTGCCCCGGCGCGAGCGGGCCCCATCCTCCGGCAGGCATCACCAGCAGCAGCACGCCCGCCAACGCAAGCAGCAGGCCCGCGAGCAGCCTCGCACCGAAGCGCTCGTAGCCGCGCAGCACCGACACCAGCGCCACGATCACCGGCGCGCAGCAGATCGAGATCACCGTCGGCAGCGCCGCGCCCAGGTATGCGATGCCGGCGAACCAGCAGCTCACGTTGAGCGCCATGGCGGCGCCCGTGGCCAGCATCTGGAAGCGCTCGCGGCCGGCAAGGTCAGCCCAGCCGGTGCCGGGCACAACGGGCGCCCGCCAATGCAGCCACCACAGCAGCGGCAGCCCGAGCGCGAAGCGCGCCAGCGACAGGCTCCGCGGCGCGACGCCGCCATCGATCAGGAATTGCGCCACCAGCGCCCCGCCGCCCCACAGGGCGCCGGCCAGCAGCACGCCGCCCCAGGCCAGGGCGGCAGACGTTCTTGCGTTCATTGTTGAAAGTTCTCCATGACGCCCGCCACGGCCGATCGATCGGGGATCGGCAACAGAAGGCAGGCGTGACCATCCGAGCCACCGGCCGGCCCTGGGGCACGAACGGCGGCGACCACTTGCGGGCCTGAGCGCGGCGCTGGAAGCGCGCGTCAGCTGCGGGTCGGGGGAGGAGGAGAACGGTACAGGGCCATGTGGCGTATCTTAGGCTTCCACTCTTTTTTCGAGGAAGCGCAGATGCCACTCGTACGGATCGATCTTTCCAGCGACAGCCCCGAGACCTTGGGCCCGGCCATTGGGGATCTCGTCTACCAGGCCATGCGGGACACCATCAACGTGCCGGAAGACGACAAGTTCCAGGTCATCGCACGGCACGAGGCGAAGAACCTGGTGCATCCGGCGAGCTACCTCGGCGTTGCCTACTCGCCGGGCTTCGTGCTGATCCAGATCACGCTGAATCACGGACGGACGACGGAGAAGAAGAAGGCCTTCTACAAACGCGTAGCCGACGACCTGCACAGCCAGCTGGGCATCCGGCGCGAGGACGTGTTCATCAACCTCGTCGAGGTGTCGAAGGAGAACTGGTCCTTCGGCAATGGGGAGATGCAGTACGCCTAGCGGCAGGCGCCGCTGGCGACTCAACCCGCGTCAGCGCGGCTTGCGGATGCTGCCGCGCACCGGGCCGGCAGCCTTGCGCGATGCGGTGCCCGAGCCGTTGTCGCGCGGCGGCAGGCCGGTGTGCTGCGTGAGGATGCGGCCCTTCGAGGGCTTCACCGGCGCGAGCTTCACAGGCGCCGTCTTGCTGGCGGCCGGCACGGCCGTCGAGTTCTTGCGCCGCGCGCTGGTGTAGCCGCCGTCGGTCAGCGGCTGCCACGTCGGGATGAGGTGATGCTTGCCGTTGCCGATCAGGTCGGCACGGCCCATCGACTTCAGCGCCTCGCGCAGCAGCGGCCAGTTGTTGGCGTCGTGATAGCGCAGGAAGGCCTTGTGCAGGCGGCGGCGCTTGTCGCCGCGCACGATGTCCACCGTCTCGCTCTCGCGCGTGATCTTGCGCAGCGGGTTCTTGTTGGTGTGGTACATCGTCGTGGCCGTGGCCATCGGGCTCGGATAGAACGTTTGCACCTGGTCGGCGCGGAAGCCGTTCTTCTTGAGCCAGATCGCGAGGTTCATCATGTCCTCGTCGCTGGTGCCCGGGTGCGCGGCGATGAAGTACGGAATGAGGTACTGCTTCTTGCCCGCTTCGGCCGAGTACTTCTCGAACATCTGCTTGAACTTGTCGTAGCTGCCGATGCCGGGCTTCATCATCTTCGTGAGCGGGCCCTGCTCGGTGTGCTCGGGCGCGATCTTGAGATAGCCGCCGACGTGGTGCTGCACCAGTTCCTTCACGTACTCGGGCGACTGCACGGCGAGGTCGTAGCGCAGGCCGGAGCCGATGAGGATCTTCTTGATGCCCTTCAACGCGCGCGCCCGGCGATAGATCTTGATGAGCGGGTCGTGGCTGGTGCTGAGGTTCTGGCAGATGCCCGGGTAAACGCAGCTGGGCTTGCGGCAGGCGGCCTCGATCTCGGGCGACTTGCAGCCGATGCGGTACATGTTGGCCGTGGGGCCGCCGAGGTCGGAGATGGTGCCGGTGAAGCCCTTCACCGAATCGCGGATGGCCTCGACCTCCTTGATGATCGAATCTTCCGAGCGGCTCTGGATGATGCGGCCCTCGTGCTCGGTGATCGAGCAGAAGGTGCAGCCGCCGAAACAGCCGCGCATGATGTTCACGCTGAAGCGGATCATTTCCCAAGCCGGGATCTTGGTCGCGCCGTCGTGGCTGCCGTTCTCGTCGGCGTAGCGCGGATGCGGGCTGCGCGCGTACGGCAGGTCGAACACGTGGTCCATCTCGGCCGTGGTGAGCGGGATGGGCGGCGGGTTGATCCACACGTCGCGCGCCGTGGTGCCCTCGCCGTGCGCCTGCACCAGCGCACGGGCGTTGCCGGGGTTGGTTTCCAGGTGCAGCACGCGGTTGGCGTGCGCATAGAGCACCGGGTCGCTGCGCACCTGCTCATAGGCCGGCAGGCGGATCACCGAGCGGTCGCGCGGTGGAACCTTGGTCTTGCCCTTGCCCTGCAACGCCGGGTTGGGTACGAAGTTCAGCGGCTTGATGGCCGGGTTGACCACCGAGCCCGCGGCCGACCCGGCGGCTTCCGCAGCCTTGGCGACGGCTTCGGCCTCATCTTCCTTCGCGCAGGTGGCGCCGTTGGCCTTGGCCTGGTCGGACACCATCAGGTAGGGGTTGACGTGCGCCTCGACGCGGCCGGGTTCGTCGACGCTGGTGGAGTTGATCTCGAACCAGCCCTCCGGCGTCTCGCGCCGCACGAAGGCGGTGCCGCGCACGTCGGTGATCTGCTGCACCGGCTCCTTCGCGGCGAGGCGGTGCGCGATCTCGACGATGGCGCGCTCGGCGTTGCCGTACAGCAGCAGGTCGCACTTCGAGTCGACCACGATGGAGCGGCGGACCTTGTCCGACCAGTAGTCGTAATGAGCGATGCGGCGCAGCGAGCCTTCGATGCCGCCGAGGATGATCGGCACGTCGTTCCAGGCTTCCTTGCAGCGCTGCGAATACACGATGGCCGCGCGGTCGGGGCGTGAGCCGCCGACGTCGCCGGGGGTGTAGGCGTCGTCGCTGCGGATCTTCCGGTCGGCCGTGTAGCGGTTGATCATCGAATCCATGTTGCCGGCGGTCACGCCGAAGAACAGGTTCGGCTTGCCCAGCGCCTTGAAGGGCTCGGCGCTCTGCCAGTCGGGCTGGGCGATGATGCCCACGCGGAAGCCCTGCGCCTCCAGCATGCGGCCGATGACCGACATGCCGAAGCTGGGGTGGTCGACGTAGGCATCGCCCGTGACCACGATGATGTCGCAGCTGTCCCAGCCGAGCGCTTCCATTTCCTTGCGCGAGGTCGGCAGGAACTTGGCCGTGCCGAAACGGGCCGCCCAGTACTTGCGGTAGCTGGTCAGCGGCTTGGCGGCGCGAGCGAAAAAGGAGACGTCGACGGGGGCGTTCATCGGTGGGAGTTGACAGCGCCGTGGAAGCGCCGTTGTGGGCAACCCTCGATTTTAGGGTTTTCCATCATGTCTGTCGCTAAGTGGCATCCCGCGCCGGGCCTTCCTTTCTCATTCAATTGATTGCCAAAGTCAAACATCTGAATGACAATGGCAACCATGTCAGCAGTTTTCCCCTCCGTCGACCCTGCCGCCGTCAAGGCGATCCGCCAGTTCAACCGCTTCTATACCCGCCGTATCGGTGCCCTCGACCCGTATCTCGGCAGCGCCATGTCGCTGACCGACGTGCGCGTGCTCTACGAGCTGGCGCACCGCGAGGTGGCTGTGGCCAGCGAGATCGGCCGGGACCTCGGCCTGGACGCGGGCTACCTGAGCCGCATCCTGCGCCGCTTCGAAAACGAGGGCTGGCTTACGCGCGAACCCCATCCGCGCGATGCCCGCCAGAGCGTGCTGCGCCTGACCGAGGCCGGCCACGCCGCTTTTGCGCCGCTGCAACAGAAATCGCGCGAAGAGGCCACCGCCCTGCTTGCTTCGCTCGCGCCGCCGCAGCGCCAGCAGCTGGTGCGGGCCATGGGCACGGTGCAGTCGCTGCTCGAGCCCGAATCGATGCCTGCGAAGACCCAGGCCGCCGTCCTGCGCGACCCGGCACCCGGCGACATCGGCTGGGTGGTGCAGCAGCACGGCGAGATCTACGCGCGCGAATACGGCTGGAACAGCACCTTCGAAGCGCTGGTGGCCGGCATCGCGGGCGAGTTCCTGCTCAAGTTCCAGCCCGAGTGGGAGCGCTGCTGGGTCGCCGAACTCAACGGCGAGCGGGTGGGCTCGATCTTCGTGGTGCGCAAGTCGGCCACGGTGGCGCAACTGCGCCTGCTGATCCTCACGCCCGCCGCGCGCGGACTGGGCCTGGGCGGCAAGCTGGTGGACGAATGCATCGCCTTCGCGCGCCTCAAGGGCTACAAGAAGATGGTGCTTTGGACCAACAGCTGCCTGCTGGCCGCGCGCGGCATCTACGCCAGCCGCGGCTTCCAGCTCACTGGCTCCGAGCCGCACGAGGGCTACGGCACGCCGCTCGTGGGCGAGACCTGGGAATTGAAACTGTAGTGCCAGGAACACCGCGGAACCGGCTTTGCCGGGCCGCAGGTGTTGCCCCCGGGCAGGGGATTGGCGTAGCGACACGAAGTGCGCGCAGCCTGGGGGCGAGCAACAGCTATTGCATGAACCAGCCGTGGCTCACCACGAGCGACTGGCCGGTGAGCGCATTGGTGGGGAAGCCTGCGAACAGCAGCGCCACACGCGCCACGTCTTCGGTGGTCGTGAACTCGCCGTCGACCGTCTCCTTCAGCATCACGTTCTTGATGACCTCCTGCTCGGTGATGCCCAGCGTCTTCGCCTGCTCGGGAATCTGCTTCTCGACCAGCGGCGTGCGCACGAAGCCCGGGCAGATCACGTTGGCGCGCACGCCGTGCTTCGCGCCTTCCTTCGCGACCGTCTTGGCCAGGCCGATGAGGCCGTGCTTGGCGGTCACGTAGGGTGCCTTCAGCAGCGAGGCTTCCTTGGAGTGCACGGAACCCATGTAGATCACGCTGCCGCCACGGCCTTGCGCGTACATGTGCTTCAGGCAGGCCTTGGTGGTGAGGAAGGCGCCGTCGAGGTGAATGGCGAGCATCTTCTTCCAGTCGGCAAAGCTGAACTCTTCCACCGGGTGCACGATCTGGATGCCGGCATTGCTGATGAGGATGTCGATGCCGCCGAAGGCAGCCGCGCCCTCTTCCACCGAGGCGTTGACCTGGTCTTCGTTCGTCACGTCGACGCCCACGCCGATGGCCTGTGCGCCCGTGGCCTTGAGCTCCGCGGCGGTAGCGTCTGCAGCTTCCTTGTTGAGGTCGGCGATGATGATCTTCGCGCCTTCCTGCGCGAACAGGATGGCGATTTCCTTGCCGATGCCGCTGGCCGAGCCGGTGATGTAGGCGACCTTGTCCTTGAGTTGCATGGTGATGTTCCTTGAGGGTTGGGGTTGGAAGGCTGACGGCGGAAAAAGCCGCCAGCAAGAATCAGGCGAGATAGTCCTGCTCGACGGTACCGAGCGCGAGCGTCATGTCCGCGATGTAGTGCACCGCCGATTCGAACTTGCGCACCGGCAGGTCGGCCACCGGCGCCAGCGCGTGCGGATGCAGTTCGAGCGAACCGGGCCCGCCCCACGCACCGTGCAGCGTCACGTCGACCATGTGATAGCGCACCAGCTCGCAGATGCGCGCCGTGCCGTCGACATGCGGAATGATCTTGAGCAGGAAGTTCGGCTGCGCAATGCCCGCGAGGATGGGCGCGGGGTCGAGCGCGCGATGCTTGAAGCCCATGGTGGCCTTGGCCACGCGCACCTTGCCGTAGTCGAGCGTGCCGACCACCACGTCGGTCTCGTAGTCGAGCACCGGGGAGGCGAGCTTCTTCGGAAAGCCCCAGAGCTCGCGGCCGCCGGCAATGGGCGGATGGTCGTTCAGGTACATGGCATGCACGTACGAGCCCTTCTCCACGCCCTTGTCAGTGCGCAGCTGCACCGGAATGACCTGGCCCGACTCGGTGTAGTCGCCGAAGCCGGTCGAATCGGGCATGCGGATGAACTCGTACTTGACCAGCGGCTCGACCACTTCGAGCGGCTCGGGCACCACGGCGCGCAGCGCGTCCATGTCGGTGCGGTACGTGAGGATGAGGAATTCGCGCCGCACGAAGCGGTACGGGCCGGGCGGAAAGGCGGGGCTGGTCAGCGGCATCGCGAATGCCGTTCGTCGCACGTCTTCAATGTTCATGATGAAAACATTTCCTCCTGTTGAAGCGGTGAAGTGACGGCCCAGTCTGGCGCTGGTTTCTTAGCTGGGGCTGAATCGCCGCCGATCGCCCCGGCGATTCATCGCGAAAGGCCAGGCCGCTTGACGCGCCCCGAGCCGTGCTCGCCGAGGTCGAAGGTGGTCACGCCATTGACGGTTGCGTCGGCACGCAGGGTTTCGGGGTGGGCCAGCGTCACGCGCATGTCGCGCGCGCCCGCCTCCCAGTGCTCTTCGACCGCTGCGCGCGAGAACTCGTAGTCCTTCGACTCCAGCTCGTAGGGCTTGTCGCGGTAGATCAAATGGAAGATGTCGATGGGCTCGTGCGTGAGTTCCGACTGCACCGCAAGCACGCTCGGGTCCTTGCGCAGGTTGGCCGGCAGCTTGGAGATCAGGTCTGCAATCGCCTGCTGCAGGTTCATGTTGGCCGCCATCGCATCGGTATTCATGCGCGTGCGGCTCGAGTAGGTGATGTCTTTCTGTCGCTCCATCACGCCGGCCATGTTGTGCGGCATCTCGCCGCGCGCATTGAACAGGTCGACCTGCAGAACCACCAGCGGCTCGGCGCGCGGATGCGTGTCGAGCACGTACTGCAGCGGCGTGTTCGACACGATGCCGCCGTCCCAGTAGTCGTCGCCGTCGATGCTCACGGGCGCGAAGCCCGGCGGCAGCGCGCCGCTGGCCATGATGTGCTCGGGCCCGATGAGCTGGCGCGTGTTGTCGAAGTACACCGAGTTGCCGGTGCGCACATTGACCGCACCCACGCTGAAGCGGGCCTCGCAGGCATTGATGCGGTCGAAGTCGACGAGGCGCTCCAGCGTGGACTTCAGCGGGGATGTGTCGTAGTAGCTCAGCAGCGGTGCCGCGCCGCCCATCAGGAAGGCAGGCGAATAGCGCGGCTCGAAGAAGCCCGGGATGCCCACCAGCGAGGCCATCGTGGCGCTGTACTGGTTCTGCATGGCCCGGTCGCCCAGCCACGAAGGCAGGCGCTGCGAAGGCCCCGAGGACACCAGGTGCCAGAACTCGCGCAGCCGGTCGACACGCTTTTCAGGAGTGTTGCCCGCGATCAGCGCGGCATTGATGGCGCCGATGGAAACGCCCGCGATCCAGTGCGGCTGCAGCTCGGTTTCGCTGAGCGCCGCATACACGCCGGCCTGGTAGGCGCCGAGCGCGCCCCCGCCCTGCAGCACCAGCGCCTTGCGGGCGGTGCGCATGTCCTCGCGGCGCGAGGCGAAGGGGTCGAGGGGCTTGGAGGCGGCACGGGTTTTCTTCTTCGGTGGTGTCGTCGTCATGCGTTCATTTGACATCAGCCCCGAGACGCCAACCTGACGAGGGACTTATCCAGGGGCTGTGCCCCTGGAACGAAGTCACATCTTCGGCAACATCTGCCCGCGGATCTCGCCGCCGGGGTTGGCGGCCGTGTGGATGTTGGCGTACCACTTGCCCGCCGACAGGTCGGCAGCCTGCGCCGGCGTGAGCGTGGCTTGGCCCTCGATCGGGATTGCCGGATTGGCGAAAGGCAGCACCACGCCGGCATTGGCGCCCGCGGCGGCCGGGCCGTGGAAGTGCGCCATGGTGGCCGGGCCGCTCAGGCCGGTGTAGGTGATCTTGTACTTGAGCACGTTGGTGTCGCGGTCGAGCCAGGCCTCGGCCATGCCGCTGCCGCGCGTCATGTTGGGCGGGACTTCGCTGGCTGCGTTCATCGCGCCGCTGAAGCTCGCGACGTTCGACTTCGACATCATTCCGCAGCCGACCAGTGCGGCACTGGCCACCCCGGTAACGAGGGCTGCGCGCAAAAAGGTGCCATATTTGGTCATGAGCTTGATCTCCTGAGTAATGAAAGCCTCCACAGCATAGGCAGCGCGGAGGGCCTGTCTTGTCGGCCACCACCCCGACTTTGATGGCTGCCGAAGGGCCCGGAACGGCGGCAAGAGGCTGAAAGAGAATGCAACGATGACTTCCACCTACCTCCCCACCGCCCGCAACGTGGTCGATTTCTGGCGCGAAGCCGGCCCCGACCGCTGGTTCGCCAAGAACGATGCCTTCGACGCCGACTTTGCCCTCCGCTTCTCGCAAGCCCACCAGGCGGCAGCCCGCGGCGAACTCGACCATTGGGCATCCGATGCCGAAGGCGCGCTGGCCCTGCTGGTGCTGCTCGACCAGTTTCCCCGCAACACCTGGCGCGGCAATGCGCACATGCTGGCCACCGACGGCAAGGCGCTGGCCGTGGCGAAGCAGGCGATCGAGGCGGGCTTCGACCGGCAGTGCGAGCCCGTGCTGCAACGTTTCTTCTACCTTCCGTTCATGCACTCCGAGGTGCTGGCCGAGCAGGAGCGATCCGTCGAACTCAACGCCGCGCTCGACGACAACACGCAACGCTATGCCGTGCTGCACCGGGACATCGTCGCGCGCTTCGGCCGCTTTCCGCACCGCAACAGCATGCTCGGGCGAAGCACCACGGAGGAGGAGCAGAAGTTTCTCGACGAAGGCGGCTTCGCCGGCTGAGCCCGGGCTTCGGGCTCAGGCGTCGTTCTGCGGCAGGGGCAGGTCGCGCGTGGGCGACGGGTTCAGGTCGGCGATGCCCTTCGTGTCCTTCATCGAGCCGTAGGTGCGCGCATAGACCCAGGTGAACTCGGCCCCCAGCAGGAAGATCTGCGCCGAGTAGTACACCCACACCAGCACCACCACCAGCGAGCCAGCCGCGCCGTAGCCCGAGGCCACGCTGCTCTTGCCGATGTACAGGCCGATCAGGTGCTTGCCCACGGTGAAGAGCAGCGCCGTCACCGCCGCGCCCACCCACACGTCGCGCCACTGCACCCTGGCGCGCGGCATGATCTTGTAGATCATCGCGAAGATCGCCGTCACCATCGCGAAACTGAAGACGAAGTTGACGGCCTGCGCCGTCGTCTCCCAGGCGCCGAACACCGGCGACCACCACTTGCCCAGCGCCGCGAGCCCGGCGCTCGCCACCAGCGACACCATGAGCAGGAAGCCGATGCCCATGATCATGCTGAACGACAGCAGCCGCACCCGCAGCATGTTGAACAGCCCCTTGTTCTTGGTGCGGGCCGGCGCACGCCAGATGCGGTCGAGCGCGTCCTGCAGCTCGCCGAAGACGGTGGTAGCGCCCACCACCAGCAGCCCGATGCCGATCACCGTGGCGACGATGCCCTCGGCCGGCTTGTTGACCGCCTTCAGCATGCCCTGCACCGCCGCGGCGCCCTGCTCGCCCATCAGGCCCGAGAGCTGCGCGAAGATCTCGCCGCGCGCGGCCTCCTGCCCGAAGACCAGGCCGGCCACCGCGATCACGATCAGCAGCAGCGGCGCGATCGAGAACACCGTGTAGTAGGCCAGCGCCGCGCCCATGCTCGGGGCGTAGTCGTTCGACCAGGAGTTGAAGGCCCGGCGACAGAGATCGAAGAGCGCGCGCAATTGCGTGACCATTTGCGTGACCATGCTGGAATGTCCTCCGTGAAGCCGCCCGGCACCGCGTTGTCGCAGCGGTGCCCGGCATGTTGAAAGCATGCCTACGATAATCGCTCGACATGCAACCGTCTCCCCCCGCAGCTCATCCGCAGTCGCCGCGCGACCTCTTCGTCTCGTTCACATGGCTTGCACTGCAGGGCTTCGGCGGCGTGCTCGCCATCGTCCAGCGCGAGATGGTCGAGAAGAAGAAATGGCTCACGCCCGAGCAATTCCTCGAGGACTGGGCCGTGGCGCAGGTGATGCCGGGGCCCAACGTGATCAACCTCGCCCTGATGATCGGCGACCGCTACTTCGGACTGCGCGGCGCGCTGGCCGCCGTGGCGGGCATGCTGACCATTCCGCTGGTCGTGATCCTCGCGCTGGCCGTGCTGTATGCGCACTACGCCGGCAACCCGCAGGTGGCGGCCGCGCTGCGGGGCATGGGGGCGGTGTCGGGCGGGCTGATCGCCGCCACGGGCATCAAGCTGGTGCCGCAGCTGCGCAAGCACCCGCTGGGCTTCGCGACCTGCCTGGCCTTCATGGCGCTGGTCTTCGTGTCCATCACCGTGCTCAAGATACCGTTGGGCTGGGTGCTGCTGGTGGTCGGTGGCGTGGCGTGCGTATGGACGTGGAAGAGGATTCCGGCATGACCATCGCGATGCAATGGCACGACTGGCTGGCCCTCTTCGGGCAATACATGCTTCTGTCGCTGCTGTCGATCAGCGGCGCCATCACCACGGTGCCCGACATGCACCGCTACCTCGTGGCGCAGCACGGCTGGCTCACCGACGCACAGTTCAGCTCCTCTGTCGCCATCGCGCAGGCAGCGCCCGGACCCAACGTGCTGTTCGTGGCGCTGATGGGCTGGAACGTCGGGCTCAACGCGGGCGGGGGCATCGGCGCCGGGCCGCATGCGTGGCTGCTCGGCTTCTTCGGGCTGATGGTCACCATGCTGGGCATCATGCTGCCGAGCACCACCCTCACCTACTTCGCCACCCGCTGGGGCCACCGCAACCGCACGCGGCGCGAGGTGCGTGCCTTCAAGCAGGGCATGGCGCCCGTGGTGGTGGGCCTGCTGATCGCCACCGGCTGGGTGCTGGCGGCAGGAAACCACGCCGGCGATGCGCCCGCCTGGCACCTGTGGCTGCTGACCGGCGCGGCCGCGCTCATCGTCTGGCGCACGCGCATCCACCTGCTCTGGCTGCTCGGCGCCGGTGCGGTGCTGGGCGCCGTGGGCTTCGTCTGATCCGTCTTCCTCATCCCCTTCAACAGGAACACTCGACATGTCGCAACTCCGCCCGCTCGGCCGATCCGGCCTCCTGGTTTCCCCGCTCGCCTTCGGCGGCAACGTGTTCGGCTGGACCGTCGACGAAACGGCCTCGTTCAAGCTGCTCGATGCGTGGCTGGACGCGGGCTTCAACTTCATCGACACCGCGGACGTGTACTCGGCATGGGTGCCGGGCCACACGGGTGGCGAGTCCGAGACCATCATCGGCAAGTGGCTCAAGCAGAGCGGCAAGCGCAACCGCGTGGTGCTGGCCACCAAGGTCGGCAAGCCGATGGGCGAAGGCAAGGTGGGGCTCGCGCCCAAGTACATCCGCGAGGCCGTCGAAGCCTCGCTCAAGCGCCTGCAGACCGACTACATCGACCTCTACCAGTCGCACGACGACGACGCCGGCACGCCGCTCGAAGAGTCGCTCGGCGCCTTCGACAAGCTGATCAAGGAAGGCAAGGTGCGCGCCATCGGCGCCTCGAACTACAGCGCGCCGCGGCTGGCGGAGGCGCTCGACGTGTCGGAGCGCCTGGGCATCGCCCGCTACGAGAGCCTGCAGCCGCTGTACAACCTGTACGACCGCGCAGTGTTCGAGGACGCGCTGGAGCCGCTGTGCGTCAAGCGCGAGGTGGGCGTGATCAACTTCTACGCGCTGGCCGCCGGCTTCCTCACGGGCAAGTACCGCACCGAAGCCGATGCCGCCAAGAGCCCGCGCGGCGCCAACGCCACGAAGAAGTACCTCAACGAGCGCGGCCTGCGCATCCTCGACGCGCTCGACAAGGTGGCCCAGCAGTACAACGCCAAGCCCGGCCAGGTCGCCATCGCGTGGCAGATCGCGCGCCCGGGCGTGACGGCGCCCATTGCCAGCGCCACTTCCATCGGCCAGCTCGATGAACTCGTGGTCGCGACGCAGCTGAAGCTCGACGCGGGCACCATCGAGATGCTCGACCGCGCCAGCGCCGAGACCGCAAAGCCCGCGGCCTGATGGACGCCTTCGACGCCATCGCGGCGCCCACGCTGGAGCACTTCGTCGACCTGCGCGTCGAAGTGGGCGTGCCGCAGGTGCTGGGCAACGGCCCGCGCGGCCTGCGCCGCGTGGTGCCGATCACGGGCGGCGAGGCCATCGGCCACGGCTGGCGGGCGCGCGTGCTCCCGGGCGGCAGCGACTTCCAGCTGATCGTGAGCGACACGCTCTCCGAACTCGACGCCCGCTACAGCCTCGAGACCGATGCCGGCGACCTGGTCTACGTGCAGAACAGCGCGCTGCGTTCTGCCTCGCCTGAAGCAATGGCCAGGCTGCTGCGCGGCGAGCCGGTCGATCCTTCGCAGGTGTACTTCCGCTGCCATCCGCGCTTCGAGACCGCCTCGCCTTCGCTGAAGTGGATCAACGAGCGCATGTTCACCGGTGCCGGAATGCGCCACCCGGCCGAGGTGGTGATGCGCTTCTATCTGCTGGCCTGACCTTCTCTCCTAGCCGTCGACCGGACTCAGCGGCGTAGAAAGAATGCGCTGGTAGAAGGCCACGTCGAGCCAGCGGCCGAACTTGAAGCCGGCCTGCCGCACCGTCCCCGAATGCTCGAAGCCCAGACGCTCGTGCAGCGCGATGCTGCCGGCGTTGGCGGCATCGATGGCGCCGACCATCACGTGCACGTCGCGCGCCACCGCCTCGGCAATGATCGCCTCCATCAGCGTGCGGCCCAGGCCCGCGCCGCGATGCGCGCTGTCGACGTAGACCGAGTGCTCCACCGTGTACTTGTAGGCGGGAAAGGCGCGGAAGGCGCCGTAGCTCGCGAACCCCAGCAGCTTGCCGCTGTCGTCCACGGCACCGATCACCGGGAAGCCGTTGGCGCGCTTGGCGGCGAACCACGCAACCATGTTCTCGGGCGTGCGCGGCTTGTAGTCGTACAGCGCGGTGGAGGTGACGATGGCCTCGTTGAGGATGGCCAGGATCGCGCCGGAGTGCGCTTCTTCGGTGCAGGGGATGAGACGCATGGTGCTGTTCCTCGTTGGAATTTTGTTCAATATAGGAGAATAATAATCTCATATGAGAAACGATTCACCTCCCGTCGAAGTATCCGGCCAGAACATCGACCTGCTCATCGCCTCCCGGCTGCTGGCGCTGCGGCAGGCGCAGGCACTGAGCCTCGCGGAGCTGGCCGAGCGCTCGGGCGTGAGCAAGGCCATGATTTCCAAGGTGGAGCGCGCCCAGAGCAGCCCTACGGCCGTACTGCTGGGACGGTTGGCCGCCGGCCTCGGCGTGCCGCTGGCGCAGCTCCTGACCGAGGAGAAGGCGCAGCCCCAGCGGCTGCGCACGCGCGCCCAGCAGGAGGTCTGGCGCGATCCGAAGGCCGGCTACCTGCGGCGGCAGGTCGCCGAGCGCCATGCGGGCGGCAGCGGCGTCGAGCTGGTCGAGGTCGAACTGCCGCGCTCGGCGCAGGTCGATTACCCCCGCTGGAGCGGCAAGCCCTATCGGCAGTGCTTGTGGATGCTCGAAGGCTCTCTGCAGGTGGACTACGGCGAGGAGCGCTTCGAACTCGCGCCGGGCGACTGCCTCGACTTCGGCGTGGACCGGCCGCTGGTCTTCAAGGCGCTGGGGCGCAGCGCGTGTCGCTATCTGCTGGTGGCGAGCCCGGAGTAGCCTGGGCGCCTCGCGCGCAAGTTCACACAGGCTTCACGCCGCGCGCACGCTGGCTGGCTAACTTCGCGTCCGCACCGCAGGCCGCGGTGCGCATCGCATCCAGTCGGCAGCCTCATGCACTCCTCTTCCAGCCTCTTTTCTCCTCTCACCCCTTCGTCCTGCGCGACACCCCAGCCGGCCCCGGCGCCCGTGCCGGGCCACGGTCCCGGCAACCTCAAGGTCGATCTTCTCGTCGTCTGCGCCAGCTTCGCGGGCCTTGCCTGCGCCCGGGCCGCAGCCCTCGCGGGCCTCAGCGTGATGGTGCTGGAGAAGAAGACCGCCGCCGGCGCCAAGCTGCACACCACCGGCATCATCGTCAAGGACGCGGTAGACAGCGTGCCCTGGCTGGCCGAAGTGCCACCCGCGCTGGTGCGCCGCATCGAAGGCGTGAGGCTCTATGCCCCCGACATGCGCCATGTCGACCTTCATGCGCCCGGCTACTGGTTCTGGGCCACCGACGCACCTGCTCTGCTCGACTGGATGGTGGACTCTGCCCGTGCCTGCGGCGTGGACGTTCGGCTGGGCACGCTGTTCGAGCAGGCGCTCTGGCTCGACGGCCGGTGGGAGGTGCCCCTTGCGCAAGGGCCCTGCATCACCGCCACCTACCTCGTGGGCGCCGACGGCCCGCACTCGCGTGTTGCCAAGGCCCTCGGCCTTTCGCGCAACACGCGCTTTCTCTACGGCGTCGAGCACGAGTACCAGGGCGCGCGGATGGCGCCCGACCTGCTGCATTGCTTCATTGACCGCAAGCTGGCACCTGGCTACATCGGCTGGGCGCTGCAAGGCGTCGGCGTGAGCCAGATCGGGCTGGCCCGCCGCATGGTGCACAACGACGCCGGAGCGCTCAGGCTCGACCCGCTGCTGCGCAAGATAGCCCCCGTGGTCACGCCCGGCGACGCTCCACCGGTCGCGATACGCGCGGGAATGATCCCCTGCGGCGGCGTGCTTCCGGTGGTGGCGCGCGAACGGGCGCTGCTGGTGGGCGATGCGGCCGGCATGGTGTCGCCGGTGACAGCTGGCGGCATCCACACAGCCCTGCTGCACGGGCAGCGTGCGGGCGAAGCCGTGGCGCGCTTCGTGCGCGGCGAAGTTGGCGATCCGGCCACGTGGTTCGTGCGCGGCTACCCGGGCTTCAGGCTCAAGCGCGTGCTGCGCTGGGCCTTCGACCATTTCCAGAACGACTGGATGTTCAACCGCCTGCTCGGCACGCCGCCGATGCGGCGAATGGCGGAACTCGTCTACTTCCACCGCAAGGGCGGATCGCTGCCCCGCGACTAGGAGGCCAGGACCAGCGCCCGGTCAGGCGCCGCGCTGCCGCATCGCCTCGTAGAGGCACACGCCGCTGGCCACCGAGACGTTCAGGCTCTCGACTGCGCCCGCCATCGGAATGCTCACCAGCTCGTCGCAGGTCTTGCGGGTGAGTTGCCGCATGCCCTCGCCCTCGGCGCCCAGCACCAGCGCGAGCGGGCGCTTGAAGTCGCTCTGGTAGATGGTGCCCGGCGCGTCGTCGCTGGTGCCCACGCACCAGATGTTGCGCTCCTTGAGTTCGTTGAGTGTGCGCGCAAGGTTGGTGACCATGAAGTACGGCACCGTCTCGGCCGCACCGCTCGCCACCTTGGCCACGGTGGCGTTGATGCCGGCCGCGTGATCCTTGGGGGCGATGACCGCGTGCGCGCCAGCACCGTCGGCCACGCGCAAGCAGGCGCCGAGGTTGTGCGGGTCGGTCACGCCGTCGAGCACCAGCAGCAGGGGCACGGTGCCGGCCTCTTCGAGGCCTTCGAGCAGTTCGTCGAGCGAGCGGACCTGGGAGACTGGCTCGACCCGCGCCACCACGCCCTGGTGGCCATGGCTGCCGCTGAGCTTGGACAGCCGAGCACCGTCGGCCTCGATGAGACGCACGCCGGTTTCCTGCGCGCGGGCAAGGAACTGTTTCATGCGCGCGTCGCGCCGGCTGGCGTCGAACAGCACTTCGAGCACCGATTTGGGCGCGGTCTTGAGGCGCACGCCCACGGCATGGAAGCCGAAGATCACTTTGGGGGAAGACATCCTCCGATTATCCCCGCCCCCTCGAAGCCGGCACGGGCCGCGTGCTCAGGCCAGCGGCAGGCCGCTGAGTGCGCGGGTGCGCTCGTCGTGCAGTTCCTGCACCGCCAGTGCGCTCGGATGCACCGTCGCAGCATTGCCCACGCTCTCCAGGTACTGGCAGGCAGCGTGGCTTTCGGCGGCCTTTTCGTAGCGCGCGACCCATGCGTCGCGCGCGGGCAGCCTGTCGGGGGACACCGGCCACACGCCGGGCTGGGGCCGCATGTGGTCGCCGATGCCGACGCGCCAGGGCTTGGCGCTCACCCGGGCGCGAAAGCAGTTCTGGTTACGGCACATGCGCGCGTAGACCTTGTCGACGCCCAGCGCATGGAAGCAATCGGCCACCGCGGTGTCGGCCGGGTCGAAGACATCGTGCATCGCCAGCAAGCGGAAGCCTGCGGGAGTGCGGTAGATGCGCAGATGCCAGTCGGGATGCTGCTGCATGAAGCGCGCGATGCGCTCCGCCGCCCGCTTCTCGGGTGCGGGGTTGCCGCTGTGCTCGCCGCGCTTCTTGCGCTGGCCGATGACCCAGGCCACGACGAAGACCACGATGCCCGCGATGCGCCCGCCCAGCCAGGTCCTGGCGGCCCAGCCGCCGACCACCCCGGCGATCAGCGCTGGCACCAGCGCGAAGCCGAAGACGCTGCCGCGCAGGGGCTCCTCGAAGTCGATGTCGACGAACATCACGTCGGGCGTGTTGAGGCAGCGTGCGCCGTAGGTGTTGCGCGTGATGACGGTGTCGCCCTGGCGCTCGACGATTTCCTCGCGGATCGGCACGCCGTCAGCGCCGTTGTAGGGCATCTTGCGCTCGCGGAGCTCGAGCTTCTCGCCCTTGTGCACGATGCGGTCGAACGCGTCGCGGGCGCGCTGGTCGGCGTGCGCCTGCGCGGCCAGCGGGCTGTCGTCGGACCAGCCGTAGCGGCGCACGGTGACCTGCTTGCCATCCACGCGCTCCTGGACGCGGCCTTCGGCCCAGAACTGGGGAACGATCATCAGCTCAGGCCTTTCCGCCGAACAGCAGCCAGACCATGATCGCCGCCAGCAGGATGATCAAGGTCGGCAGCCATTTGTAACCGGCACCCTGCACACGGCCGGGCTCGACCATCGGACGGCGAGGCATGTGCCGGGCCAGCGGGCCGAAACCGCCCAGGGCGGGGTCGTCATGGTTGTCGACCAGCCGCTTGGCGGCCGACAGGCTCAGGCCGGTGGCTTCGCGCGTGAGGCGGATGGCCTCGATCCTGTTGCCCTGCGCCAGGGCCGCGAGCGCGATGGAGGGCATCGATGCAAAGCCGCGGTCCTGCATGGCCGCGGCGGGCGCGCCTCGCCCGTGGTCGTTGTCGTCCTCCCCGCTTGCGAGCCGATCGGCATAGCGGTCGACGGCTTCCTTGGCCGACTTGAGGTCGAGGCCCGTGCGGTTGCGCACGATCTTGATGGCCTCGATCATCCTGCCTCGCTGCAGCGCCAGAACGGCGTCGGGCGGAAGCTCCTCCATGAACATCTCCTCGAAAGTGGCGGGCGCTTTATTTATATTTCATAGCTTATTGCGCTTGTCAGGCGGGCGCCAGAGCCACTTTTTCATTAAGCGCGACGCGCCCGGCCTCGATGGTGATCCGACGTTCGCAACGGGCGGCGATGCCCCGGTCATGGGTGACGAGCACGAGCGTGGTGCCGAGCTCGCGATTGAGGTCGAACATCAGCTGCATGACCTGCTCGCCGGTGGCGAAGTCGAGGCTGCCGGTGGGCTCGTCGGCCAGCAGCAGCGCCGGCTGGACCACGAAGGCCCTGGCCAGCGCTACGCGCTGCTGTTCGCCGCCGGAGAGCACTTTCGGGTAATGGCCCAGCCGCTGGCCCAGGCCGACGCGGCCGAGCATTTCTGTGGCGGCCTTGCGCGCGTCCTTGCGGTTGGCCAACTCCAGCGGGAGCATCACGTTCTCGAGCGCGCTGAGGTTGCCGAGCAGCTGGAAACTCTGGAACACGAAGCCCACGCGCTGGGCCCGCACCGCGGCGCGCTCGTCTTCGTCGATGGAGAAGATGTCCTGCCCGGCAAGGCGCACGGTGCCGCGAGTGGGCGTATCCAGCCCCGCGATGATCGACAGCAGCGTGCTCTTGCCGGAGCCCGAGGCGCCGACGATGGCCGCGGTTTCCCGCGCGCCGAGGGTGAAATCGATGTCCTGCAGAATGTCCAGCGTGCCGGTCGAATCGGTGACGGACTTGAAGACATGCTCGACGGCGACAATGGCATCAGACGGGGGTTGGGACATGGAAAGGGCTTTGGTTTTGAATCGACGTGACTTTATCTTGACCACCGCCGCGCTCGGCAGCGCGGGGCTATGGGCGACCGCGGCGCAGGCCCAGGCCCAACAGACGGCAGGCAAGCCGGTGATCCTGGTGCTCGGCGATTCGCTGAGCGCAGAGTACGGCCTCAAGCGCGGCGAAGGCTGGGTACCCTTGCTCGAAAAAAGGCTTGCGCAGCAGAAGATCGCGGCCACCGTGGTCAACGCCAGCATCAGCGGCGACACCAGCTCGGGCGGGCGCGCCCGCTTCGCGCCGCTGCTCGCGCAGCACAAGCCCAGCCATGTGGTGCTCGAACTGGGCGCCAACGACGCCCTGCGCGGCCTGCCGCTGTCGGATACGGAAAGCAACCTGATGCAGATCACCAGGGCCGCCCAGGCCGCGGGCGCGAAGGTGCTCATCGTCGGCATCCAGGTGCCACCCACCTACGGCGGCGACTACACGCGGCGCTTCGAGGCGGTGTTCTCCAAGGTAGCGGGCGCGACCAGGTCTGCCCTCGTGCCCTTCCTGCTCAAGGGAGTGGCCGATGCGCCCGACGCGCTCTCGCTGTTTCAGGCCGACCGCATCCACCCGACGGCCGCCGCGCAGCCGCAACTGCTCGACAACGTCTGGGCCGAACTGCGCAAGCTCCTGCCGAAACAATGAAAAAAGCCGCCGCAGGCGCAGGCCTGCAGCGGCTTTCTGATTGGTACGCCAGGAGCGGATCAACCGTTCTTGGTAGGCAACTCGGGAACCGTGGGTGGATCGTGCTCGAGCGAGGCCACGTCGGTTTCCGGGTCTCCGGGAGCCAGGCCGTCGCTGCTCTGATTGAGTTTGCGGTTCGCCTTTTCCCGGAGCTTGTCTTCCTTCTTTTTCTTCTTGGCCAGCTCTTTCTGGCGCTTCTCGTAGCCGTAATTGGGTGTTGCCACTGCTTCTCCTTGGGCGAGGCAGTCAGGGTGACTGCGCGTGGCCTACTGTAAGCGATAACGGTGCAGTCTCAAGACGGTACCCAACCACGGGGTACCCACGGGGCAGGAAGCGGTTTCCTACATCCGCGCCAATGCCTGCTGCAGGTCCGCGCGCAGGTCCTCGACGTCTTCGAGACCGATGGAAAAACGCACGAGCGTGCCCTTGTACGGCCAGCGCGCCACGCTGGCATCGCGCATCAGGCCGATGTCGTAGGGCACCACCAGGCTGATCGGCCCGCCCCACGAGTAGCCGAGGCGGAACAACTGCAGGCTGTCGCAGAAGCGGTCGACCTGTTCGGTGCTGTAGCGCTCGTCGAACACCACCGAGAAAAGACCCGCGGCCAGATTGGTGTCGCCGCAGAGGGCGCGCCAGTGGACATGGCCGGGCGAGTCTTCGAGCGCCGGATGCAGCACCTGCGCGATTTCCTCGCAGCCGTTGAGCCAGCCGGCCAGTTCGCGCGCGGAACGGTCGTGCGCGGCATAGCGCAGCGCAATGCTGGGCAGCGAGCGCAGCAAGGTCTCGACGTCGCCCACGCCGATGCCGAAGCCCATGCGCATGTGGGTGAGCTTGAGCGCGCGGTGAAGGCGCTCGTCGCGCGTGGTCACACTGCCCATGAGCACATCGCCGCCGCCGCTGGGGTACTTGGTGAGCGCATGCACGGAGATGTCGACGCCCTGCCCGCTGCCGTTGAAATCGAAGGGCGCGAAGGCCAGGCCCGCGCCCCAGGTGTTGTCGAGCGCGGTCATCACGCCGCGCGCACGGCAGACGTTGACGAGCGCGGGCAGGTCCGGGAACTCCATCGTCACCGAGCCTGCCGCCTCGACCCACACCAGCCGCGTGCGCTCCGACAGCTTGGCCGCGAGATCGGCCGGGTTCATCGCGTCGTAGAGGCGGTGGGTGATGCCGAAGTTCGCCAGTTCGCCGGTGGCGAGTGCCTTGTTCGGGCCGTAGGCGTTGTCGGGGATCAGCACTTCGTCGCCAGTCTTCAGGAAGGCGAACGAGACCAGCGAGATCGCCGCCAGCCCGCTGGGCACGAGCAGGCATTCGGTGCCGCCTTCGAGCGTGGCCAGGCGCTCCTCCAGCGTGAAGGTGGTGGGCGTGCCATGCAGGCCGTAGGTGTAGCCGGCCTTGGTGCGCCAGTCGCGCGCACGCATGGCGGCCACGTCGGCGAAGAACACGGTCGATGCCTTGAACACGCCGGGCTGCGGCGCGGCGAAGGTGGCGGGCGGAACGTAGGGGTGGTGGATCAGGGTCGTGGAAGGCTTGCTCATGTGCAGATGCTAGTGGATCGAATCAGGCGCCCGCCTGCGGCGGTTTCCCCCAGGGGGCAGAACTCTGATTTGCGCATGGCCCATGCCCTTGCCAGAATCCGGCAACCAAGCTGGAACCTGCGAATGACCCTGACCGGTGGCTGTCTCTGCGGCGCGTTGCGATTCGGGATCGACGGACCGATACGCATGCGCGGGCTTTGCCTGTGCCGGACCTGCCAGAAGGTCTCGGGCGGCGCCGGCAACATGTTCATCGGCCTGGAGGCCGGCGCCTTCCGCTACACCCGGGGCGAGCCGCGCAGATTCGCCCGGGCGGATACAAGCGATGCTCCAGCCCGCGAGTTCTGCGCCGAATGCGGCGTGCACGTCGCCTCGCGTTCGCCCAAGGCACCCGGCGGCTTGATCGTCAAGGTGGGAGCACTGGACGACCCGGCAGCTTTTGAAGGTCCGGACATGGTGTTCTGGGCCCAGGAGAAGCAGCCCTTCCACCTCTTGCCTGAAGACGTCACCATCTTCGAACGGCTGCCGGGCCAATAGATGGAGACCGCATGCAGCTGACACGCCTGCCCTCCCCTCGCCTGCGCCCCTTCGTGCGGCTGATGTGGGCCTCGGCGCCCACGGACAAGCCCATCGAGAGGCCGGGTGCGCGCGAGCATGTGCTGCCCACCGGCGGCATGCACCTGGTGTTCCGGCTCGGTGGACCGCCGTTGCGCCTCTTCCGCAACGATGCGGACGCCGAGGGCTTCACCGTGGGCCACATCATGGTGGGCGGGACCCGCAGCGCCTTCTTCGTGCGCGACGTGTCGGTCGAGACAGCCTCGGTCGGCGCGATGCTGCAACCGGGCGCAGCCAGGGCCCTGCTCGGCGCTCTCGAGGGCGCGCTGGCCGACTGCCACACGCCGCTCGACGCACTCTGGGGCGCAGACGCGGGCTTCGCGCTCGAACAGCTTCAGAACGCCGGTTCCCTGACGCGCCAGCTTGCGATCCTCGATGCCCTGCTGTGCGCTCGCATGGAAGCCCGCGCCATGCACGGCCTGCACCCCGCGGTGGCGCAGGCGCTGGCGAGCCTTTACAGCGCCGGCGACGGCAGACAGGCCGGTGCGATCGGCGAACTGGTGAAGCAGAGCGGCTACAGCCACCGGCGCTTCATCGAGCTGTTCCGCGACATGACCGGCATCGCACCCAAGCAGTACGCGCGCATGCTGCGTTTCGATCGCGTGCTGGGAGAGTTCGCGCTGGATGCCACCCGGCCCTGGGTCGAACTGGCGCTGGAAGCCGGTTACAGCGACCAGGCTCACTTCAATCGTGAATTCCTTGCGATCGCCGGCATGTCGCCGCAGGCGTACCGGCGCGCGGCTCCCGTGTCGTCACGGCACGTGCGGGTCTGACCGGGCAGCACGCCAGCAGGGTCAAATTTGTTCAAGACCCGAAGCGCCGCGAAAGCCAGAATCGCGCCCATCTCAACCCGAAGGGACATCAAGGCCATGGCCATCCACGAACTGTTTCCGTACCTCTGCGTCCACGACGCCAAGGCAGCCATCGAGTTCTATTGCAAGGTCTTCGAAGTGAAGGAGATCTTCCGCCTGACCGAACCGAGCGGGCGCATCGGCCACGCCGAGCTGGACTTTCACAACGGCGCGATCCTGATGATCTCGGAAGAATTCGCCGAGTTCGGCATCCTCAGCGCGAAGACGCTGGGCAACACGTCCGTCTCGCTGCACCTGCACGTGGACGATGCCGACGCGGTGGTGGCGCGCGCCGTCGCGGCGGGCGCCACGCTGGACATGGCACCGCAGGATCAGTTCTATGGGGAACGCTCCGGCGTCTTTCACGACCCCTTCGGCCATCGCTGGAACGTGGGGCACAGCATCGAAAAGCTGACGCCGGAGGAAATGCAGCGGCGCTACACCGCGATGTTCACCGACGCCGGGTAAGGCGGCGCCGGCGGGGTCAGTTCAGACCGACCACTTCTCGATCAGCTTCTCCGCGCCCATGGAGTCGTAGCCTTCGAAGGGCTGGTGAATCCACGGGTTCGTGGCCAGGAATTCCACCTGGTAGTCTGGCGTGAAGGTCGACAGCGCCTTGGTCCAGATCACCGCACTGCGCAGTTCGGTGATGGGCGGGTAGTTGTTGCGCAGCATGTCCATCACCGCATGCAGCGTGTGGCCGGAGTCGGCCAGATCGTCCACCAGCAGCACCTTGCCGGCGATCTCGCCCTTGGGCGTCGTGATGTAGCGGGCGATGTCGAGGTGGCCCTGCACCGTGCCTGCATCGGCGCGGTAGGAGCTGGTCGACATGATCGCCAGCGGCTTGTCGAAGATGCGCGAGAGCACGTCGCCGGGGCGCATGCCGCCGCGCGCCAGGCACAGGATGGTGTCGAACTGCCAGCCCGACTGGTGCACCTTGATCGCGAGCTTCTCGATCAGGTTGTGGTATTCGTCGTAGCTGACGTAGAGATGCTTGCCGTCTTCAGTCAACATAGCGTGGGTTTTCCTTCAATGTCTCTTCTTTGGGGGAACACCGCGGAACCGGCTTTGCCGGGCCGCTGGTGTTGCCCCCTGCAAGGGGGTTGGCGGCCACACGAAGTGGGCAAGCCTGGGGGTGGCCTGATCAATCGGCCAGGTAGGGGTGGCGCATCATGATCGTATGGTCACGGTCGGGGCTGGTCGAGACCATGTGGATCGGCACGCCGGTGACCTGCTCGATGCGCTGCAGATAGAGGCGCGCGTTGATCGGCAACTTGTCGTACTGCGTGACGCCCACGGTGCTTTCGCTCCAGCCTTCGAGGGTTTCGTAGATCGGCGTGCAGCGCTCGATCTCGTCCGCGCCCATCGGCAGGATGTCGGTGGTCTCGCCATCGAGTTCGTAGCCGGTGCACAGCTCGAGCTTCTCGAGGCCGTCCAGCACGTCGAGCTTGGTGATGCACAGGCCCGACAGGCCGTTGACCTGCGCCGAACGCTTGAGCAACGCGGCATCGAACCAGCCGCAACGGCGGCTGCGGCCGGTGGTCACGCCCTTTTCAGCGCCCACGGTGCTCATGTGGTAGCCGGGGGTGCCGGGCGTGGCCCAGTCGAGTTCGGTGGGGAACGGACCGCCGCCCACACGCGTGCAGTAAGCCTTGGTGATGCCCAGGATGTAGTGCAGCATGCCCGGGCCCACGCCCGAGCCCGCGGCGGCATTGCCGGCCACGCAGTTGCTGGAGGTGACGTACGGATAGGTGCCGTGGTCGACGTCGAGCAGCGTGCCCTGCGCGCCTTCGAACAGCAGATTCGCGCCGTTCTTGTTCGCGTCGTTCAGCTCGCGCGAGACGTCGGCCATCATGGGCTTGAGCAGCTCGGCGTGCTTCATGGCTTCGTTGAAGACTTCGTCGAAGTCGATGGCCGGAGCGCCCAGCACCTGGGTCAGCACGTGGTTGTGCAGTTCGAGCAGCACGCGCAGCTTGGCCGCGAAGCGCTCGGGGTGCTTCAGGTCCTGCACGCGCAGCGCGCGGCGGGCGATCTTGTCTTCATAAGCCGGGCCGATGCCGCGGCCAGTGGTGCCGATCTTCTCGATGCCGCCCTTCTCGCGGTAGGCCTCGCGCGCAATGTCCAGCGCGGCGTGGAAGGGCAAAATCAGCGGGCAGGCCTCGCTGATGCGCAGGCGCGAACGCACCTCGACGCCGGCCTTCTCCAGCCCTTCGATTTCCTCGAACAGCTTGGCGGCCGACAGCACCACGCCGTTGCCGATGTAGCACTTGACGCCAGGCCGCATGATGCCGCTCGGGATCAGGTGCAACGCGGTTTTCACACCGTTGATGACCAGCGTGTGGCCCGCGTTGTGGCCGCCCTGGAAGCGGACCACGCCCTGGGCGCTCTCCGTCAGCCAGTCGACCAGCTTGCCTTTGCCTTCGTCGCCCCACTGGGTGCCGACGACGACCACGTTTCTTCCGGTGGTTACGCTCATGCTCGTTCCATTACTTGAAAAATCAGATCGCACGGACACTCCACTGGCCGGCCAGCTCGACGAGCTCGCGGTCGCAGTGGAATTCATCGATTTCGCTGCCATGGCCCGGCAGCACGCAGACTACCGTTTCACCGGACTTGCGCAATTGGGCAATGGCCTGACGCAGGCCGGCGGCGTCGCTCCAGGGCGCGCGGATAGCAGCGCGCAGCGGGCGGGCCGGCAGCACGCCGACCAGTTCGCGCACGTCGAGACTGAAGCCGACGGCCGGACGGTTGCGGCCGAACACCGCCCCCACCTCGTCGTAGCGGCCGCCGCGCACCAGCGAATCGGCCGCGCCGGGCACGTAGATGCCGAAGCGCATGCCGCTGTAGTACGCATAGCCGCGCAGGTCGGCCAGGTCGAAGCTGATCTGGCGGCCGGCCACGCCTTGCAGGCCGGCGGCGAGCAGCTTCAGGTCAGCCAGCGCGGCGCCCACGGCGGGCGTGCCCTTCAGGGCCTTGGCAGCCTCGTCGAGCACCGCCTCGTCGCCGTACAACTGGACCAGCGCGCGCAGTCCGTCGCGCGAGGCGACGGGGAAATTCTTCGTGAGCGATTCGAGCTCGCTCGCATCCTTGGCGGCCAGCGCTGCATGCACCTGGGCCAGGGTTGCGCCGTCGACCGGCACGCCGGCGAACAGGGCACGCACGATGCGGGCATCGGCCAGGTCGACGATCACGCCATCGCGCAGGCCGGCGGCGTCGAGGCAGTCGAGCGCCAGCAGCAGGGTTTCGGTGTCGGCTTCGAGCCCTGCGTGGCCGTAGATCTCGGCGCCGAACTGCAGGGGCTCGCGGGTGGCGTGCGGACGGTCCGGGCGGGTGTGGAGCACCGGGCCGCAGTAGCACAGGCGAGCCACGCCGTCGCGGTTCAGCAGGTGGGCATCGATGCGCGCCACCTGGGGAGTGGTGTCGGCGCGAAGGCCCATGCTGCGACCGGAGAGCTGGTCGACGAGCTTGAAGGTTTGGAGATCCAGCGCCTCGCCGGTGCCCGAGAGCAGCGATTCGAGGTGCTCGAGCAGCGGCGGCATCACCAGCTCGTAGCCGTAGCCACGGGCGGTATCGAGCAGCTGGCGTCGAAGTTCTTCGATGTGGCGCGCCTCGGAGGGCAGCACATCGGCAATGTGATCCGGGAGGACCCAGGCGGACATGGGGATCGGGGGCGTGGTTAAACCGGGATTCTACCGGGACCGAGCCCGGGGTCCCGCGCGGGTGTCAATTGGCGGGCGAGCCTAGCCCAGGAGCCAGAGCAGAAACACCCCGAGCAGGATGCTGCAGAGCCCGAAAAAGCGCAGTTGGCCGTCGCGCAGCTGCATGAGTTGCCCGAAGCCCCGCCGCCACCCACCCGGCGACACGAAAGGCAGGATGCCCTCGATCACTAGGACGAGCGCCAGTGCGCTCCAGAAAGTGTCGGCGCTCACGGCTCCTGAAGGCTGCTTCTGCTGCGGCTGTGGCCGGAAATCAACGACGGGGTGCGTTGGTGGTCGAGCCCGAACCCTGCATGGCGCGGAAGAAGTCCGACGACGGGTCGAGCACCAGCACGTCGCTCTTCTTGTTGAAGCTCTGCTTGTAAGCCTCGAGGCTGCGATAGAACTGCGCGAACTGCGGGTCGCGGCCGAAGGCCTCGCTGTAGGTTGCCGCGGCCTGGGCATCGCCCTCGCCCTTGATCTTCTGGGCGTCGCGGTAGGCGTTCGCCACGATCACTTCGCGCTGGCGGTCGGCGTCGGCGCGGATCTTCTCGCCTTCGGCCGTACCGGTCGAACGCAGCTCGTTGGCCACGCGCTTGCGCTCCGCCTCCATGCGGCGATAGACCGACTCGGTGATGGCCTCCACATAGTCGACACGGGTGATGCGCACGTCGACCACATCCACGCCCCAGGGCTTGGCGCCCTTGACCACCGAAAGCACCTCGCGCTGCACGTCGGCCATCAGGGCCTCGCGGCGCACCGAGATCAGGTCGCGCACCGTACGCTTGTTGATGTTTTCCTGGAACGCATTGCGCACCACGCGGTTCAGCTGCAGGGCGCCGGCGTTCTCGTCGAGGCCGACGTTGCGGATGTAGGCCTGCGGGTCGCTGATGCGCCAGCGCACGTACCAGTCGATCACCACACGCTGCTTCTCGGCGGTGAGCATCGGCTCGGTATCCACGCTAGACAGCGTCAGCAGGCGCTTGTCGATGTACGACACGTTCTGGAACGGCGGCGGCAGCTTGAAGTTCAGGCCGGGCTCGGTAATGACCTGCTTGATCTGGCCGAGTGCGTAGACCACGCCGAACTGGCGCTGATCGACCACGAAGAGGGTCGAGCTTGCCAGCACGAGCAGCACGAGGATCGAGGTGGCGATGAATCCGATTCTGTTCATGTTCTTCTGGGCCTTTCTCAACGCACGTCGCGGTCACGCGAGCGGCCATCGCGGCCGCGTACGTCGGTCGTGGCGGGGGCCACCGGGATCACCGAGGACTGTGTCGGCGCGGTGCCGGCGACGCTGGGGCTGGCCGCATCGACCGGCGTGGCCGACGCGTTGCCGCTGCCGCTGAGCTGCATCAGCTTGTCGAGCGGCAGGTACAGCAGGTTCGAGCCCTGCTTGCTGTCGACCAGCACCTTGGTCGTGCTGGCGTAGATCTGCTGCATGGCGTCGGTGTACATGCGGTCACGCGTCACCTGCGGGGCCTTCTGGTACTCGGCCAGCACCGCGCTGAAGCGGCCCGCATCACCCTGGGCCTGCGCCACGATCCGCGCCTTGTAGGCCTCGGACTCTTCCTTCAGGCGCGAGGCCGTACCGGTGGCAAGCGGCACCACGTTGTTGGCATAGGCCTGGGCATCGTTCTTGGTGCGCTCGCGTTCCTGTCCTGCCTTGAGCACGTCGTCGAACGCGGCCTGTACCTGCTCGGGTGGGCGCACGCCACCCTGCTGCAGGTTGATGCCGACGACTTCGACGCCGATCTTGTAGCGGTCGAGGATGGTCTGCATCAATGCACGAACGCGTGGTGCGATCTGATCGCGCTCTTCAGCGAGGGCGGCGTCCATCTTCATCTTGCCCACTACCTCGCGCACCGAGGTCTCGGCCACCTGCACGACGGTGTCGGCGGGCGCCTTGCTCTCGTAGAGCCAGGCGCGTGGGTCGCTCAGACGGTACTGCACGGCGAACTTGATCTCGACGATGTTCTCGTCTTCAGTCAGCATGGCCGACTCGCGCAGGCCGGTGGAACGCACGATGGCGTCGCGGCCCACGTCGGCGGAGCGGATCTGGGTGGTCACCACCACTTCATGGCGCTGGATGGGGTACGGCAGACGCCAGTTGAAACCAGCACCCACGGTGCTCTTGTAGCTGCCGAACTGGGTGATGACAGCCTGCTGGCCTTCGTTCACGATGAAGAAGCCGGTGCCGAGCCAGATCAGGACGGCCACCGCGGCCACGAGGCCGATGCCGAAGCCCGCGTTCTTCATGTCGGGCTTGTAGCCGTTGCCGCCACCGCCGCTGCTGCCGCCGTTGGGACGGTTGCCGCCGCCCTTGCCGCCGAAGAAACCGCCGAGCTTGCGATTGAGGTCGCGCCAGAGTTCGTCAAGGTCGGGCGGTCCCTGGTTGGGACCTTGTCCGCGAGGGCGGTTGTCGTTGTTGTTGCCCGAAGGCGGAGGCGTCGGGGCGCCGGGGGGATTGGCATCAGGGGGGCGGTTGCCGGCCGGGCGGTCGCCGTTGGAGGACGGCTCGTCGCCGCGACCCCATCGGCCGTCGTTCAGGTTGAACATGCCCAGAAACCCTCTCCGCGCTGGCTTTGAATTCATTCGCTTCGTTCTCTTGTCAGTGGCGGGATTGTGCCCAATCAATCGGTTGCATCGTGCAATTCAGCGTCTGCCGCAGGGGTCATCGTATCGGGTGCGGAGCCCGACTGCCGGGCGAGCTCGGCACGCAAAAGCGGCACGCCCTCGCCACTCCTGGCACTGAGGAAGATGCGGGGAACCTGCACGCCGTCGATTTCCATCTCGTCCTGCAGATGCAGCGGATGCTGCGCGCTTTCAAGGGCATCGAGCTTGTTGAAGACCAGAAGCTGCGGCACGGCGTCCGCGCCGATCTCGCGCAGCACCGACTGCACCTCGGCCATCTGCTCGGGGTAGTGCTGGTTGGACGCGTCGACCACGTGCAGCAGCAGGTCGGCATCGACCGCCTCCTGCAGGGTGGCCTTGAAGGCATCGACCAGCCCGTGCGGCAGGTCGCGGATGAAGCCCACGGTGTCGGAGATGGACACCTGCCGCCGTGCATCGCCCAGATAGAGGTGACGCGTGGTGGTGTCGAGCGTGGCGAACAGCTGGTCGGCCGCATAGGCGCGCGCCTTGACCAGCGCATTGAACAGCGACGACTTGCCCGCATTGGTGTAACCCACCAGCGAGATGTTGAAGGTGTCGCGCCGCTCGCGCTGGCGACGCTGCGTGCCGCGCTGCTTCTGTACCTTGGCGAGGCGTTCGCGCGTGCGCTTGATCGACTCGCTGATCATCCGGCGGTCGAGTTCGATCTGCTTCTCGCCCGGGCCGCCGCGCACGCCCGCGCCACCGGTCTGGCGCTCCAGGTGCGACCAGCGACGGACCAGCCGCGTGCTGAGGTACTGCAGGCGAGCCAGCTCGACCTGCAGCTTGCCTTCATGCGAACGCGCGCGCTGGGCGAAGATTTCGAGAATGAGGAAGGTCCGGTCGTAGACCGCGACATCGAGCTGGCGCTCGAGGTTGCGCTGCTGCGCGGGACTCAAGGCTTGGTCGAAGATGACTTCGCTCGCCCTGTGCAGGGCGGCCAGCTCCTTGATTTCTTCGGCTTTGCCGCTGCCAACGAACAATGCCGCATCGGGCGCCTTGCGCTTGCACGCGAGGCGGGCGACGGGCGTCAGGCCCGCGGTCTGCGCGAGCAGGCCGAGTTCCTCGAGTTCGCTGTCGAAATGGGGCAGCCCGAAATCGACGCCGACGAGAACGGCGGCGCCTTCCTGGCGGGGAATCAGTTCAGACAAACGGGATCGGAAATTTGGAAAAAGCGCGGCAGCGGGGGCTGCCGCGCTCCGCGCGATCAGGCTGCTGCGTCGTCGTTCTCGGTAGCCGAGAAGTTGACGGCACGGCCTGGCACGATGGTGGAAATGGCGTGCTTGTAGACCATCTGCGTCACCGTATTGCGAAGCAACACGACGTATTGGTCAAAAGACTCGATCTGGCCTTGCAGCTTGATGCCGTTCACCAAATAAATGGAAACCGGCACATGCTCGCGACGCAAGGTGTTCAGGAACGGGTCTTGCAGAAGTTGCCCTTTATTGCTCACGATATTCTCCGTGTTCAAGAGTAGTTGTTGGAGGAGAAGACCTTAACACAGGGTTTCCGCGCCGCAGCATACGCGCCCAAAAGCCTTTGAAAAATAACGTCTCTCAAAAGCCGGAACTTCAACCCCAGTCGGGACTCAACGGCGGCCATCCGCCGCCAATACGGTTCAGTCGTCCTTGTCGACGAAGGGATTGTGGGAGCTCTTGAACTCGATGCGCAAGGGGGTACCCACAAGATCGAACTCCTTGCGGAAGCGCCCCTCGAGAAAGCGCTTGTAAGCATCGGTCACATGCTCGAGCGAATTCCCGTGAATCACGATCACCGGTGGATTCATGCCCCCCTGATGCGCATAGCGCAGCTTGGGACGGAACATGCCGCCGCGCTTGGGCGCCTGGAACTGCACCGCCTCCAGCAGCAGCCGGGTCAGCACCGGCGTCGACATCTTGCGCGTGGCCGACTTGTGGGCCTGCGCGATCGCCTGCCACACCGGCCCCAGGCCCTGCCGCTTGATGGCCGAGATGAAATGCAGCGCCGCGAATTTCAGGAACGGCAGCCGGGTCTCGATTTGCCGCTGGATCTGCTCTCGCTGGTAGCTGTCGACCGCGTCCCACTTGTTGATGGCGATCACCACCGCACGGCCGCTTTCGAGGATGTAGCCGGCGATGTGCGCGTCCTGATCGGTCACGCCCTGCGTGGCATCGAGCAGCAGCAGCACGACGTTGGCCGACTCGATGGCCTGCAGCGTCTTGACCACCGAGAACTTCTCGATCGCCTCGAACACCCTGCCCTTGCGGCGCAGGCCGGCCGTATCGATCAGCTCGAAGCGTTGCCCGTTGCGCTCGAAGGGCACCGAGATGGCGTCACGCGTGGTGCCGGGCATGTCGAAGGCCACCAGGCGTTCTTCGCCAAGCCAGGTGTTGATCAGCGTGGATTTGCCCACGTTGGGCCGACCGGCCACAGCCAGCTTGATCGGCTTGTTGACGTCGTCTTCCTCGGCGTCTTCATCTTCATCGGGCAGGTTCAGCGGCGCCAGCGCCAGCTCGACCAGTCCGCGCATGCCCTGCCCGTGCGCCGCAGAGACGCCGTGTACTTCGCCGAAGCCCAGCTCGTAGAAGTCCACCAGCTTGGTGCCGTCGTGCATGCCTTCGGCCTTGTTGGCCACCAGCACACAGGGCTTGCCGCTACGGCGCAGCTCGTTGGCGATGTCATGGTCTTGTGCCGAGAGCCCCTCTCGCGCGTCGACCACGAAGATCACGACGTCGGCCTCGGCCACGGCCTGCCGCGTCTGCTTGGCCATCTCCTTGTAGATGCCGCTGCCCGCGTCGGGCTCGAAGCCGCCGGTGTCGATGACGATGAATTCGCGCTTGCCCAGGCGGCCGTTGCCGTAGTGGCGGTCGCGCGTGAGGCCGGCGAAGTCGGCGACGATGGCGTCGCGCGTCTGCGTCAGGCGATTGAAGAGGGTCGACTTGCCGACATTCGGCCGCCCGACCAGGGCCACGACCGGCTTCATGGCCGGCCTTTCGATGGCGCGGTTTTCATGGTCGGGCCTTGGAAAGAGAAGAAAGGAGAAAGAAGAAGATTACTCGGGGCGATAGCCAAACACACCACCCTTGGCGGTCACCACCACGACCGTATTGCCGGCCAGCACCGGAGCAACGGTGATGGCCGAGCCATCGGGGGTGACGCGATTGAGCAGCGCGCCGTCTTCACGCGACACGAAATGCAGCGTGCCGGTGTTCTCGCCGATGATGAGCGAGCGGCCCACGGCCAGCGGAGAGGTCAGCACGCGGTTCTTGAAACGGGACATCTGCCATGCGCGCTCGCCGTCGGCACGGCGCCAGGCCACGATGCTGCCGTCGGACTCGGTGCCATAGACAAAGCTGTCGTTGCCGCTGACGCCGTCCGCGCCCGAAGCGGGCTTGCTCCAGACCAGCGAGCCGCGCACGGTCTCGACGCAGCCGACACTGGCGTAGTAGGCACGCGCGCAGATCGTGTCGCCGAAGCGGCTCACGCTGCCGGTCAGGTCGACCAGACGCTCCACGTCGTTGGTGCCACGCGGGGCCGCAATGGGCGATTCCCAGCGTGAAGTGCCGTTGGCGGGGTTGATACCCACCAGCCGGCCGCCGATGCCGGCGACCAGCGTGTCACCCACGGCAAGCAGCACGCCCGACTTGCGCAGCACGAGATTTTCGCCCGCGCGTTGCTGGATCCAGAGGCGGCGGCCGCTCTGACCGTCCCAGGCGCTGATGCTGCGGTCAGCCGTCTGCACGAACACGCGACGGCCTGCCACCAGCGGCGCGGTGAAGGCCTGCGCCGAGAGCTTCTGCTTCCACAGGACCTTGCCGTTCTCGATGGCGACCAGCTCGTTGCCGGTGGTGACGACCGCGGCCACCGAACCATCGCTGCCGACGCCAGCCGCCAGCGGCGCGCCGACGCTGGCGCGCCAGACTTCACGGCCGGCGCGCGCGTCGATGGCAACCACCGTGCCGTCGCTGCCGGCCACGGTGACCGTATCGCCGCTGATGTCGGAGGTCAGCGGAAATTGCACCTCGGGGATACGCACCGTCCAGGCCTGGCGCACGCCCATCAGGGCGGGGTTGGCGGGGAGTTCGTCCGGCTTCGGCTTGGCCGAGCCCGAGCAGGCGGCGAGGAACGCTACCAAAACGAGAGCTGATCCCGCACGCAGGGCGGTCGATTCAGGCATGAGACGCTTGAAATTCATGATGCGGTCAGGGAGTTTTGGGTGCTGCGGGTGTGACGGTGACGACAGGCGCCAGGCTCTTGGGGTCGACGCCGACCGCATTGAGCTTGATCTCGATCAGGCGGCGATAGTCGGACGTCGCGCCGAGGCCGGTCCACGCCTTGCGGTATTCGGTCTGCGCCTCAGCGCGCTTGCCTTGGGCGAGATAGATGTCGCCCTTGCGATCGGCCACCAGCGGCTCGAATTCCTTGGGCACGCTGCCGTCGAGTTGCTTGAGGGCATCGTCATAGGACTTGCCGTCGAGCAGTTCGGCTGCCAGCCGCAGCCTTGCAACAGCCTTGTAGCCGGGGTCGACGGCGTTCTGCGCGACCCACTCGAGCTCGGTGCGCGAGCCGGCGGCATTGCCCTTCTCGTACAGCGTCTTGGCGACCAGCAGGCCTGCCTGCTGCGCGTAGGTGGTGCCGGCGAAGCGCTTCTTCATGTCGTCCAGCACGAGCGCGATGCGCGCCGGGTCGCCCGCCTGCGCCGTCTTCTCGATTTCGTCGTAGAGCGACGAGGCCTGGGCCGCCTTGTTGCGGCCATACCATTGCCAGCCGTTCCAGGCCACGAAGGCGCCGGCAACGATCAGCACGATCGAGGTGATCAGGGTGCCGTAGGTGTTCCAGAAATGCTTGAGCTGGTCGAGCTGTTCCTGTTCTTCGAGGTCGAGATGGGTTGCCATGCGCTGTCAGGTGTTGGGAGCCGGCGATTGTAGGGTGGCGGCCCAGGCGGCCACTTCAGCAAGCGGCCGGGCGGTCTGCGCGCCGCTTCCGTCGCGCAGCGCCTTGAGAGTCACTTCGCCGCGCGCAAGTTCATCGGCGCCGAAGATCAGGGCGTAGGTGGCGCCGCTGGCATCGGCCTTTTTCATCTGGGCCTTGAAGCCACTGAGGCCTTCGGCAGTAGCGGCATGCATCTGCACGCTGATGCCTGACTCACGCAACTGCTGCAAGGTACGTAGCACTGCAGGCATCGACTCTGCGTCAGGCACCACGGCGTAGGCATCGGGCACGGGCGGGGCAACACCGGCGCCCTGCTCCTTCAACAGGTCGAGCACGCGTTCGACACCCATTGCCCAGCCCACGGCCGGCGCTGGTTTGCCGCCGATTTGCGTAATCAGATCGTCGTACCGACCACCTGCACACACCGTGCCTTGCGAGCCAAGGCGGTCGGTGACGAATTCGAAGACCGTGAGGTTGTAGTAGTCCAGCCCGCGCACCAGACGCGGATTGATCGTGAATGCAATGTCATTGGCCTTGAGGATGGCCTGCAGCCCCTCGAAGTGCGCCAGCGATTCCGCACCAAGGAAGTCGATCAGCTTCGGCGCTGACTCGACCACTTCCTTCATCGCCGGATTCTTCGTATCGAGAATGCGCAGCGGATTGCTGTGCAGGCGGCGCTTGCCATCCTCGTCGAGCTTGTCGGCATGCTTCTCGAAGTGGGCAATCAGCTGAGCGCGGTGCTGCGCACGCTCCGCAGGCTGGCCCAAGCTGTTGAGTTCGAGACGAACGTCGGTCAAGCCTACAGCCTTCCACAACGCGTTGGCCAACAGAATCAATTCGGCATCCACGTCGGGGCCGGCAAAACCCAGCGCCTCGGCGCCAATCTGGTGGAACTGGCGGAAACGCCCACGCTGCACGTTCTCACGGCGGAACATGGGACCGGTGTACCAAAGCCGCTTGGGGCCTTCGTACAGCATGTTGTGTTCGATCACCGCGCGCACCAGTCCTGCGGTGTTTTCTGGCCGCATCGTTAGATGCTCGAACTTGCCATTCTTGTCCGCCCGATCTTCGAAGGAGTACATCTCCTTCTCGACGATGTCGGTCACTTCTCCAATGCCGCGCACGAAGAGCGCAGTGCGCTCCAGGATCGGCGTGCGCACATTGCGGTACGCATAGCGCCCCATCAGGTCGCGCACGGTGGCCTCAAGCCATTCCCAGCGCGCCGATTCGGGCGGCAATATGTCGTTCATGCCTTTGACGGCATTCAGTTTTTCAGCCATGAGTCTGCGGAGATGTCAGGCCGCGACAGCGTGCTCGCCGCCGAAGCGCTTTTCGATGTAGTTTTCGACGAGCTGGTGGAACTCGTTGGCGATATTGTCGCCGCGCAGCGTGAGCGCCTTTTCGCCGTCGATGAAGACCGGCGCCGCGGGCGCCTCGCCGGTGCCGGGCAGGCTGATGCCGATGTCGGCATGCTTGCTCTCGCCGGGGCCGTTGACGATGCAGCCCATGACGGCCACCTTCAGCGTTTCCACGCCCGGATATTTCTTGCGCCAGACCGGCATCTGCATGCGCAGGTAATCGTCGATCTGCTTGGCCAGCTCCTGGAAGGTGGTGCTCGTGGTGCGGCCGCAGCCCGGGCAGGCGGTAACGCTCGGCACGAACACGCGCAGCCCCAGCGCCTGCAGGATCTCGGAGGCGATCACCACCTCCTGCGTGCGCGACTCGCCTGGCTGCGGCGTGAGCGACACGCGAATGGTGTCGCCGATGCCTTCCTGCAGCAGGATGGAAAGCGCAGTGGCCGACGCCACAGTGCCCTTCGTGCCCATGCCGGCCTCGGTGAGCCCGAGGTGCAGCGGATAGTCGCAGCGGCGGGCCAGCTCGCGGTAGACCGAGATCAGGTCCTGCACGCCGCTCACCTTGCACGACAGGATGATCTGGTTGCCGGCCATGCCCATCGACTCGGCAAGCTTCGCGGACTCGATGGCCGAGGTGATCAGCGCCTCGTACATCACCTGCTTGGCGTCCCAGGGCTCGACGCGCTGGCTGTTGACGTCCATCAGGCTGGCGAGCAGCTCCTGGTCGAGGCTGCCCCAGTTGACGCCGATACGCACGGGCTTGTTCCAGCGCATGGCGGCGTCGATCATCTGGCCGAACTGCTTGTCCTTCTTGTCGCCCTTGCCCACGTTGCCGGGGTTGATGCGGTACTTGCTCAGCGCCTCGGCGCAGGCAGGATAGTCGGTCAGCAGGCGATGGCCGTTGTAGTGGAAGTCACCGACCAGCGGCACGTCGACGCCCATGCGGTCGAGCTGCTCGCGGATGTAGGGCACCTGCGCGGCGGCCTCGGGCGTATTGACCGTGATGCGGACCATCTCGGAGCCGGCCTGGGCCAGCTCCTTCACCTGGATCGCCGTGCCGATGGCATCGACGGTGTCGGTGTTGGTCATGGACTGCACGCGCACCGGGGCATCTCCGCCCACCGTGACCACGCGCGGTCCCCAGACCACGCTGGCCTGGCGTGAGCGGCGCGCCTTGGGGGCGGCAGCCTCGATGGGAACAGGAAGACAGTTGCTGGAGGTCACGACTTCACCTCGAAACGCGCCACGCCCCCACCCTTGGTGAAGGGCTTCAGGTCAAAGGGCTGGCCACGCACCTGCACATCGACACTCGAAGCGCGACCGATCACGACGGACAGCGGCAGCGTGCCCGACAGTCCGACCGTTTCGCCAGCCTGCAGGCTGCGACGCAGCAACTGCTTGCCGCCGGCTTCGGTCACGGTGATCCAGCACTCCTCGCGTGCAACGAAAACGAGCTGCTGGCTGCTCGAGGCTGCCGCCACCGGCGTGGCGGCAGGGGCCGTAGCCACCGGGGCGGCGGCGACAGCAGCGAGGGCATTGGGAGCAGGAGCAGCTGTCGGGGTTTCGCCTGCCACTGGACCGGTCGGAGCCACGGCCTGCGTGGGCACGGTCTCGGCCACCGAGCCGCCAGCTGAGGCCGGCCCATTGGTGGGCGCCGATTCCGTGCCGGCATCGCCGCGCGCCGTCAGCCGCGCCACGGAAGCGCTGAGCTGGTCGAACACCGATTGCGGCAGCCAGAACATCGCGCCGGCGCCGATCAGCAGCAGCACCACGACGGTCAGCAATGCGCGCGACGGCAGCCCGCTCGAGCGGCCGTTGCCGTTCCAGCGCGGCGTACCCGATCCGATGTTCGCGCGGAGAGTGCGATCGGTTTCGGCCAGCGACACCTTCTGGGTACTCGGCAGCTTCGCGAGCACGGGAGCCGGATCGATGCGCAGGGCCCGACAGACACTGCTCGCCAGTGCGCGAGCGAAGACCGGATCGGGCAGCGAGGCAATGTCGTCCGCCTCGAGCGCCATCAGCTTCTGCGGCGGCACCTTCAGCGCGGCCGCGACCATCTCGATGTGCAGGCCGTGGGCCTCGCGCGCTTCGCGCAGCAGGTCGCCGGCAGTCTTGTTCGCGTTGTCGCCTGCGTCCAGCGGCAATGCAGCAGAAGTGCCGAACTCCGAAACCCGATCAGTCATTGAAATTCCCGCGCTCGTACGCTGTTGCCTCCCGCGATTGAGGGAAGCGTCGTTGCAGTTGGCCTCCCAACTGCGCGACTGCCTCGCGGTTGTTCAGCTTTCGTTCGATCTTGATGCCGAGCCAGAGCGTCTCGGCACTGGCCGCCGCGCTGTTGTTGACGCGGCGGATGTAGAACTGCGCGCGCGACCATTCCTCGCGCTGCGCCAGCACCGAGGCCAGGTTGAAGCCGACCACCGGGTTGCCGGCATCGATCTCATAGGCCTGCATGAGGCTGCGCTCGGCCTTGTCGCGCTGGCCGGCCTTGAGCTCGCACACGCCCTGCGTCATGAGCGTCTTGGCGCGGTCGGCGTAAGTCGGCACGGCCAGGGCTTCATTGAACTGCGCGGCGGCATCGCCATAGCGGTTCTGCTGGCACAGCAGCCAGCCGTAGTTGTGGCGGGTGTTCGGTTCGCGCGGATTGATCGCGATGGCGCGGCGGAAGCTGTCTTCCGCCAGGCCGGCGTCGTCGAGGCGCATGTAGACCAGGCCGCGCAGGTTGTAGGCGTCGGCGTTGTTGGGGTCGGCGGCCAGCGCCTGCTTGATCTCGTCGAGCGCAACGGTGGTCTGGCCGTGCTCGAAATAACCGGCGGCCAGTTCCATGCGCAGGCGCGCGCGGCGCTGGCGGCTCGACTCGTCGGACTCGGTGACGATCTCGGTGCCCTTGGACGAGTTGCTGTTGTCGGCCAGGCTGGTGGTGGTGGTGCGCGTGTTCACGCAGCCTCCAAGCAGCAACGCAACGGCGACGCCCGCGAAACCCACAGTCAGCATCCGCTGCACGTTCGCGGTCGTCATCGAAATGGCCATGCTCATCGGTTCAATGCTCCTGGGAGGCGGTCTTGCGGACCGGGTGCAAAACAACGGGGCGCTGCTCCGTCGCACGGCGCTGCGCCATGCGTTCGGCCGCGCGGGTGCGATCCTTGACGTCGCCGGCGAGCTGGCCGCAGGCGGCATCGATGTCGTCGCCGCGCGTCTTGCGCACGGTGGTCACGAGTCCGGCTTCGCTCAGCGTTTTGGCGAATGCCAGCACGCGCGGCTGCGGCGAGCGCAGCAGACCCGAGGCCGGAAACGGGTTGAAGGGGATCAGGTTGAACTTGCACGAGATGTCATGCTTGCGCACCAGCTCCACGAGCTGACGCGCATGCTCGGGCTGGTCGTTCACGCCATCGAGCATGCAGTATTCGAAGGTGATGAAGTCGCGCGGCGCATGCGCCAGATAGCGCTTGCAGGCCTCGATCAACTCGGCGATCGGGTACTTGCGATTGAGCGGCACGAGGTCGTCGCGCAGCGCGTCGTTGGGCGCATGCAGCGAGACCGCCAGGGCCACCGGGCAGTCGGCGCCCAGACGGTCGATCATCGGCACCACGCCGGAGGTCGACACTGTCACTCGGCGGCGCGACAGCCCGTAGGCGTTGTCGTCGAGCATGGTGCGCAGCGCGGGCACCAGCGCGGAGTAGTTCTGCAGCGGCTCGCCCATGCCCATCATCACCACGTTGGAGATGATGCGTTCGTCGCGCTTCAGATGCTTGCGCAGGAAGTGTTCGGCAAACCAGAGCTGGGCGACGATTTCGCCCGTGTTCAGGTTGCGGCTGAAGCCCTGATGCCCCGTCGAGCAAAAGCGGCAACCGACCGCACAGCCGGCCTGGGACGACACGCACAGGGTGCCACGGTCGTCCTCGGGAATGAATACGGCTTCGACGGCATTGCCGTCACCGACGTCGAACAGCCACTTGATCGTGCCGTCCTTGGATTCGTGCTGCGTGATGACCGGCAGGGCCTCGACGCGAGCGGTGGTCGCGAGCTTCTCGCGCAACGACTTCGCCAGATCGGTCATCTGGGTGAAGTCGCTGGCGCCACGCTGGTGAATCCAGCGGAACAGCTGCGTGGCGCGGAATTTCTTCTCGCCGAGTTTTTCGCAGAACGCAGCCAACCCTTCGAGATCGAAATCGAGCAGATTGGCCGTGGTCATGGAATCGGGCGAGATACGGCTTCAGCGTGCGTAGACGTTGAGGCCGGCGAAGAAGAAAGCGACTTCGTTCGCTGCGGTTTCGGGAGCGTCCGAACCGTGCACGGCGTTGGCATCGATGCTGTCGGCGAAGTCGGCGCGGATGGTGCCGGCGGCTGCCTTCTTGGGGTCGGTGGCGCCCATCAGGTCACGGTTCTTGGCGATGGCGTTTTCGCCTTCGAGCACTTGCACGAACACGGGACCCGAGATCATGAACTCGACGAGGTCCTTGAAGAAGGGACGCTCCTTGTGCACGGCGTAGAACTGTTCGGCTTCGTTGCGCGACAGGTGCACCAGCTTGGCGGCGACGATCTTGAGGCCGGCAGCTTCAAAACGGGAAACGATCTTGCCGATGACGTTCTTGGCAACTGCGTCGGGCTTGATGATGGAAAGGGTACGTTCGATAGCCATTGAAATGCTTCCTGGAGCTTTGATTTTGAAGTGTTTTGTCACAACTGCAACGAGTTTGTTGCGTCACATGTCGACAAAGCCTCTGATTTTAACCGGCGCGGCCTTGCGGATTGGTGAAAACCCCGCGAAAGGCCGCGCTCCGACGGCTGACTTTCAGCGCCCGCGGCGGCGTCCGCCGCCCTGGCCGCCGAAGTTGCCGCCCCCACCACCGCCGCCACCGCGGCGCGGGCCTCCGCGCTGCTCCTTGCGCTGGCGCGAGAAGCTGTCGGCGCCGATGTAGCCCAGCGAGGTCTTCATCGGATCGGGCTGGTTGGCGCCGTTCGGCTGGCGGTCGTCACCCTGGCGATTGCCGCCACCTTGGCGGCTGCTGTTGTTGTTGCGACGCCCCTGCCCCTGGGGCGGGCCACCGTTGCCGCCACCGCGATTGGAGCGCCCTCCCCGGTCGCCGCGCGGCGGACGGCCGTCGCCCAACGGGTTCGGGATCGGCGCTTCGCGCCCGCCGTCGTCACGCGCATCGCGCATGTCGCGCGGCTGCTGGCCGCCACCACCGCCATTGCGGTTGCCACGGCGCTTCTTGTTGCGACCGCCGCGGCCGTTGCCACCGCCGCCTTCCTGCCCCGGGCCCCGCTGCTGTGGGCCGGGCCGAGCAACCGCGCCACCGGAAGCCTGGAAGAGCGCGCGGATGTCGCGCTCGTCGAGCTCCATCCAGGCACCGCGCTTCAGGCCGCGCGGCAGCACCATGGCGCCATAGCGGATACGGATCAGCCGGCTGACCGCATGCCCCACCGACTCGAACAGGCGGCGCACCTCGCGGTTGCGGCCTTCGGAAATGGTCACGCGATACCAGCAGTTCGAGCCCTCGCCGCCGCCGTCTTCGATGGCGCCGAACTGGGCCATGCCGTCGTCGAGGCGCACGCCGTCGAGCAGCTTCTGCTTTTCCTCGCTGGTGAGTGCACCCAGCACCCGCACGGCGTACTCGCGCTCCAGGCCGAAGCGCGGATGCATGAGCTGGTTGGCCAGATCGCCGGAGCTGCTGAACAGCAGCAGGCCTTCGGTGTTCAGGTCGAGGCGGCCCACCGACTGCCACTTGCCCTGCTGCAGGCGCGGCAGCTTACGGAACACGGTCGGGCGGTTCTGCGGATCGTCGTGCGTGACCACCTCGCCCACGGGCTTGTGGTACGCGATCACGCGGGGCGGCGGAGGCGCGATGCGGTAGCGGATCGGCTTGCCGTTGATCTTGACCTGGTCGCCGTACTGGATGCGCTGGCCGATGTGGGCCGGTTCGTTGTTGACGGAAATGCGGCCCTGGAGAATCAGCTGCTCCATTTCGAGCCGCGAACCGAGGCCGGCCTGCGCCAGCACCTTGTGCAGTTTGGGCGAATCGGCCTCGGGCAGCAGCACGCGCTTGAGCGGAGGGACTTCCGGGCTCTCTTCGTCGGCATCGAACTGGCCGGAGATGACGTCCGCGAAACGGATCGGCTCGGGCGGCGGCGCGCTGCGCTGCTCGCGTTCGGCGGCGCGGCGGGCACGGTCGAGGTCGTCCTCTTCCTCGTCGGGCTCTTCCTCGTCTTCGTCCTGATCTTCTTCGGCGTCATGGTCGCCGATGCGCTCGATCTGTTCGGGCTGAGGTGCCTGATGAGCGGCGGCCTCGACCGGCGCGGGGTCACGGGCCGGCTCTGCGACAACAGCAACCGGAGCCTCCTCGACGACGGCAACAACAGCCTCCGGCGCGACTGCCGCTTCGGCGGCATCCACGACCGGCGCCGCCAACGCTTCGTCCGTCACAGCCTCCACAACCGGCTTCTTCTTGCGCGGCGCGCGCGGCTTCTTCGGCGCTTCAGCCTCCGGCAGCGCTACCGATTCAATAGCATCAACGGCAACCTTCTTGGCTGCAGGCGCCCTTTTCTTCTTCTTGACTTCGGGCTCGACCGGCAGCATCGCTGCGTCTTCGGTGTCGGTTGTGCTCATTGGGTTTTTCCGGGAGAGGGAGCGTGGGGGTCGGCCTCGTCCTCGGACGGGGCATCGGGTTCTGGCGCGGAGTCGGGCTCCGGCCCGGCGGGCGCCTCGGCGTCCGCTGCGTTCTCGACAATTTGGGCTTCAGCGGCTTCAACGGATTCCGCCGCCTCGGTGGTTTCCGGCACGATGTCGGCGACGCCGGATTCCAGCGCTGGCGCTTCTGCCACGACTTCTTCGACTTGCTGCAAAGCAGCAGTCTCCGCATCCACCTCGGCTGGCGCCTGCCCGGCCTCGGCCGGGGAAGACTCCAGATCCGCCATTCCGGAGGCATCCGCATCGCCCTCGGCGAGGGCCTCAGCCTCCGGAGCCGCGTCGATCGGCAGCCCCTGCTGCTCGCCCGAAGCCTGCTCGAGCGCATCGACCAGCGCCGCCTGCTGCGCGGGTGTTTCGATCAGCGGCAACTGGTCGAGCGACGCCAGGCCCAGGTCGTCGAGGAACTGGCGCGTGGTTGCATACAGCGCCGGACGGCCGACCGTCTCGCGGTGGCCGATGACCTCGACCCAGCCGCGATCTTCCAGCTGCTTGAGGATCAGCGAGTTGATCGTCACGCCGCGGATGTCTTCCATGTCGCCGCGCGTGGCCGGCTGGCGATAGGCAATGATGGCCAGCGTCTCGAGCGCGGCGCGCGTGTAGCGCGGCGGCTTTTCGGGATGCAGGCGATCGAGGTGGTCGCGCATCTCCGGGCGGCTCTGGAAACGCCAGCCGCTGCCGACGCTCACCAGCTCAAGGCCTCGTTGCGCCCAGTCTTCCTGCAGCTCGAGCAGCAGCGTCTTGATGGTGTCCGCACCGAGTTCGTCGTCGAACAGCACGCGCATATCACGCACCGGCAACGGCTGGCTCGAACAGATCAAGGCGGTTTCGAGAATGCGCTTGGCATCCGCCGTATTCATGGTTCGCGTTATCCGGGAAAAGGCGCCTTGGGGCGCTTTGTTCAGATGTATGGAAGGAGTAGGCGCTGCAGGCACGCGGCAAATGCAACGCAAGGCCGGTCTCGGGCGATCGGCGCGGCCCTCGGGCCGTCAGGCGCGATTGTAATCCAGCCCCCAGGACTGCAAAGCCTGGACGAGGTCCGCCGGCAACGGCGAACGGAACTCCAGCGCCGCCTGCGTGACGGGATGCACGAACGCCAGCCTGAATGCATGCAGCGCCTGCCGCGACAACCCGACGGCCGGCGCCCCGCCGTAGAGCGCATCACCCACCAGCGGATGGCCAATGGAAGCCATGTGCACGCGGATCTGGTGGGTGCGCCCGGTTTCGAGCGTGCAGCGCACGGCGCAGCCCTCGGCGTTGCTGTCGAGTCGCTCGATCAACGTGCGCGCCGTCTTGCCCGCATGCCGTTCGAGATCGACCACGGCCATGCGCAACCGGTTGCGCGGGTCGCGGCCGATGGGGGCATCGACATGGCGTGCCGCGGCGCCCTCCCACTGCCTGTGACCGATGGCCAGGTACTGCCGCTTGACTTCGCGCGCGGCGATCAGCGCCACCATCGCGTCCATGGCGCCTCGCGTGCGCGCCACCACCATCAGCCCGCTGGTGTCGCGGTCGAGCCGGTGCACGATACCGGCGCGCGGCAGAAGCACGGCCTTCGGGTCCAGCGCCAGCAGGCCGTTCAGGAGCGTGCCGCTCCAGTGCCCCGGCGCCGGATGCACCACCAGGCCGGCGGGCTTGTCGACGATACGCAGGTGCTCGTCCTCGTACACGGTGACGATGTCCATCGCCTCGGGCCGGAAGGCCTGGCTCTGGGGCGTGGGGCGCAGCTCGATATGCCCGGCCTGCCCCGCCTTCACTGCCACGGAGGCCTTGGTCAGCGTGCGCCCCTGCAGCTCGACGGCCCCGGCCTCGATCAGCTGCTGCAGATAACTACGGGAAAACTCGGGTACCAGGGCCGCAAGCGCGCGATCGAGCCTCTGGCCGTGCTGGGCGGGGTCGATGACGAAGGGCCGCCGCTCGCTGGGCTCGATGGGATCCGCGCCTTCTTCGTGCTCGGCCACCTCCGTGCTCTCGGGGATATTGCCCAAAGGGTCGGTCGATATAATTGAGGGCAACTGTTTCACGAAAGCCGTATGTGATGTATCGCGCCAAATTATCGGTCCCCGCCTGGATCGCGCTCAGCGCGGCGGCTCTGCTGGCAACAGGCTGCTCGTCGACCTCCACCGCCGACAAGACCGCCACCTGGAGCCCCAACCGCATCTACTCGGAGGCAAAGGACGAGGCCGGATCGGGCGGCTACGACAAGGCCATCCCCCTCTACGAGAAGCTCGAAGGCCGCGCCGCCGGCACGCCGCTGGCCCAGCAGGCGCAGCTGGAAAAGGCCTACGCCCAGTACAAGTCGGGCGAAAAGGCAGCCGCCATCGCCACCATCGACCGCTTCATGAAGCTGCACCCGGCGAGCCCCGCTCTCGACTACGCGCTCTACCTCCGAGGCGTGATCAACTTCAACGACGACCTCGGCATGTTCGCGTTCATGACGCGCCAGGACCTGTCGGAGCGCGACCAGAAGGCAGCCAAGGAATCGTTCGAGTCGTTCAAGGATCTCGTCACGCGCTTTCCCGAGTCGCGCTACGCCCCCGACGCGCGCCAGCGCATGAACTACATCGTGAACTCGCTTGCGCAGTATGAAGTTCACGTGGCCCGCTACTACTACTCGCGCGGCGCCTACCTGGCCGCCATCAACCGGGCCCAGGTCGCGCTGGCCGACTACCGTGAAGTGCCGGCGCTCGAGGAAGCCCTGTACATCATGGTCAAGTCGTACGACGCCCTCGGCATGAAGGACCTGCGCGACGACGCCCAGCGCGTGCTGACCACCAACTATCCGAAGAGCACCTATCTCGCGAACGGCTTCAAGGGCAAGGACGACCCTTGGTGGAAGCTCTGGTAAGCAATCAATAAGGGCGGAACACCCGCCCTTATTGCCTGACCGGCTCCCGGGCTAGGTCTTGAGCGCTTCCAGCGCGGCATCGAAATCCGATTCGCTTTCGAGCCGCCGCATCGGTGGCAGAGCCGCCAGCAACCGGCGGCCATAGCCCATGGCCACCAGCCGTGTATCGCAGATCGCCAGCACGCCGCTGTCGGTTTCCCGGCGAATCAACCGCCCCGCCCCCTGCTTCAGCGCCACCGCCGCCTCCGGCAGCGAATAGTCGGCGAACGAACTCCTGCCCTGCGCTTCCAGACGCTGCGAGCGCGCCTCGACCAGCGGATCGTTGGGCGGCGGAAACGGCAACTTGTCGATCACCACCAGCTGCAGCACGTCTCCCGGCGCATCGAAGCCCTCCCAGAAGGAGGCCGATGCCACAAGCACGCAGCCTGCGCGTCCGGCACTCGCGCCCTCGCGGAAGCGGTCCATCAGCACACGCTTGGGCAGTTCGCCCTGCACGAGCACGTCGGGGCGCACCTGTGCGTCGAGCACTTCGAACTGCTGCCTCATCTCGTCGCCGATGGTGCGCAGCGCACGCAGCGTAGTAGTCAGCACCAGCGTGCGGCCTCCTAGCTCGGCCGCACCGCGCGCAGCCAGTTGCGCGACACGCTGGCTGTGCGACGGATCATTGGGCTTGGGAAACGCACGCGGCACATAGAGCGCGGCCTGCGAGGCGTAGTCGAACGGACTCTGCACGCGCAGCACTTCCGCGTCCTGCAGGCCGCAGGGCTCGGTGAACCAGCGCAGCGTGGGCTCGTCGCCCAGCGTGGCCGAGGTGAAGACCCAGGCGCGGCGGCCGTCCTCGCGCCCGGCGGCATCGCGCGCCGGGCGCTCGCCGTAGGCATCGAGATCCTCGTCGTCACTGTCGGCCGCCTCGGCGTCATCGGCCTCGTCGGCGATCTTCAGCACTCGCTTGCGCATGGCGTCGGCGATGTCCAGCGGGGATTCGACGAGCCGCAACTGCGAACCAACGTCCACCCAGCGCACGGAATCGACCTCGCAAGGCAAGGCGAATCGCGCAGTGCGTTTCGCGAGCTGGCGGGTTCGCTCGTGCAGCCGTACGAAGTCGGGCGATATCTCGCTGACGGTGGCGAGCCCTTCCGCGGCCATCTCGAATGCCTGCAGCAGGTCGTCCAGCGCGCGCTGCCATGCAGCAGGATCGACTCCCTCGGGCGCGGCCCCCAGCCAGCGCAGCTTGGCGCCCGGCCATTGCTTGCCGACCACCAGCCGCAGTTCGCGCGCAGCGCGTTCGAGCCCGGAGACCAGCTGCTGCCAGTCGACGAGGCCGCGTGCATGCTGCAGGCCCGCAGCGAGCATGTCTCGCGAGAAATCGAGCGCCTGGCCGCTGCCGAGTTGCGCCCCGAGAAACTGGACACCGGTTTCATTGAGCTGGTGGGCCTCATCGAACACCACCACGCTCACCGTCGGCAACAGCTCGGCCATGCCCGTCTCCCGCACCGCGAGGTCGGCAAAGAAAAGATGGTGGTTGATGACGACGATGTCGGCCGCCAGTGCCTCGCGCCGCGCCAGGTTCACATGGCAAGGCTTGAATTGCGGGCATTGCGCGCCCAGGCAGTTCTCGCGCGTGGAAGTGATCAGCGGGATCAGCGGCGAGCGCTCGTCGAGCCCCGGCAGCTCGGCCAGATCGCCCGTACGCGTAGCCTTCGACCACTGCTCGATCTTGGCCAGCGTGCGCAGGCTCCCGCGCTCCGGCAGCGAGGCATCGTGGCGTGCCATGTCGAGCCGATGGAGGCACAGGTAGCTGGCGCGCCCTTTGAGCAGCGCAGTGCGCACCGGCAGGCCGAACGCTTCCACGAGACGCGGCAGGTCGCGGCCGAACAGCTGGTCCTGCAGCGTCTTGGTGGCGGTCGACAGCAGCACGCGCTCGCCGCTCAGCAACGCCGGGACGAGGTACGAAAAGGTCTTGCCCACGCCGGTGCCCGCTTCGACCACGAGCACGCCGCCCTGGTCGATGGTCCGGGCCACGGCCATCGCCATCTCGGTTTGCCCCGAGCGCTCGCGGAACTGGTCCGCGGCACGCGACAGCCCGCCGTCCTGCGCGAAGGCGTCGCGCACCTTGTCTTCGAGCGGCCCTGTCACGCCGGTTCTTTCGGATCGAGGATGTTCTCGAGGCGTGCGATCTGGTCGCGCAGTGCGAGGCGGCGCTTTTTCAGGCGCCGCAGCAGAAGCTCGTCTTGCGGCGAGCCTTCGGCCAGCCGGTCGATGGAGGCGTCGAGATCGGCATGCTCGATGCGAAGTTCGATCAGCTGGCGGGAAAGGGAATGAAGATTGGAGTCCAACGGTGGGGAGCGCGCACGGGGTTTTCGCGGCGCATGTTCATTCGATAATACGTCCTGACACGAATTTCCGAGAAGACAGGAACACGCGCTTCAGGCGCATATTGCTTCATGACCCAAGGCTTTCGACTCGCAGCGGCCACCGGACTCCACAAGGGAGACCGCCCGTACCAGCAGGACCAGGTGCTGCTGATGAGCCATCCGCGCGTGCCCGGCTGCGTGCTGGGCATCGTGGCCGACGGCATGGGCGGGCGCAGCGGCGGACGCAAGGCCTCCGACCAGGTGCTCATGACAGCACGCCAGCTCTTCACCCGCTACCAGCCCGGCAAGGACGATCCTGAGGCGGTGCTGAAGCAGATCCTCGAAGACTCGCACACGGTCATCAAGCTCACCGCCGTCTCCAGCGAGCAGGAGCCGCACAGCACGATCGCGGCCTTCCTCATGAACCCCAAGGGCGACTGCGCCTGGATCCATGCCGGCGATTCGCGCATCTATCACTTCCACGACGGGCAGCTCATCAGGCGCACGCGCGACCATTCGTACGTGCAGGTGCTGATCGACCGCGGCCAGATCACCGAGGCCGAGGCCAACATCCACCCGCAGGGCAACATCCTGCTGGGCTGCCTGGGCATGACGACCACGCCACCGCCCATCGATCCCTACTTCATTCCGAAGATGGCCCCGGGCGACCTGCTGATGGCCTGCAGCGACGGACTCTGGCACTACTTCAGCCCCGAGGAGCTGGCGAGCGTGCTGTATGCGCAGCCGCCGCGCGACGCCGTCGAAATCCTGGTGGGCGAAGCGCGCCGCCGGGCCCGGGGAACGGGCGACAACATCTCCATCGCCGTTCTGAAGCTCGATCCGCTGCCGGCAGCCGCTGCCTGAGCGCAGGCGGCGCTCTCAGGGCTTGGCGGGTTCGGCCGGGGGCGGCGGTAGCGGAGCCCCGCGCGGCTTGTCGCGGTCGGCGTTCTGCCGCTCTCGGCTTGCGCGGTGTTCCGCGGCGCGTCTCTGCTTGTCCTCGAAGCGCTTGACGGCCTCGGGCGCCTCGGCCCGACGCTGCGCGGCCTTGGCCTGCTCGTCGGCGTGCGCCTGCTGCTTGGACTGGAACTGACGCTCGCGCTCGGCAGCCTCTGCAGCCGTGGCGGCGCGGCTGGTCGCGTGGTCGGCGGCCCGTTGCTCGCGATCCTTCTGGTTCTGGATCGACTGGTCCTGCTTCTCGCGGGTGTCCTGCGGACGCTGGGTGCCGGCCTTCTGGTCGAGCTTCTGCAGCTCGGCCGCGCCGCTGCGCTGGCGCTGGATGTCATTGATCGCAGTTTCCTGCCGCTTGATGTTGTCGGCTTCCTTGCGACGCCGTTCGCGGCTCTCGCGCAGGCAGTCTTCCACCGCGAACTTCTTGTAGCAGGCGGCCCGCTCCTCGACGAAGCGCTTCTCGAGGGCTTCGCGCTCGGAGGAAAGCCGGCGCTTCTCGGCATCGAGATCGGCATTGCCCGCCGCGGCATTGGACTGCGCCCAAAGCGGGAGGCTGGCCAACGCCATGAGCAAGGCAAGAGCGGTTTTTTTCATGTGAGTCGGGTGTCGACGATGCGGCGTTCCAGGGCAAGGAACTCGCTCGATTGCATTTCGGTGAGCCGGGAAACCGTGCGAGGAAACTCGTGCGACAGCGGCCCCTCGGTGTACAACGCCTCGGGCGGAACCTCTGCCGACATGATGAGCTTGCATCGCCGGTCGTACAAGACGTCGACCAGCCACGTGAAACGGCGTGCTTCCGAAGCCATGCGAACCGGCATGTGCGGCACGTCGGACAACAGCACGGTGTGGAACTGGCTCGCGATCTCGAGATAGTCGTTCTGCGAACGCGGGCCGCCGCACAGCGTCTTGAAATCGAACCAGACCACGCCGCCGGCCTTGCGCAGCGCACGGATCTCGCGCTGCTCGATGTGCAGGATCGGGCTTTCGTCGGCCGTCTCGGCCAGCTTGTCGAAGGCCTTGCGCATTTCCTTCTCGGCCGCCGCGTCGTTGGGCGTGAGGTACATGCGCAACTGCTCCAGCGTGCGGCGCCGGTAGTCGGTGCCGTTGTCCACGCTCAGCACCTCGAGCTTCTCGTTCAGCAGCTCGATGGCGGGCAGGATTCGATCGCGGTGCAGCCCGCCGGGATACAGGTCGTCGGGCTTGAAGTTGGAGGTGGTGACGAAGCCCACGCCGTTGTCGAACAGCGACACGAGCAGCCGATGAAGAATCATCGCGTCGGTGATGTCCGCGACGTGGAACTCGTCGAAGCAGATCAGCTTGTAGCGCTTGGAAATGCGCAAGCCCAGCTCGTCGAGCGGATTGACCGTGCCCTGCAGCTCGCGCAACTCGCGGTGCACTTCGCGCATGAACTCATGGAAGTGCAGGCGTGTCTTGCGCCGCAGCGGCACGGCGTTGAAGAACAGGTCCATCAGGAAGCTCTTGCCCCGCCCGACGCCACCGTACATGTAGACGCCGCGCGGAAGCTCCGGCCGGTTGATGAACTTCTTCAGCGCATTCGAGCGCTGGGCCTTGTACTCGGCCCATTCGTTGGCGCAGCGATCCAGCGCCTCCACGGCGCGCAGCTGCGCGGGATCGCTCTTGAACCCGCGTGCAGCGAGTTCCGCCTCGTAGGCCTGTTTGACGCTGGTCAAAAGATCGGGGAGATCAGAAGTTCAGCGTGCGCTTGTCCACGGCGAGTGCCGCTTCCTTCGTGGCTTCCGACAGCGACGGGTGCGCGTGGCAGATGCGCGCGATGTCTTCGGCGCTGGCCTTGAACTCCATCGCCACGACGGCTTCGGAGATCAGTTCGCTGGCCTGCGGGCCCACGATGTGCACGCCCAGGATCTCGTCGGTTGCCGCGTCGGCCAGGAACTTGACCATGCCGGTCGTGTCGCCCAGCGCGCGAGCGCGGCCGTTCGCGAGGAACGGGAAGGTGCCGGCCTTGTAGGCGCGGCCCGAAGCCTTGAGCTGCTGCTCGGTCTGGCCGACCCACGCGATCTCGGGGCTGGTGTAGATCACCCAGGGGATCGTGTTGAAGTTGACGTGACCATGCTGACCGGCGATGCGCTCGGCAACGGCAACGCCCTCTTCCTCGGCCTTGTGCGCCAGCATCGGGCCACGCACCACGTCGCCGATGGCCCAGACGTTGGGCAGGTTGGTCTTGCACTCGTCGTCCACGGCGATGGCGCCACGCTCGTCGAGCTTCAGGCCGACTGCTTCGGCGTTCAGGCCGATGGTGTTCGCCACGCGGCCGATCGACACGATCAGCTTGTCGACTTCCAGCGTCTGGGCTTCACCCTTGGCGTTGGTCCAGGCAACGCTCACGCCCTTCTTCGACGACTTGATCTCGCCGACCTTCACGCCGAGTTCGATCTTGAGCTTCTGCTTGTCGAAAGCCTTCTTGGCTTCCTTGGCGATCTGTTCGTCCACGGCACCGAGGAAGGTCGGCAGTGCTTCGAGCACCGTGACTTCCGCGCCGGGGCGGCGCCACACCGAGCCCATCTCGAGGCCGATGACGCCCGAGCCGATCAGGCCCAGCTTCTTCGGCACCGCGCCGATGCGCAGGGCACCGTCGTTCGAGAGAATGCTCTCCTCGTCGAACGGCGCGCCCGGCAGCGCGCGGGCGTTGGAACCCGTGGCCACGATGATGTGCTTGCCGCTGATCGATTCTTCCGTGGCGCCAGCCACCGTGATCTCGTAGCCGATTGCGTCGGCCTTCACGAACGAGCCGCGGCCGTGGAAGAAGGCGATCTTGTTCTTCTTGAACAGGTACAGGATGCCGTCGTTGTTCTGCTTCACGACCTGGTCCTTGCGGGCCAGCATCTTGTCGATGTCGAGGCCCAGGCCTTCGACCTTGATGCCGTGGTCGGCAAAGTGGTGGCCGGCCTGCTCGAAGTGCTCCGACGATTGCAGCAGCGCCTTCGAGGGAATGCAGCCGACGTTGGTGCAGGTGCCGCCCGGTGCGGGGCCGCCCTTGCCGTTCTTCCACTCGTCGATGCAGGCGACGTTGAAGCCGAGTTGCGCGGCGCGGATCGCGGCGATGTAGCCGCCGGGGCCGCCGCCGATGACGATGACGTCGAATTGTTTGGACATAGGTTCTTTCGTAATCCTGTGTACCGCCTCCGATCAGGGCCGCGCGAAGCGCAGGCCTGTTCGGGGCACCCGCGGAACCGGCTTTGCCGGGCCGCCGGGTGCGCCCCCTGGAGGGGGGAGGCGGCTACACGAAGTGAGCAAGCAACGGGGGTGGGTCAGATATCAAACAGCAGGCGCGACGGGTCTTCCAGCGCTTCCTTCATTGCGACCAGGCCCAGCACGGCTTCGCGGCCGTCGATGATGCGGTGGTCATAGCTCATGGCCAGGTAGTTCATCGGGCGGATCACGATCTGGCCGTTCTCGACCACGGCGCGGGCCTTGGTGGCGTGCACGCCGAGGATGGCCGACTGGGGCGGGTTGATGATCGGGGTCGAGAGCATCGAGCCGAAGGTGCCGCCATTCGAGATGGAGAACGTACCGCCAGTCATGTCTTCGATGCCCAGCTTGCCGTCTTGCGCCTTCTTGCCGAATTCGGCGATCTTCTTCTCGATGTCGGCGAAGCTCATCTGGTCGGCATTGCGCAGGATCGGCACCACCAGGCCGCGCGGCGAACCGACGGCGATACCGATGTCGAAGTAGCCGTGGTACAGGATGTCGTTGCCGTCGACCGAGGCGTTGATCACCGGGTACTTCTTCAGCGCGTGCACGGCGGCCTTCACGAAGAAGGACATGAAGCCGAGCTTCACGCCGTGTTCCTTGGTGAAGCTGTCCTGGAAGCGCTTGCGCAGTTCCATGACGGGTGCCATGTTGACTTCGTTGAAGGTCGTCAGGATGGCGTTGGTCGACTGCGACTGGATCAGGCGCTCGGCGATGCGGGCGCGCAGGCGGCTCATAGGCACGCGCTGCTCGGGGCGCTCGCCCAGGTCGGGCGCGCCGGTCGGTGCGGCGACCTGCGGCAGCGCGGGCTTGCCGGCCGGCACTGCGACGGTTGCTGCCGCCGCGGGCTTGGCGCCCGAGGCAACGGCGGCGAGCACGTCACCCTTGGTCACGCGGCCGTCCTTGCCGGTACCGGCAACGTCACCGGTCTTCAGGTTGTTGTCGGCCAGCAGCTTGGCGGCTGCGGGCATGGCCACGTCGGACTTCGAGCCGCCGGTGGCGGCAACAGCCGCCGAGGTAGGTGCCGCGGCAGCCGGAGCCGCTGCAGCAGGCGCTGCCGCCGGTGCGGCGGCCGAAGCCTTGCCTTCGGTGTCGATCTTGGCGATCAGCTGATCGGCCACCACGGTGGCGCCGTCGGGCTGCACGATTTCGGCCAGCACGCCAGCCGAAGGCGCGGGCACTTCGAGCACGACCTTGTCGGTCTCGATCTCGATCAGGATTTCATCGACGGCAACGGCTTCGCCGGCCTTCTTCTTCCACGTGAGCATGGTGGCCTCGGCCACGGATTCGGAAAGCTGGGGGACTTTGACTTCTACGATAGACATTTGGAGTGAGCTCCGATTTGTTCTTCAGGTATTCGTGTGAAAGAGGACTGGTTTTACTTGGTCAGCACGAAGCCCTTGAGCTTGCCAAACGCGCCATCGACGAGCGCCTTCTGCTGTTCCTGGTGCAGGTGCGAGTAGCCCACTGCCGGCGATGCCGAGGCGGCACGGCCGGAGTAGCCGAGCTTCTGGCCTTCCTGCATGTTTTCGTGGATGTAGTGCTGCACGAAGAACCAGGCGCCCTGGTTCTGCGGCTCGTCCTGGCACCAGACCACGTCGACGAGATTCGGGTACTTCTTGATCTCGGCGGCAAACGCCTTGTGCGGGAACGGATAGAGCTGCTCGACGCGGATGATCGCCACGTCGTCGGCGCCCTGCTCTTCGCGCTTCTTGGCCAGGTCGTAGTAGACCTTGCCCGAGCAGGCGATCAGGCGCTTGACCTTCTCGGCCTTCAGTGCCTTGCTTTCCGGGATCACGGTCTGGAAGCTGCCCTTGGTGAACTCGGACAGCGGCGAGGTCGCGTCCTTGTTGCGCAACAGCGACTTGGGCGTGAGGATGATCAGCGGCTTGCGCAGATTGCGAACCATCTGGCGGCGCAGCACGTGGAAGATCTGGCTGGCCGTGGTGGGCTGCACCACCTGCATGTTGGTGTCGGCGCTCAGCTGCATGAAGCGCTCCAGGCGCGCCGAGCTGTGCTCGGGGCCTTGGCCTTCGTAGCCGTGCGGCAGCATCATCGTGATGCCGTTGACGCGGCCCCACTTCACTTCGCCCGAGGCGATGAACTGGTCGATCACCACTTGCGCGCCGTTCACGAAGTCGCCGAACTGGGCTTCCCAGATGACGAGCGTGTTCGGGTCGTTCGAGGCGTAGCCGTATTCGAACGCGAGCACGGCTTCTTCCGACAGGATCGAGTCGATCACGACGAACGGAGCCTGGTTGTCGGCCACGTTCTGCAGCGGCGTGTACGTGCCTTCGTCGAACTTCTCGCGGTTCTGGTCGTGCAGCACGGCGTGGCGGTGCGTGAACGTGCCGCGGCCCGAGTCTTCGCCCGACAGGCGGACCGGGTAGCCACTGGCCACCAGCGAGGCGAAGGCCATGTGCTCGCCCATGCCCCAGTCGATGTTGACGTCGCCGCGGCCCATGGCTGCGCGGTCGTCGAGCACCTTCTTCACGAGCGGGTGCACCGTGAAACCTTGCGGCACGGTGGTGATCTTCTCGGCCAGGCGCTTCCACTCGCTCGAGGGAATGGCGGTGTCGCCGGCGTCGGTCCACTTCTTGTTGAGGTACGGGCTCCAGTCGACGGCGTACTTGCTCTTGAAGTTGGTGAGCACGGGGTCGACGGTGTTCTTGCCTTCGTCGAAGGCAGCGCGCTGCGCCTTGACCATGTCGTCGCCGAGCGTGTCGCCCAGGCCTTGAGCGGCCAGCTTGTCGGCGTACAGCTTGCGCGTGCCGGGGTGCTGGGCGATCTTCTTGTACATCAGCGGCTGGGTGAGCGAAGGGGTGTCCTGCTCGTTGTGGCCCAGCTTGCGGAAGCAGATGATGTCGACGACCACGTCCTTCTGGAATTCCATGCGGAAGTCGAGGGCGATCTGGGTGGCGAGCACCACGGCTTCGGGATCGTCGCCGTTCACGTGCAGCACCGGCGCCTCGATCATCTTGACGATGTCCGAGCAGTACAGCGTCGAGCGGCTGTCGCGCGGGTCGCTGGTGGTGAAGCCGATCTGGTTGTTGATGACGATGTGCACCGTGCCGCCGGTGGAGTAACCACGGGTCTCGGCCAGCGCCAGCGTTTCCATCACGACACCCTGGCCTGCGAAGGCGGCGTCGCCGTGCACGATCACGGGCAGCACCTGCTTGCCCAGCGGATCGCCGCGGCGGTCCATGCGGGCACGCACCGAGCCTTCGACCACGGGGTTCACGATCTCGAGGTGCGAGGGGTTGAACGCGAGGCTCAGGTGCACCGGGCCGCCGGGGGTGGTCACGTCGGAGCTGAAGCCCTGGTGGTACTTGACGTCGCCGCTGGGCAGGTCTTCGGGGGCGGTGTGGTCGAACTCTGCGAACAGGTCGGCCGGCATCTTGCCGAGCGAGTTGACCAGCACGTTGAGGCGGCCGCGGTGGGCCATGCCGATCACGATTTCCTGCACGCCCTTGACGCCGGCCTGGTTGATCAGCTCGTCCATCGCGACGATGAAGCTTTCGCCGCCTTCGAGCGAGAAGCGCTTCTGGCCGACGTACTTGGTGTGCAGGAAGCGCTCGAGGCCCTCAGCCGCGGTCAGGCGGTTGAGCACGTGCTTCTTCTGCTCGACGCTGAGCTTGGGGTTGGTGCGGGCGCTTTCGAGCCGCTGCTGCCACCAGCGCTTGTGGTTCTGGTCGGTGGTGTACATGTACTCGGCACCCATCGTGCCGCAGTACGTTTCGCGCAAGGCGTTGAGCAGGTCGCGCAGCGACATGGTCTCCTTGCCGAAGAAGGTGTTGCTCGTGTTGAACACCGTCTCGAGGTCCGCATCGCTGAAGCCGTAGAACGACGGCTCGAGCTCGGGAATGGCGGGACGCTCGGCGCGCTTGAGCGGGTCGAGGTCGGCCCAGCGGGCGCCGACGTTGCGGTAGGCGGCGATCAGCTGCTGGACGGAAGTGCGCTTGCGGCCGAGTTCGGAGTCGGCGCCGCTGGCCTGCACGACCTTGGTCGTGCCCTGCTTCGCGCGTTCGGCGAAGGCGTTGATGACCGGCAGGTGGGGGACGTCGCGGGTGTTGGTGCCGTCGGCGGCGGGAACGTTCTGCAACGCGTCGAAGTACGAACGCCAGTTGTCGGGCACGCTGCCGGGGTTGGAGAGGTAGTTCTCGTACATCTCCTCGACATAGGGGGCGTTGCCGCCGAAGAGGTACGTGTTGCCTTGATAGGCGGTATACGCCGATGGCGTCGATGAATCGCTCATGATCCGCTGACCTTCGCTTCCCTTGAGGAAGCACTAGCTGGTTAAGAAACCTTCCGCGACACGGCTGAACCGATTGGCGGATGCGACTGTGGCTGGGGAAGGGCCTGAGTACCTTGGCATTGTGCCACGTCAACCATATGACGGTTCAAGGGGGCTTCGCAACCCCCTGCCCGCTCATTCAGTCCGAAGAGAGTAACTGTTTGATCTGCTGCAGCGTGGCGGGGTCGTCGATGGTGGTCAGGTCGCCCGGGTCGCGCTGCTCGCACACGGCCTGGATGGCGCGGCGCAGCAGCTTGCCGCTGCGGGTCTTCGGCAGGCCGGCGACGAAGCGCACGCGGGCCGGCCGCGCCAGGGCGCCGAGCTGGTCGGCCACCACCTTCATGATTTCGCCCTCGAGCCTGAGGGCCGCGTCGGCATCGGCCACGGCCTTGCCGTCCTTTGGAACCACGAAGGCCATCGCAACCTGTCCCTTCAGGGCATCGGCCACGCCGACCACTGCCACCTCGGCCACGTTGGGATGCCCCGAAATGCTCTCCTCGATCTCGCGCGTGCCGAGGCGGTGGCCCGCCACGTTGATCACGTCGTCGGTACGCCCGAGGATGTAGAAATAGCCGTCCTCGTCGCGAATGCCCCAGTCGAAGGTCGAATAGACCATCTTGCCGGGCACGCTCTTCCAGTACGTGTTGACGAAGCGCGCGTCGTCCTTCCACACGGTCTGCATGAAGCCCGGCGGAGTCGGCCCCTCGACCACGACCACGCCCTTCTCGTTCGCGCCGGTCAGCTCCTCGCCGGTGGACTCGTGCAGGATCTTGATGCGGTAGCCGTACATCGGTACGCCCGGACTGCCGAACTTGCTGGGCTTGGGTTCGACGCCATTGGCGATGGTGATCATCGGCCAGCCCGACTCGGTCTGCCAGTAGTTGTCGATGATCGGCACGCCCAGGCCCTCGCTGATCCAGCGCGCGGTGGGCTCGTCCAGCGGCTCGCCGGCCAGGAACAGCGCACGCAGGGTCGACAGGTCGTACTTCTTCAGCAGCGCCGGATCCTGTTTCTTGAGCACGCGCACGGCCGTGGGCGCGCTGAACATCACCGTCACCTTGTATTTCTCGACGAGGCGCCACCAGATGCCGCCGTCGGGCTCCCGGTCGATGCCCTGCGTGGGCAGGCCCTCGTACATGATCGTCGCCATGCCGGCGATCAGCGGTCCGTAGACGATGTAGCTGTGGCCCACAACCCAGCCGATGTCGCTGGTCGAGAAGTAGGTTTCGCCGGGCCTTCCGTCGAAGATGTGCTTCATGCTCGCGGCCAGCGCGACCGCGCAGCCGCCCACGTCGCGCTGCACGCCTTTGGGCTTGCCGGTGGTGCCGCTCGTATAGATGGTGTAGCTGATGTCGGTGGAGGCCAGCCAGGTGCAGGGCACCTTGGCATCGAGGTGCTTGCGGCGCAGCTCGGCGGCCAGATGGTCGCGGCCGGCGGTCAGCTCCATCGGCGCGAGACCGCGATCGGTCAGCAGCACAGCCGAAGGCTTGTGCTTCGACAGCCGGATCGCCTCGTCGAGCAACGGCTTGTACGCAATGACCTTGTTGCCACGCGAGCCGGCATCAGCACTCACGATCACCTTCGGCTCGGCGTCCTCGATGCGCGTGGCCAGTGAACCGCTGGCGAAGCCGCCGAACACCACGCAATGGATGGCGCCGATGCGCGCACAGGCCAGCATGGCGAAGGCGGCCTCCGGAATCATCGGCATGTAGATGAGCACGCGGTCGCCCTTGCCCACGCCCAGTTCGATCAGGCTGGCGGCGGTGCGCTGCACCTCGGCGTGCAGCTCGGAAAAGCTGTAGCTCTTCTCGACGCCTGTTTCGGTGGAAACGAAGATCAGCGCGGGCTGGTCGCCCCGCTCCGCCAGGTGACGGTCGACGGCGTTGTGACAGAGGTTGGTCGTGCCGCCCACGAACCATCGTGCGAACGGCGGCTGGCTGGCGTCGAGGATCTGTTGCGCGGGTGCCTGCCAGTCGATCAGCTTCGCCTGCTCGGCCCAGAAGGCCTCGGGCGCGTCGACGGATTGGCGATGGAACTCTTCATAGCGGCTCATCTCGGTCTGTCTCCTGTTTTATGTTCCGTTCCGGCTGTCGCGCCAAAACTGAATTCATAATTATGGAGACCAATCTTGCAGCAAGCTGACAGGCCGGGCAATCCGCCCGGACCCTGCCGTTCCGGCTACCGGACGAGCGAAAGCACTTCGGAAAACGCGGGATGCTCCGCCGTGCGCAGCCACTCGAAGCCGACCATCTCGGTCGTCACGAGCTCGGCACCGGCGCCGGCCAGCCGGTCGAAGGCGGCATCGCGATTGCGTTCGGTGCGCGAGCCGCAGGCGTCGGTCACGACCCAGACTTCGAACTCGTCTTCCAGCAGGTCGAGCGCGGTCTGCAGCAGGCAGACATGGGCTTCGCAGCCGGCGATCACGATGGTGTTGCGCTCTTCCGCCGCCGCCTGCGGCTTCTGCAGGTGCTTGGGCAGGCTGCGCGCATTGCCCTGCGGCGCCTTGGCCGGCACGCGCAGCCACTCGCCCAGGCCCTCTTCCACGCCGCTGAAATGCATCTTCGACAGGGTGCGCTGGCACAGCGCGCGGATGTCGGGCAGGTTCTCGCCCAGCTTGGAGGGGTTGTGCTCGGTGCCCCACACCGGCACCTGGAGCAGCTTCGCCATCTTGCCGAGCCGTACGGCGTTCTGCGCGACCGCTTCTCCCTCGAAGATCGCCGGCATCAGCCGCGCCTGGTAATCGACCAGAACGAGTTGGGATTGCGAGGCATCGAGCAGCATGAACAGTTTCTTTCAGGTATCGGTTGAATCGGGCTGAACCGTACCACCGAAAAGACCGGGTTGGCGCGAACCGCCATCGACGCGCTGCACGAGTTGCGCGACGTAGGCCTTGAACAGCGCGTCGGCCGACTGCCTGAACATGCGGATGCGCCCCGTGTGCTGCATCAGCAGCAGGCCTACGCCATGCGCGAACAGCGCGGTGTTCTCGCGCAGCGCGGCGTCCGCGTCGAGCCCCATTTCCTGCAGCGCCTCCTCGCAGGGGCGCAGGGCCTGGTAGAGGTGGTCGTTCAGCTCGTGATCGAGTTCGCTGGTCAGGCCGCGCGGGCGCATGCCCTGCACCAGATAGAAACCCAGGTCGAGTTCGCGCGGATTCGCGGCGTAGAAGTCGAACCAGGCTTGGGCCCTTGCGGCGAGTGCCTGGCCGGGGCCGTCCCGCGCCACAGGGGCATCGGCCACGGCGCTCTGCAGCCGCTGGATCGACTCGTCGAGCAAGGCCGCGTAGATAGCCTCCTTGCTCTCGAAGTACGAATAGATCGCGCCAGGGGTGTAGCCCGCTCTCCTGGCGATTTCGCGGACGCTCGCCCCCTCGATGCCGGCCTCCAGGAAGACCGCGCGGGCGGCATCGAGCACGAGCGAACGGCGGGCATCGGTGAGCGCCTGGCGGCGTTGGAGCTTGGCGTGCATGGGCGGGACTATAGCCCTCGGATTGATCGTCGATCCATTTTTCTGATCGTTGATCGAAAAATTGAACAGTGTTTAAATCTTGGCAAAACAGCCAGGAGACAGACCCGATGAATGCCCCGCTTCCCCACACATCCCTCATGTCCGGCGGCGACTACCGCGAATCGCTGCGCCGCTACACCCCCACCGTTTTCGTCGACGGTCGCCGCGTCCAGAGCGTGGCCGACGAGCCCGCCTTCCGGCCCGGCATCAATGCCATTGCCCTCACCTACGACTACGCCCTGAAGAAGGAATACGAGCCGCTGATGACCGCCGTACAGCACACCAGCGGCAAGCGGGTCAACCGGCTCTCCCACATCAACACAAGCGCAGGCGACCTGCTCAACAAGCTCGAAGCGGTGCGGCTGGTCTGCCAGGAAACGGGGTGCGCCCAGCGCTACCTGACGCACGATGCGCTCAACGCCATCGCCCAGGTGTCGGCCCGCATCGACGACGCCCGCGGCAGCACCGAGCACGCCGCGCGTTTCCACGAATACCTGCACCGCGTGCAGGACCAGGACCTGACGCTCGGCGTCGCCATGACCGACGCCAAGGGCGACCGCAGCCGCCGCCCGCACGAGCAGGCGAACGTCGACAGCTACCTGCACGTGGTCGAGCGCAACGCGCGCGGCATCGTCATCTCGGGCACCAAGGCCATCGTGACTGGCGCGCCCTACGTGCACGAGCTGCTGGTCATGCCCTGCCGCAACATGGGCCGGGAAGACGCCGACTTCGCCGTCTGCTGCGCCGTGCCGCTGGACGCGCCCGGCCTCACCATCGTCGCGCGCCCGGCAGGCCGTCCCGGCGAAAAACTGGAGCACGGCGAGGCCCTGTTCAGCCGCAAGTACGGCCAGAGCACCGGCGTGTGCATGTTCGACAGGGTGTTCGTGCCCTGGGAGCGCGTGTTCTACGCCGGCGAATGGGAGCACTCCGGCCACCTGACCTACAGCTACGCCACGCACCACCGCCACAGTTGCATCGGCGCGCGCGCCGGCTTCGGCGACCTGCTGATCGGCGCAGGCGCGCTGATGTGCGAGGCCAACGGCTTCGATCCGGGCAAGGAAAGCCACCTGCGCGAGCAGATGGTCGAGCTCATCACCATCACCGAGAGCTTCTTCGCCTGCGGCGTGGCGGCCAGCGTGTACGGCAAGGCCGACGGGCACTGCGATGTCTTCATGCCCGACCCGGTGTTCAGCAACATCGGCAAGCTGCTGCTGGCCACGAAGATCTACGACATGCACCGCATCGCGCACTATGTAAGTGGCGGGCTGATCGTCACCCTCCCCGGCCCCGACGAAGACCACAACCCCGAGACCGCCGCCAGACTCTCGGACGTGCTGCGGGCCAACCCCACCATTCCCTACGAGCAGCGCATCGAAACCGCCCGCTTCATCGAAGACCTGACGGCCGGCTACCAGGGCGGCTGGTACAGCGTGATCAGCCTGCACGGCGGCGGCTCGCCCGCGGCGATGAAGCAGGAGATCTGGCGCAACTACCCGGTCGGCTCCAAGGTCGAGCTGGTCGAGCGCATCCTCGAACGCGGTATTGCGGCCGACGGCTCGCCCGCGGCCGCGCCACACGACCCGGATCGCGCCATCACCCGTAACCGCCAGCCCGGCAGATGCTGCGACACCGGCTGCACCACGCCGGGCCAGCCCGTGATGGTCGACCTGCCAGCCTCGCGACGCGCCTAGACTCCGGCGGATGAAACTCTTCTCCAAACGGTTGTGCCTCGCAGCGATGGGACTGGGTGTCGCGCTGATCGTCATCGCCTGCGGCGGCGTGCGCAAGGCCACGGTGCCGATGGCAACCTCGCTCGAGAAAAGCAGCTGCCCTCGCGCCAACGTCGACACGCTGCTGGTGATGCTCCCCGGCGCGTACTCGACACCCGACGAATTCGAGCGCGAGGGCTTCGTCCGCGCCGTCAAGGAGAACCGCGTCGCAGCAGACGTGATGCTGGTCGACGCACACCTCGGCTACTACAACGACAAGACCATCCTCGATCGCCTGAGCGCGGACGTGATGGCGCCGGCGCGCAGCCAGGGCTACCGCCACATCTGGTTCGTCGGCATTTCGCTCGGTGGTTTCGGCGGAATGCTCTATGCGCAGACGCATCCCGGTGAACTCGCGGGGCTGGTGGCGCTCGCGCCTTACCTCGGCGAACGCGCGCTCGGCACCGACATCGCCAATGCCGGCGGCCTCGCCAGATGGAAAGGCCCTCTGGTCGATCCGTCCGAAAGCTCTCCCCGCACGCCCAATGAAACGCAACTGTGGCAGTGGCTGCGCGGCTATTCGGGCTTCACGAACACGGCAGGCGCCAAGCCGCCGCTCTATCTGGGCTACGGGGTGGACGACCGTTTCGCCTTCAGCAACCGGCTGCTGGCAAACGTGTTGCCGACCGAACGCGTTTTCACTACCGAAGGCGGCCACGACTGGCCCGAGTGGAATCGGCTCTGGCGCCGCATGCTGCCGACCTTGCCGCTGCCGGGCTGTCCCGGCTGATCAGTCGCCCGGGGCTCAATTCGGCCGCAGGCGCAACAGCTTGCCGTCGGCCTCGTCGGTCAGCACGTAGAGCAATCCGTCCGGCCCCTGCTTCACGTCGCGGATGCGGGCACGGCCTTCGGCGAGCAGCCTGTGCTCGGCAACCACCTTGCCGCCCTTCAGCTCGATGCGATCGAGATAACCGAACTTCAGCGAGCCAACGAACAGGTTGCCTTTCCAGGCGGCGCCATAGCGATCGCTGGTCAAGAACGCCATGCCGGACGGCGCGATCGACGGCACCCAGTAGTGCAGCGGCTGCTCCATGCCCTCCTTGGCCGTGATGCCGTCGCCGATCTTGCCGCCGCCGTAGTTCTCGCCGTAGGTGATGACCGGCCAGCCGTAGTTGCGGCCGGCCAGCGGAATGTTGATTTCGTCGCCACCCTGCGGGCCATGCTCGGTCATCCAGAGGCGCCCGTCTGGCGCAAGCGTGGCGCCCTGCCCGTTGCGGTGTCCATAGCTCCAGATCTCGGGCAACGCACCCGCCTTGCCGACGAAGGGGTTGTCCCTGGGCACCGTGCCGTCCTTGCCGATGCGCACGATCTTGCCGAGGTGGTTGTCCAGCTTCTGCGCGTCCTCCTTGCGGCTGAAGCGGTCGCCGAGCGTGAGGAACAGCGTGCCGTCGCGCGCCTCGACGATGCGGCAGCCGAAGTGATTGCGACTCGCCACCTTGGGCTGCTGGCTGAAGATGATCTTCAGGTCCTCGAGCTTCGTGCCGTCGGTCGACAGATTGGCGCGCCCCAGCGCCGTGCTGTTGGCCGAACCGCCGGCATCGGGCTCGGAGAAGCAGAAATACAGCGTGCGGTTTTTCTCGAAGCCGGAGTCGGCGAGCACGTCGAGCAGGCCGCCCTGACCGCCCGCCGCGATGGGAGGCAGGCCCGCGACGGGCGCGCTGACCTTGCCGTCGGCGCTGACCAGCCGGAGGCGCCCGGGGCGCTCCGTCACCACGAAACGGCCGCCTGGAAGGAAGGCGACGCCCCACGGGTTTTCGAGTCCGGCGGTCACGGTTTCGGGCCGCATCTGCGCCGCGGCGACACCGCAGAAACCGATTACCGTGACAAATGTCCAGCAACGAAGAGAGACCGAAAGTAGCAAGCGCGGCAAATTCATGGCTTTTCCGTGAAGTTGACGTGATCTTGACGAGAAATAGCAACCGAATCCAGCAAGGGCGTCGATCAACCCGAGGTTCGAGGGCCCTTTCGCAGTCAACCATTTATGGGCCATAAACGTTCGCCGTTACATTTTTTCTTCGGCCGGATCCAAATTTTTTATGTAAATCAACGACTTACAGATGGATTCGCTAATTCTGTTTAAATTGACATAACCGCGCGTCATCAATATCCTACGCGCCATGCGTTTTTTCGTCCTACCCGCGTCCCTCCTCTTTGCCGTTGCAGTACATGCAGCCCCCCAACAGGAAAAGACCGATGACGAGCTGGCACGAATGCTTGCCGACAAAGGCTTGATCGGGCAACTCAAGCAGGTTCGCCAAACCGTCACAGAACGCACTTCCGACCTGGTCGTGACCGCCATCGGCTTCCTCGGCGTTCCGTACCGCCGCGGCGGCAACACCGCCGAATCCGGCTTCGACTGCAGCGGCTTCGTCCGCGCCATGTACAACGAGACGGTCGGCCACGTGCTCCCCCGCCGCGCCGAAGAGCAGGCAGCCGCCACCGAGAAGATCGACCGCAGCCAGCTCAAGCCCGGCGATCTCGTGTTCTTCAACACCATGCGCCGCGCCTTCAGCCATGTCGGCATCTACGTCGGCGAAGGCAAGTTCATCCACTCCCCCCGTTCCGGCGCCCAGGTTCGCGTCGAGGACATGAACGGCAGCTACTGGCAGCGCCGCTTCGACGGTGCCCGCCGCGTGCCCGGCGGGCCGGCGGACGAGGTGAAGGCTGCGGCCGTCGCCAATACCGGCAACTGAGCCACCCCCCGAGTCCGGATTCAGGACGAAAAAAATCCCGCCGCGGCGGGATTTTTTATGGGCGCCCGGCCGGTCCGACCGGCGCCCTCCAGCCTTCTCAGCCCTTCTTCTGCGGCGGCAGGTCCGTGCAGGTGCCATGCGCCACTTCCGCCGCCATGCCGATGCTTTCGCCCAGCGTCGGGTGCGGGTGGATGGTCTTGCCGATGTCGATCTCGTCCGCGCCCATCTCGATGGCCAGCGCGATCTCGCCCAGCATGTCGCCGGCATGCGTGCCGACGATGCCGCCGCCCAGGATGCGATGCGTCTCGGCGTCGAACAGCAGCTTGGTGAAACCCTCGTCGCGGCCGTTGGCGATGGCGCGGCCCGAGGCGGTCCACGGGAAGTGGCCCTTCTTGACCTTGATGCCTTCGGCCTTCGCCTGATCTTCGGTCAGGCCGACCCACGCCACCTCGGGGTCGGTATAGGCCACGCTCGGGATCACGCGGGCGTTGAAAGCCGCGCTCGACAGCTCCTTGTCGCCCTTCAACTCGCCGGCAATCACTTCGGCCGCCACGTGCGCCTCATGCACCGCCTTGTGCGCCAGCATGGGCTGGCCCACGATGTCGCCGATGGCGAAGATGTGCGGCACGTTGGTGCGCATCTGGATGTCGACCGGAATGAAGCCGCGGTCGCTCACCGCCACGCCGGCCTTCTCGGCGCTGATCTTCTTGCCGTTGGGGCTGCGGCCCACGGCCTGCAGCACCAGGTCGTACACCTGCGGCTCCTTGGGCGCGTTCTCGCCCTCGAAGGTGACCTTGATGCCCTCCTTCGTAGCCTCGGCGCCGACCGTCTTGGTCTTGAGCATGATGTTGTCGAAACGCGGCGTGTTCATCTTCTGCCAGACCTTCACGAGGTCGCGGTCGGCGCCCTGCATCAGGCCGTCGAGCATTTCGACCACGTCGAGGCGTGCGCCCAGCGTGGAGTACACCGTGCCCATCTCGAGGCCGATGATGCCGCCGCCCAGGATCAGCATGCGCTTGGGGTCGGTACCCATCTCGAGCGCGCCGGTCGAGTCGACCACGCGCGGATCCTTCGGCATGAAGGGCAGGCTCACGGCCTGCGAGCCGGCCGCGATGATGGCGCTGCGGAACTTCACGGTCTGCTTGCTGCCAGTGGTGTCCCAGCTGGTGCCGGAGGTTTCCTCGACCTCGATGTGATACGGGTCGATGAAGTTGCCGACGCCGCGCAGCACCGTCACCTTGCGCATCTTGGCCATGGCCGTGAGGCCGCCGGTGAGCTTGCCTACCACCTTGTTCTTGTGGCCGAGCAGCTTGGCGCGATCGACCGTCGGGGCCGCGAAGCTCACGCCGAGATCGGCGAAGTGCTTGACCTCGTCCATGACAGAAGCCACGTGCAGCAGCGCCTTCGACGGGATGCAGCCGACGTTCAGGCACACGCCGCCGAGGGTGGCGTAGCGCTCGATCAGCACGACCTTCAGCCCGAGGTCGGCCGCGCGGAAAGCCGCCGAATAGCCGCCGGGGCCGGCGCCGAGCACGATCACGTCGCACTCGACATCGACCTTGCCGCCGTAGCTCGACACGGCCACGGCGGCCGATGCAGGGGCCGGCGCGGGCATTGCCGCCTTGGGTGCCGGGGCCGCTGCAGCCGCTGGCGCAGGGGCCGCCGCTGCGGGCGCGGGCGCCGCGGCACCGCTCACCTCCAGCGTCAGCACGACCGAGCCTTCCTTGACCTTGTCGCCCACCTTCACGGCCAGCGACTTCACCACGCCGGCGGCGGAAGACGGGATTTCCATCGAGGCCTTGTCCGATTCGACCGTGATCAGCGACTGCTCGGCCTTGACCGTGTCTCCGACATTGACCAGCACCTCGATGACCGCGACTTCGTCGAAGTCGCCGATGTCGGGCACCTTGATTTGTTGTTCGCTCATTTGGACACTTTCAGTTTGAGTGTGAGAACGTCGACCGGTGGGGCCGAATTGCGATCGAATTCGCAGGCGGCGGCGATGCCCGCCTCCGCCACGTCGCGCGAGCTGCGCGACTTGATGTCATAGGCCGCGTGCATGGCACCGAGCGCAAAGCTGCGTCCCGAGCCGATGGCCCAGAACTCCTTGAACTCGAACACCTCGCGGTAGCTGTAGATGCCGTAGATGCCGCTCTGGTTGGCCATCAGCATCGTGAACTGGCTCGACTCGTAGGGCTCGTGCTCGTCTTCCTTGGTCTGCATGAAGAACGAATCCTTCAGCACCGGATGCAGCATCGTGAAGGTGCGGAAGATCTCGTGCTTGCTGCCGAACATGAGCTGCTCGCGCGGCTGCGCGGCCAGCGCGTGCTGCAGCACCAGGAAGTGCGCGGCGGCGCCGGCCACCGCGAACAGGCTCTGGCCCGCCGCGTCCTCGACGGTGAAGATCTTCTGGTTCGCCTCGGCGCGGTGCGAGAGCCGCGTGTCGCCGAAGGTCACCAGAGAATCGGCTGCCATCGTGACCTGGCCGCCCTTGCGGACGGCCACTACGGTGGTCATAGCTGCTCCCGCCGGGCCGCCCCAAGGGAGCTGCCCCCCTCAGGGGGGAGCACCGAAGGTGCCTGGGGAGTCATAGAAGAATGCGACGGTAGTCCGCGAGCACCTGGCCCAGGTAGGCGTTGAAACGCGCAGCCAGGGCGCCGTCGATCACGCGGTGGTCGTACGACAGCGACATCGGCAGCGTGAGACGCGGCACGAACTGCTTGCCGTCCCACACAGGCTTCATCGCACTCTTCGAGAGGCCGAGGATGGCCACTTCGGGGGCGTTGATGATGGGCGTGAAATGCGTGCCGCCGATGCCTCCGAGCGAGCTGATCGAGAAGCAGCCGCCCTGCATGTCGGCCGAGCCGAGCTTGCCGTCGCGCGCCTTCTTGGCGAGTTCGCCCATCTCGGCGCTGATCTGCAGGATGCCCTTCTTGTCGGCATCCTTCAACACGGGCACCACGAGGCCGTTGGGCGTATCGGCTGCAAAGCCGATGTTGTAGTACTGCTTGTAGACGAGCTGGTCGCCGTCCAGGCTGGTGTTGAACTCGGGGAACTTCTTCAGCGCCGCGACCACCGCCTTGATGACGAAGGCCAGCATCGTCACCTTGACGCCCGACTTCTCGTTCTCCTTGTTGGTGGAGACGCGGAAGGCTTCGAGCTCGGTGATGTCGGCTTCGTCGTTGTTGGTGACGTGCGGGATCATCACCCAGTTGCGGTGCAGGTTCGCGCCGCTGAGCTTCTTGATGCGCGACAGGTCCTTGCGCTCGACGGTGCCGAACTTCGTGAAGTCGACCTTGGGCCACGGGATGAGGCCCAGCGCCGCGCCGTCCGCGCCGCCACCGGCCGGCGCCTTGGCGGCCGATGCCTTGGTGCTCGCCTGGCCGCTCATCACGGCCTTGGTGAAGCTCTGGATGTCTTCCTGCGTGATGCGGCCCTTGGGACCGGAGCCCTTGACCTCTTCGAGCGGCACGCCGAGTTCGCGCGCGAACTTGCGCACCGAAGGCGAAGCGTGCGGCAGGCTGGCGCTGGGTGCGACCGTCGTGTTGTGGGCAGGGGCCGCAGCAGCAGGTGCCGGCGCCGCGGCTGCCGGAGCAGGCGCGCTGGCGGCGGCGGTTGCCGGTGCGGCGGCCGCCGCCTGAGCAGGCGCCGGGGCGGCGGCTGCTCCAGCGGCTCCCTCGAGCACGGCGATCAGGTCACCGATGTTGACCGTGTCGCCCACCTTGACCTTGAGTTCCTTGAGCACGCCGGCAGCCGACGACGGAATCTCCATCGATGCCTTGTCCGACTCGACCGTGATCAGCGACTGCTCGGTCTTGATCGAATCGCCCACCTTCACGAGCACTTCGATGACGGCGACGTCCTTGAAGTCGCCGATGTCCGGCACCTTGATCTCGACCGGGCCGGAAGCCGCCGCAGCGGCGGCAGGAGCCGGTGCGGGCGCTGCCGCGACAGGCGCGGCGGCTGCGGGAGCCGCAGCGGGCGCGGGGGCCGGTGCTGCTGCAGCACCCGCTCCCTCGGCCTCGAGCACGAGCACCACCGAGCCCTCTTTCACCTTGCTGCCGACTTCGACCTTGAGTTCCTTGACCACACCGGCGGTCGACGACGGGATTTCCATCGACGCCTTGTCCGATTCGACCGTGATGAGCGACTGCTCGGCCTTCACCGTGTCGCCCACCTTCACGAGCACCTCGATCACCGCGACTTCATCGAAATCGCCGATGTCCGGCACTTTCACTTCCACTGCTGCCATATCGTTGTCTCCCGCCGTCAGGCGCCGTTCGTTCGTTGATTGGTTGTTGATTGGGGATCAGGCGTAGAGCGGGTTGACCTTGTCGACATTGATGCCGTACTTCTTGATCGCTTCCACCACCTTGGCCACCGGCACGGTGCCGTCTTCGCTCAGCGCCTTGAGAGCAGCCACAACGATGTAGTGGCGGTTGACCTCGAAGTGCTCGCGCAGCTTGTTGCGGAAGTCGCTGCGGCCGAAGCCGTCGGTGCCGAGCACCTTGTAGTTGCGGCCCTTCGGGATGAAGGGACGGATCTGCTCGGCATAGGCCTTCATGTAGTCGGTCGATGCGACCACCGGGCCGGTCGAGGCACCGAGCTGCTCGGCCACGAAGGGCACGCGCGGCGTCTGGTCGGGGTGCAGCAGGTTCCAGCGGTCGGCGTCCTGGCCGTCGCGGGTGAGCTCGTTGAAGCTCGGGCAGCTCCACACGGAAGCCGACACGCCCCAGTCCTTCTCGAGCAGTTCCTGTGCCGCGAAGCTCTCGCGCAGGATGGTGCCGCTGCCCAGCAGTTGCACCGTGGGTGCCTTCGCCTTGAGCGCGGGACCCTGCTTCGACAGGTACATGCCCTTGATGATCTGCTCTTCGGTGCCGGGCTGCAGGCCGGGCATCGCGTAGTTCTCGTTGAGCAGCGTCAGGTAGTAGTAGACGTTGTCCTGCTTCTCGACCATGCGCTTCAGGCCGTGGTGCAGGATCACGCCGACTTCGTGCGCGAAGGTCGGGTCGTAGCTCACGCAGTTCGGGATGGTGTTGGCCAGGATGTGGCTGTGACCGTCTTCGTGCTGCAGGCCTTCGCCGTTCAGCGTGGTGCGGCCGGAAGTGCCGCCCAGCAGAAAGCCGCGAGCCTGCATGTCGCCTGCAGCCCAGGCCAGGTCGCCGATGCGCTGGAAGCCGAACATCGAGTAGTACACGTAGAACGGCACCATGATGCGGTTGTTCGTGCTGTACGACGTGGCCGCCGCGATCCAGCTCGACATGCCGCCGGCCTCGTTGATGCCTTCCTGCAGGATCTGGCCGGCCTTGTCTTCCTTGTAGTACATGACCTGGTCCTTGTCGACCGGGGTGTACTGATGACCGTGCGGGTTGTAGATGCCGATCTGGCGGAACAGGCCTTCCATGCCGAAGGTGCGTGCCTCGTCCACGAGGATCGGCACCACGCGCGGGCCCAGCGCCTTGTCGCGCAGCAGCTGCGTGAGGAAGCGCACGTAAGCCTGCGTGGTCGAGATCTCGCGGCCTTCGGCCGTGGGCTCCATCACCGCCTTGAAGGTGTCGAGCGACGGCACCGTGAAGCTCTCGTCGGCCTTGACGCGGCGGTGCGGCAGGTAGCCGCCCAGCGCCTTGCGGCGCTCGTGCAGGTAACGCATTTCCGGCGTGTCGTCGGCCGGCTTGTAGAACGGCAGTTCGGCGATCTGGCTGTCGGGAATCGGAATGTTGAAGCGGTCGCGGAAGGCCTTGATGTCCTCGTCGCCGAGCTTCTTGGTCTGGTGGACAGTGTTCTTGCCTTCACCGATCTTGCCCATGCCGAAGCCCTTGACGGTCTTCACGAGCAGGACGGTCGGCTGGCCCTTGTGGTTCTGGGCCGAGTGGAAGGCGGCGTACACCTTCTGCGAGTCATGGCCGCCGCGCTGCAGGTTCCAGACCTCGTCGTCGGTCATGTGCTCGACCATCTTCAGCGTGCGCGGATCGCGGCCGAAGAAGTTCTTGCGGACGTAGGCGCCGTCGTTGGCCTTGAAGGACTGGTAGTCGCCGTCGTTGCACTCCATCATGATCTTGCGCAGCGCGCCGTCATGGTCCTTCTCGAGCAGGGCGTCCCAGCCCTTGCCCCAGATCAGCTTGACGACGTTCCAGTTGGCGCCGCGGAACTCGCCTTCGAGCTCCTGGATGATCTTGCCGTTGCCGCGCACCGGACCGTCGAGGCGCTGCAGGTTGCAGTTGATGACGAAGATCAGGTTGTCGAGGTTCTCGCGCGCCGCCAGGCCGATGGCGCCCAGCGATTCGACTTCGTCCATTTCACCGTCGCCGCAGAACACCCACACCTTGCGGTTCTCGGTGTTGGCGATGCCGCGTGCATGCAGGTACTTGAGGAAGCGCGCCTGGTAGATCGCCATCAGCGGGCCAAGGCCCATCGACACCGTGGGGAACTGCCAGAACTCCGGCATCAGCTTGGGGTGCGGGTAGCTCGACAGGCCCTTGCCGTCGACTTCCTGGCGGAAGTTGAGCAGCTGCTCTTCGGAGAGGCGGCCTTCGAGGTAGGCGCGGGCATAGATGCCGGGAGAAACGTGGCCCTGGATGTAGAGCAGGTCGCCGCCGTGGTTCTCGCTCTCGGCGTGCCAGAAGTGATTGAAGCCGGCGCCGAACATGCTGGCCAGCGAGGCGAAGGAGCCGATGTGACCGCCCAGGTCACCGCCTTCGGCCGGATGGTGGCGATTGGCCTTGACCACCATCGCCATTGCGTTCCAGCGCATGTAGGCGCGCAGGCGCTGTTCGATCTCGAGGTTGCCGGGGCTGCGAGCCTCCTGCGAGGGCTCGATGGTGTTGACATAGCCGGTGTTGGCCGAGAACGGCATGTCGACCGTGTTCTGGCGGGCATGTTCGAGCAGCTGCTCGAGAAGGAAGTGGGCCCGCTCCGGACCCTCGCTCTGGATGACGGAGGACAGTGCATCCATCCATTCACGGGTCTCCTGGGCGTCCGCATCGTTTGCGGCCGAGCCGAACAGGTTCTCGGGATTTGCCGACATGCTTGTCTCTCCTTTTGGGGCAGTGGCTGTAATTTAAGTGCGCCTTATGGCGAACGCGGCGGAGTTTCGCATAGAAACATCGCAATTTCAAATAGTGCTCATTGATTTCTTAATATGAAATCTCAAAGGCAATGAGAACTCGCCGAAGCCACGACAAGCATGGTCTTGCCAGGTCGCATTCGTCATGCCGGAAACCCGCGCCGCGCGTGGCAAGCCCAGGGGGCGAGCCTAGAATCCGCCCATGCCTCTCTCCTCCCCGCTGGCGGTTGCCCGCAGTGCCGTGAACGCCTCGCCGCTGTCCTGGTGGCGCAGGTGGTGGCGACGCCAGACCCCGGTGCTGCAGGACGCAGTCGCCATGCTCGCGCCGATGGCAGCCGTGCTGCTGTTCCTTGCCGCCATCGTTTCCGCCTTCTGGTACCTGCGCACCGAGGAAGTCGAGCGCGAGCAGGAGTCTGTGCGCCGCGACGTCGAGTACGCGCAGCAGCGCATGCGCCTGCGCCTGCTGGAGCGGCAGGAACAGCTGATGCGCATCGCGCGCGACGCCTCCAACCGCGAGATCGACCCGATCGAATTCACCAGCCGCGCCGAGTCGCTGGTGAGCCAGTTCCCCGAGCTGCAGACCATCACCTGGATCGACGACCGCCGCCGTTTCAAGGCCGGCTACGCGGCGCCCAGCGTGCACCCCGCGCAGCAGCACCTGATCGGCGACGTGCTGCGCCCCGGCGACATCGAGAGCAACTACGCGCTGGCACGCGAGCTGCGCCAGCCGGTCTATTCGCAGCCCGTGGCCGGAGGCGACCCGCCGTCGATGCTGCAGCTGCACATTCCTCTTTTCGACCAGGGCCTGTTCGCGGGCGTGGTGCTGGGCGAGTTCTCGATCGACGGACTGCTGCGCTACGGCATGCCTTCCGAGGTACAGGCTCGCTACGCGGTGTCGCTGCTCGATGCCAAGGGCCGCGTGATCGCAGGCAATACCAACAACCTGAAGGAAAGCGGCACGCGCCTGCTGCCCTGGACCGAACGCACCAACGAATATGAAGTACCGGTGTCGCCCGTGGGCAATGCGCTGGTACTGCGAGCGCAGGCCTACCGTACCTCTCAGGGCGTGGTCGGCAATGGCCTCTTCTGGCTGGTCTGCGCGCTCAGCGTGTTGACCAGCTGGATGCTGATCGGCACCTGGCGCCACACGCGCCGACGCCTGCAGGCGCAGCAGCGGCTGGTGGCCGAGACCAATTTCCGCCGTGCGATGGAAAACTCCATGCTCACCGGCATGCGCGTACTCGACCTGCAAGGGCGCATCACCTACGTCAACGCCGCCTTCTGCGCCATGACCGGCTGGAGCGAGGAAGAACTGGTCGGCCAGTCGCCGCCCTTCCCCTACTGGCTTGAATCCGACCGCGAGGTGATGAACGAGCGGCTCGAGGAAGAACTGCACGGCCGCGCCCTGCCCGGCGGCTTTCAGGTGCGGGTGAAGCGCAAGAACGGCAGCGTGTTCAACGCACGCCTGTACGTGTCGCCGCTGATCGATGCGCGCGGCCACCAGACCGGCTGGATGACGTCGATGACCGACATCACCGAGCCCACGCGCATCCGCGAGCAGCTCTCCGCGTCCTACGAGCGCTTCACCACCGTGCTGGAAGCGCTCGACGCGGCGGTGTCCGTGGCCCCCATCGGCAGCGAGGAGCTGCTGTTCGCCAACAAGCTGTACCGCCTCTGGTTCGGCTCCGACACCGTGGGCCACCTCGGCATGGTCGCGCAGGCGGGCGTGCCGGCGTCGAATGCGCACGACGAGGGCCTGGACGACGTGGACCCGTACGCCGGCCTGCCGATCGACACGCTCACGGCCGCGCAGACCGCCAACAACGAGATCTTCGTGCCCCACCTCGGCAAGTGGCTCGAGGTGCGCTCGCGCTACCTGACCTGGGTGGACGGCCGGCTCGCCCAGCTCGTCATCGCCACCGACATCACGCCGCGCCGCGACGCCGAGGAGCAGGCCGCCGCGCAGGCCGACAAGGCCCAGGCCGCCAGCCGCCTCATCACCATGGGCGAGATGGCCTCCAGCGTGGCGCACGAGCTCAACCAGCCGCTGACCGCCATCACCAACTACTGCAACGGGATGATGTCGCGCATCAAGGGCCAGTCGATCGACAACGACGCCCTGCTCGCCGCGCTCGAAAAGACCTCGAAGCAGGCCCAGCGCGCGGGCCAGATCATCCAGCGCATCCGCTCCTTCGTGAAGCGCAGCGAGCCCAACCGCACGCCGGCCGACGTGGCCACCATGGTGAGCGAGGCGGTCGAGCTTGCCGGCATCGAGCTGCGCCGGCGCAACGTGCGCCTGAACCACTATGTAGCCGCGCGGCTTCCGGTGGTGCGCGTCGACCCGATCCTCATCGAGCAGGTGATGGTCAACCTGCTGAAGAACGCGGCCGAATCCATCGACCTTGCCGACCGTCCGCTGGCGCGCCGCAGCGTCGAGCTGCGCGTGCTGCCCAAGGTGATCGAAGGCCACAACGCCATCGAGTTCTCGGTGCAGGACACGGGCAAGGGCCTGGCGCCGGAAGTGATGGACCGGCTCTACGAGGCCTTCTTCTCCACCAAGCCCGAGGGCATGGGCATCGGGCTTAACTTGTGCCGCACCATCGTCGAGTCGCACCGCGGCCGGATGCAGGCGGAGAACATCTACAATGGCCCGGATGTGATCGGATGCCGTTTTTCCTTGTGGATTCCGGTGTTGGACGCTATCAGTTCCGTAGCTAGCGACGAGGCAAAGGTACCTGCATGAGTTTGATTCCGAAGAAGGGCACGGTCTATGTCGTCGACGACGACGAAGCCGTACGCGATTCGCTGCAATGGCTGCTCGAAGGCAAGGACTACAGAGTCCGCTGTTTCGATTCCGCCGAATCCTTTCTCTCCCGATACGACCCGCGCGAAGTCGCCTGTTTGATCGTCGACATCCGCATGGCAGGCATGACCGGCCTCGAACTGCAGGATCGGCTGATCGAACGGCGCTCCCCGCTGCCGATCGTGGTCATCACCGGCCACGGCGACGTGCCGATGGCGGTCGACAGCATGAAGAAGGGCGCGATGGACTTCATCCAGAAGCCCTTCAACGACGAGGAACTCGTCACGCTGGTCGAGCGCATGCTCGAACATGCGCGCGGCGCCTTCACGCAGCACCAGCAATCGGCCAGCCGCGACGCGCTGCTGTCCAAGCTCACGGGCCGCGAAGCGCAGGTGCTCGAACGCATCGTCGCCGGCCGCCTGAACAAGCAGATTGCTGACGACCTGGGCATCAGCATCAAGACGGTCGAGGCGCACCGCGCCAACATCATGGAAAAGCTCAACGCCAACACCGTGGCCGATCTGCTCAAGATCGCGCTGGGGCAGGCGGCGCCGGCAGCCAAGGCCTAGAAGCTATCCGGCCGATAGCAATGAACGAATCCCACGCCTGCGCAAGCGGGCGTTTTTACTTGGAAAATCGAAACCGATGACCGCCCAACTGATCGACGGCAACGCCCTCGCCAAAACCATCCGCGCCGAGGTGTCCGGCCGCACCGCCGCACTCAAGGCCCGTGGCGTGAATCCCGCCCTTTCCATCATCCTCGTGGGCGAAGACCCGGCCAGCCAGGTCTACACGAAGCACAAGGTCAACGACAGCGCCCAGACCGGCCTCGACGCCACGCTCGAGACCTACCCCGCCGACATGAGCGAGGCCGACCTGCTGGCCCGCGTCCGCACGCTCAACGACGACCCGAAGGTGCACGGCATCCTGGTCCAGCTGCCGCTGCCCAAGCACATGGACAGCCAGAAGGTCATCGAGACGATCTCGCCGGCCAAGGATGTCGACGGCTTCCACGTCGCCAGCGCAGGCGCGCTGATGACCGGTGCGCCCGGCTTCTGGCCCTGCACGCCGCACGGCTGCATGAAGATGCTCGAGTCCATCGGCTATGACCTGCGCGGCAAGCATGCCGTGGTCATCGGCCGCAGCAACATCGTCGGCAAGCCGATGGCCATGATGCTGCTCGCCAAGAGCGCCACCGTGACCATCTGCCACAGCGCTACGAAAGACCTGGGCGCCATCACGCGCCAGGCCGACGTGATCGTCGCGGCGGTGGGCAAGCTCGACCTCCTGACCGCCGACATGGTGAAGCCCGGCGCGGTCGTCATCGACGTGGGCATGAACCGCAAGCCGGATGGCAAGCTCGCCGGCGACGTCGATTTCGACGGCGTGAAGGAAGTGGCAGGCTGGATCACGCCCGTGCCCGGTGGCGTGGGCCCGATGACGCGCGCCATGCTGCTGGTCAACACCCTTGAAGCGGCAGAGCGCGCCGCAAGATAAGAATCAGACTGTCGCTTGCCCGCTGCCTGCAGCCGCCTTTCCGGGCGGTTCCGCAGCGGCTCCCGAAATGGTCCCGTCAGCTCGAACAGGATTTTTCCAATGACAAACCCGCTCCTCGATTTCACCGATCTCCCTCTGTTCGACAAGATGAAGCCGGAGCACGTGTCGCCCGCCGTCGATGCGCTGCTGGCCGATGCCGAGGCCGCGCTGCAGACCGTGACCGCGCCGGAATTTCCCGCCGACTGGAACGCGATCTCCAAGGTGCTCGACGTGGCCTCCGAACGCTTCAGCCGCGCCTGGGGCGCCGTTGGCCATCTCCACGCCGTGGCCGACACGCCCGAGCTGCGCGCCGCCTACAACGAGGCGATGCCGCGCGTCACCGCCTTCTGGACCCGGCTGGGCTCCGACGAGCGCCTGTACGCCAAGTACAAGGCCATCGACGTCGCCACGCTCAACGCCGAGCAGCGCCAGGCGCACAGCAACGCAGTGCGCAACTTCGTGCTTGGCGGTGCCGAGCTGCAGGGCGAGGCCAAGAAGCGCTTCGCCGACATCCAGGAACGCCAGGCCGAGCTGAGCCAGAAGTTCAGCGAGAACGCGCTCGACGCCACCGATGCCTTCGCCTACTACGCCTCGCTCGGCGAGCTCGAAGGCGTGCCCGAGGACGTGGTGAGCGCCGCGCGCGCGGCCGCCGAAGCCGACGGCAAGGAAGGCTACAAGCTCACGCTGAAGATGCCGTGCTACCTGCCGGTGATGCAGTTCGCCAGAAGCAGCGAACTGCGCGAGAAGCTCTACCGCGCCTACGTCACGCGGGCCAGCGAGTTCGGCGACGCGGCCTTCGACAACACCACGCTCATCACCGAGATCCTCGCGCTGCGCGAGGAAGAAGCCAAGCTGCTTGGCTACAGGAACTACGGCGAACTCTCGGTCGTTCCGAAGATGGCCGAATCGCCCGAGCAGGTCGTGAAGTTCCTGCGCGATCTCGCGACCAAGGCCCGGCCCTATGGCGAGCGCGATCTCGCCGACCTGCGGGTCTTCGCGGCCGAGCAGTTGAGCATTGCCGATCCGCAGCCCTGGGACTGGAGCTACATCGGCGAGAAGCTCAAGGAAGCGCGCTATGCCTTCAGCGAGCAGGAAGTGAAGCAGTATTTCCCGGCGCCGAAAGTCATGGCCGGACTGTTCAAGATCGTCGAGACGCTGTTCGAGGTGTCGATCCGCCGCGACTCGGCGCCCACGTGGCACCCGAGCGTCGAGTTCTACCGCATCGAGCGTGCGGGCCAGAAGGTCGGCCAGTTCTATCTCGACCCGTCCGCCCGCGCCGCCAAGCGCGGCGGCGCATGGATGGACGACGTCCGCGCCCGCTGGCTGCGCCCCGACAACGGCGCGCTGCAGACGCCGGTCGCGCAACTGGTGTGCAACTTCGCCAGCGGCGTCGACGGCAAGCCGCCGCTGCTCACGCACGACGACGTGACCACTCTCTTCCACGAGTTCGGCCACGGCCTGCACCACATGCTCACGCAGGTGAACGAGCGCGATGTCTCGGGCATCAGCGGCGTCGAGTGGGACGCGGTCGAGCTGCCGAGCCAGTTCATGGAGAACTTCTGCTGGGAGTGGGACGTGCTCAAGCACATGACCGCCCACGTCGACACCGGCGAGCCGCTGCCGCGCGCGCTGTTCGACAAGATGACGGCGGCCAAGAACTTCCAGAGCGGCCTGCAGACGCTGCGCCAGATCGAGTTCTCGCTGTTCGACATGCTGCTGCACACCGAGTACCACGCCGCCACCGCCAAGGCCGGCGAGGTGATGGCGCTGCTGGGCAAGGTGCGCGACGAGGTGGCGGTGATGCCATCGCCTCCGTTCAGCCGCACGCCGAATACCTTCAGCCACATCTTCTCGGGCGGCTACGCGGCCGGCTACTACAGCTACAAGTGGGCCGAGGTGCTGAGCGCCGACGCCTATGCGGCCTTCGAGGAAACCGTGGGCACCAACGGCGAGCCGAACATCGAAACCGGCCGCAAGTACCGCCAGGCCATCCTGGAGGCCGGCGGCAGCCGCAGCGCCATGGACTCGTTCAAGGCCTTCCGTGGCCGCGAGCCCCAGCTTGATGCGCTGCTGCGACATCAGGGCATGGCCGAGCCCCAGCCCGCTTGATGCATCGCTGAAGCTTGCGATACTCGGGCGATGCACACGATTTACAAAATCTCACCATTGCATCGCCTGACCGGCCTTGCCCTTGTGCTCGTTGCCGCGGGCGCCATGGCGCAACCCGTCTACCGCCAGGTGGACAAGAACGGCAAGGTCACCTTCTCCGACCGGGCGCCCACCGCCAGCAGCGAAGCGGCATCGGGCTCGCAAAGTTCCGCCACCTCATCCAGCGCCGGCGCGGGCCTGCCCTATGAACTGCGCCAGGTGGCGCAGCGCTACCCGGTGACGCTCTACAGCGGTGACGAGTGCGCCCCCTGCAGCGCAGCCCGCACGCTGCTCGTCACGCGCGGCATTCCGTTCGAGGAGCGCACTGTCAAAAGCAACGAGGAAATCGAGGCGCTGCAGCGCCTGAGCAGCCAGAGCTCGCTGCCGCTTTTGACCATCGGGTCGCAGCAACTCAAGGGTTATTCCGACACCGAGTGGTCGCAGTACCTCGATGCGGCCGGATACCCCAAGAGCAACAGCCTGCCCGCGGGCTACCGCAATGGGCAGGCCCGGCCGCTGGTCGCGCAGCAGGCGGCGCCCGCCCCCCGCGCCGCGGCGGCACCAGCAGCACAACCCGCACCTCCGCCGCCCGCATCGAGCGAGCCGAGCCCGAGCAACCCGGCCGGCATCAAGTTCTGACCGGAGCCGCCGGCCTCAGGCGGAAAACTCCATCGTCTTCACGCCGGCTGCAGTGCCCAACAGGCACACGTTGGCCTTCTGGTGCGCAAAGACGCCGACCGTCACCACGCCCGGCCACTGGCTCACCGTGGTTTCGAAGGCCAGCGGGTCGGCGATCTTCAGGCCGGTGACATCGACGATGTGCTGGCCGTTGTCCGTGACCAGCGGCAGGCCGTCCTTCTCGCGCACCTGGGCGATGCCACCCATGGCCGCGAACTGGCGCATCACTCGCTGCGCGGCCATCGGAATCACCTCCACCGGCAGCGGAAACGCGCCCAGCACCTCCACCAGCTTGGAAGCGTCGGCAATGCACACGAACTTGCGCGACTGGGCCGCGACGATCTTCTCGCGCGTGAGCGCGGCACCGCCGCCCTTCACCATGAAGCCGCGGTGATCGATTTCGTCGGCGCCGTCGATGTAGACCGACAATTCCTCCACCTCGTTGCTGTCGAACACCGGGATTCCCAGCGCGAGCAGGCGCTCGGTCGAGGCGACGGAACTGGAGACTGCCCCCTTGATCTCGCCCTTGATGGTGGCCAGCGCGTCGATGAACTTGTTCACCGTCGAGCCGGTGCCGACACCGACGATTTCGCCCCTGGTCACGTAGGCCAGCGCAGCGAGACCGACCTGGGCCTTGAGCTCGTCCTGGGAGAGTGGGTTGGAGGGGGTTGGGGAGGCGGGTGCGGTCATCACGGACAATCCTTGGCTCATTGAAGTCCAGAATTATCCGATGCCCCTGCTGATGCCCTCCTCGCTCTACGGCCTGGCCCGCCCTTTCCTGTTCGGTTTCGACCCCGAACATGCCCATGAAATCACGCTGGACGGGCTGGCGCGCACCCAGAACACGCCGCTGGCCTGCGCGTACTCGGCACCGCGCGTCGACGATCCGGTTCAGCTTGCCGGCCTCACATTTCCCAACCGCGTGGGCCTGGCCGCCGGGCTGGACAAGAATGCCCGCTGCATCGACGCCTTCGCCGCCATGGGGTTCGGCTTCGTCGAGGTCGGCACGGTCACGCCGAAGGCCCAGCCGGGCAATCCCAAGCCGCGGATGTTCCGCCTGCCGCAGCGCGACGCGCTGATCAACCGGCTCGGTTTCAACAACGAAGGGCTCGACGCCTTCCTGGGCAACGTGCAGAAGGCGCGTTTTCGCAAGGGAAGCAGCGGCGCGAAATCGCCGATGCTGCTGGGGCTCAACATCGGCAAGAACGCCGCCACGCCGATCGAGCGCGCAGTCGCCGACTACCTGGCCTGCCTCGACGGCGTGTATCCGCATGCCGACTACGTGACGATCAACATCTCGAGCCCCAACACCGCCAACCTGCGCACGCTGCAGAGCGATGAGGCGCTCGATGCCTTGCTCGGCGCGGTGGCCGAGCGGCGCGAGGCGCTGGCGGCGCGCCACAACAAGCGCTCGCCGCTGTTCGTGAAGATCGCGCCCGATCTCGACGAGGCCCAGGCAGCCGTCATCGCCGCCACGCTCAAGCGCCACGGCATGGACGGCGTGATCGCCACCAACACCACGCTCGCACGCGACGCGGTCAAGGGCCTGCAGCATGCAGAAGAAGCTGGCGGACTGTCGGGTGCGCCAGTGCGCGAGGCAAGCAGCCGCGTGATCGCCCAGCTGCGCGCGGCGCTGGGCACGGGCTTTCCGATCATCGGGGTCGGCGGCATTCTCAGCGGCGCCGATGCCAAGGCAAAGATCGCCGCAGGTGCGGACGTGGTGCAGATCTACACCGGATTGATCTACCGCGGCCCGGCCCTGGTCCGCGAAGCAGCCCAGGCGCTGCTGCGCGATCGCAGCAGCAAGGCCTGAGCGTCCTTCTTTTCTGTCAGCGCATGCGCCAGAGCACTGGCGCAATGACTGCCACCCAGCGCAGCAGCCGCTTCGGCCGGATCACCACGACGGCGGCGGCCGCGACAACGCCCGTGGCCACCGGATGCGCACGCGCGATGCGCAATGCGGCGGCCGCGGCCGACTCGTTGGGCGGAGGCGCGGAGCCCTCGCTTGCGGGCTGAGTCTCGCGCCCGCCCTGCATCGTCGCGATGCGCAGGCGCTGAAGCTCCATGCGCGCCAGCAGCTCTTCGCGCGTGACCGGCCTGCGGACGCGGCGCGGCGCTTCTTCTTCGTCTTCCGCTGGGTCCTTGCCCAGGCCGAACTGCTCCTGGGCCCAGGCCCAGTCGCGCTCGAACTCCTGGCGCGCCGGCAGGAAGCCGTTGGATGCGTTGCGCAGGGTCAGCAGCAAGCCAATGGCAGCGGCCAGCCAGAGCACGATCCAGGCACCCGCCACCGACCATGCGGCCGTAACGCGGTACGGCGTGTCCCAGTAGTTCACCACCACTGCGACTGACAGCAGGGCCACCGTGACGGTGGTCAACCCCAGAACGGCCAGCGAGAGAAGGAGCATCAGCTTGAGGCGCTGCTTCTCGTCCTCCCAGGCCATGCGCAGCAGTTGGACCCGATCTTCGGCAGCCAATGCGCCTTCGGCCGCGGCGATGCGCAACCGGCGGATCCGGGCATTCAGTCCGAACAGGGACAGCAGCCTCACGGGCTGGCTCCTGTCATGTCCGGGCGAACGATGCTGCTGTCGCCGTGCTGCGCGCTCAGGTCAGCGGCGGCCAAGCAGCAGGCCCACCAGCACGCCGACGGCCAGTGCGGCACCGGCGATCTGCCACGGTTCGTCGTGGGCGTAGGCATTGGCGGAACTGGCCGCCTCGCGGGCCTTCTTGGCGGCGAGCTTGCTCTTCTCGGCCGCGAGTTCGCGTGCGATGGCCAGCTTGGTGTCGATGCGCTGGCGCAGCGCCTTGATGTGGGGAACCGAATCCAGGTCCTTGCTTGCCAGCACGCCACGCACGTCGCTCGCGATGTCTTCGGCTGCTGCTTCAAGATTTTGGGATGCACTCATTGGAAACTTTCCTCCGTGATGACACCGGCACCGCGCCGGCGGCTTCGCGCCAGCAAGTGGCGTGCTGTCATGTTACAGGCACAAAAGACCCTCAGGCGCGACAGATGTGCAGCTTTTGGCACGCAATGAGCCCTATCCCCCGCATGAAGCCTCTCAGCCGTCGGCCAGCAGGGCAGCCACATGGCGCGCGATGGCCAGGCTGCTCGTGAGCCCCGGCGACTCGATGCCGAAGAGATTGACCAGCCCCGGCACGCCATGCGACGCGGGCCCGTCGATCATGAAGTCGGCCGCGGGCTCGCCCGGACCCGAGATCTTGGGCCGCATGCCCGCGTAGCCCGGAATGAGCGCACCGTCAGGCAGCGCGGGCCAGTACTTGCGCACCTCGGTATAGAAACTTTCGCCTCGGGCAGGGTCCACCACCAGTTCGTCGGGCGAAGACACCCATTGCACGTCAGGCCCGAACTTGGCCTGCCCACCCAGGTCGATCGTGAGGTGCACGCCCAGTCCACCCGGCTCGGGCACGGGATAGACGAGGCGGCCGAACGGCGCTCGCCCCGACAGGGTGAAGTAGTTGCCCTTGGCGAAGTATTCCTTCGGCACCGCCGAGGACGGCAGGCCCTCGAAGCGCCGGGCCAGCGCAGGTGCGCCCAGCCCCGTCGCATTGACCACGCTGCGGCAACGCAGCGTCGTGCCGTCTTCCGCCATCAGGATGATGGCTTCGCCACCGCATTCGGCACGCAAGATCGGCGACTTCAGCGCCAGCATGCCGCCGGCGTTCTCGAGGTCGCCGAGCAGACTCAGCATGAGTGCGTGACTGTCGACGATGCCGGTACTCGGCGAATGCAGCGCGGCCACGCAATGCAGCTGCGGCTCCATCTCGCCTGCCTGCTGTGCGGTGATCAGTTCCAGGTCATCGACACCGTTGGCGGCGGCCTTCGTCCGAATGACTTCGAGCTGGCCCGCCTGCTCGGGCAACGTCGCCACGATGAGCTTGCCGCAGCGCTGGTGCGGCACGCCACGCTCAGCCGCGTAGGCGTACAGCAATTCCTTCCCCTCGACGCAGAGCCTCGCCTTCAATGAGCCCTGCGGATAGTAGATGCCGGCATGAATGACCTCGCTGTTGCGCGAACTCGTTCCCGTGCCGATGGCTCCCTCGGATTCGAGTACCAGCACCTCCCGGCCTGTAAGCGCCAACGCGCGCGCCACAGCAAGCCCCACCACACCACCGCCGATGACGGCGCAATCGATTTCATCCATCGCGCGAGCTTAGCGCGGCTCGCGCGCGGATTCCGGGATTCGCCCTCACCGCACGGAGGGCGGCGGCTCGGGGTCGGTGGGCTCGTCGTCGGGTGGCGTCTCGGGTCCTTCGTCTGGCTCGACAGGCAGGCTCGGCGCGACGGGCTGTGGAACATCGGGATGAGTGGCCATGGCTGCACTCCTTTCCCCTTGGTTCTAGGTCACGACAGCGGGAATGTCGACAGCAGCTTGGCTGCACCTGCCGTCGGTGCATGCCGACAGCTTACCCAGCCGATGCGAGCGGGCCACCTTACTACTTATTGCGACTTGGGGACCGATGGCGGATGTGTTGTACTGCCGCGCGTTGCCGAGGCCCGGCAGGTATCGCTTTCTTCAGGGAGAGAAATGTCCACTATCGATGCAAACGGGATGCTGATCGATCCCAAGGTGATCCTGAGGCGATCATCGGGAATCGAACACGGCGCCCTTCCCAGCGTGCTCGCCATCGTCGTCCACCAGACCGACTCGGGCACCGCCGAATCCAGCCTCAACGGCTATCAGGTAGGGGGCAACGGTGCCCACTTCCTGATCGACAAGAACGGCCAGATCTACCAGACCGCCAGCGTCTTCGCGCGCTGCTATCACGTAGGCAAGCTGATCAAGTCGAAGTGCCTGGCCATCAACAAGAGCAGCTGCGACACGGGGGCAATGGCCAAGATGCTCGCGATGTCGTGGGTCAACCAGATCAACGCCATCGACGCGCACGAACGCGCGAAGCCCTACCCCGACCGGTATCCGGTGAACAGCGACTCGATCGGCATCGAGCTGGTCGGCATGCACATCGACGACAAGACCTACGAAGCGGTGACCGCCGCGCAGAACAGCTCGCTCCAGTGGCTGATCGAGGAGCTGTACGCGCAGTTCAACCTCAAGGCGGAAGACGTCTACAGGCACCCGACGGTCTCGTACAAGAACCCCGGCGAAGCGAGCTCGGCGATATGGAAGTGAGAGTCCGCGTACTGGGCCTTGCCGTCGGCGCGATGCTCGTCGCTTCCTGCGCGACCCGCGATGTGAGGTTCACGAACGTCTACGTTGCCGATTTCCATTCCGATGCGCCGACCAGTTGCCGCAGTTCCGACGTGCCGCGAAACCATGGACAGGCGCGCGAATTCTTCTCGAAGGCTCGCGAGGTCGACTACAAGACTCTTCACGACAACTACGAACTGGCCCCCTGCTATGCCGAGGGCACGCTGATCCGCCAGGGCAAATCGTGCGATTGGCAGATCCGCGCGGGTGCAACGGGATCAGTGCAATGCGGGGAGCAGAAGCTGTACTTCGCGTGCGACACCTGCGGCGACCTCTTCGAAGGCGCAAAGTAGACGGACGAATCGACTAACCAGGCCGCCCGATCGAATGCAAAAACAAAAAAGCGACCTGGAAATCCAGGTCGCTTTTTGATTTGGTGGGCGGTGGAGGCTTCGAACCTCCGACCCCAGCAGTGTGAATGCTGTGCTCTACCCCTGAGCTAACCGCCCTAAGCGCTGCTGTTTACCTGCAGCGCCTTGAAAACGTATCGCGTTCTGCGAAGCCTCAGATTATGCCATAGCTTTTCAGCCGTTTTAACGAAACAGCGTGCGACCACCACTAGATTTATCGAGTTGCACCAACACGGCCTCGTGCGCGGTCAGTTCGTGCTCGGCCGCCATGATCACCGGCAACTCGAACTGGCTCAGGTCGACGGCCACCACGGCGGCGCCCTGCACCGGCTCGCTCGCAGCCACGTCGATGAGCAACGCGTCCTGCCCACGTGTGAGGTTGATGTAGACGTCAGCCAGCAGCTGGGCGTCGAGCTTGGCGCCGTGGAAGGTGCGGTTGGAGCGGTCGACGCCAAAGCGGTCGCACAGGGCATCCAGCGAATTGCGCTTGCCCGGGTACACCTGCTTGGCCATGGCCAGCGTGTCGGTCACTTCGCTGACGAAGGTGCGCAGTGGCGGCAGGCCGGCGCGCTCGAACTCCTTGTTGAGGAAGCCGACGTCGAAGGCCGCGTTGTGAATGATCAGCTCGGCGTCGCGCAGGTACTCGACGATGTCGTTGGCCAGCGTGCCGAACTTCGGCTTGTCGCGCAGGAAGTCGGTCGTCAGGCCGTGGACCTTCAACGCGTCCTCGTGGCTTTCTCGCTCGGGGTTGAAGTAGATGTGCAGGTCGTTGCCGGTGAGCTTGCGGTTGAACAGCTCCACGCAGCCGAGCTCGATGACGCGGTCGCCGTTCTCCGCCGAGAGGCCGGTGGTTTCGGTGTCGAGGACGATCTGGCGCGACATCAGTGGTTTTCCTTGGCGTGGTTGATCGAGTACTTCGGAATCTCGATCGTCACATTCTCCTGCGCTAGGATCGCCTGGCAACTCAGGCGCGACTGCGGCTCCAGCCCCCAGGCGCGGTCGAGCAAGTCTTCCTCGCCCTCTTCCGCTTCGTTCAGCGAATTGAAGCCCTCGCGCACGATCACGTGGCAGGTGGTGCAGGCGCAGCTCATCTCGCAGGCATGCTCGATGTCGATGTGGTTGTCGAGCAGTGCCTCGCAGATCGAGGTGCCGGCGGGCGCTGTGATTTCGGCGCCCTGCGGGCAGTACTCGGGATGCGGGTAGATCTTGATCGTGGGCATGCTGTGGTTCTAGAGGGATTCGACCTTGCGCCCGGCAAGCGCACGCGCAATGCCTGCGTTCATCCGCTGTGCGGCAAAGGCTTCAGTGTCGTCGGCCAGCTTCTTGGTGGCGGCTTCGATGGCCGCGGCTTCGTTGCTGCCTTTGATGGCTTCGCGCAGTTGCGTCATCGATGCATCGATGGCGGCGCGCTCTTCGTCGCTCAGCAGGTCGCCGTCGGCATCGAGCGCGCTCTGCGTGGCGAGCAGCATGCGGTCGGCATCGACGCGTGCCTCGACCAGCGCGCGGGCTTGCATGTCCTGCTGCGCCGTGGAAAAGCTTTCCTGCAGCATGGTCGCGATCTGGTCGTCCGACAGGCCGTACGACGGCTTGACCGCCACGCTGGCCTCGACGCCGCTGCCCTGCTCCTTCGCACTCACGCTCAACAAGCCATCGGCATCGACCGTGAAGGTCACGCGGATGCGCGCTGCGCCGGCCGCCATCGGCGGAATGCCGCGCAGCGTGAAGCGCGCGAGACTGCGGCAGTCGGAGACGAGATCGCGCTCACCCTGCACGACGTGCAGCGCCAGTGCGGTCTGGCCGTCCTGGTAGGTCGTGAAGTCCTGCGCCATCGCGGTGGGGATGGTCTGGTTGCGCGGCACGATGCGCTCGACCAGTCCGCCCATCGTCTCGATGCCGAGCGACAGCGGGATCACGTCGAGCAGCAGCAGTTCGCCCGCACCGTTGTTGCCGGCGAGCTGGTTGGCCTGGATGGCGGCGCCGAGGGCCACGACCTCATCGGGATTCAGATTGACCAACGGCTCGCGGCCGAAGAAGTCGGCCACCGCGCTGCGGACCTGCGGCATGCGGGTGGAACCGCCGACAAGCACGATGCCCTGCAGGTCGTCAGGCTTGAGCTTCGCGTCACGCAGCGCCTTGCGAACTGCGGTGATGGTGCGGTCGGTGAGCGGCCGGGTGGCGGTGTAGAACTGTTCGCGGGTCAGGTCGAACGAAACGGTCTTGCCCGCCAATTCGGCATTGAACGGGACCGTCTCCGAATCAGTCAGCGCCTCCTTGGCGGCACGAGCGGCCACGAGCAGCGCGGCCTTGTCGGTATCGCTGCCAGCCTGCAGGCCCGTCTGGGCGAGCACGAAGTCGGCCAGCGCGTGGTCGTAGTCGTCGCCGCCGAGGGCCGAGTCGCCCCCCGTGGCGATCACTTCGAACACGCCCTGCGCCAGTCGCAGGATCGAGATGTCGAAGGTGCCGCCGCCCAGGTCGTAGACCGCGTAGACGCCTTCGCTCGCGTTGTCCAGGCCATACGCGATGGCGGCGGCCGTCGGCTCGCTGATGAGGCGCAGCACATTGAGGCCGGCGAGCTGCGCGGCGTCCTTGGTCGCCTGGCGCTGGCCTTCGTCGAAATATGCCGGCACGGTGATGACGGCGCCGTAGAGTTCGTCGTCGAAGGTGTCCTCGGCGCGGAAGCGCAGCGTGGCCAAAATTTCGGCGCTGATCTCGACCGGCGACTTCTCGCCAGCCAGCGTCTGTACCTTGACCATGCCGCTGTCGCTGCCATCGATGCGGTACGACATCGCCTCGCGGTTCGCGATGTCTGCGAGGCCGCGGCCCATGAGCCGCTTCACCGAGGTGATGGTGTTGGCCGGATCCTGCGCGCGCGCCGCCAGGGCCTCGAAGCCGATCTGGCGGCGGTCGCCTTCGAGGTAGCGCACTGCCGAGGGCAGCAGCAGGCGGCCCTGGTCGTCGGGCAAGCATTCGGCCACGCCGTTGCGCACCGAGGCCACCAGCGAATGCGTGGTGCCGAGGTCGATGCCCACGGCGATGCGGCGCTGATGCGGGTCGGGCGCCTGTCCGGGTTCTGAAATCTGAAGAAGAGCCATGCCCTTATTGTCCCAACTGATCGAACTTGGCTTCGACGTCTTGTCCGAAGCGCTCAATGAACATGAGGGCTCTCACCTGCTGCGCGGCGGCGGGGTAGTCGCCCTTCTCATCGATCAACCAGTCGAGCGACGACAGTGCGCGGGTGCGCCCCGCCTCGACCTCGGCCTGCAGCTTCTCGAGCGAAGCGATGTCCTCGACATCGTCGAGCGCCTCGCGCCACTCCATCTGCTGCATCAGGAACTCGAACGGCATCGCCGTGTTGTTCTCGGCGTTCAGCGGTGAATCGTTCAGCTCGCAGATGTAGCTGGCCCGGCGAATCGGGTCCTTGAGCCGCTGGTAGGCCTCGTTGATGCGCACCGACCACTGCATGGCCACGCGCTGCGCCGCGGCGCCCTGCGCGGCGAAGCGGTCCGGATGGGCCTCGCGCTGCAGTTCTTTCCACCGCGCGTCGAGCACGGCGCGGTCCTGCGCGAAGGTCGCCGGGACGGCGAACAGTTGAAAGTCGGTGTCGTTCAGGTTCATGGCAAGAAAAAACCGCCAGCACATGACATGGTGGCGGCTGTGGTCGCGGTCAGCGACGGCGCATCAGATGCGAAAGCTTTCCCCGCAGCCGCAACGGTCGCGCTCGTTGGGGTTGTTGAACTTGAAGCCCTCGTTCAGGCCTTCGCGCACGAAGTCGAGCTGCGTGCCGTCGATGTAGGCGAGGCTTTTCGGGTCGACCAGCACCTTCACGCCGTGGTCTTCGAAAACCACGTCTTCAGGCGTCAGTTCGTCCACGTATTCGAGCTTGTAGGCCAGGCCGGAGCAGCCGGTGGTCTTCACGCCCAGCCGCACGCCCACGCCCTTGCCCCTCTTGCCGAGGTAGCGGGTGACGTGTCGCGCAGCGGCTTCGGTCAGCGTGACGGCCATGTCAGTGGACAGCTTCGGCAGCAGCAGCGGTTTCGGTCTTGACGCCGTGCTTGGCCTTGTAGTCGTTCACGGCTGCCTTGATGGCGTCTTCGGCCAGGATGGAGCAGTGGATCTTCACGGGCGGCAGCGCCAGCTCTTCGGCGATCTGCGCGTTCTTGAGCGCAGCCGCTTCGTCGAGCGTCTTGCCCTTGACCCATTCGGTCACGAGCGACGACGAGGCGATGGCCGAGCCGCAGCCGTAGGTCTTGAAGCGCGCGTCTTCGATCACGCCGGTCTCGGGATTGACCTTGATCTGCAGCTTCATCACGTCGCCGCAGGCCGGTGCGCCGACCATGCCGGTGCCTACCGAATCGTCACCCTTTTCGAAGGAGCCGACGTTGCGGGGATTTTCGTAGTGGTCGATGACCTTGGAAGAATATGCCATGGTGTACCTCTCAAACTTTGTTCAATCGTGGAGCCTGGTGCGGGCCTGCGTCAGTGGGCCGACCACTGGATCGTGCTGATGTCGACGCCGTCCTGGAACATCTCCCACAGGGGGCTCAGCTCGCGCAGCTTGGCAACGTTGTGCTTGATGGTCGAAATGGCGTAGTCGATTTCCTCTTCGGTCGTGAAGCGGCCGATGGTCATGCGAAGGCTGCTGTGAGCCAGTTCGTCGCTGCGGCCCAGTGCTCGCAGCACATAGCTGGGCTCGAGGCTGGCCGAGGTGCAGGCCGAGCCCGACGACACCGCCAGGCCCTTGATGCCCATGATCAGCGACTCGCCTTCGACGTAGTTGAAGCTCATGTTCAGGTTGTGCGGCACGCGGTGCTCGAGGTCGCCGTTGATGAACACCTGCTCGACATCCTTCAGTCCGTCGAGGAGGCGCTTCTGCAGGCGGCGCGCGTGAGCGATGTCGTCGTGCATCTCGAGCTTGGCGATGCGGTAGGCCTCACCCATGCCGACGATCTGGTGCGTGGGCAGCGTGCCCGAACGCATGCCGCGCTCATGGCCACCGCCGTGCATCTGCGCCTCGAGGCGCACACGCGGCTTGCGGCGCACGAACAGCGCGCCGATACCCTTGGGGCCGTAGGTCTTGTGCGAAGCGAGGCTCATCAGGTCGATGGGCAGCTTCGTGATATCGATGTCGATCTTGCCGGTCGCCTGTGCCGAGTCGACGTGGAAGACGATGCCCTTCTCGCGGCAGATGTTGCCGATCGAGACCACGTCCTGGATCACGCCGATTTCGTTGTTCACGAACAGCACGCTGGCCAGGATGGTGTCGGGGCGGATCGCAGCCTTGAACTTCTCGATGTCGACGAGGCCGTTTTCCTCGACGTCGAGGTAGGTCACCTCGAAGCCCTGGCGTTCGAGTTCGCGCATGGTGTCGAGCACGGCCTTGTGCTCGGTCTTCAGGGTAATCAGGTGCTTGCCCTTGCCCTTGTAGAAATTGGCAGCGCCCTTGAGTGCGAGGTTGATCGACTCGGTCGCGCCCGAGGTCCACACGATTTCACGCGGATCGGCATTGATCAGCGCCGCCACCTGGCCGCGCGCCTTCTCGACCGCCTCCTCAGCCTCCCAGCCCCATGCGTGGCTGCGCGACGCCGGGTTGCCGAAGTGCTCGCGCAACCAGGGAATCATGGCGTCGACCACACGCGGGTCGACCGGCGTCGTTGCGCCGTAATCGAGATAGATCGGGAAATGAGGAGTTACGTCCATGGCTGGCTCGTGCTGGCGTGGGGGGTTGTTCTTTGATCTGGGCTGCTCAAGGCTGGCGCCCGAAGGCGCCGCCGGGACTCGTACTCAGGACTTCGCGAAGGCGTTTCCGAGAGCGAACACCGAATTCGGCGCATTCACGCGAATCGGTTTGACCACCGGTTGCGCGGAGATCGCGCGCTTGACGACCGGCTTGTTCTCGATCTGCACGCCCTTGGCGATCTGGTCGTCGACCAGCTTCTGCAGCGTGACGGAATCGAGGAACTCGACCATGCGCTGGTTCAGCGAGGCCCAGAGCTCGTGCGTCATGCAACGGCCGGCTTCGCCAAGGCAGTTTTCCTTGCCGCCGCACTGGGTGGCGTCGATGGGTTCATCGACGGAAACAATGATGTCGGCCACGGTGATATCCGCGGCCTTGCGGCCGAGGCTGTAGCCGCCGCCGGGGCCGCGAGTCGACTCGACCAGCTCGTGACGGCGCAGCTTGCCGAACAGCTGTTCGAGGTACGACAACGAGATCTGCTGCCGCTGGCTGATCGCAGCCAGCGTGACCGGACCGGTGTTCTGACGCAACGCCAGATCGATCATTGCTGTGACCGCAAAACGGCCTTTGGTAGTGAGACGCATCGCAAGCTCCTTCAAGTGCTTACCGTTGAAATGACACCGCGGCCTGGGACCGCGGTGACTTCGTCTCCGCCCTGCCCGACCCCTGACGCTGGTGAACCAGCCGGTAGGAGTCGGTCCTTCATCGCGAAGTTCTTTTCTTTTTGTTGAGTGTTTCGCTCAAGTATAACAGAAGCCCTGAAGTCTGCTCGGGTAAACCCCAGCGCGGTTCGCTCGAGGAATACGAACCTCCGACCTACTGCGGCGGAATCGCGATGTTGTCGCTGCCCGACGCCCCGAAAGCCTGCTCCCGAAGCAGCGCCAGCTGGTCGCGCACCCGGGCCGCCTTCTCGAATTCGAGGTTCCGGGCGTGCTCCAGCATCTGCTTTTCGAGCCGCTTGATTTCCTTCGCGATGTCCTTCTCGCTCATGTCCTCGACCTTGGCGCGTTCCAGGTCGAGCTTGGCCGCTTCCTTGCCGCTCTTCTCGCTGTAGACGCCGTCGATCAGGTCGCGCACCTGCTTGACGATGCTGCGCGGCGTGATGCCGTTCGCCTCGTTGTAGGCGACCTGCCGGGCGCGGCGGCGCTCGGTCTCGTCGATGGCTTTCTTCATCGAATCGGTCATCCTGTCGGCGTACAGGATGGCCTTGCCGTTCAGGTTCCGCGCAGCACGGCCGATCGTCTGGATAAGCGAGCGCTCCGCGCGCAGGAAACCTTCCTTGTCGGCGTCCAGGATCGCCACCAGCGACACCTCCGGAATGTCCAGCCCCTCCCGCAGCAGGTTGATGCCCACCAGCACGTCGAAAGTGCCCAGCCGCAGGTCGCGCAGGATCTCCACCCGCTCCACCGTGTCGACGTCGCTGTGCAGGTAGCGCACTTTCACGCCGTTGTCGCCCAGGTAGTCGGTCAGCTGCTCGGCCATGCGCTTGGTGAGCGTGGTGATCAGCACGCGCTCGTTCTTCTCCACGCGCACGCGGATCTCGCCCAGCACGTCGTCCACCTGGTGGGTCGCGGGCCGCACTTCCACCTCGGGGTCGATCAGCCCGGTGGGCCGCACCAGCTGCTCGACCACATTGCCGGCATGGTCCCTCTCGTACTGCGCCGGCGTGGCCGACACGAAGATGCATTGGCGCACGCGCGTCTCGAACTCCTCCAGCTTGAGCGGCCGGTTGTCCAGCGCGCTCGGCAGGCGAAACCCGTACTCGACCAGCGTGGTCTTGCGCGCCCGGTCGCCGTTGTACATGCCGCCGAGCTGGCCGACCATCTGGTGGCTCTCGTCGAGGAACATCAGCGCGTCCTTCGGCAGGTAATCGGTCAGCGTGGGCGGCGGGTCGCCAGGGGCCGCGCCCGAGAGGTGGCGGGTGTAGTTCTCGATGCCCTTGCAGTGGCCGATCTCGGACAGCATTTCGAGGTCGAAGCGCGTGCGCTGCTCCAGCCGCTGGGCTTCCACCAGCTTGCCTGCGCCGACCAGCTCCTTGAGCCGCTCGCTCAGCTCGATCTTGATGGTTTCCACCGCCGCCAGCACCTTGTCGCGCGGCGTCACGTAGTGGCTCGATGGATACACCGTGAAGCGCGGCACCTTCTGCCTGATGCGCCCGGTCAGCGGGTCGAAAAGCTGCAGCGATTCGATCTCGTCGTCGAACAGCTCGAAGCGGATCGCCAGCTCGCTGTGCTCGGCCGGAAACACGTCGATCGTGTCGCCGCGCACCCGGAACGTGCCGCGCGCGAAGTCCTGCTCGTTGCGCGTGTACTGCATGCGGATGAGCTGCGAGATCAGGTCGCGCTGCCCGACCTTGTCGCCGACGCGGGCAATCAGCCGCATCTCCATGTAGTCCTCGGGCGTGCCGATGCCGTAGATGGCGCTCACCGTGGCCACGATCACCGTGTCGCGCCGCTCCAGCACGCTCTTGGTGGCCGACAGGCGCATCTGCTCGATGTGCTCGTTGATCGACGAGTCCTTCTCGATGAACAGGTCACGCTGCGGCACATAGGCCTCTGGCTGGTAGTAGTCGTAATAGCTGACGAAGTACTCGACGGCGTTCTTCGGGAAGAACTCGCGGAATTCGCTGTACAGCTGCGCCGCCAGTGTCTTGTTGGGCGCGAACACAATGGCCGGGCGGCCCAGCCGGGCGATCACGTTGGCCATGGTGAAGGTCTTGCCCGAGCCCGTCACGCCCAGCAGCGTCTGGAACACCTCGCCGTCGATCACGCCCTCGACCAGCCCTTCGATGGCCGTCGGCTGGTCGCCGGCGGGTGGATAAGGCTGGAAAAGCTCGAACGGCGAGTCCGGAAAACGGATGAATTCGCCCTGCTTCGCCGGCCCGATCGGGTCGAGTTTCTTCAGGTCTGCTATGGCTTCGTTGTTCTCTGGCATGGCTGTTCCCGACAGGTGGCGCTCGCGCCGGTAAAATTCAAGGCAACCGGAAAGCATAAAGCTTCCTCCGGTTGCAGCGAAGCTTTCATCCCAAAGGACCTTTCCATGTCTATGTTCACCGCGGTCGAAATGGCACCGCGCGACCCGATCCTCGGCCTCAACGAACAATTTGCAGCCGATACCAACCCCAACAAGGTCAATCTCGGCGTCGGCGTCTATTACGACGACAACGGCAAGCTGCCCCTGCTGCAGTGCATGCAGGCCGCAGAGCAGAACATGATGAAAGCGCCCACGGCGCGCGGCTACCTGCCCATCGACGGCATCGCCGCCTACGACAACGCCGTCAAGGTGCTGGTCTTCGGCGCCGACAGCGAACCCGTCACCTCGGGCCGCGTGGCCACCATCCAGGCCATCGGCGGCACCGGCGGCCTGAAGGTCGGCGCCGACTTCCTGAAGAAGCTCAACCCCAACGCCAAGGTGCTGATCAGCGACCCGAGCTGGGAAAACCACCGCGCGCTGTTCACCAACGCCGGCTTCGAAGTCGAAAGCTACCCCTACTACGACGCCGCCAAGCGCGGCATCGACTTCGACGGCATGCTGGCTGCGCTCAATGCGGCCCCGGCCGGCACCGTCGTCGTGCTGCACGCCTGCTGCCACAACCCGACCGGCTACGACATCACCCCGGCCCAGTGGGATCAGGTGGTCGCCGCCGTCAAGGCCAAGGGCCTGGTGCCCTTCCTCGACATGGCCTACCAAGGCTTTGGCTACGGCCTGAAGGAAGACGGCGCCGCCGTCGCGAAGTTCGTCGAAGCAGGCCTGACCTTCTTCGTCTCGACCTCGTTCTCCAAGAGCTTCAGCCTTTACGGCGAGCGCGTCGGTGCCCTGTCGGTGCTGTGCGAGAACAAGGAAGAAGCCGGCCGCGTGCTGTCGCAGCTCAAGATCGCCATCCGCACCAACTACAGCAACCCGCCCACGCATGGCGGCGCCGTGGTGGCCGCGGTGCTCGGCAACCCTGAACTACGTGCCCTCTGGGAAAAGGAACTGGGCGAAATGCGCGTGCGCATCAAGGCCATGCGCCAGAAGCTGGTCGACGGCCTCAAGGCCGCAGGCGTGAAGGAAGACATGAGCTTCATCACCACCCAGATCGGCATGTTCAGCTACTCGGGCCTGACCAAGGACCAGATGGTGCGCCTGCGCAACGAGTTCGGCGTGTACGGCACCGACACCGGTCGCATGTGCGTGGCCGCGCTCAACAGCAAGAACATCGAGCACGTCTGCGCCTCGATCGCCAAAGTCATCTAGGTGACAGCAAAGTGTGAGGGAATCCGCCCCAGGCGACGATTCCTTCACACTCCTTCACGGAAGGGCCCTGGCAGCGGCTCGATGTAGGGGTTAGGCCTCCTGCAACGCCGCGGATGCGCTGATATATTGCGCTGCAACATTCCACTCCAAGACCAGCGATGCTCTATCAACTCTACGAAGCCCAGCGTTCCTTGATGGAGCCGTTCTCGGACTTCGCCCAGGCAGCCTCCAAGCTCTACAGCCCCGGCGCCGTGTGGGGCCAGCTGCCCATGGCCCAGCGCATGGCCGCGAGCTACGACCTGCTCTACCGTCTCGGCAAGGACTACGAGAAGCCCGAGTTCAACATCAAGTCCGTCAAGGTCGACGGCGAAGAGGTCGTGATCCAGGAGGCCGTCGAGCTTGACAAGCCCTTCTGCGAGCTGCGCCGCTTCAAGCGCTTCACCGACGAGCCGCACATCCTCAAGACGCTCAAGAGCCAGCCCGTGGTGCTGATCGTCGCCCCCCTGTCGGGCCACTACGCCACGCTGCTGCGCGACACCGTGCGCACCATGCTGCAGGACCACAAGGTCTACATCACCGACTGGAAGAACGCGCGCCTGGTGCCGCTGTCGGAAGGCGAGTTCCACCTCGACGACTACATCAACTACGTGCAGGAGTTCATCCGCCGCCTGCAGGCCGAATACGGCAACTGCCACGTGGTGAGCGTGTGCCAGCCGACCGTGCCGGTGCTCGCGGCCGTGTCGCTCATGGCCAGCCGCGGCGAGCCGCTGCCGCTCACCATGACCATGATGGGCGGCCCCATCGACGCTCGCAAGTCGCCCACCGCGGTGAACAACCTCGCGATGAACAAGAGCTTCGAGTGGTTCGAGAACAACGTGATCTACCGCGTGCCGCAGGGCTTCCCGGGCGCGGGTCGCAAGGTCTACCCCGGCTTCCTGCAGCACACCGGCTTCGTGGCGATGAACCCCGATCGCCATGCCAGCAGCCACTACGACTACTTCAAGGACCTGATCAAGGGCGACGACGCGAGCGCCGAGGCCCATCGCAAGTTCTATGACGAGTACAACGCCGTGCTCGACATGGATGCCGATTACTACCTCGAGACCATCCGCACGGTGTTCCAGGAGTTCGACCTGGTCAACGGCACCTGGGACGTCAAAAACCCGAAGGGCCAGGTGGAGCGCGTGCGTCCGCAGGACATCCACAGCACCGCCCTGCTCACCGTCGAAGGCGAACTCGACGACATCTCGGGCTCGGGCCAGACCGAAGCGGCGCACAGCCTGTGCACCGGCGTCGCCGACGACAAGCGCGAGCACTACGAAGTCAAGGGTGCCGGCCACTACGGCATCTTCAGCGGCCGCCGCTGGCGCGAACTGGTCTATCCGAAGGTGCTGAAGTTCATCGCCGCCAACGACGAGCCGCAGAGCCGCGCCAGCACCCGTGGCGGCCTGGGCGCCGAAGACACCATCAGGCCCGGCCGCAAGGTGCCGGCCACCGCCGCTGCCAAGAAGGCGCCGGCGAAGAAGGCCGCGACCGTCGCGGCGGTGAAGAAACCCGCCGCACGCAAGAAGCCCGGCACCGGTGCGGCGCGCTGAAGCGCGCACGCAACCTCATCAAGTGATCGGGCTGGCCGCACGCATCAACGACGCACTGCCTCAAACGCAGTGCACACGGTGCGGCTACCCGGATTGCGCAGGCTACGCGCAGGCCGTGGCCGACGGCGAGGCCGGCATCAACCAGTGCCCGCCCGGCGGCGCCGAAGGCATCGAGCGGCTTGCCCGTCTCACTGGCAGCACACCGCTTCCCCTCGACGCCCAGTTCGGCACCGAAGGCCCGCGCGCCATGGCCGTCATCGACGAGGCATGGTGCATCGGCTGCACGCTGTGCCTCGACGCCTGCCCCACCGACGCCATCGTCGGAATCAACAAGCGCATGCACACGGTGATCGAAGCCCACTGCACGGGCTGCGAGCTTTGCATTCCGGTCTGCCCCGTCGACTGCATCTCGCTCGAGGTCGAGACGCCGGGCCTCAGCGGCTGGCGGGCCTGGTCGGCCGAGCAGGCCGAAAGCGCACGGCGCCGCTACGAAGTGCACGGCAGGCACCGCAACACCGAGGCCCGGCTGGCGGAGACCGCCGTGGCACCCGAAGCCCCGCAGGACGCCGATGCGCGCAAGCGCTCCATCGTCGAAGCGGCACTGGCGCGCGCCCGCGCCGCCTCGCAACAGAAACGCCCACCGGGCGCCAAGCCATGACACTCGACACGCTGCTCATCTACGTCGTCGCCTCGCTCGCGCTGGCCTTGATCCCGGGGCCGACGATGCTGCTGGCGCTGTCCAACGGCATCGAGGGCGGCATGCGCCGCGCGAGCTGGGGCATCGCCGGGGCGTCGCTCGGCAGCATCACGCTGATCACCGTCGTGGCGCTCGGGCTGGGCTCGTTGCTGGCCGCCTCGGAATGGCTCTTCAACGCCATCCGCGTCGCTGGCGTGATCTATCTCGTGTGGCTCGGCATCAAGCTGTGGCGCAGCGAGGCGACCGATCTGCGCGCAGCCTTGGCCAGGTCGCCGCTCGAGGTACGGCCGCAAGGTCGCGTCGCGCTGATGCGCAGTCTCATGGTGGCCCTGTCGAACCCGAAGACGGTGCTGTTCTTCGCAGCCTTCCTTCCGCAGTTCATCGACATCACGAAGCCGCAAGGCCCGCAGTACCTGCTGCTGGGCGCGGTGTTCGTGGCGCTCGACACCTGTGTGATGCTGGCCTATGCGGGCGCCGGCACGCAGGCCGTGCGCTTTCTCTCGCAGCGCGGTATCAGGATGATGAATCGCGGCTGCGCCGCAGGCATGTGGCTGCTTGCCGCTACTCTGGCCGTATGGCGCCGCCCCGGCGCTTGAAGAGCAGCAGCAACACGCCTGCCAGCACCACGGCCACCGCGTACCACTCGAAGCGCGTGACCGTCTCGTTGGCGATCCACACGCCCAGCAGCATCGCGATCACCGGGTTCACGAAGGTGTAGCTCGACGCCAGGCCGGCCGGCGCCCCGGCCAGCAGCACCATGTAGGCGTTGAAGGCGATCAGCGAGCCGAACACCACCAGGTAGACCCACGCGGCGAGCGCCACGGGCTCCGGCGGCCAGCTCATGGTTTCGCCCGACACCGCGGCAAGCCCCATCAGCACCACGCCACCGCACAGCATCTCGCTCGCAAAGCCCATCGCGCCCGGCGCCAGCGGCAGGCTGCGCTGGCTCAGCACGCTGCCCAGCGACCAGCAGGCGCAGCCGATGCACAGCGCCAGCAGCCCCTCGGGCGAGGATTTGAAACCGCCGCCCTGCGTGAGCATCAGCACGCCGACGAGGCCGACCGCGATGCCCGCCGCCTCCAGCCGCGAAGGCTTCACGCCCCAGATCAGGTTGAGCAGCGCGATCAGCAGCGGAATCACGGCGATGAACGCAACCACCAGACCCGAGCCGATCGACACCTCGGCGTATGCCGTGGCGCCCATGCCGCCGCCCAGCATCAGCGCCCCCACGACGAAGGCATTGCGCCACTGCACCATCGACGGCCACGGCGCCCCGCGCCAGCGCATCCACGCCGCCAGCAGCACGCCAGCGAACAGGAAGCGCGAACCCATCTGCAGGAAAGGCGGAAAGCTGATCAGCGCGTACTTGATCGCGAGATAGGTGGAGCCCCACACCAGCCAGGTGGCGGCGAGGCACAACCACAGCAGCGGCGGCAGCCCGGAGCGCGCGGCCGATGGCGCGGCATGGGCGGGAGAAGCGAGGGTCGGCATGTCGAGGGTGTCTCTTGTTGGTATCGGAAGGCGGTCATGATATGAAGGCCATCCCTGCGCAGCCATGCAGATTTCATGGTTCTGCCCTCACTACACCGTCGATTTGAAGGAGTTGCATGGACTTTCCCTTGAACCCCACGCTGGATGCCCATGACACCCGCATCCTCGCCGAGCTGCAGGCCGACGCGCGCCTGACCATGGCCGAACTCGGCCGCCGCGTGCACCTGAGCCAGCCCGCCGTGACCGAGCGCGTGAAGAAGCTGGAAGCAGCCGGCGTCATCAGCGGCTACCGCGCCACCGTCAACCTCGGCAAGCTGGGCTACGGCATCCGCGCCATCATCCGCGTCGGCCGCGCCGACTACGACCTCGTCGTCAAGCTGGTGCAGGAGACGCCCGAATGCGTCAATGCCTACAACGTGACCGGCGAGGACAGCTGGATCCTCGAGATCGCCGTGATCGACGTGAGCCACCTCGACGCGGTGCTCACCAAGTTCTGCATCCTGACCGAGACGGCGACCTCGATCATCCTGAACCCGGCGCGCGAGCATCAGCCGATGCTGCCGCCCAGGCGCTCAGACGTGAAGCCGCCGATCAGGAAGATCGTCAACGCGTAGCGGCCAGCGCGCCGAAGGCAGCCACCACCTCGGGCGGCGCCTGCACCATCTCGATCAGCACGCCCTCGCCCGCGATCGGGAATTCGTCGTTCGCCTTCGGGTGCAGGAAGCAGATGTCGAAGCCTGCCGCGCCCTTGCGGATGCCGCCCGGCGCGAAGCGCACGCCCTGCGCGGTGAGCCATTCGACGGCCTTCGGCAGGTCGTCGATCCACAGCCCGACGTGGTTCAGCGGCGTCGTGTGAACGGCCGGCTTCTTCTCGGGGTCCAGCGGCTGCATCAGGTCGACCTCGACCTTGAAGGGCCCCGCGCCCATCGCGCAGATGTCCTCGTCGACGTTCTCGCGCTCGCTCCTGAACGTGCCGGTGACTTCGAGCCCCAGCATGTCGACCCACAGCTTCTGCAGCCGCAGCTTGTCGGGGCCGCCGATGGCGATCTGCTGGATGCCCAGCACCTTGAAGGGGCGTGCGGTGGCGGCGGTCATGCGGCGCAGCTTTCGGAAGCCTGTTCCTGGACCTGCCGCGAGTTGAGCCCCAGCTTGCGCAGCAGCACCGTGTCGGCCTCGACGTCGGGGTTGCCGGTGACGAGCAGCTTGTCGCCGTAGAAGATCGAGTTCGCGCCTGCCATGAAGCACAGCGCCTGCACCGCGTCGCCCATCTGCTGGCGGCCGGCCGACAGCCGCACGCGCGCAGTCGGCATCGTGATGCGCGCGACAGCGATCATGCGCACGAAGTCGAAGGGATCGACCGGCTCCGAATCGGCCAGCGGCGTGCCGGGCACGCGCACCAGGCTGTTGATGGGCACCGATTCCGGGTACGGATTCAGGTTCGCCAGTTGCGCGATCAGCCCCGCGCGATGCACCGGCTGCTCGCCCATGCCGACGATGCCGCCGCAGCACACGCTGATGCCTGCGCTGCGCACGTTAGCGAGCGTGTCGAGCCGGTCCTGGTAGGTGCGCGTGTCGACCACGTCGGTGTAGTACTCGGGCGCGGTGTCGAGGTTGTGGTTGTAGTAGTCGAGGCCGGCGGCCTTGAGCTGGTGCGCATGGTGCGGCTCCAGCATGCCGAGCGTGGCGCAGGTCTGCATGCCCAGGCCCTTCACGGCCTCGACCAGCACGGCCACCTTCTCGACATCGCGATCCTTCGGCGCACGCCAGGCAGCGCCCATGCAGAAGCGCGTGGCGCCGGCGTCCTTGGCGGCCTGCGCGGCGCGCACGACCTCGTCGACCTCCATGAGCTTCTGCGCCTTCACGCCGGTGTCGAACTCGGCCGACTGCGGGCAGTAGCCGCAGTTCTCGGGGCAGCCGCCGGTCTTCACCGACAGCAGCGTGGCCAGCTCGATGTCTCCCTCTGGAAAGTGCTGGCGATGCACGGTCTGCGCCTCGAACAGCAGGTCCATCAGCGGCTTGTCGAGCAGCGCCTGGATCGCCTCGATGGACCACGGCCCCTGCGGCGTCGCGATCTTCGCGGGCCGGTGCAGCGTGACTGCTTGTTGAAAGTCGTTGGCACCCATCAGTTGAACTCCAGAATGATTTGATCGACGGCGAGCGATTCGCCCTTGCCCGCCGAAATCTTGCCCACCACGCCGTCCTGCGTGGCGAACAGCACGTTTTCCATCTTCATCGCCTCGATCACGGCCAGCTTCTCGCCGGCACGAACCTGCTGCCCCGGCTGCACCGACACCTCGACCAGCAGCCCCGGCATCGGCGACATCAGGAACTTGCTCAGGTCCGGCGGCGCCTTGTAGGGCATCAGCTCCAGCAGGCGCGCACCCAGCGGCGACAGCACCATCGTCTCGATCTGCGTACCGTCGTGCGACACGCGAAGCGCCAGCGGGCTCTTGCCCGCGCCGCGCTCCACCTGTGCGGTGAAGGGCTTGTCGTTGACGATGCCCTGCACGCGGATCGCGCCCAGCGCAAAGCTGCTGTCGATCTTGTAGGTCTTGCCGCCCACGGCCACCGAGCTCGCGCCGGTCTTGCCGTGGAAGTCGGTGACGGAGACCGGGTGATGCACGTGCTTGCCCTCGTGCCCGAGCTCCACCACCACGAACTGCTCGCCCACCTTCACGCCGTGGCCCTCGAGCTGCCCGCTGATGCCGGAAGCCCGCGCACGGTAGCGGCGATGCACGTACGCCGCCAGCGCGATCAGGAACGAGGGATCGGTATGCGGCACGTCTTCCGCATGGAAGCCCTTGCCGTAGTGCTCGGCGATGAAGCCGGTGTTGAAGTCGCCCGCCACGAACTTCGGATGCGCCAGCAGCGCCGCCTGGAACGGGATGTTGCTGCTGATGCCCCGGATCACGAAGCCGTTGAGCGCCTCGCGCATGCGTGCGATCGCGTGCTGGCGGTCCTTTCCGTGCACGATGAGCTTGGCGATCATCGAGTCGTAGTACATCGGGATCTCGCCGCCGTCGTACACGCCCGTGTCCACGCGCACACCCTGCAGGTGCTCCGTGTCACTCGCGAACATCGTCTCGCCGGGCGGCTGGAACTTCACCAGCCGGCCGGTGGAAGGCAGGAAGTTGCGGAACGGGTCCTCGGCATTGATGCGGCACTCGATGGCCCAGCCGTTGCGCTTCACCTGCTCCTGCGTCAGCGGCAGCTTCTCGCCGGCCGCCACGCGGATCATCAGCTCGACGAGGTCGAGGCCTGTGATGCATTCCGTCACCGGGTGCTCCACCTGCAGGCGCGTGTTCATCTCCAGGAAGTAGAAGCTCTGGTCCTTGCCGACCACGAACTCCACCGTGCCCGCGCTCTGGTACTTCACGGCCTTGGCCAGCGCCACCGCCTGCTCGCCCATCGCCTTGCGCGTAGCGTCGCTGATGAAGGGCGACGGCGCCTCCTCGATCACCTTCTGGTGGCGGCGCTGGATGGAGCATTCGCGCTCGTTCAGGTAGATCACGTTGCCGTGCGAATCGCCCAGCACCTGGATCTCGATGTGGCGCGGCTCCTCGACGAACTTCTCGATGAACACGCGGTCGTCGCCGAAGCTGTTGCGGGCCTCGTTGCGGCACGAGGTGAAGCCCTCGAAGGCCTCCTTGTCGTTGAAGGCCACGCGCAGGCCCTTGCCGCCGCCGCCGGCCGAAGCCTTGATCATCACCGGGTAGCCGATGTCCTTGGCGATCTCGACCGCACGCTCGGCCGTCTCGATGGCGTCGTTCCAGCCCGGAATGGTGTTGACCTGGGCTTCGTTCGCGAGCTTCTTCGAGGCGATCTTGTCGCCCATGGCCGCGATCGAATAGTGCTTGGGGCCGATGAAGGCGATGCCCTCTTCCTCGACCTTGCGCGCGAAGGCTTCGTTCTCCGACAGAAAGCCGTAGCCCGGATGCACGGCCTCGGCCCCAGTCTTCTTGCAGGCCGCGATGATGCGGTCGGCCTGCAGGTAGCTCTCGCGGCTGGGCGCGGCGCCGATGTGCACGGCCTCGTCGGCAAGCTCGACGTGGCGGGCTTCCTTGTCGGCGTCGGAGTAGACGGCGACAGTCAGGATGCCCATCTTCTTCGCGGTCTGAATGACGCGGCAGGCGATCTCGCCGCGGTTCGCAATCAGGATCTTCTTGAACATGCTCTTCTTCTCCGTACCGCTCACAGTGGAATGTTCCCGTGCTTGCGCCACGGGTTCTCGAGCTTCTTCTCGCGCAGCATCACCAGCGAACGGCAGATGCGCTTGCGCGTCTCGTGCGGCAGGATCACGTCGTCGATGTAGCCGCGCGCGCCCGCCACGTAGGGGTTGGCGAAGCGGGCCTTGTATTCGGCCTCGCGGGCCGCGAGCTTCTCGGGGTCGTTCTTGTCCTCGCGGAAGATGATTTCCACCGCGCCCTTGGCGCCCATCACCGCGATCTCGGCGCGCGGCCAGGCGAGGTTGACGTCGCCGCGCAGGTGCTTCGAAGCCATCACGTCGTACGCGCCGCCGTAGGCCTTGCGGGTGATGACGGTGATCTTCGGCACCGTGCACTCGGCATACGCATAGAGCAGTTTGGCGCCGTGCTTGATGATGCCCCCGTACTCCTGGCCGGTGCCGGGCATGAAGCCGGGCACGTCGACGAAGGTGACGACCGGGATGTTGAAGGCGTCGCAGAAGCGCACGAAGCGAGCGGCCTTGATGCTGCTCTTGATGTCCAGGCAGCCCGCCAGCACCAGCGGCTGGTTGGCGACGATGCCGATGGTCTGGCCTTCCATGCGGGCGAAGCCGATCACGATGTTCTTCGCGTAGTCGGGCTGCAGTTCGAAGAAATCGCCGTCGTCCACCACCTTCAGGATCAGTTCCTTGATGTCGTAGGGCTTGTTCGGGTTGTCGGGCACCAGCGTGTCGAGCGAGTAGTCGGGCCGGTCGGCCGGATCGCCCAGGCCGTTGTTGCCCAGGCGCACGGGCGGCTTCTCGCGGTTGTTGAGCGGCAGGTAGTTGTAGAGGCGGCGCAGCATCATCAGCGCCTCGACGTCGTTCTCGAACGCCATGTCGGCCACGCCGCTGCGCGTGGTGTGGGTGACGGCGCCGCCCAGTTCCTCGGCGGTCACGCTCTCGTGCGTCACGGTCTTCACCACCTCTGGGCCGGTGACGAACATGTAGCTGCTGTCCTTCACCATGAAGATGAAGTCGGTCATGGCGGGCGAGTACACGGCGCCGCCGGCGCAGGGCCCCATGATCATGCTGATCTGCGGCACCACGCCCGAGGCCATCACGTTGCGCTGGAACACGTCGGCATAGCCGCCGAGCGAGGCCACGCCTTCCTGGATGCGCGCGCCGCCGGAGTCGTTCAGGCCGATGACCGGTGCGCCGACCTTCATGGCCTGATCCATCACCTTGCAGATTTTCTCAGCGTGCGCCTCGCTGAGCGCGCCGCCGAAGACGGTGAAGTCCTGGCTGAACACGAACACCAGCCGGCCGTTGATCATGCCGTAGCCGGTGACCACGCCGTCGCCGGGAATCTTCTGCTCGGCCATGCCGAAGTCGACCGAGCGGTGCTCGACGAACATGTCCCACTCTTCGAAGGTGTTGTCGTCGAGCAGCAGCTCGATGCGCTCGCGCGCCGTGAGCTTGCCCTTGGCGTGCTGCGCATCGATGCGCTTCTGCCCGCCGCCGAGACGCGCCTGGGCACGGCGCTTTTCGAGTTGTTCGATCAGTTCTTGCATGGTGTGCTTTCGAAGCTGTGGTCCTGGATTCCGTTTTTCTTCATGGTCTGGCCGTGATGGCCGCCGCTGCAAGCAGGCTGCGCGCTGCCGTGGAGGCCGGCAGCGTGCCCTGCGCCACCTGCTGCGTGAGTTGCGGCAGCAGTTCGCGCACCTGGGGGTGATGCCTGAAGGCCTGCTTGAGACCTGCGTCGATGCGCTCCCACATCCACGCCGTGGCCTGCTTCTCGCGACGCCTGGCGAGCTTGCCGTTGGCGGTCTGCAGTTGCCTGAATTGCGTGACGGCCTCCCAGAAGGCGTCGACGCCGGTGTTGGCCAGCGCGCTGAGCTGCAGCACCCTGGGCAGCCAGAAGCGCACTTCCACGCCGCTGTGCGCGTCGTGCACCGCGTGCGCGTGGTCCGGGTTGCCCTGGTGGCCGAAAAGCCGCAGCGCCGAGGTGATCTGCGCCTGCGCGCGCGTGGCGGCGCCCTTGTCGATGTCGGCCTTGTTGATGACGACGAGGTCGGCCAGCTCCATCACGCCCTTCTTGATGGCCTGCAGGTCGTCGCCCGCGTTGGGCAGCTGCAGCAGCACGAACATGTCGGTCATGCCGGCCACCGCGGTCTCGCTCTGGCCCACGCCGACCGTCTCGACGATCACGATGTCGTAGCCCGCGGCCTCGCACACCAGCATGGCCTCGCGCGTCTTCTCGGCCACGCCGCCGAGCGTGCCGCTCGACGGGCTGGGACGGATGTAGGCGCGCTCGTGCACCGAAAGGCGCTCCATGCGCGTCTTGTCGCCGAGGATCGAGCCGCCCGATACGGTGGACGACGGGTCGATGGTGAGCACCGCGACGCGATGCCCCTTGCCGATCAGCAGCAGGCCCAGCGTCTCGATGAAGGTCGACTTTCCGACGCCGGGCACGCCCGAGATGCCGAGGCGAAACGAACTGCCCGTGCGCGGCAGCAGCGCCGTGAGCAACTCGTCGGCCTGCGCACGATGGTCGTCGCGCGTCGATTCGAGCAAGGTGATGGCCTTGGCGATGGCGCGCCGCTGCGCCATGCCCTGCGTTCCGGCAACAGCACTTTCGAGGGCCTGAACCTTCTCGCTCAGCACGCAGCCTCCGACGCCACGCGCCAGCGGTAGTACAGGTCGACGCCCTCCCCGCCTTCGAGCACGAAGCCGTGCCGCAGGTAGAAGCGGTTGGCGTCGCTCTTCACGAGCGCGGTGAGCTTGATGTCCAGTTGCTGCTCGCGCGCCTGCGACTTGGCCCATTCGAGCACCCATTCGCCGATGCCCAGGCCCTGGAAGCCGGTGCGCAGGTAGAGATGGTCGAGGCGCAGCGCGTCGCTGTCCTCGGGCTTGAGCGTGACGAAGCCGATGCGCTGGTCGCCGTCGAGCACGATGTGGTGCATGTACGGCACGACAAAGCCCGCGCTCAGTCGCTCGCGCGAACGCGCCGCGTCGAAGCGGCCCACGCGCTCCAGGCTCGGGCGCATCGCGTCGATGCGCAGGGCCAGCATGGCCTCGAAATCGCTGGAATCCACCGGCTGCAGCGACAGCCGCGACAAGAGATCGCTCACGACGACGCGCCTCAGGCCGTGACCGCCGCGCGAATCTGCTCCAGCACGTCCTTGGCGCTGGCGGGAATGGGCGTGCCCGGCCCGTAGATGCCCTTGACGCCGGCTTCGTAGAGAAAGTCGTAGTCCTGCCGCGGAATCACGCCGCCGACGAACACGATGATGTCGTCCGCGCCCTGCTTGCGCAGCTCGTCGATGATGGCGGGCACAAGGGTCTTGTGGCCGGCCGCGAGCGTGCTGACGCCGACGGCATGCACGTCGTTCTCGATGGCCTGGCGCGCGCACTCTTCGGGGGTCTGGAACAGCGGGCCCATGTCCACGTCGAAGCCCAGGTCGGCGAAGGCGGTGGCAACGACCTTGGCGCCGCGGTCGTGGCCGTCCTGGCCGAGCTTGGAGATCATCACGCGCGGGCGACGGCCCTGTTCCTCGGCGAAGGCGTTGATTTCAGTCTTCAGCGTTTCCCAGCCTTCGGCCGAGTCGTAGGCGGCTGCGTACACGCCGGTCACCTTCTGTGTGTCGGCGCGGTGGCGGCCGAAGGATTTTTCGAGCGCATCGGAAATCTCGCCCACCGTGGCGCGCAGGCGCACGGCGTCGATGCTCAGTGCCAGCAGGTTGCCGGTGTTGTTCTCGGCGGCTTCGGTGAGTGCGTCGAGCGCGGCCTGCACCCTGGCACTGTCGCGCGATGCGCGGATCTTCTGCAGCCGGGCGACCTGCTGCTCGCGCACCTTCACGTTGTCGATCGAGAGGCTGTCGATCGCATCTTCGTTCTTGAGCTTGTACTTGTTGACGCCGACGATCACGTCCTTGCCGGAGTCGATGCGCGCCTGCTTCTCGGCGGCGGCGGCCTCGATCTTGAGCTTGGCCCAGCCGCTGTCCACGGCCTTGGTCATGCCGCCCATCGCCTCGACTTCCTCGATGATGGTCCATGCCGCATCGGCCATGTCCTGCGTGAGCTTCTCCATCATGTAGCTGCCGGCCCAGGGGTCGATCACGTTGGTGATGTGCGTCTCTTCCTGGATGATGAGCTGCGTGTTGCGCGCGATACGGGCGCTGAATTCGGTGGGCAGCGCGATGGCTTCATCGAGCGCGTTGGTGTGCAGGCTCTGCGTGCCGCCGAACACGGCCGCCATCGCCTCGATGGTGGTGCGCACCACGTTGTTGTACGGATCCTGCTCGGTGAGGCTCCAGCCAGAGGTCTGGCAGTGGGTGCGCAGCATCAGGCTCTTGGGGTTCTTTGGCTCGAACTCCTTCATGATGCGGCACCACAGGAGGCGCGCGGCGCGCATCTTGGCGACTTCGAGATAGAAGTTCATGCCGATGGCCCAGAAGAAGCTCAGGCGGCCGGCGAAGCCGTCGACGTCGAGGCCCTTGGCCAGCGCGGTCTTCACGTATTCCTTGCCGTCGGCCAGCGTGAAGGCCAGCTCGAGCGCCTGGTTGGCGCCGGCTTCCTGCATGTGGTAGCCGCTGATCGAGATCGAGTTGAACTTGGGCATCTTCTGCGCCGTGTACTCGATGATGTCGCCGATGATCCGCATGCTCGGCCCGGGCGGGAAGATGTAGGTGTTGCGGACCATGAACTCCTTGAGGATGTCGTTCTGGATGGTTCCGCTGAGCTGGTCCTGCGCCACGCCCTGCTCTTCCGCCGCGACCACGTAGCCCGCGAGCACCGGCAGCACGGCGCCGTTCATCGTCATGGACACGCTCACCTTGTCCAGCGGGATCTGGTCGAACAGGATCTTCATGTCCTCGACCGAATCGATCGCCACGCCGGCCTTGCCCACGTCGCCGGTCACGCGCGGGTGGTCGCTGTCGTAGCCGCGGTGGGTGGCGAGGTCGAAGGCCACGCTCACGCCCTGCCCCCCGGCGGCCAGCGCCTTGCGGTAGAAGGCGTTCGACTCCTCGGCGGTGGAGAAGCCGGCGTACTGGCGAATGGTCCAGGGGCGCACCGCGTACATGGTGGCCTGCGGGCCGCGCAGGTAGGGCTCGAAGCCGGGCAGCGTGTTGGTGTACTTCAGGCCCTGCAGGTCGGCCGCGGTGTACAGCGGCTTCACGCTGATGCCGTCGGGCGTGATCCAGTTCAGCGCATTCACGTCGCCACCGGGTGCGGACTTGGCTGCGGCCTTGGCCCAGGCTTCGAGGTCGGCTTGCTTGAAAGAGGGTTCTGGTTTGCTGCTCATGAAGGGGGCCGTTCGCAGTGTCTCGCTTGCAGGGTTTCGCAGATTCGCCTGCAGGGTTCTGCAAGCTGGCGGCGAGTCTAACCGATCCATAATTATTAATTCAAACACCATTTTTGAAGTACAGTCCGGCCCATGTCCGCCGTCACCCTCACCCCCCGCGCCCTTTATGAAGAAGTGGCAGAGCTGCTGCGCCAGCGGATCTTCCGCCGCGAGCTGGAGCCCGGCAGCTGGATCGACGAACTCAAGCTGGCCGAGGAATACGGCATCAGCCGCACGCCGCTGCGCGAGGCGCTGAAGGTGCTGGCGGCCGAAGGCCTGGTGACGATGAAGGTGCGGCGCGGCGCCTACGTGACCGAGGTGTCGGAACAGGACTTGGCCGACGTCTACCACCTGCTCTCGCTGCTGGAGAGCGATGCCGCCGGCGTGGTGGCCGAGCGGGCCACCGACGCGCAGCGCGCCGAGCTGAAGGCGCTGCACGCCGAGCTGGAAGCAGCCGCCTCGCCGGAAGACCGGGAGCACTTCTTCGCCATCAACGAGCGCTTTCACATGCGGCTGCTGGCCATCGCCAGCAACAAGTGGCGCGACCAGATGGTGGCCGACCTGCGCAAGGTGATGAAGCTCAACCGCCACAACTCGCTGCTCAAGGCCGGCCGGATCGCGGAATCGCTGGCCGAGCACCGCTCGGTGATGGCCGCCATCGAGGCGCGGGACGCGGAAGCCGCCATGGCCCGCATGCGCGAGCACTTCCTGAACGGCCTCGAAGCGGCGAACTAGTTCCGGACTTGGCGCGGCACCGCGCCGGCAAGGAACATGTCGACGGCACGCCGGACCATTTCGTGAATCTGGTCTGTCGACACGGGATCAGGGTTGGACTGGTAAAGCCGCAGCTGCGTTTCCGCCGTGACCAACGAGGTGAACTGCAGCGCGGTCACATGCGGGTCCAGGCGCCGTAGCTCGCCACGCTGCATTGCCGAATCCATGAAGCCCGCAAGGGTCCGGAGGTACTGGGCAGGCCCCGCCTCGTGGAACTGCTGCCCCACGTCGGAGCGCCCGGCTTCGGCAATGACCATCCGGTAGACCGCCATCGCGTCCGTGTCGTTGGTCAACACGAACATCATCCGTTCACCGAACCGCATCAGCTGCGACTCGAGCGTCGCGGCCTCGTTCACCTCGTGCAGCTCGGCCGCGGCTTCCCCGAGATGCGAGACGGCCACGGTCTGCACGACCGCTGCGAAGAGTTCCTCCTTCGAGGCGAAGTAACCGTAGAGCGTGGCCTTCGAGCCGCCAAGGCGCTTTGCGAGCTCGTTCATCGACGAGCGCTCATAGCCCAGCTCCCTGAAGAGAGCCACCGCCGCTTCGAGGATCGCGTTGCGCCGCGCTTCTGTCCTGACCTTCATCGGATCCCTCTCAAAAGAATACCCAACTGTACAGTTTTCTTGACATCGCCAAAATCCGCCTCAATAATGAACCGTACCGTACAGTTTTAAATCTGAACACGGTCGTTGCCTTGTTCATTCACCTTTTCCAACCGAGGAACGCGATGCGTGCTCTTTCCGATGCCCCGAAGGCCATCACCCTGGCGGCTTGCCTGATCCTGACGGCGTGTGCCAGTACACAGCCGGTCCCCTACGCCGGCATCTCCTCCGCGCCCCAGTTGCGCCCCAGCCAGCATGACGACTCCGGCCGCATCCCCTTCGAATACAAGACGAACATCGACTGGCGGCGCTACTCGGCTTACGTCCTCGATCCGGTCGCCATCTACCGCGGCAGCGACGCCCAGTTCGACGGCGTGTCGGAAGACGACAAGGTCTTTCTCGCGCGCACCATGCAGAGCCAGTTCAACGACAAGCTGAACGCGCGCTTCCGCAATTCCCCCGGCAAGAGCGCCGCCAACACAGTGCGGATCAGGCTGACGCTCACCGGCGCCAGGATGAACACGGCGTTTCTCAGCACCTTCTCGCGCTTCGACCTGATGGGCGGCCCCTACAACGCCGTGCAGGCCATCCGCGGCCGGGAAGGAGCGATGACGGGCTCGGTGAGCTTTGCCGTCGAGCTCCATGACGCCTCGACCAACGAACTGCTCGGTGCCTACGTCACCAAGCAGTACCCGAACGCATGGAATCTCAAGGCCGGCATCGGGGCCCGCAGCGCTTCGGTCGTGGGCATCGAGAACGGCGCCGATCAGCTGGTCGCGTACCTGCAATGACGAGAGCCGCAGCAGTGGCGATCCAGGCGCTCCGCAGGCAGCTGCGAAGGACATGCATCAAGTTGCAGTGCGCCTTTGCGCGAGGCCGCCGCTCCAGGCTCGGCATCTTCCACGCGAAATGACCTCCCCCTTTCATTCACAGCCGGAGCATTCCATGACCTTCCTTCATTTCTTCCGCATCGCAGGCATCGCGGCCCTGCTCGCCACGAGCTTCATCGGTGCCCATGCGGAAAGCTTCGCCTCGTCCGTTGCTTCCAGTGCCAGTTCCGCGTCCAGCGGCAGCGTGTCCGATTCACTCCGCGGTTCGAGCAGGAGCTCGTTCGACGGCGGCAAGGTGGCTGAAGGCGACTACCGCATCACCGAAGTCGCGCAAGCAGGCGGCCGCGAAGGCTTCACGCGCGTCGCGATGCAAAGCGACAGCGACGCGCAGCGGCGCATCGTGCTCGAACTGCCGCAAGCCACGTTCGCAAAGGAACGCCTGGGGCCCGGCGACCTCGTGCACGCGCAGCAGCGCACCTACGGCATCGCCTTCGCGCGTGGCGACACGCGCGAGGCGTTCTACCTCGTGCTCGCCGACGACTGGTATGCAGGGCTCGCAGCACGCCCCGTGAGCCTTTGACCGTGCCCCCGGCCATCGCTCACTGGCTCGCGCGGCTGGGCCTCGCGGCCGCCCTCGCCTTCGCGGGGGCCACTGCGCATGCCGCCTCCTCGCAGTTCTGCGATCGCGCGAAACCGCTCACCGCGAGCCAGCAGGATCGCGTGCTGCGCTTCACCGCCGTCGTGCAACAGGCGCTTTCAGACACGGGCAGCGACGCCGTGCTGATCAGCCGCTCCGGGCTCGATCTCTCGCGCTTCCGCATCCGCTACTCCCACGCCGCCGTGGCATGGAAAAGCGCAGACGGCACCTGGCTCGCGCGGCAGCTTTACTACGCCTGCGACGAGGGCCACCCGCGCCTCTACGACCAGGGCCTGGCCGGCTTCGTCATGGGCATCGACGACCCGGTACTGGGCTACGTCTCCATCGTGTCCCTGCCCGCCGGATCGGCACAGGCGCTGCGGCAGGCGGCGCTCGACACGCCGCGCGCCCTGCACCTGCTGGCCGCACGCTACAGCGCCAACGCCTATCCGTTCAGCCTGCGCTACCAGAACTGCAACCAGTGGGTCATGGAACTGCTGGCCGTGGCATGGGGCGCGCTGCCCGACGGAGACGACCTGCGCGAACGCGCCCAGCAATGGCTGCGCGCGGTGCCCTACAGGCCCACGCCGGTCGATGTCGGCTCCCACGCGCTCGTCTTCGCGTCGAACTTCGTGCCGCTGCTCCACCTGGACGACCACCCGCAGGAGGACGTCTACGCGCTGAAGCTGCGCGTCAGCCTGCCCTCGACCATGGAAGCCTTCGTGCGCGAGCAACGCCCCGGCAGCGAACGCGTCGAGCTGTGCCACGACGGCAGGCAGGTCGTGGTGCACCGGGGCTGGGAGCCCGTCTCCGAGGGTTGCCGGCCTTCCGAAGGCGATCGCGTCGTGCGCCTCGACTGAAGCGCGGCAGACAGGACGACAGGAAATGAAGTACCTCTCCAGCTTTGCCGTCACCCACGCCACGGTGCTTGCGCTGATGGTGTGTGTCTTTCTGATGGACGGATGCGCGCACAGGCAGCGCGGTGCCCTCCCCGGCGCCCGGGGTGCGGCGGCTCCGCCACCGCTTCCCAATATCGAGCGGGAAACCTCGACGGCAAGGAATTCCCGGCCATGAACGTTCTGTTTCTCGGATCCGAAAACAGGATGCGCGACGAGCTCGGCGGCATGCTCGGCAGATGCGGCTTCGCCGTCGACGTGGCGGCAGCACGCGACACAGGTGCGTGGCTTTCGGCAGGCAAGCCGTACGCGCTGATCCTGCTCGACGCCGCGCAGCCGGCGGAAACTCATGCCGCGATACGACTGGTCAGGCGCAGCACCAATGCTCCACTGCTGGTGCTCACGCAACGCGACCAGCTGGCCGATCGCCTCGAAGGACTGGCGCAAGGCGCGACCGAATACATCGTCAAGCCCTATACGTCCGCCGATCTGCTGGCGCGCGCCTGGGCGCTCGCTTCACGCGGTCGCGGCCCGGAAACGGCCGTCCTGCGGATGGCCGACCTGGCAATCGACCGTACGCACGGCAAGGCGTTTCGCCAGAACGTGGACCTGGGCCTCAGCGCCACGCTGTTCGAACTCCTGTACGTGCTGATGACACACAAGGGCCAGGTGCTCTCGCGCGCCAGGCTGATCCAGGCCGTGTGGGGATCGGGCGCCGACGAGCGCGACAACATGGTCACCGTCGGCATCCTCAGGCTTCGGCAGAAGCTGGACGATCCGTTCGGCCTGAAGCTGCTCCACACGGTGCGTGGAGAAGGCTACGTGCTGAAGCTGGAAAGCGGCCGCTAGACCGGCGCCCCGCCCGCCCTCTCCTCGACTCCGGCCGACGTGCCGACCTCGCCGGCGAGACGCTGGGCCGCTTCGAGCAGCAGCGGCGCTATGCGCGCGACCATGGTTTCCTTGGGCAGCAGGTAGGCAGGACCGCCGCAGCTCACGGAGTAGCGCTCGCCGCGCGGCCCTTCCAGCGCAAAGCCGATGGCGTGGATATGCGGATTCCATTCGCCGAAGGAGCCGCAGTAGCCCAGCCGGGCGTATTCGTCGAGGCCCGACATCAGGCTCGGCTCGATGAGGCCCCAGTTCTCCCCGCTTTCCACCCGGATCTGCGCCAGCAGCTCGGTCTGCTCCGCCACGGGCAACGCCGCCAGGTAGGCGCGGCCGGCGGCCGAGGTCGCGATGGTCATGCGCGTGCCCACCTCGATGCGCGAGCTGATGACCACCGAGCGGGGCCGCAGCGAATCGATGACGAGCATGTCGAGTTCGTCGCGCACGCCCAGGTGCACGCTCACGCCGGCCGCTTCCGACAGCGCCGCCAGGTGCGGCCGCGCCACCGTACGCAGGTCGAAGTGGCGCAGATAGCGGCTGCTCATGTCCAGCAGCGCCGGGCCCAGGCTGAAGCGCTCGCTGTCCTGCGACTGTCGTAAATACCCCGCACTCACCAGCGTGGCCGTAAGCCTGGATACCGTGGCTTTTGGAATGCCCGTGGTATCCGCCAGTTCGCGATTGCCTATGGGTGCCGATGCCATGCCGATGACCCTGAGGAGGGCCAGCCCTCTGGCGAGTGCACTCACTTCTTCCTTGCCGCCAATCGCGTCACTCATTTATCCAAACCTTTTTATGTCCCTGATGCTCCTCATTCTTCAGCAAAAAACGGTTGACGCGCCACTAATCGCGAAGTAGCGATTTCGGAACAATGTTTCAGTCAAATGACGGCGAACCCCATCCGGCCGGCGTCGACCTGCAAAAAGGAGCGAGAAATGGCGGGGAAGCGGGAAAGCTTCAGGCGGCCTGGGCGACCGGCTCGCGCGCCAGCGCCATGACCTCGTGAGCGGGCCGGGTCTTGAGCCGGTGGTCGCTCCAGACCTGCCGCCAGCGGCGTGCGCCCGGCAGGCCGTTGCGCAGGCCCAGCATGTGCCGCGCGATCGGCCACCAGTGCGTGCCGTGCTCGGCCGCCTCGCGGGCCATGTAGTCGCACATCAGCGACTCGACTTCTTCACGCGTCAGCGACTGCGCTTCGGCGCCGTAAAACTCGGCGTCCCACTCGGCCAGCCACCAGGGGTTGTGATACGCCTCGCGCCCGACCATCACGCCGTCGAGGAGGCGCAGGTGCTCGTGCACTTGCGCGTTGACGTTGATGCCGCCGTTGATGGCGATGTGCAGGTCCGGAAACTCGTGCTTCAGCCGGTGCACGAGCTCATAGCGCAGCGGCGGGATCTCGCGGTTCTGCTTCGGACTCAGGCCCTGCAGCCAGGCGTTGCGCGCATGCACGATGAAGGTCCGGCAGCCGGCCTCGCTCACCTGGCCGACGAAGTCGCGCACGAACTCGTAGCTCTCGATCTTGTCGATGCCGATGCGGTGCTTGACCGTGACCGGGATGCCCACCACGTCGACCATCGCCTTCACGCAGTCGGCCACCAGCTGCGGCTCGTTCATGAGGCAGGCACCGAAGGCGCCGCGCTGCACGCGCTCGCTGGGGCATCCGCAGTTGAGGTTGATCTCGTCGTAGCCCCACTCCTCGCCGAGCTTCGCACAGTGCGCGAGGTCGGCCGGCTCGCTGCCGCCGAGCTGCAGCGCGACGGGGTGTTCCTCGGCGTTGAATCGCAGGTGACGCGGCACGTCGCCATGCATCAGCGCGCCGGTCGTCACCATCTCCGTGTAGAGCAGCGCGTGACGCGACAGCAGGCGATGGAGGTAGCGACAGTGCCTGTCGGTCCAGTCCATCATCGGGGCAACGGACAACCGCATGGCCTCGGTCGCACGGTCATTCCGAGGCAAGTCGAAGGCAGGCGCGGGGTTTTGAGGACTCTCGTTTGGCATCATTCAATCTCGTTTCGCGCTCTTTTTTCGGCCCCGACGATACATTGCGCGCCACAAGATCTGGCAGGTACCACCGGGAGTCCCCTTTGGGAACCATCACGAAGCGCAAGCGCGCAGGCGGAAGCGTAGCGCACATGGCCCGCATCCGAATATCAAGGACGCCGTCGCCAGCATCGGCGGCGTCGCGCAAGGCCTCGCGCAAGGCCTCGCGGCGAGCCTCTCTCAGTCCGACACCCAACCTGCCACAGCGCTGAGCGCGATGGACGTCTTCCGGGCCGAATTGCTCAGCGACGCCTGGGCATCAACGTCGGCACGCCGCAAGCCAGCAGTTCGCCTCGCCCTGTGCGCGAATGAAAACCGGCGCCATCCCACACCACCTCACCGCGGCACAGTGTCACGCCGGGCCAAGCCTTGAGCCGCATGCCCTCGTAGGGTGTGTGGTCGACCTCGTGGTGCAGTTGCTCGTTCTTCAGCACGAAGTCGCGCTCGTCCCAGATCACGATGTCCGCGTCGGCACCCACTGCGATAGTTCCCTTGCGCGGATGCAGGCCGTAGGCCTTCGCCGGGCCGGTGGCCGTGAGTTCGACGAAACGGTTGGCAGTCATGCGGCCGGCGAGCACGCCTTCGGACCACAGCAGGGGCATGCGCGTCTCGATGCCCGGGATGCCGTTGGGGATGTGGCGGAACGCGACTTCCTCGCCGTCCGGCTTCTTGCCTTCGGGTGCGTCGTACTTGAAGGGCGCATGGTCCGACGAGAACACGGTGAAGAGCCCGTCGTTGAGACCGTCCCAGATCACTTCCTGGTTGGCCTTGTCGCGCGGCGGCGGACTGCACACGCACTTCGCGCCCTTGTAGCTGTCGTCGATGCCCAGGTCCTCCGCCGTGAGGAACAGATACTGCGGACAGGTCTCGGCGAACACGTTGAGGCCGTGCGCGCGCGCCCAGCGGATCTGCTCGACGGCCTCGCCGCCCGACACGTGCACGATCAGGATCGGCACATCGACCAGTTCGGCCAACGCGATGGCCCGATGCGTCGCCTCGCGCTCCACCAGCATCGGACGCGCGTGCGCATGGAAGCGCGGCGCGGTCCGGCCGGCAGCCTCCAGGCGCCGGGTCAGCCACTCGATGCAGTCGGAGTTCTCGGCATGCAGCATCGCCATCGCGCCGTGCTCGCGCGCCACCGCCAGCACGTCGAGGATCTGGCCGTCGTCGAGCTTCATGTCGTCGTAGGTCATGTAGATCTTGAAGGATGTGAAGCCTTCTGCGATCAGGGCCGGCAGCTCTTCCTTCAGCACCGTGGGCGTGGGGTCGCTCACGATCAGGTGGAAGGCATAGTCCACATGAGCCTTGCCTGCCGCCCGGGCGCGGTAGTCCTCGACGGCCGCGCGCAGCGACTGGCCCTTCTGCTGCGCCGCGAACGGAATCACGGTGGTCGTGCCGCCGCAGGCCGCGGAGCGCGTGCCGGTGTCGAAATCGTCGGCGTTGCGCGTGGGCGGCGGCATCGGCTGGTCGAGATGGCAGTGGCCGTCCACGCCGCCGGGCGTGACGGTGCGCCCCGCCGCGTCGATCTCGCGCGCGGCCGCACCGAGCGTCGCGCCGAGCTGCACGATGCGCCCCTCGCGGATACCGATGTCGCAATCGAAGGTGTCGGATGCGGTGACGACGCGCGCGTTGCGCACCACCAGATCGAAGTCGGGGTTTGAAGTGGACATGGTTCCAGTGAATCCGTTTCAGGCAGTGCCACGCGCCGCCGCGTAGCCCCTGCCATAGTGGCGTTCGAGCCGCACCTGCACGCGGTCCCACAGCGTGGTCAGCACCAGGTAGAAGCAAGCCGCCACGCAATAGAGCTCGAGCACCTCGAACTTCTCCTGCATGAGCACCTGCGCGCGGCGCATCAGTTCCTCCATCGAGATCACCGAGGCCAGCGAGGTCGCCTTCAGCAGCCCGTTCACCGAGTTGCCCAACGGCGGAATGATCACGCGCAGCACCTGAGGCAGCGTCACCAGCCGCAGCGTCGCGAAACGCGAGAGGCTCAGGGCCTTGGCCGCCTCGACCTGCCCCTTCGCGATGGAAGAGAAGCCGCCGCGGATGGTCTCCGACAGGTACGCCGCCTCGTTCAGGCTCAGCGCCAGCACCGCGGAGGTCAGCACGTCGAAGCGCACACCCAGTTGGGGCAGCCCGGTGTAGATGATGACGATCTGCACCAGCAGCGGCGTGCCCCGGAACACCCAGATGTAGAAGCGCGCCGGTGCCGAGAGGAACCGGTGCGCCGACATGCTGCCCAGCGCCAGCGGCAGCGCCAGGGCGAGGCCGATCACGATGGTCGCGATGGTCAGTCCGATCGTGATGCCCACGCCCCCGCGCAGGAACGGATTGGCGAAATAGGACAGGAAGGCATCGAAGTTGAACACGGCCGGACTCTCTTCTTGCTCGACTCTCTTACTTCGGCGACGGGCCGGGGCCGCGGATCGCGAACTTCGTGGTGTCCTTCAGGCGCGTCATGCGGAACTTGTCGAACAGCTTGTCGTAAGTGCCGTCGGCCTTCAGCTCGGTCAGCGCCTGCGCGACGGCATCGGCGACCGCCCGGTCGCGCAGCGACATCGTGATGTCGGTGCCGTAGAGGCCGGCCGCGCGGATCTTGACGATGCCGCGCTCCTCGAAGGCGATGGCCGTCTCGTCGATGTTGATGCCGGCTTCGAGCTGGCCGGCGCGCAGCGCGGCCGTGGTCTCGGAGGCCGTCGCGAAGGTGCGGAAGTCGATCGGCGCCATGCCCTTGGCGACCATGGCCGCATTCGATTCGCGCGACTTGCGCTCTGCGTAGGTGCCGGTCTCGATGCCCACGACGTGGCCCGAGAGGTCTTCGAACTTGCTCACCGCCAGCTTGCTGCTGGGCACCGTGTAGATGCTCATCGACTGCTGGCCGTACGGCACCTGGAACATGAGCTTGGAGCGCTCCTCGGTCCAGAAGAGGCCGGTGTTGATCATGTCGAAGCGGCCGGCCTGCAGCGCGGGCACCATCGGCGGCATGTCCATGCGGATGAAGACGGGTTCGAGGCACAGCTGCTTCGCGATGGCGCGGCCGAGTTCGATGTTGAGGCCCTGCAGCTCACCCTTGCTGTCGACGAACTGCTGCGGCGGGAGCGTCGGATTGGTGGACATCGGGAGCTTGCCGGGCGCGGTCAGGTGGTCGGCGGAAACCTTCGGCGTGCAGGTCTGGGCCATGACAGAGCCGCTCAGCACGAGGCCGACGAAGAAACCCAGGGACAGTTTGTTCATGCGCATGAGATGCTTTCGTTGAAGACAGGAAGAGTGAGAACGAGGAAGGAACGGAAGGACTCGGGGACTCTCGGCATCAGGCTGCGGCGGCTGCGGGTCGACATGCGACCAGCGCCACGTGCACGGCCTCGATCACCGGCTCCGCGCGCTGGTTGAGGAGCTGCAGGCTCTCCGTCACCACGCCGCGATCGCCGCGCGCCGAAAGGCGTTTGTCGGTGAAGCGGAACACCACGTGCACCGCATCGCCTGCGATCACGGGTCGCAAGAACCGGACCTGATCCCATCCGAGCGAAGCGATGGAACTGTTCTCGTAGATCTTCAATGCCGTCTTCAGTCCCTCCATCAGCGAGAGACCGAACAAGCCATGTGCAATGACACCGGGAAAGCCGCGCGATTGCGCATAGCCGGCATCGGTGTGCAACGGATGATGGTCGTGCGTGAGATCGCAGAAGCGGCCGATGTCCTCGGCGCTCACCACATGGCTCTCGCTGCGCAGTTCGGCGCCGATCTCGACGTCTTCGAAGTACACGTCCTTCGCTGCTGCGTTCATGCTTCTTCTCCTTGCGCCGCACCTGCTGCATGGCGTGGCGCCTTCGCGATGAATTCATCGTGCACGCCCATGGGGCCGGGGCGAAAGATGCGCGCGTCCATGGTGCGCAGCTGCTCGCTGATGCGCACCGCGAAACCGATCCTGTCGAGCACGTCTTCCTTCAGTCGCACGCCCGGTGCGATCTCGGTGAGCACGAGGCCATCGGCCTCGAGCTCGAACACCGCGCGGTCGGTGACGAAGCTCACCTGCTGGCCGCGCTCGCGGGCGAGCCGTCCCGAGAAGCTGATCTGGTCGACGGCCGGCACGAACTTCATGAACGCGCCGTCGCGACGGATCTTCAGTTCACCGTCGGCCACGCCGATGTCGAACTCGCCACCAGTGAGCGAGCCGCTGAACACGAGTCGCCGCGTGTTCTGCGTGATGTTGATGAAGCCGCCCGCGCCGTCGTAGCGCTTGCCGAAGCGTGTGACGTTGACGTTGCCCTGCGGGTCCACCTGCGCGAACGACAGGAACGCACAGCTCAGGCCGCCGCCGTCATAGAAGTCGAACTGGTACGACTGGTCGAGGATCACGCGCGGGTTGACCGCCGTGCCGAACTCGCGCGCATGGCCGGGCACGCCGCCGACCACGCCCGACTCGACCGTGAGCGTGATGAGATCGGCAATGCCCTCTTCCGAGGCCACGTTGGGAATCATCGCGGAGATGCCCACGCCGAGGTTCACCACGTCGCGCGGACGCAGCTCGAAGGCCGCGCGCCTGGCCACCACGCGGCGCACGTCGAGCGGATCGGGCGCGATGCTCGAGGCGGGCACCCTGGTCTCGCCGCAGCGCGCGGGGTCGTAGCGCGTGGTGTAGGTCTGCATCTGCTCGGGCTCGACCACGAAGTGATCGATCAGGAAGCCCGGGATCTTCACCATGTGCGGGTGCAGCGTGCCGCGCTTGACGATGCGCTTGACCTGGCAGATGACGATGCCGCCGGCGTTGTGCACCGCCTGCGCCATCGAGAGGTCTTCGCGCGCGGTGGCTTCGTGCTCCATGCTCACGTAGCCGTCTTCGTCGGCGGAAGTGCCGCGGATGAGCGCCACCTTCGGCACGCCGGGCGCGCGGTAGAAGAGCCAGTCGCGCCCGGCCACGTGCACAAGCTCGACCAGCTCCTCGGTGGTGCGCGCGTTCATGCGGCCGCCGTCCTGCCGCGGGTCCATGTAGGTCTCCAGGCCCACGTGCGTGAGCACGCCGGGCTGGCGGCCCGCCATCGCGCGGCACAGGTGCGTCATCACGCCCTGCGGGAAGTTGTAGGCCTCCACATCCTGCGCGAGGATCATCTTCATGAAGGGCAGCTGCATGCCGAAGTTGCCGCCGATCACGCGGCGCACCAGGCCCGGGTGCGCGAAGTGGCACATGCCCTTTTCGGTGAGCGCGCCCACGCCGGTGACGTGGAACAGCGTGAGGTCGTGCGGTCCGTTGCCTGCGGTGAAGCGCCGCTCGATGGCCTCGAACACGGCCTCGGGCACGCCCGAGCCGCCGTTGCCGCCGGCCAGCACCATGTCGCCATCGCGCAGCAGCGCGGCAGCGGCGTCAGGGGTGATGCAGTCGATCATGGCCGCGCGCTCCTCAGGCGAGTTCTTTCGCGACCTGGCGCGAGATGATCAGGCGCTGGATCTGGTTGGTGCCTTCGTAGATCTGCGCGAGGCGCACGTCGCGGAAGATGCGCTCGATGCGGTAGTCGCGCGAGTAGCCGTTGCCGCCGTGGATCTGCAGCGCGTTCGACACGTGGCGCATGGCCATGTCGGTGGTGAAGAGCTTGGCCTGCGCGCCTTCCTTGGCGATCGAGTGGCCGGCGTCCTGCAGCCGCGCGCCGTGATGGATCAAGAGGCGCGCCGCGGCGATGTCGGTGGCCATGTCGGCCACCATGAACTGGATGGCCTGGAAGTTCATGATCGGCTCGCCGAACTGCTTGCGCGTGGTGGCGTAGGCCACTGCGTCTTCCATTGCGGCCTGCGCCATGCCCAGCGCCATGGACGACATCAGCAGCCGGCTGAAGTTGAAGTTGCCCATGGCTGTCTTGAAGGCCTCGTTCTCCGCGCCGATCAGCGCTGTACGGGGCACGTGCACGTCCTGCAGCACGATCTGGCAGTCCTCCAGGCCGTGCATGCCGAGCAGTTCCTCGTTCTTGCCGCGGCTCACGCCGGGCTGGTGCGCGTCGACCATGAAGCAGCTGATCGACTTGTGGCCCGGGCCCTTGCCGGTGCGCGCGAACACCATGATGCGGTCGGCCACGCCGCCGAGCGTGACCCAGGCCTTGGTGCCGTTGAGCACCCAGCCGTCGTCCACGGCGCGCGCGGTGGTGGTGATGCTGGCCACATCGGAGCCGTAGTCGGGCTCGGACATGGCGGTGGCCATGACGATGGAGCCGTCGAGGATGCCGGGGATCAGCGCCTTCTGGCTCTCGTTGCCGTGGTGGTGCAGGAAGAGCGCCGCTTCGACGGGAATGGCGAAGGCGTTGCCGATGGCGCCCGAACAGCGCGCCAGCTCTTCCATCACGAGGCAGGTGCTGACGGTATCGAAGCCCGAGCCGCCAGCCACCTCGGGCAGGCTCACGCCGAACAGGCCGAGCTCGGCCATGCCGCGGTACAGCACGCGGTCGAACTTGTCTTCGCGGTCGATGGCTGCGGCGCGCGGCAGCACTTCGCCCTCGGCGAAACGGCGCGCGGTGTCGCGCAGCGAGATCTGGTCTTCGGTGAGGAAATGGGTCATGGTCTTCAGGCGGTGTGATCGGGTTGCTGCTCGGCTTCGTCGCTGGCCAGATGGCCGTCGTGCGCGACTTCGTCCTGTTCGCGGTCGAGGAAATAGACGGCCACGTTGTGGCTGCCGGTGGCGAAGCAGGTCGCCAGCGCGGGCGTGATGGCGGCGGCCAAGGCGCGGCGCTGGGCCGGCGTGCGGCGATAGGCGTGCACCTTGACGAACACACGCGTGCCCTCTCCGCCGCCGTCGTGGCCCAGTTGGCCCTCGTGGGCGTAGTCGTGGGGCGCGACGGGCATGAAGTACAGGGTCACGGTCGAGGGCTCGACGCCGAATGACGCAACGACGCCGTCGGTCAGCGCGCGGCTGGCGGTGCGCTTGCGGGTTTCGGGGGCGCTGGGCGCCAGGATTTCGAGATAGGGCATGTCGGGGAGAAGTTGTTTCAGTGCGCTTCGACTGCGCGGCAGGAGGCGCGCTGTATCAGCCGCGAGCCGACGCGGTATTCGCGCCCGCTGTTGGCCACGCCCGAGAGGCGCTGCACCAGCCGGTCGACCGCGAGGTTGGCCATTTCGGCGGCGCCGCTGTCCACCACGCTGATGGCGGGGCGCTGCCACTCGAACCACGGCGAGTCTTCGTAGAACAGCAGCGACAGGTCGTCGGGAATCGACAGGCCCCGCTCCGACACCACGCGCAGCACGCCGAGCGAGGACTCGTGGTTCGCCACGAACAGGGCCGAAGGCGGGCCGGGCATCGACAGCAGCGCGTTGGCGGCCACCACGCCGGTCTCGGGCGCATAGCGGCCGGCCTGGATCAGCGTCGGATCGATGGGCAGGCCCGCTTCCTGCAAGGCCCGCTTGTAGCCCGCGAGACGCTCCTTGCCGGAGGTGGTGTCGCTCATGCCCACGATCAGGCCGATGCGCCGGTGACCGAGGTCCAGCAGGTGCTTCGTGCCGGCGTAGGCGCCGTCGAGGTCGCCCGCGAGCACCGATTCGAGCGTCGCGCCCTCGACGCGGCGCACCGCGCAGATCACGGGGATGTCGGCGTGCTCCATGGCCAGCAGCTGGGCGCCGTTGGCACCGTTGGGCACGGCGATCAGGCCGTCGACGCTGTGGTCGACGAGGGTCTTGAAGATGTTGCGCTCCTGCTCGGGGTCGTCGGCGCTGATGCTCAGGATGACCTGGTAGCCGAGCGCCTGCATGCGCGTCTGCACCACCGAGGCGAGCACCTGGAACGACGCGTTCTCCAGGTTGTGCACGGTGAGGCCGATGAGCCGGGAGCGCTTGGTCTTGAGCGCGCGGGCGAAGGTGTTGGTGCGGTAGCCGAGGGCGGCCGCGACCTGGATCACGTGCTTCTGGGTCGCGTGGTTGGTCAGGCTGGAGCCGGCCAGCGCGCGGGAGGCCGTTGCGATGGAAACGTCGGCGGCACGGGCCACGTCGCGCAGTGTCACTGTCATGACGAAACCTCGTGAGAGCAGTTTCTTGTAAACGTTTGCATTTTTTTATCGTAGGTTTTCATAAGCATTTGAGTCAAGCAAAAGGATTCATCCCCTGCAAATAGGTCAACATTATTGCAATCGTTTCCAATTTTCTTGCATACTACCGGCTTTCGCGACCCAACCCAGGATTGGCCATGCAAATTTCAGGAGTCGGCGGCATCTGGCCCGCCACCCTCACCCCCTTCACGGCGGACGGCCGCGTCGACGACGAGGCGCTGGCCGCCCACGTGCGCGATGTCGCCGGCACGCCCGGCGTACGTGCGGTGGTGGTCAACGGCCATGCGGGCGAGGCGACGTCGCTCGACAGCACGGAGCGCGCCCAGGTGGTGCGTGTCGCCGCAGCCTCGGCTGGCGGCGTGCCCGTGGTGGCTGGCGTGGTGGCCGACGACACCCGCGGCGCCTGCGCACTGGCACGGGACGCGGCACGGTCCGGCGCCAGCGCGCTGCTGCTCTTTCCGCCCGCTGTGTTCGCGCAGGGTGCGGGCATGCGTCCCGACATGGCTCGCCGCTTCGTGAGCGAAGTGGCCGGCGCGAGCGAACTGCCCATCGTGCTGTTCCAGCTGTCGCGCGCCAGCGGCCTCGCCTTCTCGACCGAAACGCTGGCACGGCTGTGCGAGGAGGTGCCGGCCATCGTGGCGGTGAAGGAAGGCAGCGACATCCCCGAGCTCTATGAAGACAACCTGCGGGCACTGCGCGCGCTGCCGCGCCCGGTCACGCTGCTGAGCAGCAGCAACAGTTGGCTGTTCGCCTCGCTGGTGTACGGCGCCGACGGCGTCCTCTCGGGCCTGGGCAGCGTCGCGGCCCCGCTGCTGGTGGCGCTGCACGAAGCCGTCGCGCGCGGCGACCTTGCGGCCGCGCGCGCAGTCAACGACCGGCTGGTGCCGCTGTGCCGCGCCTTCTACCGCGCGCCCTATCTCGACGCCCACAACCGCATGAAGACGGCGCTGCATCTTCTCGGCCGCCTGCCCCATCCCGATCCGCGCCCGCCGCTGCTGCCCGTGCCGGCCGATGAAACGGCGCGCATCCGCGCAGCGCTCGCGGCCTCCGGCCTGCTGCCTTCTTCCAACCACTGATCCACCGAGCAACCCGTTCCATGGCTGATTTCCGCGGCACCTACACCATCATGGTCACGCCCTTCGACGCCGACGGCGCGGTCGACGTGCCCACCCTAGAGCGCTATGTCGACTGGCAGATCGATTCCGGCATCCACGGCCTGATCCCGCTGGGCTCGACCGGCGAATTCATGTCGATGTCCGACGACGAGATCGCGCTGGTCGCCAAGACCGTGATCGACCGCGCCGCCGGCCGCGTACCGGTGCTGATCGGCACCACCGCCGAGGACACGCGCGCCGCCGTGCGCCTGAGCCGCCGCGCCGAGGCGCAGGGCGCCGACGGCGTGATGGTGCTGCCGCCCTTCTACTGCACGCCCACCGACGACGAGCTGTTCCTGCACTACAGGACCATCTCCGACGCCATCGGCATTCCGATCATGGTCTACAACAACCCGGCCGTCGCCAACGTCGATCTGAAGCCGCCGCTGGTGGCGCGGCTCTCGCAGATCGACAACTGCCGCTATATCAAGGAGTCGACGCTCGAGGTAACCCGGGTGCGCGACATCATGCGACTGTCCGACGGACGCATGGCGGTGTTCGGCGGCATCATGGGCTTCGAGTCGTATGTCGAGGGCGCGGTGGGCTGGGCTGCGGTGCCCTCCAACGGCGCCCCGCGCGAAATGGCGCGCCTGTACGACCTCGTCATGGCTGGCCAGCTGGCCGAAGCCCGCGCGCTGGCGTTCAGGCATTTCCCGATGATCGACTTCGTCGCCGGCCAGTCGTACGTGGCGGGCACCAAGGCCCTGCTCGCGGCCATGGGCCTGCCCGTCGGCGCGCCGCGCCCGCCTCGCCTGCCGCTGGGCGCGGAAGGCATCGCCGCGGCGAAGCGCGTGGTCGACGAACTCGGCCTGAAGATCCAGACCACCACCGACTGAGGAGTCTCCATGAGCGCCCTTCAATCCCGCACGCTCGAGCCCGCAGCCGACAACCGGGCCGAACTCGTCATCCGCATGGTCGGCGTGCAGAAGTGGTACGGCGACTTCCAGGTGCTGCGCGACATCGACCTCGAGGTGCAGCGCAGCGAACGCATCGTGATCTGCGGCCCCTCAGGCTCGGGCAAGTCGACGCTGCTGCGCTGCATCAACAGGCTCGAGGAGCACCAGCAGGGGCAGATCGTGGTGAACCGCGCCGAACTCACCGCCGACATGCGCCGCATCGACGCGGTGCGCCGCGACGTCGGCATGGTGTTCCAGCACTTCAACCTGTTCCCGCATCTCACCATCCTGGAGAACTGCACGCTGGCGCCCGTGTGGAGCAGGAAATACACGCCCAAGGAGGCGAAGGAAGTGGCCATGTCGTACCTGGAGCGCGTGCGCATTCCGGAGCAGGCCAACAAATACCCCTCGCAGCTCTCGGGCGGCCAGCAGCAGCGCGTGGCCATCGCGCGTGCGTTGTGCATGGGCCCGAAGGTGATGCTGTTCGACGAGCCGACCTCCGCGCTCGACCCCGAGATGGTCAAGGAAGTGCTGGACACCATGGTGTCGCTGGCCGACGACGGCATGACCATGCTCTCGGTGACGCACGAGATGAACTTCGCGCGCCAGGTCGCGAACCGCGTGATCTTCATGGACCAGGGCACCATCGTCGAGCAGGCCGAACCGAAGGAGTTCTTCGGCAACCCGAAGCACGAGCGCACCAAGCTCTTCCTGAGCCAGTTGCTGCACTGACCGCCCCGACCTTTTTCCCTCACCAACCTCCCTCAATCACTCATGGCAAGAATAGGCATCGAAGCGGCAGGTTTTCGCTTCATCGCGGAAACGAATCCCGAGGCCCCCAGGACCGTCGAGGCCTTCACCAGGCTGCTGCCCTACCGGCAGAAGATCATCCATGTACGCTGGAGCGGCGAAGGCTGCTGGATCCCGCTGGGCGACTTCGAGCTCGGCGTGAGCTTCGAGAACCACACCAGCCATCCTTCGGTCGGCGACATCCTGTTCTACCCCGGCGGTTACAGCGAGACCGAGATCATCCTGGCCTATGGCAGCTGCAGCTTTTCCAGCAAGATGGGGCCACTTGCGGGCAATCACTTCCTGACGATCGTGGAAGGCAAGGAGCAACTGCGCGCGCTGGGCAGGAAGGTGCTGTGGGAAGGCGCACAGGACATCGCGTTCGAATTGCTCTGACGCGGACTGCTTGAATCGGGCCACCGCCCGAGCGGCGGACACCGGCAGGGCATTTCAGTCCAGCAAGGCCGCGCAGCTGCGGAGCTGTGGAGCTGCGCCCCCGGACACATGCGGTTGCCCCCCGACTCAAGTCGAAGCGGCGGCTTCCGCCTCCTGCAGCGCCCGCCACATCACCTTGCCGCTGCCGCTCTTCGGAAGCGCATCGACGAACTGCACCACGCGCGGCACCTTGTAGGCCGCCATGTTCTCGCGGCACCAGTCGACGATGTCCTGCTCGCTCACCGGCGGCTGCGCGGGCTTGCGCACCACCAGCGCCTTGACCGATTCGCCGCGATAGGCGTCCTTCGTGGCGATGACGCAGGCCTCCTGGATCGCGGGATGCCGGAACATCAGCGCCTCCACCTCGGCCGGCCAGACTTTGAAGCCCGAGGCATTGATCATCCGCTTGAGCCGGTCGGTGGCAAAGAAGTAGCCCTCCTCGTCCACGTGCCCCATGTCACCGGAGCGGAAGAAGGACTTGCCGTCGATCTCGATGAAGGTGGCAGCGGTGTCATCCGGGCGCTTCCAGTAGCCCCCGAACACCTGCGGCCCGTGGATGACGATCTCGCCCATCGCGCCCTGCCCGACTTCACGGCCCGTCTCGGGATCGATCACGCGCGCATCGACGCTCATGAACGGAATGCCCAGGCACTGCAGCTTGGGCGCCTCGGGCGGGTTGTAGTGCGAGGGCGCGGCGGTCTCGGTAAGGCCGTAGGCCTCGATGTAGCGCAGGCCGTACTGTTCGAACAGCCGCTGCGCCACCGCCTGCGGCATCGCCGCCCCGCCGCCGCCGATGGAGACCAGGCTCGACAGGTCGAAGCGCGCGACGTTCGGGCTGGCCAGCAGGTCGATGACCATGGTCGGAATGTTGGCCCAGTGCGTCACCCGGCACGCCGAGATCAGTCGGCCGGCCAGCTCGCGGTCCCATCGCGGCATCAGCACCATGGTCACGCCGGCAAGGATCGCCGCATGCATGACGCCCACCATGCCGGTGATGTGGAACATCGGCACCGCCACCAGCTGCACGCTCTCAGGTGTCACGTTGCCCCAGGCATTGATTGCCATCGCGTTGTGCATCGCGTTCGCATGGCTGAGCATGCAGCCCTTGGGCAGGCCGGTCGTGCCGCTGGTGTAGGGCAGCAGGGCCAGGTCGTCCGAATCGGCCTCGGAGGCAGGTGGCGCGGCCTCGCGTGCCAGGCAGTCCGTCCAGCCGTGCACCGCTCCACCGGCCAGGGACGGAAGATCGCGCCGCGTCAGCAGCCAGGGCGCCCAGGCCACGGGCATGTCTTCCGCCGACAGCGCAGCGGGATCGAATGCATCGGTGAACTGCGTGACGACCAGGTGACGCAGGCGCAGCCCTTCCGGCAGTGCATCGCTGGCCTTCGCGAGTTCGACAGCGAGGTCGGCCGTGGCGATCGCCACCCGGGCGTCGGGATCGACGATGAAATGCTTCAACTCCTCGGCCCGGTTCATCGGATTGACCGGCACCACCACCGCATCGGCGCGCAGGATCGCGAAATGGGCGACGACGAGTTGCGGGCAGTTCTGCATCGCCAGCATCACTCGGTCGCCCCTGCGCACGCCCAGTTCGTGCAGGCGAGCCGCGAAGCGCTCGACGGCGGACCACAGCTGCGCGTAGCTCATGGTGCTCCCCATGAAGATCAATGCCGCCTTGTCGGGGAAGCGACGGGCGTTGACCGCGAGGTTGTCCCATAGCGGCGTGCGCGGCGCATTCATCGCGCGAGGCAGGCGCCGGGGCCAGAACGTGTGATGCGGACGTGTTTGCATGCGTTGCTCCTTCTTCCTTGTGAATGAGACGGGGGAACCTGCCGGGTGCAGGCGTGGCACTGCCCTGCCCGCATCCGGCAGCGCGGATGCGGGAGCAGTTCTTCGCCCGGATTGCCGCGCGGCGGCGGCACCAGCTAGTTCGGCTGGCGATCCGCGCCGGTAGCGATGCCCGCCCGCGCGAAGGCGGCCCGCGACTGGGCACCGTTCATGTAGACGTCCTTGCGCGTCACCTCGCCGGCGTCGTTGAAGTCGACGACATCGAGCATCTCCACCCGCGCGGTGAACGGCTGTCCCGCCGTGTCTTTCAGCGGCAGCACCATCACCCACTCCAGCACCCAGTGCCGTTCGGCGAACAGGCTGCGCCGCAGCTCGAAGGTGAAGGGATGGCGCGCGAACACGCCGATGCAGTACTGGCGCAGTGCCTCGCGCCCTCGCACGGGCTCGGAGCCGTCATGGAGCCAGTAGATGGAGTCTTCCGAATGGAGCGATGCGATCCGGTCCGGATCGCGCGTTTCCCATCCGACGTGATAGCGGGCGAACAACTCATCGCCTGCGAGACCGGGGGCGGCAACGCCAGAGAACACCATGTCCGTCTCCATCCGTTTTTTGATGGAGAAAATTTACCGACTCAAAGTCGGTTTGTCAATCGTGAGGCTGATCCGCCGCGTGCCGCTGCAGTCCGCACAGCATGGTTTCGAGCATCCGGCAGTGCAGCCGCACCGCGGCGGCCGGGTCTTGTGCAACGCCGCAGGCCAGTGCTGCTTCGGCGACCGCACCGGCGATCAGCCGTGTCGCGGCATCGATCTCGATCGGCGTCGTGCCCGCCGGCATGATGGCCACCAGCCCGCTGTGGATAGAAGCCATGAAGTGGCGATCGTCGATACCGCGCCAGCGCTCCCAGCCGAGCACCACGGGGCCATCGACCAGGATCAGCTGCCGCAGCCCTTCCTGCGTGGCCGCTTCAAGATAGATCTGCAGATTGGTCGCGATGGTGTGCGGCGAGCGATGCCCCTCGATACGCTGGATGCGCGTTCCGAGTTCCGCCGCGAGCTCCGCTTGCACCGCGTCGAGCACCGCCTCGAAGATGTCCTGCTTGGAGCGGAAGTGGTGATAGAGGCCGCCCTTCGCGATCCCGGCGCCGGCCGCGATGTCGTCGATGCTGACGGCCGCGAAACCGCGTTCGATGAAAAGCTGCCGCGCCGAAGCGAGGATCGCTCCGACGGTGGTTGCGCTGCGCTTGGCCTGCTGGACCATGTGCCCTCTTCCTCCTCGATGGCTGCCGCGCCACGTGAATACGCGGCCAGTATGGCACGCGGTGCGGCGCGCGTTGGGCGATATGCCTTGCATGCCGGTGATCGCGCTACGACAGATGGCGGCGTTGTCCGACTCGCCGCGCCATGGCGACAGAGACAATGCCCACGTCGGCCCGAGACAAGCCGGACACAACGACGAAAACGAACACTGCGAACACCGCAAGATGACCCGCATCTACCTGATAGAAGACAACCCCCTGATCGCCACCACGCTGTCCGACGGGCTGCACGAATTTTCCGAATGCAACGTGATCGGCACCGCCGCCACTTCCCGCGACGCCATCGACTGGCTCAAGGGCAACCCCGAGGGCTGGGACGCCGCGGTCATCGACGTCTTCCTCGCCGAGGGCAACGGGCTCACCGTGGCGCACTACCTGAACGAACACAAGCTGCCGGAGCAACGCACGGTGGTTCTCATGAACCACGCGACCTCCGAGGTGCGCGAAGGCGCCCTCTCCGCCGGCGTCGACGCCGTGTTCGACAAATCGCTGCAGCTCGAAGCCTTCTACGACTTCTGCAGGACGCTGAACATCAGCCCGCGCCGCTGATCCCTGCCTTCGTGATGGTCCAGGAGTCCGTGCTCGCGCTCGAGGAAGAGCGCGAAGCCCTGCCGAGTCGGGCCTGATCGCGAACGGCACAATCGCCGCGTGCCGACCTTCCTGCAAAAACTGCCCGCCCGCCTCGCCAGCGCCTTCGCACTCGCGGCGGCCCTTGCCGCGCCTCTTGCGCGCGCGGCCGATCCGGTGCTGCTCGTCACCTCGCCGGCCGCGCTGCAGGCCGCCGAGAAGTCGGGCGCCGGCTTCAGCCGCTGGTTCGACGCGGCATCAGCCTCGAGCGACGGCATCACGACCAACCAGGCCCTGATGCGCGCCCCGGCCTGGCGATCCATCGCCGAGCCGCTGGGCGCCAGCCTCGCCGGCATCCAGCGGCGGGACAAGCAAGCCGGCGTCGGTGTCTCGCGCTATCCGCACCGGCTGTTCGACGCACGCTGGCTCGCGAGCCCTGACGCCTTCTTCGAACTCGTGGGCGTGGCCAACCGCATGGACCGCAGGCCCCTCCAGGACGGCGCATGTGGCGAGACACGGCTCGTGTACCGGCTGGCCTATCGCACGGCCGAAATGCAGTCTCGCCTGCCGATGACCGTCAACGTCGAGCTGCGCGGCGATGCGCCCGATGCGGACGGCAGCTGTGCGAGCGCCGCGAAGCGCTGGCAGCCGCCGCAAGCCTCGATGACCGACGAGGCAACGGGCCGCTGGCTGGTGTCGGCCGATGGCCCTCTTGCACCAGGCCGACTCGAGCATTCACGCATCGCACAGGTCACGACCAATCTTCAGAGCGTGCGCTGGCCTTCGGCGGTGCGGCCCGACCTGGGCGGCCACGCCGAATACATGCTGCGCGCCTTCCGATGGAACGCTGGCACGAAGCGCTTCGATGTCGCCCCGCTGGAAAACACGCCCGACGTCGCGAAGCTGAAGGCCAACGCCCCGCTGCGCAAGGAACTGCAGCAATGGCTGCAGCAGCCCGCGAACCTGCGCGCGCTGGACGAAGCAACGTTGCAGATTCCGGAGAAGTTCCTGGCGACCGAAGCGATCTCGGTCGCTCCGCGCGGACTCGAACGGCTGGCGAACCGGCCCTTTTCGCAGGTCTTTGCGCCGGGCGAGTGGCAGGCCGTCGCGGGTAGCCGCACGCTGCAATCGCCGCAAGCCGTGCTGCGCCGCCTCGACGACCTGAGCTGCATGGGCTGCCACCAGAGCCGTGCGGTCGCGGGCTTTCACCTGCTCGGCGTGGACCGGCGCGGCGCATCGCGGACCTTCACCACGGGCAACGCACTGGCCGTGCCGCATTCGCCGCACGTGCAGGACGAGCTTGCGCGCCGCAGCACGTACGTGCGGGCAGCCCTGTCGATGCAGCGGCCCGATCCGTTCCGCCCGCTCGCGGAGCCCGAAGACACCGGCACGACGTCCGAAAGGCCCACAGTCGGCGCGCGCTGCGAGCCCACGCGCATCACGCAGTCGGCCAACCCGTGGCTGGACCGCGCCGAGAAGCTGCCGCGCGTCTCCTGCGAAGGCCTCTTCTCCGTGTGCGAGAAAACCTCGGTCGGCTTTCCCGGCGGCATGTGCTCAGGCCCTTGCGATCCGCTCGACGGGAACGGCACCTGCGGCGGCATCGCCATCCTCAGCGACTTCAACAGCTGCCTTGCCGCGAAGAAGCCTTTCGGCGAATGCCTGGCGAAGCACACGCGCCCCGGCAACCTGCGCAGCTGCTCGGCGCAGCAGGCGTGCCGCGACGACTACATCTGCGCGCAGGCCGAGGGCCAGCCCGAGGAGCGCGGTGCCTGCATCCCGCCCTACTTCCTGTTCCAGATGCGGGTGGACGGGCACTCCTGACGAGCAGCACGCCAGCGGCTCACTCGTTCACCGTGGGGCGCATCAGCCAGGCCGAGACTGCCGCCACCACGCCGAGCACCGCGACATAGACGCCCACCGGCACGATGCTCGAATACTTCGCGACCAGCGTGGCCGCGATGATCGGCGCCAGACCGCCGCCTATGGCGGCCGCGAACTGGATGCCGATGGAAATGCCCGAGTAGCGCAGCTCGGCCGGGAACTGCGCGGCGTAGAGGTTGGACTGCGGCGCGAACATCAGCGGGTAATTGAGCGACAGCGCCAGCACCATCGCCACCGTGTAGGCCGTGAGCGACCCGCTGCCGATGGCCTGAAAGAGCGGCACCGCCATCAGCGCGAGCAGCAGGCCGCCGAACACGTAGAGCCGCCGCGCGCCCACTTTGTCGGCGAGCCAGCCGCTGGCCGGACTGGTGAAGACCATCGCCGCCGAGCCTGCGATCAGCGCGTGCAGCGCATCGGAGCGGGAGAAGCCCAGCCGCGTGGTCGCATACGAGATCGAGAACACCAGGATCGTGTAGATCAGCGTCACCTCGGCCAGCTTGCCGCCGATGGTCAGCAGCAGCGGCTTCAGGTGCGCCACCACCACCTCGCGCGCCGGCAGCACCGCCGTCTTGCGATGGACCTTGACCTGCATGAACTCCGGCGACTCGTCCACCTTCATGCGGATGAACACGCCCAGCACGATCAGCACCGCGCTGGCAAGGAAGGGTAGCCGCCAGCCCCAGCTCAGGAAGCTGGCCTCGGGCAGCTGCGTGACCAGTGCGAAGGCACCCGAGGACAGCAGCACGCCGATGGGTGCGCCCATCTGCGGCATGCTGCCCACCAGCGAGCGCCACTTGGGCGGCGCGTGCTCCACGGCCATCAGCATCGCGCCGCCGAGCTCGCCGCCGAACGACAGGCCCTGGCCGATGCGCAGCAGCACCAGCAGCACAGCGGCCCACAGGCCGATCGATTCGTAGGTCGGCAGCAGGCCGATCAGCACGGTGCAGATGCCCATCAGCAGCAGGCTCAGCGTGAGCATCGACTTGCGGCCCAGCCGGTCGCCGTAGTGTCCGAAGATGATCCCGCCCAATGGACGGGCAAGCATGCCGCTCGCGAAGGTGCCGAAAGCCGCGAGCGTGCCGACGGTGGGGTCGAAGTTGGGGAAGAAGAGCTTGTTGAACACCAGCGCCGCGGCGGTGCCGTAGGCGAGGAAGTCGAAGGCCTCGATGGCCGTTCCGACCATGGTGGCGGCGCCGATCTTCCACACGCTCTGGTGCTTCTTTTCGGCGGTGCCCTGCAGCGGGGATGCGATGCTGCTCATGGGCGCTCCCCGGTGATCTGCCGCGCGAACATCGCGAAGCTGGCGTTGACGATGCTCCGCTGCAGCAGGAAGTCGTGCGACTCCTTCGCCAGCGCTGGATCCACCAGCTTGAGCCGGCCGTAGGCCGACTGCGCGATGAGCTGGTTGCGCGCCGCGCGCTCGATGAGCACCGACATGTAGAGCGACTCCTCGATGGTCGCAGTAGCGGCCAGGAAGCCGTGGTTGGCAAGCAGCACGCAGCGCCTGCTGCCCAGCGCGGCCGAGATGATCTCGCCCTCGACGTCCGCGATCGGCAAGCCGGGCCACTCGGGCAGGAAGGCGCAGTCGTCGAAGAAGGGCGTCGCGTCCATGTGCGCGATCTGCAGCGGCTCGCCGGTCATCGACAGCGCGGACACGTACGGCGGGTGCGTGTGGATCACGCAGTTCACGTCGGGCCTGCGCCTGTAGACCCACAGGTGGAAGCGCACCGCCGGGTTGGGCACGCCGCGCCCTTCCAGCACGCGCAGCGAGTCGTCGATGCGCATGACCGATTCCGGGCGGATCTCGCCGAAGGCGTGCGCGAGCGGCGTCGTCAGGAAAGTGCCGTCGGGCTGACGCACGGTGACCTGTCCGGCCAGGGTTTCGGAGTGGCCTTCCTTCGCGAGGATGCGGCAGCTCAGCGCGAGCTTCTCGGCCTCGGTCCAGTTGCCGTAGCTGAGGCCGTCGAGGGACGGTGCGGGCTTGTCGTGGGTGGTCTTGCGGGTGTCGCTCACGCTGTGGCTCCTGTGCATTCGTGGGGTGCGGCCAATGTAAGAAGCCGTGTGCGGTTCGCTCTTGTGCGTGGGTGCACGCGCATTGATCCAGCGTGCCAACTAGTGGAAAGCCTCAGTCCGTACGCAATGGAGGGCCGCCTAGACTGCCTCGGCCGAACCCGTCTGGCACGAAGCGTGCGGACCGTCGGCAGGAGCCCAATCCATGCACCACGACACAGCAGCAGCATCCGACCTGAGCTTCGCGCCCTGCTTCCGGCCGTTCTATCCGGGCGACGTACAGGGCTACTCGAACGCGCTCGATTCGCTGGTGTATCCCGGCGAGCTCAGCGTGCAGGACAGCAACCCGCGCATGAGCCTCGAAGCCTGCCGCCTCGTGGGCGGCGGGCTGGCGATCAGCTTCTCGTCGACGCCGCTGGCGGTTCGTCACGACACGGCCCTGGCTTCCATCGGCGGCGCGGGCGACGTGCTCGCCATGATCGCCGTCGAGGGCGAAGGCACCATCGACCAGGGCGGGCGCCGCATGCCCTTCCGCAAGGGCGACATCACTTTCCGCACGACCCGTCTCCCCTCGACCTGCACGCTGACCTCATCCGGCAAGCTGGTGATGCTGCGCGTGCCCTCCGACCGGTTCTTCGGCATCTATGCCGACCTGCACGATCGCTTCGTGCCGTCCATCGCGCAGGCGGATTCGCGCCTGGCCGAGGCTGCTCGCGCGCACATGGGGCATGTGTTTCCCGGTGCGGCGCAGGCCGCTCCGGCGCTCGCCTACTTTTCCGAGCAGTCGTTCGTTTCGCTGCTGGCCGCGGCCTACTGCGAGTCCATCGATGAAGACGCGGCCGACGGCAAGCGCCGCGAGCGCGACCGCTGGCAGCGGCTCGTGGCCTTCATCGAGGCGCACCTCGGCGATCCGGAGCTGTCTGTCGACGCGGTCTCGAGGGAGCTCGGCATTTCGAAGCGGCTCACGCACCGACTCTTCGAGATGCAGCGCACACAGTACGGCACGTACCTCAAGATGCGCCGCCTGGAGCGCGCGAAGGACGAGCTGCAGAACCGGCGGCTCGACCACCTGGGCGTTTCGGAGATCGCCTACCGCAACGGCTTCGGCGATGCGAGCCATTTCAGCCGCTGCTTCAGGAGCCGGTTCGGAACCCCGCCTGGGGCCTATCGCAGATCGCCGGCCTGAAGGATTCGCTGGGCCCGGAAAATATTGCTTGCCATTAGATCGCATGCGATCTAATATCCGGCCCATGCCAGCCAAGCGCTCCACCGCCGAGTCCGTCGAAGCCCCCGCGGGCAATCCGCTGGCACTCGACGATCAGCTGTGCTTCGCCGTCTACTCGACGATGCTGAGCCTCAACAAGGTGTACCGCGGCCTGCTGCGCGACCTCGATCTCACCTACCTGCAGTATCTCGTCATGCTCGTGCTGTGGGAGAAGGACGAGATCAACGTCTCCGAGATCTGCTCGCGCCTGGCGCTTGAAACCACCACCCTCACCCCGCTGCTCAAGCGGCTCGAAGCCCGCGGACTGATCCAGCGCGTGCGTTCGCCCAGGGACGAGCGGCAGGTCATCGTGTCGCTCACCGCCGGCGGCCGCGCGCTGCGCGCCAGGGCGCAAGGGCTGCCGGGCTGCGTCGCCCAAGCCATGGAGCTGTCCCCCGAACAGATCGGCACGCTGCGCACCCAGTTGCTGGGCCTGCGCGCCAGCCTCGACAGGAACGCGTGATGCGCAGCTGCTTCGCCGTTCCTGCTTTTTCAAGTCAGATAAATCGCATGCGATATTAATTCATACGATATTTATCGATCCAGTTCCTCCCTCGACCTCCCAGCAAAAGGAACGCACCATGACCACAGAACGCACCCACCCCCTCGTCACCAACACGCCGACCCGCCGCAGCCTGCTGGTGGGTGGCGCTTCCGTCGCAGCCGGCGCCCTCGTGGGCGCCGGCTTCTCCAACGCGGCATCCGCCGCTTCCGCCGCTGCGCCGAAGTCCGGCGCGGTTATCACCTCTTCGAAAGGAAAGCAGACCATGAGCAACACCATCGTCACCAAGGACGGCACCGAGCTCTACTACAAGGACTGGGGCCCCAGCAACGGCCAGCCCGTCGTGTTCAGCCACGGCTGGCCGCTGAACTCCGACAGCTGGGAATCGCAGATGCTCTTCCTCGCATCGCAAGGTTTCCGCACCGTGGCGCATGACCGCCGCGGCCACGGCCGCTCGAGCCAGCCGTGGAACGGCAACGACATGGACACCTACGCCGACGACCTCGCCACCGTCATCGAGACGCTGGACCTGAAGAACGCGATCCTGGTCGGCTTCTCGACTGGCGGCGGCGAGGTGGCTCGCTACATCGGCCGCCACGGCACGAAGCGCGTGGCCAAGGCCGCGCTGATCTCCGCCGTGCCGCCGCTGATGCTGAAGACCGCCGCCAACCCCGGCGGCCTGCCGATCGAAGTCTTCGACGGCCTGCGCGCCGCGCAGCTGGCGAACCGCTCGCAGTTCTACAAGGACGTGCCCTCGGGTCCCTTCTTCGGCTTCAACCGCCCCGGCGCCAAGGTGTCGCAGGGCCTCATCGACTCGTGGTGGGCGCAGGGCATGACGGGCGGCCACAAGAACACCTACGACTCGATCAAGGCATTCTCGGAAACCGACTTCACCGAAGACCTGAAGAAGTTCGACGTGCCCACGCTCATCGTGCACGGCGACGACGACCAGATCGTGCCGATCGGCGCCGCCGGCCTGGCCTCGGCCAAGCTGGTGAAGAACAACAAGCTGATCGTCTACCCCGGCGCACCGCACGGCCTGACCGACACGCACAAGGACAAGTTCAACGCCGACCTGCTGGCGTTCGTGAAATCCTGACAAGAAAAAAGGGCCCGCAGGGGCCCTTTTTTTCGACCACGGATGGGTCGGGCTCTTAGTATCCGGTGCAAACAACACCAAGACCGAGGACCCGATGGACATCTTCGAAAACGTGCTGGTCATGCTGATCGCCGCCTGCCTGCTGCTGCAGCTCTCGCGGCGCCTCGCACTGCCCTATCCGTCGATGCTGGCGCTGGCCGGCGTGGCGCTCGGCGCGATGCCCTGGGTGCCGCACATCAGCCTCGACCCGCACCTGGCGCTGGCGCTCTTCATCGCACCCGCGCTGCTCGACTCGGCCTTCGACACCTCGCCGCGCGAGCTGCGGCGCAACTGGATGCCGCTGGTCTCGCTGGTGCTGGTGGCGGTGCTGCTGACCACCGCGGCGGTCGCATGGGTCGGCTGGGCCTTCGCTGGCCTGCCGCTGGCGGCGGCGATCACGCTCGGCGCCATCGTCGCGCCGCCCGACGCGGTGGCCGCGGCGGCGGTGATGCAGCAGTTCCGCATTCCACGGCGCACCCTGTCGATCATCAACGGCGAAAGCCTGCTCAACGACGCGGTGGCGCTGCTGGTGTTCGGCGTGGCGGTGTCGGCGGCCGGCGCCGCGCACGCGCCCATGTCGAGTTCGCTGCCGATGCTGCTGGTCGCGGTGCCGGGCGGCGCTCTGGTGGGCTTCGCCTTCGCCAAGCTCAACCTGCACTTCGGCGCGCCGCTCTTCGCGGGCACGCGCTCGGCCATCATCTTCCAGTTCGTGATGACCTTCGGCGCATGGATCGTGGCCGAGCGGCTGCACCTGTCGCCGATCATCTCGGTGGTCGCCTTCGGCATGACGCTGGGCCAGTTCGCGCCCAAGCGCCATGCGCCGCGCGACCGCGTGCATTCCTATGCGGTGTGGGGCGCGGTGGTGTTCACGCTCAACGTACTGGCCTTCTTCCTGATGGGGCTGCAGGCGCGCGGCATCCTCACCCGGCTGTCGGGGCCGCAGTTGACGCACGCACTGCAGTTCGCCGGCCTCGTGCTGGTGCTGGTCATCGCGGTGCGGGTGGCGTGGGTGCTGCTCTACGGCGCCGCGATGCGCAGCTACAAGCTGCGGCTGATCGCGCAGGGGCATGACGTGCCCGTGCCGTCGAAGCGCATCGGGCTGCTGGTCGGCTGGTCGGGCATGCGCGGGCTGGTGACGCTGGCCACGGCCTTCGCGCTGCCGGCGGATTTTCCGGGGCGCGACCTCAT
>Ga0126362_10000051_pt1 | contig 150027 bp, 150 predicted proteins | sample ANMtaG_FD_126269 | JGI IMG/M metagenome (GOLD analysis project Ga0126362, IMG submission 126269) | Continental margin sediment microbial communities from North Pacific Ocean - ANME2c_DSS_Sorted | ecosystem: Environmental > Aquatic > Marine > Continental margin > Sediment | place: Pacific... | reverse complement strand
CGGTGGCAAACCAGTCAAGAAATTCGTTCCAGGTGCGGGGGTAGTCCCCTCCAGGAGTTGGCGTTAGCATCTGGGTTTCCATCCAGCTATTCTCACGTCACTGGAGCTAAATAGATACCCCTTGTTTTTATACAGTATTCCACAGGCCGCGGCAAGAAAGCGGCTTTCAGGGGCGACGGGCGCCACCTGCGCCGGCCTGCACGCCTCCGATCCTGTTCAGCGCCCTGGCGGCTGCACCGCGTGCGCCACCGCACGCAGCCCCTGCGAGAAAGCCTGCGCCGCGGGCGTGAGCGAGGCACGGTCGCGCATGAGCAGCGAAACGTGCACATTGGGCAGCCTGTCCGCCAGCCGCAGAGCAACCAGCCCCTTGCGCGCCGTCGAGCGCGCGAACAGCGACGCCGAAGCGAGCGTCAGCGCATCGGCCTTGCGCACGAGCGTGGCGCCCAGTTGCCACGAATGGCAGATCACGACATCGCGCGGTGCCGGCATGCCAAGGGCCGCGAAGTTTCGTTTAAGCAGTTCGGCGCCATACGGCGGCACCACCCACATCGCCTCCTGCAGCCGCGCCATCGATCGCACCCGTGCCAGCGGATGGCCCGCGCGGGCAATGGCCGTGAGCGGAAAGTTCAGCAGCACCTCGCGGTGAAGGCCGTCGTCCGCCGCCGGCTCCAGTTCGCCGAGGATCGCGAAATCGAAGTCGCCGCGGTCCCACAGCCCCTTCACGTCGGCGCCGCTGAGCTCCTGCAGTTCAAGCGCCACGCCGGGCCACTGGCGGCGAAAGTCCAGCAACGCGCTCGGCAGCAATTGCTCCATAGCGAACGAACTGAATGCCACGCGCAACAGGCCGCCCGCGCGGTCGCGCAACTGGGCAATTTCTTCTTCGGCGCGGCGCACCTCATTCGACAGCAGCCGCGCACGCCGCAGCAACGCCTGCCCGATCTCGGTCGGCACCACGCCCTTGGCGCTGCGCACCAGCAGTTGCGCGCCCACGCTCTGCTCCAATTCGCGAATGGCGTAGGTCATGGCGGGCTGCGTCAGCGCGGAGCCGCGTGCCGCGGCGCGAATGCTGCCGGCCTCGGCGACCGCTTCGAAGATCTTGAGGTGCTTCAGGTTCATGAAGGGTATGGCGGATGTGCGATCAGCAATTTTGATCGCTCTGCAGTTTTCAGGATCTTTTCCTTCACCCCTGCTTTCGCTATGGTCCGCAGCGGTTCTTTCACATTCCTTGCACGAGCCTCCCATGAACATCCGCTCCCGCCTCGCCCTGCTGATGCTGTCCGGCAGCTTCCTGAACGGTGCCGCCTTCGCCCAAACCGCGCCGGACAGCGGCAACGCGCTCGCTACGCGCGCGCTGGCCCTGGCCGATGCCTCCGAAGCGCAGGTGATCGAATGGCGCCGCCATATTCACCAGCACCCCGAACTCTCCTACCAGGAGGTGCGGACAGCCGCCTACATCGCGGCCGCGCTTGCGAAGATGCCGGGCATCGAAGTGCAGCCCGGCGTGGCCAAGACCGGTATCAAGGCCGTGCTGCGCGGCGGCAAGCCGGGCCCGGTGGTCGCCCTGCGCGCCGATATGGACGCGCTTCCCGTTCTCGAGCGCAACGACCTGCCTTTCAAGTCGACCGACAAGGCGCCCTGGCTGAACAGCGAAGTGCCCGTGTCGCACGCCTGCGGCCACGACACCCATGTCGCGATGCTGCTGGGCGCGGCGCAGGCGTTCTCGAAAATGCGCGCGGAACTGCCGGGCACCGTGGTGTTCCTGTTCCAGCCGGCCGAGGAGCAAGGCCCGGGACCGGTGCTCAGCGGTGCGCCTGAAATGGTCAAGGCCGGCGTGCTCGACAACCCGAAAGTCGACATCGTGATGGGCCAGCACATCAATGCGCGCGGCCCCTCGGGCACCATCAGCTACCGGCGGGGCGGCTTCATGGCCAGCGGCGACGCCTTCAGGATTTCGCTCAAGGGCAAGGGCGGGCATGGCTCGTCGCCCTGGACAGCCAAGGAACCCACCATCGCGGCCGCGGAGATCGTGCTGGCGCTGCAGAACATCGTGAGCCACCAGATCGACCCGCTCGACGGCCCCACCGTCGTGACCGTGGGGCTGCTGCAAAGCGGCAACCGGGTGAACATCCTGCCCGACACGGCGGAGATTGCCGGCACCGTGCGCTCGCTGTCGCAGAAGAACCAGAAGATCGCGCACGACAACATCCGGCTGAAGGCGCAGAAGATCGCCGAAAGCCACGGCCTGACCGCCGAGGTGACCATCGACACCGGCTACGAGGTGCTGGTGAGCGATCCTGCGGCCACGCAGGTGGTGGCACAGGCGCTGGAAACCGCAGCCGGTGCGGGCAAAGCGCGCGAGTCGCAGCCCAGCATGGGCTCGGAAGACTTCGGCTCGTTCGGCAAGAACATCCCGGTGGTGTTCTGGCATCTGAACGCCTCGCCCTTCGGCGACAAGCACGGCGCGCCCAACCACTCGTCGGAATTCGTCATCGACGAATCGGCGATGCGGGTGGGCGTGCGCGCACTGGTGGGCAGCACGCTGGCGTACATGAACCGGCCCAGCGGCACCTGAACCAGCCGGCGACCGGGCGGCCATCTGCACCCGGTGCGCCGCGGCCTCGATTGGCGAATCCGGTGGTGCGGTGTATGGTGGCTGCTCCGCGCCATGACATCCACCGGCCTGCCCTCTGCGCCTGTTCCGCGTCTCTCCCGCGCCCGATTCCTGCGGCTCCTCGCGGCGCTGCCTGTGGGCGCCGCGGTTCCATCCTTCGCGCAGCAGCAGCAACCGCCGCTCAAGCCCACGCCGACGAAGACGATGAACACCCGCCCCATCCCCTCCACCCAGGAAGCCTTGCCCATGATCGGCTGCGGCACCTGGATCGGCTTCGACCAGCGCCCCGGCAGCGAGGAGTACAAGCGCCTTCCCGGCGTGCTCGACGCCCTGTTCGCGGCCGGCGGCACGGTGATCGACAGTTCGCCGATGTACGGCCGCTCCGAGGAAACCACCGGCGAGCTGCTGGCCGCGTCGAAACAGCAGCAAGGCAAGGCCTTCCTCGCCACCAAGGTCTGGACCTCGGGCCGCGAGGCCGGCATCGCGCAGATGGAACAGTCGTTCGCGCGGCTGCGCACGCAGCGCATGGACCTGATGCAGGTGCACAACCTCGTCGACTGGCGCACCCACCTCGCCACGTTGCGCGGCTGGAAGGAACAGGGCCGCGTGCGCTACGTCGGCATCACGCACTACACCGCCTCGGCCTACGGCGAAGTCGAGGCCGTGCTGAAGGCCGAGAAGCTCGACTTCCTGCAGATCAACTACTCGCTGGACGCGCGCGAGGCCGAGCAGCGCCTGCTGCCGCTGGCCGCCGAGCGCGGCGTGGCGGTGATCGTCAACATGCCTTTCGGCGGCGGCGGGCTGCTGCGCCGGCTGCGCGACAAGCCGCTGCCCGCCTGGGCCGGCGAGATCGGCTGCGCGAGCTGGGCGCAGGTGCTGCTGAAGTTCGTGCTGAGCCATCCGGCCGTGACCTGCACGATCCCGGGCACCAGCCGCCGCGAGCACATGGCGGACAACGCGGCGGCCGGCTCGGGCAGCTTTCCCGACGCGGCCTTCTGGCGCCGTGAGGCCGACGCTATTCGAACTTGACGTTGTGCTCGCGCACGGTGGCGCCGAAGGCGTCGTACTGCGTGCGGAAGAACTCGGCGAACTTCGCGGGGCTCATGCCGTAGCCCTCGAAGCCCTGCTGCACCAGCTGCGCATGCACCTCGGGGCGCTTCAGCGTGTTCTGCAGTTCCTGCGAAAGCCGGTCGGTGATCGCCTGCGGCAGCCCCGGCGGCCCGAAGAAGCCGGCCCACGGCGTGATGGTGAGCTTGCCCAGCCCCAGTTCGCCGCCCGTGGGCACGTCGGGCAACAGGCCGCTGCGCTGCGGCAGCAGCGTCACCAGCGCGCGGATGCGCCCTTCCTTCACGAAGCCCGGCGCCAGCGTGCCGGTGGTGAACATCATCTGGATCTGCCCGCCCAGCAGGTCGGTCATGGCCTGCATGTCGCCCTTGTAGCGCGCGTTGACCACCTTGCGGTCGCCCAGCAGCTGCAGCATCGCGAGCTCCGAGGCGCTGTTGCTCGATGCCGAGTTGAGCGCCCCGGGCTTCGACGCCACCAGCGCCAGCAGCTCGTTCACGCTCTTCGCCGGCAGGCTGGTCGGCACCACCAGGAACATCGAGAACTGCCCGGCCGAGCTGATCGGCGTGAAGGCCTTGAAAGGGTCGTAGGGCGGTGTCGGCCGCAGCGTGGGCGCGGCCACCATCGCGGTGTTGGTGCCCATCAGCAGCGTGTAGCCGTCGGGCCTGGCCGACGAAGTGGCTTGCGCGGCGAGCACGCCGTCGGCGCCGGGGCGGTTCTCCACGATCACCTGCTGGCCGAGCTGCTTGGCCAGCCCCTCCGCGATGATGCGCGTGAGCACGTCGGCGCCGCCGCCCGCGGCGAAGCCGACGATCAGCTTCAGCGGCTTGTTCGGATACGCGTCGGCGCTCCATGCCGCCGTGCCGGGCAGCGTCGTCGCGGCCAGGGCCGCCAGGGTCAGGGTTCTGCGTCGCATGACGAGCCTCCGCTTCAGAAGAGATGCCGGACGCCGAATTCCCACCCCGATGAGCGCTGCCCGGCCGCCGGTGCCACGCCGCCGCTGACCACGTAGCGCGCCTGCCCGCTGTTCATCAGCCGCGCGTAGGTGCCGTAGAGCGCGGTGCGCTTCGACAGGTTGTGCACGTAGCCGATGCCGAACTGCCGCGCGTCGTCGCGGTTGCGCGGCATGCCGTTGGCGTTGCGCAGGCTCTCGTCGCTGCGGTCGTCGAGGTAGGCGTAGCTGATGCGGATGCGCCCGACCTCGAAGGCCGGGATGTGCGCGCCGATCTCCGTCGTGTTCTTGCGCACCGTGCCGGTCGCGAGCTTCACCGTCACCGCGTTGTACAGCGCGAAGAATTTCGCGAAGCCCGCGTCCCACGAGCCGCCGATGTTGGCGTGCGTGTAGTTGCCGATGGTGGCGGTCGACTTGAAATGCGAGCGCGTCACGGCCGCCGCGATGTCGAACGCGCCCGAGGCGAAGCCGAAGCGCGCACCGCCGAAATTGCCGTCGTCGCGGTTCGCTGCGGTGGAGTCGTTCTCGCCGGTGCCGATCATCGCCATGCCGTAGAAGCCGCCGAGGTTGGGCGGCAGCCAGTAGCTCACGGTGTTGCTGCCGGTGATGGCCGTGGGCAACGGCCCGGTGCCCGCGCCCGCGAAGGTGAGGTTGCCCGCGCGCGCCACGCCGTTGGCGTTGAAGGGGTCGAAGTAGATGCTGTTGTAGTGCGTGGGAATGAAGTCGTGGCCCAGCCGCACCTCGCCGAGCGTGTCGGACGAGAGGCTCACGAAGGACATGCGGTCGAAGGTGATCGGCCCCGCCGTGCCCGCGCCGCTCGTCTGGTTGTTGGAATTGCTCGGCCGGCCGGTGCCGGTGTCGGGGTTCAGGCTGCCTTCGAGCCAGAAGCCCGCGCGCAGGCCGCCGCCCAGGTCTTCCGTGCCGCGAAAGCCGAGCCGGCTGGTCGAGAGCCCGCCGTTCGACAGCGCTTTCACGGAGCCACCACCGACGCCGTTGGTGTACTGGATGCCGAGGTCCATCACGCCGAAAACGGTGACGCTGGATTGCGCATGCGCCACGCCGGTGCCGGCCAGTCCCAGCGCCGACCACATCAAAAGTCTCTTCATGGTTTCTTGTCTCCTGCTTCTTCTCTTGGGTTGAAAAACTCGGAACGACCGCGCAGGGCTGCGCCACCGGGTGCGAACGGGAGTCCGCACCGGTTGGCGAAAGCCGGGGTGAAAAAGGGCCTAGCCCGGGGACTCGGGGCGTTCGGTGCGCACGAGCACCGCGCCCTTGGAAAGCGGGCTCACGTTGCGCCGGTACTGCTGCAGCCAGCCGGTGTCGAAGGCCGGCGGCGGTGCCTGCCAGTCGGCGCGACGGGCCTGGAGCTCGGCATCGGCCAGGTCGATGTCGAGGCGGCGCGCGTCGAGGTCGATGGTGATCGTGTCGCCGTCGCGCACCAGCCCGAGCGGGCCGCCGAGCGCTGCTTCGGGCGACACCTCGGCCACCACGAGGCCCTTGCAGACGAGGCCCGAGAGGTGCCCATCGGTCAGCAGCGCGACCTGGTCGCCCAGCCCCGCACCGTCGACCGCGAAGACCACGCGCGATGCGCCCCCGCCCATGGCCGGGCCGCCGCAGGCACCGGCGCCGCGCATCACGATCACCTGGCCGGGCACGATCTCGCCCTTCTTCAGCGCGGCAATCGCTGCGTCCGAAGTCCAGAAGCACACGGCCGGTCCGGTGAAGCGGCGCACCTTGCGCTCGGCGATGCCGGTCTTGATGAGGCCCGACTCGGGCGCGAGGTTGCCACGCAGCAGCACGATGGCCGGCAGCGGCGCGACGGGGCGGTCGACGGGGCGGATCACTTCGGCGTCTGCCACTTCGGCGTTGCGCAGGTTGTCAGCGACAGTGCCGCCGGTGACGGTGAGCACGCCGGTGTCGAGCAGCGGCTCGAGCTGTTTCATCAGCGCACGGCAGCCGCCCGCAGCCTCGAAGGCTTCGATGGAATGCCCGCCGATGGGCCGCACGCCGGCCAGCACGGGCGTCGTCGGGCCGAGGCTTTCGAAGAGCCCGTAGACATCGACGCCGCACTCGCCCTCGGTCGCCACCGCCTGCAGGTGCTTGGCCGTGTTGAGCGAGCCGCCGATGGACAGCACCGCCCGCACAGCGTTGACGAATGCGCCGCGCCTGAGGATGTCGCGCGGCTTCAGGTCGTCGAGCACCATCTGCACGATGCGTGAGCCGGCCGCGCGAACGTCGGCCATCATCTTCGGGCTCAGCGCCGCCACCGGCGCGCTGCCAGGCAGGGCCAGGCCCAGCGCCTCGCAGACGATGTGCATCGAATTCGCGGTACCCAGGCCCGAGCAGACGCCGGGGCCGCGGATGGCCTCGCGGCTCATGCCCACGAGTTCCTCCACCGGAAGATTCCCGGTGACCGCATGCATCGCACCGATGAACACCTCCTCGATGTCCATGTGGTGGCCCTTGTACTCGCCGCTGGGCTGGTAGCCGCAGGGCACCAGCAGCGTCGGGATGTTGAGCCGCGCGGCCGCCATGAGCTGACCCGGCACCGTCTTGTCGCACGAGGTGAGGCAGACCATGCCGTCGAGCTGCGCGCCTTCGACCGCCACCTCGATGTCGTTGGTCACGAGGTCGCGCGCGCCGAGCATGTAGGCGCCGCGCGCGCCCGCGCCGGTGATGAAGTCGCTGGGCGCGGCGGTGCGGATCTCGAAGGGCACGCCGCCCGCGGCGCGAATGGCGGCCTTGACTTCCACAGCCACGCGGTCGAGGTGGCTGAAGCAGGCAGCCAGCTCCGAGGAACTGTTGACGACGGCGATCTTGGGCTTCTCGCAGTCCTCCTCCGGAATGCCGAGCGCGCGCCAGTGCGCGTTGCGCACCGACCAGAGGTAGGAGCCGCGCGGGAAGTTGCTGCGCAGGGGGCGGGTCATGGGCCGTCTCCGGATTTGTTTTTCTTGGTGATCTCGACCACGCCGCGATCGGCGTCCACCCGCACCCAGTCGCCGGTTTCGATGCATTCGAGCGGGTCGCGTTCGAAGTCGGTCATCGCGGGTGAATGCGTGACCACGGCGCCCAGCGCCATCTTGGTCGTCATCTCGTTGAACAGGAACGCGGCCGGCGCCGAGTTCATGAGGCGCGTCATGTGGAACATCGCCGACCAGCCCGAGGAGCCCTTGGCCCCCGGAAACACCAGCACCTTGCCCGCGAAGCTCCGGCCGCGCAGTTCATGTCGTGTCTCGATGACGGTGCCGGTGCGCGGATCGATGCCGCCCCAGCCCGAGATGCGGTCGCGCGTGACCAGCGCCTCGCCCTCGGCCACGCCGCCCACCACCTTGCGGCCGCGGATCACGATGGTTTGCTCGGTGATGACTGCGTCGCTCATGCGTAGCCTCCGTTCCAGCGGCCCGTGCAGGCAGCGTCGATGCATTCGGCGGTGCTGCCGAACCAGGCCTGCACGCCGAGGATGGCGGGCAGGTAGTGGGCCTGCTTGGCCGAATCGAGCGCCACAGTCTTCGTACCCTTGGGCATGGCGCGGCTCATGGCAGAACAGCTGTCGCCCATGATGATGCCGCCCGCGTCCTCGATGATCTTCGTGTAGCCGTTGCGGTCGGCCAGCGACTTGATGGCGCGCGGAGTGAAGATCCACAGCTCGCAACTCGGATGCACCTTGCGCCCTTCGATGAGCTGCGCGGCCTCCCAGATCTGCTCGATGGTGTAGTGCGGGCAGCCCAGCATCACGTACTGCACCTCGGCGTCCTTGCCCGTGGTGTTGATCTTCTCGTAGGTGGCGCGGCGCTCTGCCTCGCCGTAGCGCAGCACCTCCACGGGCGCCTTTCCGCCGAGCGCCTGTTCGAGCGTCAGCGCCTCGGGCGTGACGCCGGCGATGTGATACATCTCCACGCCGCCCGAAGACGACGCCGCGGCGCCGAAGTGCTTGAGCCTCGGCAGGTTCGGCACCCGCGAGATGCCTCGCCGGCTGTGCACCACCGGCACGCGCTCCTGCACGTGCTCGCCGATGTAATAGCCGAGCAGGCCCCAGTCCTGCACCGACTCGACCTCGATTTCGAGCTCGACCACGTGCGTGGCGCGGCGGTTCTGGTCGAGGTGGTAGCCCCAATACGGAATGCGGCCGGTGAGCATGGCGGCGCCGGTGCTCTCGCGGCCTTCGGTGTTGGTGCGCGCGCCCAGCACCGAATTGCAATACACCACCGCCGACGATTCCATCCACGCGCAGTGCTCGCCGCGCGTCGGGATGTTGCCGACCTGGTAGGGCGTGCAGGTGTTCATGATCTGCGCGCCGAGGCCGGCGGCGTGGCGCTCGCTCTTCTCGTAGAAGCGCACGATCTCCTCGCTCACGCCCATGCGTTCGGGCTGGCCAGGGTCGAAGCCCAGCTGCAGGTGGCTGGTGAAGACCTTGAACTTGGGGATCTCGACGGTCTCCTGGCTGTCGAGGCTGAATTCGGAGAACACCGCGTCCATGCCGCCGCCCTTGGCGAGCGCGAAGTCGCGCTGGAAGGGCGTGGTCGAGGTGATGGTGGCGCAGACGTTGCGCGTCTCGACCAACCGCTCTGCCCCCAAGGCTTCGCCGTAGCGCATCAGCAGGTCCATCGCCTTCTGCACGGCGGGACCGTCGCGGCCGTCGTACATGGCTTTTTCTTCATCGCTCAGGTGCATGACCTGTGTCTCCGTTCTTCTGTGTCGTGGGGAATGAACCCCGGCCGGGACTGCTAGCCCGGCGAGGGTGTCGGTACGTGGCCGCCGATGTCGCGCGCGATGCTCAGCGCGATGTCGTGCAGGCGCGGTGCGAGTTCGTTGCGCAGGCGCTCCTCGGTGAAGACGAAGGCGGCGCCGCCGCCGTTGAGCGCCATTACCTCGCCATCGGGGCCGATGAGCGGCACCGACACCGAGTTGATCTCGCGGTGGAACTCGCCGAGCGACAGGCAATAGCCCAGCCGCTTGGATTCGCCGATGGCGCGGTTCATGTTCGGCGCGATGCTGTCCCACTCGGGGCCGCGCAGCAGGCGCATCGAATCGATCAACTGGTTGCGCTGGGCCTCGGGCAATGCCGAGAGATAGGAGCGGCCGAGCGCCGAATTGGCCAGCGGCGCGCGCGAGCCCACGTCGAGCCGGGCGGACAGCATCGACGAGCGCGGGCGGCAGGCTTCGATCAGCACCATCTCCATGCCGTCGCGCACGGCCAGGTAGACCGAGGCACCGACCTCCTCCGCCATCGCCTGCATGCTGGGCCGCGCCGCAGCGCGCACGTCGAGGCTGCCGAGGAACACGCGCGACAGCGACACCACGCCCGGCCCGAGCATGAAGCGGTCGGCCGCCTGCGCCGGCTTGAGCATGCCCAGCGAGAGCAGCGTGGCGACCAGCCGGTTGACGGTGGGGCGAGGAATGCCGGTCATGCGCGCCAGATCGGCATGGCCCAGCACCGGGCGTTCTTCGCTGAAGCAGCGCAGCACCGAGATGCCGCGCTCCAGCGCGCTCACGGTGTCGGAGCGCTCGCCGCGCGCGTCGGCCTGCTCGGCCGCGGAAAAGGAGGTGTCGTTTTTGTCAGTGGACATGGAGGAACCCTTTGCAAGACGCTCCAATGTAGAGGCTTGCGAAGAGAGGGCGTCCGGGCTCATGGCCGATGGCTCAGGTGCCGGCCTCGGCCGTGGCGAGCGAGGTCGCCGCGCTCTGCCCGGCACCGGCGCGCAGATACACGCCCTGCTCCAGCAGCGCGGACTGCAGCGCGCCCACGTCGATGAAGCGCGGTTCGATGCCGCCACGCGAGGCCAGCGCCGCCGCCACGCCCGCGGCCTGGCCGGTGATCCAGCATTGCGGGATCTCGCGCATGAAGCCGTGCGAGTTGCGGTCGCAGGAGATGTGGCGGCCGCAGGCCAGCAGGCCGTCGAGCTTCCGCGGCACCAGTGCGCCGTAGGGAATGGAGATGTTCGGGAACTTGGGCGAGACCGCTGGCGACACGCCGACCTCGTCCGCCAGCGGCACGCCGTCGGGCCACTGGCTGCGCAGCACTGCGCCCACGCCGCTCAGGCGCCGCGCATGGCGCACGCCGATCTGCGGCGCGCTCAGCATCAGGTAGGCGTCCTCGAAGCCCGGCGCGTGGGCGCGGAAGTAGTCGAGGTGCGCGGCCATGGCGCGGTGCGAGCGCACTTCCACGGCGGTGAGGTCGTCCACGTCGAGCGCCGAGTAGCCCGACTGGCGCGGTCCCATGAAGAGGGCCACGTCGTTGCGCCACGAGACGAAGGGCCGCTCGAACAGGCCGCACTGCTCGCGCCCGCCCGCCATGAAGGCGGTGAAGGCTTCGGGCTGGCCGGCCTTGAACTCGATCCAGCGGTTCATGTCCACGCCGCCGAAGAGCCAGGAGGTGTTCATGCAGTGATGCACGTCGGCCTCCTCGATGTCGTTCACGTAGTCGGCGCCGGCGCGGGCGAACAGGTCGCCGTCGCCGGTGGCGTCGACCACCACGTCGGCCATGATGGCCATGCGGCCTTCCTTGCTCTCGAACACCACGCCCTTGACGGCGCCGTCCTGCACGATGGGAATGGCGGCCCACGAGTGGTAGATGAGCTTGACCTTGCGCTCCAGCACGATCTCCTGCGAGAGCAGCTTCAGCCGCTCGGGGTCGATGGTGGGCGACCAGGTGACGATGCCGTGGTAGGCGGCGGTGCGCTGCGACCAGTGCGCGGCCTTGGCCGTGTCCTGCGAGCCCCAGTCTTCGCGCACCGGACCGGCGATGGCCTCGGCCGGCAGGCGGTCGAACAGCTCTTCCGCGAAGCCGCGGATCACCAGCTTGCCCTCCCAGTCGGTCATGCGGTCGATCCAGATGACGAGGCCGCCGGTCGACAGGCCTCCCAGGTGGTTGTAGCGCTCGAGCAGCGCCACGTCGGCACCCGCCCGGGCTGCGGCCGCGGCGGCGGCGGTGCCCGACGGGCCGCCGCCGACCACCAGCACGCCGCAGCGGTGATAGACCGGAATGCTCTTGCCGGGCTCGGCCCAACTGCCGTGATCAGGTCGCTTGACGCGGCTGTCGCGGTCGAAGATGTCGGAGGACAGGATGCGCTCGTCGGTACGGACGACAGTTTTCATGAATGCGTTCTTGGCTTGGCTTGTTTCGCTGTATTTTGATTTCACTTTCCATTTTGTCAAACTCAAAAGACAAATATCTGGGGTATTCCCTAGTGAATATGGATTTTTATGGATTTCAAGATCAATATTGGAAGAAGCATTCCAACGGAGACATCGATGAAGAAACTTCACGGCACCCGCCGTGCATTCGGCTCGGCCCTCAGCGCCGCGGCCCTGCTGGGCCTTGCGCCGCTGGCCATGGCGCAGGACTTCCCGGCGCGCGGCAAACCCATCCGCATCGTCGTGGGCTTCACTGCCGGCGGCGGCACCGACGCGCAGGCGCGCATCGTTGCGCAGAAGCTCGGCGAGGTGCTGGGCACCAGCGTGATCGTCGACAACAAGCCCGGCGCCAGCACCATGCTGGCGGCCAACGAGGTGTCGCGCGCCCAGCCCGACGGCTACACGCTGCTGTACGCGCCCTCGTCCACCATGGCGCAGAACCCGCACACCTTCGCGCAGGTGCCCTACGACCCGTTCAAGGACTTCACCGCCATCTCGATGGGCGGGCGCGGGCCGCTGGTGCTGTCGCTGAGCACCAGCGTGCCGGTCAACAACGTGAAGGAGCTCGTGGCCTACGTGAAGTCGCACCCTGGCAAGGTGAGCTACGCCTCGTTCGGCGCGGGTACCTCCTCGCACATCTACGGCGAAGCCTTCGTGAAGAAGACGGGCATCGACGCGGTGCACATTCCGTACAAGGGCGGCTCCGATGCCGCGAAGGACCTGATCGGCGGGCGCGTGCAGTACATGTTCGACTCGGCCTCGTCGGCCATCATCACCGCCTCAACCGGCAAGGTGAAGATCCTCGCGGTGGCCGCCGGCGCGCGCATCGCCGCGCTGCCCGACGTGCCCACCTTCGCCGAGCAGGGCTACGCGGGGCTCGACCTGCCGAGCTGGCTGGGCTTCTACGGGCCGGCGCGCATGCCGGCGCCGGTGGTCGCGAAGCTCAACGCAGCGCTGGTGAAGGTACTGGCAATGCCGCAGGTGCAGGAGTTCTATCGAAGCGGCGGCTACGAGGCCGGCGCCACCACGCCCGAGGAATTCGCGGGCATCACGCGATCGACCTATGACAGCTGGGGCGCGATGGTGCAGCAGGTCGGACTGGTCAAGCAGTGAGCGGCATGCGCGCCCCTCTTCATCGCCGCCGCTTCGCCGCCTGGCTTGCACTCGGCGCCGCCACGCCATGGCTGGCAGCGCACGCCGCCGCGCCATTTCCGGAGAAGGGCCGCACGATCCGCATCGTGCTGGGCCTTGCGGCCGGCGGCGCGTCGGATGCGCAGGCGCGCTTCGTCGCCAACAAGCTCGGCGAGGTGCTGCAGACGCCGGTGATCGTCGAGAACCGTCCGGGCGCGAGCTTCATCCTCGCGACCGAGGAAGTGATCCGCTCCGCGCCCGACGGCTACACCTTCATGTACGCGCCCTCCTCGGTGGTGGCGCAGAACCCGCAGACGCTGGCGCAGGTGCGCTACGACCCGTTCAAGGACCTCACGCCGATCTCCCTCGGCGCTCGCGGCCCGCTGGTGCTGACCGTGCACGCGAGCGTGCCGGCGCGCACGGTGCAGGAGCTGGTGGCGTACATCAAGGCCAACCCGGGGAAGATGAGCTACGCCTCCTTCGGCACCGGCACCTCGTCGCATATCTACGGCGAGGCCTTCGCGCGGCAGGCCGGGCTGGACGTGGTGCACGTGCCCTACAAGGGCGGCGCCGATGCGGCCAAGGACTTTCTCGCGGGCCGCGTGCAGTACTACTTCGACGCCGCACCCAACGCCATCCAGAACACAGCCACCGGCAAGGTGCGCATGCTGGCCGTGGCGGCGCCGAAGCGCAGCCCGATGCTGCCCGACGTGCCCACCATGGGTGAGCAAGGCGTGAGCGGCGTCGACATGCCGAGCTGGCTGGGCTTCTACGGACCGGCGCGCATGCCGGCGCCGGTGGTCGAGAAGCTCAACGCCGCGCTGGCGCAGGTGCTGGCGATGCCGGCCACGCGCGACTTCTTCCGACAGGGCGCGTACGAGGCTGAATCGTCGAGCCCGCAGCAACTTGCCGAGTTGACGCGCGCGACCTACGACCAGTGGGGCGACATCATCCGGAAGCTGGGGCTGGTGAAACAGCAGCAGTGACAGGACTCAGCGGAAGAACGCCTGCAGCCGCGCGTTGACCTCGTCGGCGCGCTCGTACTGCGCCCAGTGGCCGGCACCGTCGACCACCACGCCCTCGCGCGCAGGCCCTTCAACAGCCAGTTGCGCGACCAGCGGGCGTGGGTCGGCGGTGACGTCGAATTCGCCCCACAGCAGCAGCGTCGGCACATTCAATGTGCCGAGCGCCTGCTGCAGCCCGCCCGATTGCGACACCTCCTTGCTGCGAAAGCGCGTGCCGTGGCAGGAGATGTCGTGGATCTCGAAGGCCAACGCATCGATGGCGGCAGGGTCGTGCAGCATCAGCGCGGCCAGGTTGTTCAGCAGCGCGGCGCGCTCCGTCTCGCGGTCGGGGGCGGCGCGCCAGTTGATCATCTGCGCCGTCATGCGCCGGAGCGTTCCGTGGCCGCCGCTGCCCACCAGCGCCAATCGGCGAATGGCACCACGCTGCACGGCGAAGCGCGCCGCGGTCAGCCCGCCGAAGGAAAAGCCGCCGAGGTCGATCGGAGTGCCAGCGCCGACGAGCTGGTCGAGCGTTCCGCCAAGCGCGGCGAGCAGCGGCTGCAACGAGTCTTCACCCGGTGCCACGCGCGGCGGTGCGTCGGATTCGTTGAAGCCCGGCATGTCGGGCAGCCACAACGTGCGGCCGGCCGAAAGTGCCTCTGCATTGCGCAGCCAGTGCATCCAGCTGCCGTGACCGCCGTGCAGCAGCACCAGCGGGGGCTGGCTCGTGTCCGTACCGAATCGGCGCCAGCGCACGCGCACGCCGTCGTGCACAGGGTCGAGATGAGTCGACAGCGCATCGATGCGCGCGATGGCCTCGCGGGCCTCGGCTTCCTGACGTGTCGTCATGGCCACATCCTCTGCAGCTCGGGCTCGCCGTCGAAGAATTGATGCTTGAGCGCGCCCAGCACGTGCAGCGCGAAGATCACGTAGAGCACGTAGCCCGCCCAGGCATGCACGCCGCCCAGCACGGTGTGCAAGGTTTCCTTCAGCGTGGGCTCGATGGCCATGATCCAGCCGATGCGCGGCCATTCGAACAGGCCGAACAGCTGCATCGGGTGAGTGGAGGCGTCTTTCCAGGCCGAGTCGTGCATCCAGCCCGACAGCGGCAGCAGGATCATCAACAGGTACAGCGCGCCGTGTGCAGCATGCGCCGCGAAGCGCTCCAGCGCGCCGAAGGAGCCCGGCATCGCCGGCGGCTTGTGCGTGGCGCGCCAGAGGATGCGCATGATGACCAGGCCCAGCACCGTGATGCCTATCGACTTGTGGGTATCGATGGCGGGGCGCACCCAGTCGTCAGGGTATTGGTCGACCAGCAGGATCAGGGCGATGTTGGCGATCATGAGCACGGCAATCAGCCAGTGCAGCGCGATCGCGGTCCGGGTGTAGCGGGTTTGTGCGAGCATGCGGGGAATTTTCGGGCGTGGGCCGACTCAGTCGGGAGCGCGTGCGATTGTCCCGGCATTCCCCGGGCTTTTCGAAACCGCAGGCCGAGTCTTTACGTACCAGCGAACCACCGACCGACAGCCGCCCGGACGACATCCCTTGAACGATCCTCTCCAAAGCGCCTTCGTGGCCGCATCGCCTCGCCTGTCTCCACCCGGCACCCCGCTGCGAAGCTGGCTCATCCACGGCAGCGTGCTCGTGCTTTGGGCACTGCTCTTCGCCATGGCCTTCAAGGCCGTGGACGTCGGGGCCTGGTCGGTGGGCGTGGCCTACGTGCTCTACGACACCGTGCTGCTGCTGTTCGTCGCGTGGATGACGCTGCCGATCCTGCGGCTGCGGCCCTCGCCTTCCTCTGCGACCGCGACGCGGCGCAACACGCTGGGCGTGATCGTCGCCTCGCACAACGAGGCGGCCGTGCTGCCCGTGACGCTGGCCGCCCTGCTGGCCCAGACCGACGCACCCGACCGCATCGTGATCGCCGACGACGGATCGACCGACGGCACGGCCGGGCTGCTGGTCACGCAATACGGTCTCGTCGCACCGGGCCTCGGTGAACTGAGCGCACCCAGCGCCACGCATCCTTCCCTGTATTGGCTGCGCCTGCCGCACGGCGGCAAGGCCGTCGCGCTGAACGCGGCCGTCCTGTGCATCGACACCGACACCGTGCTCACGGTCGACGGCGACACGCTGCTCGACAGCCACGCCATCGGCGCCGTCCGCCGCGCCTTCTCCGAAGAGCCGGAACTCGTCGCCGCCACCGGCGTCATCACGCCCGTGTGCAGTCGCACGCTGGCCGGCCGCTGCTTCCAGTGGTTCCAGACGTATGAGTACATCCGCAATTTCCTCTCGCGCTATGCATGGATGCGGGTCAACGGACTGCTGCTGATCTCGGGCGCCTTCGCCGGCTTTCGCACCGAGGCGGTGCGCGCCGTGGGCGGCTTCGACACCGACTGCCTGGTGGAAGACTACGAACTCATCCACCGCCTGCACCGCCACGCCCAGGCGCACGGCCTGCCGTGGACCGTGCGCGTGCTCGGCGACGCACAGGCGCACACCGACGCGCCGAGCAGCACCGGCGCCTTCCTGCGCCAGCGCCGCCGCTGGTTCGGCGGCTTCCTGCAGACGCAGTTCTGGTACCGATCGATGGTCGGCGACCGGCGCTACGGCTGGCTCGGTGTCGCGATGCTGCCCGTGAAGGCAGTCGACACGCTGCAGCCGCTCTACGGCCTCGCGGCCTTCGGGCTGCTGCTGGTGTACCTGGTGCGCGGCAACCTCGGCGTGCTGGCACCGGTGGCCGGAGTGATCGGCGCGAAGATCGTGCTCGACCTCGCCTTCCATCTGTGGTCGGTGTACCTGTACCGGCGCTGGATCGGCTCCGGCAGCAGCAAGGCCGGCTTCGCACAGGCCTTCGCGGCCGCGCTGGTCGAGCCCTTCACCTTCCAGATCCTGCGGCACACGGGTGCTGCGTGGGGATGGTGGATGTTCCTGACCGGGCGCGGCACCTGGGGAAGGCAGACGCGCGTGGGGCTGGTGGATGCTGATGGGGTGCGGCGGGGCTGAAGCCTCAAGCCCCGAAGCGGAAGCTCGACACCACCAAACCGCCCATGAACGCATCCTCGTGATACACGCGCTCGCCGCCCTCGCCCTCGGCCGCACCAACCGCCACCATCAGCGGAATCAGGTGCTCCTCGCGCGGATGCGCCATGCGCGCCGCGGGGGCTGACTCCCAGTCGAGCAATTGCGCATTGCGCTCGCCGGCAGAGCTCTTCACCACCGCCGCGTCGAGCCAATCGTCGAAAGCCTTCGACACGCCGTGTGCCTGCGGGCCGAAGTTGCGCAGGTTGTGATAGCTCAGCCCGCTGCCGACGATCAGCACGTTCTCGTCGCGCAGTGGCGCAATCGCGCGGCCCAGCGCCAGGTGCTCGGCCGGGTCGAGCCCGCGGCGCAATGACAGCTGCACCACAGGCACGTCGGCCTTCGGGTAGATCGCGGCCATGGGCGAGAACATGCCGTGGTCGTAGCCGCGCTCGGGATCGATCTGCACCGGCAGGCCGGCGGCGGCGATCAGCGACTGCACGCGCTGTGCGAGTTCGGGTGAGCCCGGCGAGTCGTAGTGCACCTCGTAGGTGTGGGCCGGGAAGCCGCCGTAGTCGTAGATCATGGGCGGCCTGGGGTTGCCCTGCACCGTGAAGACCGGCGACTCCCAGTGCGCCGACACCATGAGGATGGCGCTCGGCTTGCGGCCGATCTGGCACGGCATGTCGGCCAGCGAGGCTGCGAGCTGGTCGTAGGTCGGGCCCATTTCCTTCTTCATCCAGGGCCAGGGGCCGCCGCCGTGCGAGATGAAGTACGTGGGCAAACGAGAAGTGTTGGTGGCGTTGTCGTGGGTCAAGTCGATGCTCCTTGAAAGCGTTGCATCGACTCTAGACATTTCCCTGGAAGAAATCGACAGGCTACGATGCATCGAATCAGTTCCTCACAAGAAAGCTTCAAGGACGTTCACATGGACCGGATGACCAGCCTGCGGGTGTTTCGCGAAGTGGTGGAGGCCGGCAGCTTCGTCGCGGCGGCCGACCGACTGGGCATGTCGCCGCCGATGGCCAGCAAGCATGTGGCGCAGCTCGAGAAATCGCTCGGCGCGCGGCTGCTGCACCGCTCCAGTCGCCACCTGAGCCTGACCGAGGCCGGCACCGCCTGGTACGAGCAGAGCCGTCGCGCGCTCGACCTGCTCGACGCGGCCGAAGCCGCCATCGGCCAGACCAACGACACGCCGCGCGGCCAGCTCAAGGTGAGCGCGCCCGTGTGGTGCGCCACGCCGCGCTTCGCCCGGGTGCTGGCCGACTACCGCGAGAAGTACCCGGAAGTGCTGGTCGACATGCACCTGGAAAACCGCAAGGTCGATCTCGCTGCCGACGGCTACGACCTGGCCTTGCGCGCCACGCAGGAGCCCTCTCCCGCCCTGATCGCCCGGCCGCTGTGCCGCGTGCCCTTCTTCCTCGCCGGCACGCCGGCCTACCTGGAGCGCATGGGCGACGTGCCCGCGGTGCCGGCCGATCTCGCGAAGCTGGGCGCCATCGTGCCGAGCTACGTGAACCTGGACAACCTCGCGCTCAAGGGGCCGGGCGGGCGGATGTTTCCGCTGCGGCTGGTGCCGGCCATGCGCTCCGACGACACCACGCTCACGCTGCACGCGGTGCGCGCGGACATGGGCATCGCCTACATGCCGACGTGGCTGATCGACGACGACATCGCGCAGGGCCGGCTGGTGCGGCTGCTGCCCGAGTTCGAGGCCACGCCCGTCACGCTCTTCGCGGTGTACACCAGCAGGCAGTACATGTCGCCCAAACTGCGTACTTTCATCGACTTCCTGGGCGAGCGGCTCGGCGGCATGGAGCCCGCTGAAGGCTTCCTGAAGAACGCACCTTTTCGGGGCAAGGTCATGCATGCACGGCTAAAGTCCTGAGCACTCCGGGAGACACCGCCCTTGTTCCGCTTCTTCGAAAAACTCCTTCATCCCTACCCTGCCGCCGAGCCTGCGATGCCGCCGCAGGGCTTCCTCGCCTTTCTCTGGGCCTGCACGCATGGCGTGCGCGGCAAGATCGCGGCGATGGCGGCGCTCACCGCCGCCATGTCGATCTTCGAGGCGGCGCTGTTCGCGATCCTCGGCCGCATCGTCGACTGGCTCGCCGGGCAGGAGCCGTCGCGCCTCTGGCAAGACCGCGGCACCACGCTCACGTGGCTGGGCGTCTTCCTGGTGATCAGCATCCTCGTGGTGGCGCTGCAGACCATCGTGAAGCACCAGACGCTCGCGGTGAACCTGCCGATGCGCCTGCGCTGGAACTTCCACCGGCTGATGCTGGGCCAGAGCATGGCCTTCTACCAGGACGAGTTCGCGGGCCGCATCACGGCCAAGGTCATGCAGACCGCGCTGGCGGTGCGCGACACCGTGTTCGTGCTGGCCGACGTGCTGGTGGCGATGGGCGTGTACGTGGCCACCATGATCATCCTGGTGGGCGTGCTCGACGCGCAGCTGGTCTGGCCCTTCCTGATCTGGCTTGCGCTGTACATCGGCTCGCTCGTGTATTTCGTGCCGCGCCTGGGCAAGGTCGGCAAGGAGCAGGCCGACGCCCGCTCGCTGATGACCGGCCGCGTGACCGACGCCTACACCAACATCGCGACCGTCAAGCTGTTCTCGCACACGCAGCGCGAGGCCGGCTTCGCGCGCGACGCGATGCGCGAGTTCATGAAGACGGGCTACGGCCAGATGCGCCTGGTGAGCGCCTTCGAGATCGTCAACCACACGCTGAGCATGGGCCTCACGGCCGGCATGGCGGGCGTGGCGCTGTGGCTGTGGTCGCATGGCGCGGGCGGCGTGGGCGCGGTGGCAGCAGCCACGGCGATGGCGCTGCGGCTGCAGGGCATGTCGCACTGGATCATGTGGGAGATGACCAGCCTGTTCGAGAACATCGGCACGGTGCAGGACGGCATGAAGACGCTGTCGCGCCCGCGCACAGTGCTCGACGCGGCCGACGCAAAGGCGCTCGAAGTGCCGCGCGGCGAAGTGCGTTTCGAGCACGCGAGCTTCCGCTATGGCGACGCGGGCCGCCGCGTCATCGACGACCTGAACCTGACGGTGAAGCCCGGCGAGAAGATCGGCCTGGTCGGCCGCTCGGGCGCCGGCAAGTCGACGCTGGTCAACCTTCTGCTGCGCTTCCACGACCTCGAAGGCGGCCGCATCCTGATCGACGGGCAGGACATCGCGCACGTCACGCAGGACTCGCTGCGCAGCCACATCGGCATGGTCACGCAGGACACCTCGCTCATGCACCGCTCGGTGGCCGACAACGTCGCCTACGGCCGGCCCGACGCCACGAAGGAGCAGATCGAGGCGGCGGCGAAGCGCGCCGAGGCGCACGACTTCATCCAGACGCTGGGCGACGCGAGCGGCCGGCGCGGCTACGAGGCGCACGTGGGCGAGCGCGGCGTGAAGCTCTCGGGCGGCCAGCGCCAGCGCGTGGCGATTGCGCGCGTGATGCTGAAGGACGCGCCGATCCTGCTGCTCGACGAGGCCACCAGCGCGCTCGACTCCGAGGTGGAGGCCGCCATCCAGCAGAGCCTCTATGCGCTGATGGAAGGCAAGACCGTGATCGCGATCGCGCACCGGCTGTCGACCATCGCGGCGATGGACCGGCTCATCGTGCTCGATGAAGGCCGCGTGGTGGAAGAAGGCGACCACCGCACGCTGATGGCGCAAGGTGGCCTGTACGCGCGACTGTGGGCCCACCAGAGCGGCGGTTTCCTGGGCGACAGCCTCGAGGGAGACGAGGCACTGCGCGCCTGAGCGGCCCTCAGGTCGGCAATGCGCCGGCCTCGTATTGCGCAACGAACTCCCCGCTCGGCGGGATCGGCTTGATGATGTCGATCAGCACGCCGTTCGGGTCGCGCGTGATGAAGTGGCGCTGCCCGAAGGCCTCGTCGCGCAGCGGCAGCAGGATCGGCAGGCCGGCGGCCTTCAGCCGGTCGTGCACCGCATCAGGGTCGTCCACCTCGAAGTTCAGCAGCGTGCCGCCCGCCACCTGTCCGCGCGCGGCGGCCGGAATGGTTTCGTGCCGGCCGTCGAGCACGGCGAGGTTCACCGAGGGCTCGTCCGCCAGTTGCAGGTGCACGTACCAGTCGCTGGTGAAGAGCGGCGCAAAGCCGAAGTGCGTCTTGTAGAAATCCGCGGTTCCTGCAACGTCGTTGGTCATGAGAACGGGGTAGTAGCTCGTCACTTTCACGATGAGTCCTTTCATTTAACATACAGACTGCATGTAAATTGAATATAACTTACAGACAGGCTGCACGTAAATGAGCAAGACCACATCGGCAACGGTCAGGACCAACCGCGAACGCACCGAGACCACGCGCCTCGCGCTGATCGAGGCGGCACGTGCCCTCTTCGTCGGCAAGGGCTACGGCGACACATCCACGCCGGAGATCGCGCTCGCGGCGGGCATCACGCGCGGCGCGCTGTACCACCACTTCACCGACAAGCGCGACCTGTTCCGGCAGGTGCTGTTGCGCGAGGGCCAGGCCGTGGCCGCCGACATCGAGGCGGCCGCGCCCGAGCAGCTCGCGCCGCGCGAGGCCCTGCTCGAAGGCAGCAAGGCCTACCTGAACGCGATGACGGCGCCGGGCCGCACGCGGCTGCTGCTGATCGACGGGCCCGCGGTGCTGGGCATGGAAGAAATCGTTGCCATGGACAACGCGACTTCGGCCGCCTCGCTTCGCGAAGGGCTGGCGCGCGCGGGCGTTGGCAAGGACGAGGCGTCGCTCGACGCGCTCACCCCGCTGCTCGCGGCTGCCTTCGACCGGGCCGCGCTGGCCATCGACGCGGGCGCGAACCTGGAGGAAACCCGCGCGGCAATGCTGTGGCTGCTGGAACGCACGCTCGGCCCGGCCCGGAAGCGCTGACGATGCGGGACATGTCGTGGGGCGATGCTTCGCACGCGCCTACAACGCCCGCCGCCTCCTGCCGACAGTGCCGCCGCGAAGGCGGCGCAATGCTGGACTCGTCTTCAACACAGCAGAGGAGTCCCCGCGTGAATTCCATCATCTACATCGTCGGCCTGGTCGTGGTCGTGGTGGCCGTGCTTTCGTTCTTCGGCCTTCGCTAGGTCCATGCGCATCCCACGAAACGGGGCCCTTCGCGGCCCCGTTCCTCATCGTGGCCCGCCGGAATGTGCGGGGCATAATTTGCGCGCCCCCGCACCACGCGGGGCCTCATTGAGCGACAACGACTGGCTGCGAAGGGAACCTGTTGACCAACACCGCGCTGCGAGAACCTGCCTTCCCGGATGCGGTGATCACCGAGGCGATCCGATGGACCGAGCAGAACGGTCCGCTCGACGACGCGCAGGCCCTGCGCCTGGCCTCTTCCCGCGCAGCCGATGCGCATGGACAGATCACCGAACGCGCGCTGCTGCTCGGCGAGCGCATCGGCCTTCAACCTGAACTCGCGCGCGCCCGGCAATGGGCACCCTGGGTGCTGCTCGGGCTCGCGGCGCTGATCGTGGTTGCGGGCCTCGGGCTGGCGGGCAACGTGGTCGGCGGCGGCGAGCGCCACATCAACGTGATCGTCGCGCTCGCGAGCCTGCTGGGCCTGCATGCGCTCACGCTGGTGCTGTGGCTCGCCGGCCTGTGGCTGCCGCTCGGCTCGTTCAACACCGCATCGCTCGGCTGGATCTGGCTGTCGCTCACCGCGCGCGTGGCGGGCGGCAAGCGCGGACAGGCGCCGACGCTGGTGCGCGCGGCCACGGGCCTGCTGTCGCGCGCGAAGCTGCTGCCATGGGCCTTCGGACTCGTGAGCCACGGCATCTGGTCGCTGTCGTTCGCGGTGGTGCTGGCCGCGATGCTCTTCGCGCTCGCATTCCGCAGCTACACGCTGAGCTGGGAGACGACGATCCTCGATCCGGAGTTCTTCGTGCGCGCCGTGCAGGCGCTGGGCTGGGCGCCCGCGAAGCTCGGCTTTCCCGTGCCCGATGCCGCCACCGTGCTGGCCGCTTCACCCGGCGCCGCAGGCCAGCGCACGTGGGCGCTGTGGCTCACCGGCTGCATCGTCGTCTACGGATTGCTGCCGCGCCTTGTGCTCGTGCTTCTCAGCGCAGCCGTCCTGCGCAGCCGCCGCAAGGCCCTGCAGCCAGACTGGCACGAGCCCTACTACCGCAAGCTGCTGGCCCGCTTCGCCGCGATGGCGCCGGCGGCCATCGTCGACGCCGATCCGGGCCGCCTGCGTGGCGCCATGCCCGCGAGCCTGCCGGCCTCGCAACTGCGGGACACCCTCTTCGTCGTCGGCTTCGAATTACCGCCCGACATGCCCTGGCCCCCGGCCGCGCTCCCCGCCGACCTCGCGGCGCAGGCGCAGCGCATCGACGGAAGCGCCCCAGCGCGCCGTGCCCTGCTCGACCAGTTGGCCCAGGCCCGTCCGCGCACCGTGCTGCTCGTCTGCCACGCCGCATCCAGCCCCGACCGCGGCACCGAGCGCTTCCTGCGCGAAGTGCTGATGCATTGCGGCGAATGCCGCCTGTGGCTCGCCGATGCGCCCAGCACTGCCGCCGCGCAACGCTGGCTCGACTGGCTGCAGGACACCGGCCTGGAGCGCATCACCGCCAGCGACCGCCTGGACATTGCCCCATGACGCAGCAGCAGCAACCCATCCGCATCGCCGTCGTCGGCCACACCAACGCGGGCAAGACCTCGCTGCTGCGCACGCTCACGCGTCGCGTCGACTTCGGCGAGGTGTCGCAGCGCCCCGGCACGACGCGCCATGTCGAGTCGGCCGATCTCGACGTGAACGGTGAAGCCGCCGTTCGCTTCTTCGACACGCCCGGTCTGGAAGACGCCGTCGCATTGCGCGAGCACCTCGCCGGCTTCGACGCGCAGGCGACGCCTCCGGAGCGCATCCGCCAGTTCCTGCGGGGCCCCGAGGCCCACGGCGTGTTCGAGCAGGAGGCCAAGGTGCTGCGCACCATGCTCGACATCGACGCCGCCTTCCTGGTCATCGACGTGCGCGAGCCGGTGCTGCCCAAGTTCCGCGACGAAATAGAGCTGCTCAACTCCTGCGCGCGCCCCGTTCTGCCGGTGCTGAATTTCGTGCGCGACGCCGCGAGCCGCGAGCCGGCATGGAAGGAACTGCTCTCGGCCTACGGCCTGCACGTGCAGGTGCGCTTCGATGCGGCGGCGCCCTTCGTCGGCGCCGAGCAGGACCTGTACGACGACCTTGCCACGCTGCTGCGCGATCGCCGCGAGCTGCTGCGCGGCGTCGTCGATGCGCTGGCCGCCGAAGCTGCCGAGCGCCGGCAGTCGGCATGCACGCGCATCGCCGCCCTGCTGGTCGATGCCGCCGCGGTGCGGCGCACGGTGTCGTCCACCGAATTCGCCGACGAGGCACGCCGCAAGACGCTCGTCGCCGCGCTGCGGAAGGCAGTGTTCGACAAGGCCCAGCGCTGCACCGACGACCTGCTCGCGCTCTACGGCTTTCGCCAGGGCGATGCGGACGAAGCACCCTTGCCGATCATCGAAGGCCGCTGGACGCTCGATTTCTTCAGCCCCGAGGCCATGAAGGACGCGGGCCTGCGCCTCGGCAAGGGCGCGGTCATCGGTGCCGCGGTGGGCGTGGTGGCCGACCTGGCCGTGGCCGGCATCTCGCTCGGCGCGGGCGCGGCGCTCGGCGGTGCCATCGGCGGTGCGGTGTCGCAAGGCTGGGGGCCGCTGGGCCGCAAGCTGGCCAACAAGCTGCGCGACGTGCACGAGCTCACGGTGGAAGACGGCGTGCTGTTCACGCTGGTCGCGTGGCAGCTGAAGCTCACGCAGGCGCTGGAGCAGCGCGGCCATGCGGCCACGCAGCGCATCGCCGCCGAGTCGCCCAGGGACGGCGACGCTCCCACGCGGGCCGCAGCAGCCGCAGTGCGCGATGCGCAACCGGCGCGCAACCATCCCGAGTGGGAGGCCGGCGGCATCGCCACGCGCAGCTTCTGGCGCCCGTCGCCGCAGCGCGAGGCGCTGGTGGCTGAGCTGTCGGTGGCGCTGCAGCGCGCCTTCGTCGAAACGCCCTAGTTCGTCAGCGCCTGCAGCCGCGCGTAGTCGCCCGGCCGCGCCCCGAGTTGCTCGGGCGTGGAGCGCTTGACGACCCGCTCCAGGAAAAGCTGCCGGTTGGCCGGCGACACGGTCATGCCCTTGTCGCGCAGGAACTTCTCGTCTTCCAACTCGCCGGCGATCACGCCGACGTTGGTCCACTTCGCGGTTTCGACCAGCACCTTCTCCACCATCGTCTGCTGCTGCGGCGTCAGCTTGCCCCACGCGGCCTTGCCGATGACGACGCCCAGCGTGTCGTAGACGTGCGCCGTGAGCAGCACGTACTTCTGCACTTCGTAGAGCTTCTTCGACTTGACGATGTCCAGCGGGTTTTCCTGCGCCTCCACCTCGTTCTTCTTGAGCGAGCCGTAGAGGCTCATGAAGGGCAGCGTCACCGGCTTGGCGTCGAGCGCGGTGGCGAAGAGCTGGTAGGCCGCGGCGGCGGGTACGTACAGGCGCAGGTCGCGGAAGTCCTCGGGCCTGGCCAGCGGCTTCGCCGAAGTGACCTGGCGCGCACCGTAGTAGACGGAAGCGACCATGCGGTTGCCGCTCTTCTCGTTGTAGCCCTTCATCAGCTCGGCCAGCAGCGGGCTCGCCAGGTACTTGCGCATGTGGTCGAGGTCCTTGAAGGCGAAGGGATAGCTCCCCAGGCTCAGCGGCGGATAGCCCTCGGCCAGCGTGGCCTGCCCGACGTAGGCGATCTGCACCGAGTCGTTCGCCAGCATCAGCGGAAAGTCGCCCTCCTGCCCCAGCCTGGAGGACGGCACCACTTCGATCTTGATCTTGCCGTCGGACTGCTCGGCGATCTTGCGCGCCGCCAGTTCGGCCTGCTGGTGGAAGATGCTCGTGGGCTCGTAGACATGGCCCCACTTGAACTGCAGGACCTGGGCATGAGCGGGCACCGCTGCGGCGAGCGCCACGCAAAAAAGAAGACCGGCGCGGCGCCACGGCAACAAGCTTTTCATCGACTCTCCCTCGGGTTGAAAACAGTCCGGCCGTATGCAAGATCGGCGCCATGGCTGCGGGCGGACACCGGGCGAATTCGTCCGGCGCGGGAATCGTAAGGATTTGATACAAACATCGGGAGCGGGTTTGCCCGACTCCAGCCCGCGCGCCTACGATGCCTGCCCACCAGACCACCAGAACCGGAGGAGACCCCGCATGTCGTTCCTGAATGCCTACCTGCTTCCGCTCACCGTGCTCGCCGCCCTCGGATCGGGCCTCATCGCGGGCCTGTTCTTCGCCTTCTCGAACACGATCATGAAAGCGCTCTCGCGCATGCCGCCCGAGCAGGGCATGGCCGCGATGCAGCACATCAACGTCGTCATCCTCAACCCGGTGTTCCTGGGCGTCTTCGTGGGCACCGCGCTGCTGGGCGTGGTGCTGGGGCTGCGGGCGGTGCTGGCGCCTGCCGGCTGGACCTCGGTCTGGCTCATCGTGGGCGCGCTCGCTTATGTGGTGGGCTCGTTCGCGCTGACGCGCATCGTCAACGTGCCGATGAACGACGCGCTTGCGCGGGCCGACGCCACCGCGGCCGTCGCCGCGGTGCAGTGGCCGGCGTATGTGGAGCCTTGGCTGCGCTGGAACCATGTGCGCACGGTGGCTTCCATTGCCGCCACGCTGTCGTTCACTCTGGCCGCGATTCAACTTGGCCGTGCGACTGCACCATGACAGCCACACTGCGTGCCATCCGCGCCGACATCACGACGCTGCAGGTCGACGCCATCGTCAACGCCGCCAACTCCTCGCTGCTCGGCGGCGGTGGCGTGGACGGCGCGATCCACCGCGCGGCCGGGCCCGAGCTGGTGCATGAATGCCGGCTGCTGGGCGGGTGCAAGACGGGCGATGCGAAGCTCACGAAGGGCTATCGCCTGCCCGCGCGCTTCATCATTCACACGGTCGGCCCGGTGTGGCGCGGCGGCGAATCGGGCGAGCCCGAGCTGCTCGCGTCGTGCTACCGGCGCTCGATGGCGCTGGCCGCCGCGCAAGGTGTGCGCAGCATCGCGTTTCCGAGCATCAGCACCGGCATCTACGGCTACCCCGTCGAGCTGGCGGCGAAGGTTACCGTAGACACCGTGCGCGAGGCATTGGCGGGCACCACGACAGTGGAAGAAGTCGTCTTCTGCTGCTTCTCGCCGGGCGACCTCGCGGTCTACGAGGCGGCGCTGGCCTAACGCAAGCGCCACCTGCAAAAAACATCCACAACGAGCCCCACACCCCATGTCCGATTCCCCCTTCGAGCCCGACGACAGTGCAGCCGACGGCAACGCCGGCATGCGCAAGGACCTTACCAGCTACGGCGACCGTGGCTTCTCGCTCTTCCTGCGCAAGGCCTTCATCAAGGGCGCGGGCTTCACCGACGCCGCGCTCGACCGCCCGGTGGTCGGCATCGCCAACACCGGCAGCGCCTACAACCCCTGCCACGGCAACGCGCCGCAGCTCATCGATGCGGTGAAGCGCGGCGTGATGCTCGCGGGCGGCCTGCCGATGGAGTTCCCGACCATCTCGGTGCACGAGAGCTTCGCCGCGCCGACCAGCATGTACCTGCGCAACCTGATGGCCATGGACACCGAGGAGATGGTGCGCGCCCAGCCCATGGACGCCGTGGTGCTGATCGGCGGCTGCGACAAGACCGTGCCGGCGCAGCTCATGGGTGCCGCATCGGCCGGCCTGCCCACTATCCAGCTCATCACCGGTTCGATGCTCACGGGCAGCCACCGTGGCGAGCGCGTGGGTGCATGCACCGACTGCCGACGCTACTGGGCCAGGTACCGCGCGGGCGAGATCGACGCCGAGGAAACCGCCGACGTCAACAACCAGCTGGTGGCGAGCGTGGGCACCTGCTCGGTCATGGGCACGGCGAGCACCATGGCCTGCATCGCCGAGGCGCTTGGCATGACGGTGCCGGGCGGGGCCTCGCCGCCGGCGGTGACGGCCGACCGCATCCGCATCGCCGAGCAGACCGGCGCGCAGGCCGTGCAGATCGCGCGCGACCGCCTCACCATCGACAAGGTGCTGACCCCCGCGGCCTTCGAGAACGCGATGCGCGTGCTGCTGGCCATCGGCGGCTCGACCAACGGCATCGTGCACCTCGCGGCCATCGCCGGGCGCATGGGCCTGGACATCGACCTGCTCGCGCTCGACCGCATGGGCCGCGAGACGCCGGTGCTCCTCGACCTGAAGCCCTCGGGCCAGCACTACATGGAAGACTTCCACGCCGCTGGTGGCATGGCCACGCTGCTGCGCGAACTGAAGCCGCTGCTGCACCTCGATGCGCTCACCGTCACGGGCCGCACGCTGGGCGAGGAGATCGAGCGCGCCGGGCCGGGCTTCAGGCAGGACGTGGTGCGCCCGGCCAGCCAGCCGATCTATCCGCAAGGCGGCATCGCCGTGCTCTGGGGCAACCTGGCGCCGGGCGGCGCGATCATCAAGCAGTCGGCCGCCGACCCGGCGCTGATGGAGCACGAGGGCCGCGCCGTGGTCTTCGAGAACGCCGAGGACCTGGCCCTGCGCATCGACAGCGACACGCTCGACGTCGCGCCGCAGGACGTGCTGGTGCTCAAGAACATCGGCCCCAAGGGCGCCCCTGGCATGCCCGAGGCAGGCTACATCCCCATCCCGCGCAAGCTCGCGCGCGCCGGCGTGAAGGACATGGTGCGCATCTCCGACGGCCGCATGAGCGGCACCGCCTTCGGCACCATCGTGCTGCACGTGACGCCGGAGTCGGCCATCGGCGGACCGCTGGCCTACGTGCGCAGCGGCGACCGCATCCGGCTCAGCGTGGCGAACCGCGAGATCTCGCTGCTGGTGGCCGACGACGAACTGGCGCGCCGCGCGAAGGAGACCGCGATGGTCGAGCCCACGGCCGAGCGCGGCTACAGGAAGCTGTTCCTGCAGACCGTGACGCAGGCCGACAAGGGCGTCGACTTCGACTTCCTCCGCGCACCGGACACCATGGGCAAGGTGCCACGTTGATGCGAAGGGCCATGCGCCGCTTCTGCACAATGCACGCATGACCGATGACTTCTACGACGAACTCGCACCGCTCTATCACCTGATCTATCCGGACTGGAACGAGAGCATTCGCGTACAGGGCGACAAGCTCTCGCAGCTCGTAGAGGCCGAATGGCCCGGCGCAGGCACCCGCCGCAAGGTGCTCGATGTGTCGTGCGGTATCGGCACGCAGATGCTGGGGCTCGCGGCGCTGGGCTATGCGGTGACGGCGTCCGACCTGTCGGCCAACGAGGTCGAGCGCGCGCGCCGGGAGGCGAGCCAGCGCGGCCTCGAGGTCGCGCTCTCGGTGTGCGACATGAGGGAAGCGCACACGCACCACGGTGGCGGCTTCGACATCGTCATCTCGTGCGACAACTCGATGCCGCACCTGCAGACCGACGCCGACCTGCTGACGGCCCTGCGCCAGATGACCGACTGCCTGCGCCCAGGCGGCGGCTGCGTGGTCAGCGTGCGCGACTACGCGAAGGAAGAGCGCGGCAGCAACATCGTGAAGCACTACGGAGCACGCGTGGCCGACGGTCAGCGCCACGTGCTGTTCCAGGTCTGGGACTTCGACAACGGCGGCACCGGCGAGCACTACGACCTGGGCTTCTTCTTCGTCACGGAAGACCTCGCCACGCAGGCCGTGAGCACGCGCGTGATGCGCTCGCGCTACTACGCCGTGACGACGACGCGGCTGTGCGAGCTCATGCGGGAGGCGGGGCTTCAGGACGTGCGACGCATCGACGATGCATTCTTCCAGCCGGTGCTGGTGGGCACGCGGCGCTGAGCCTTCGGACCCGGCTCACCTCTTCATGCGCAGCATCGAGCGCATGCCAGCCAGGAACTGCTCGTCGGTGCTGTTCCAGCGCGCATTCGCCAGGTGGGCGCTGTCCGGTCCGGCCGGGAAGCGCAGCGTTTCCGACTCTTCCGTCGCCGCGGCGAAGACAGCCGCTGCGACCTGATCCGGCGTCGTCACCGCACCGGCATTTGCGAACTGCGCCATGAGCTGCCCCGCGTAGGCCTGGTACGGCGGTGAGATCAAACCGTTCATGCGCTCCATGCCGTTGGCCGTGAAGGCCGTGCCGGGGCCGTAGCCGGGCTCGACGAGCCTGACGCGCACGCCGACCGATTCGAGTTCGAAGAACAGGGCCTCGGTGAAGCCTTCGATGGCGAACTTGCTCGCCGCATAGGGCGCGACCAGCGGCATGCCCGCGAAGCAGACGCTGGAAGTCACGTTGACGATGGCCCCCTCCCCGCGCTCGCGCATGAGCGGAACCATCGCCTGCGTCATTGCCATCACGCCGAAGGTGTTCGTCTCGAACACTTCGCGGATGGTGTCCATCGGCGTTGACTCGAAGGCCGAGAACAGGCCGATGCCGGCGTTGTTCACCAGCACGTCGAGGTGGCCGAAGGCGGCCACGCTCTGGCCGATGGCCTGCGCGATGCTGTCGGCGTCCGTCACGTCGAGGCGGACCACGCGCAGGCGCTCAGATGGCTCGCCCAGCAGTGCCGGGTCGGGCTTGCGCATCGTCGCGACGACGTTCCAGCCCTGTTTCAGGAAGTGCTCCGCGGTGGCCTTGCCGTAGCCCGAGGAGCAGCCGGTGATGAGTGCGGTTTTCAAGTTCGATTTCCTTTCAAGACCGGGCGATGCTAGGTTTCTTGACAGAGACGATCCATAGCGTGCAATCTCTATTTCATGCGCGATCGTCTCAACCCCGACCCACTGGCTTCCATCGTGGCCTTGCTCCGTCCGCGGACCGTGCTGTCGAAATTCATCAGCGGCGCGGGCAGTTGGGCGGTGCAGTACCCGAACCATGGACACCCCAGCTTCTGCCTGATGCTGAAGGGCTCCTGCTGGCTGAGCCTTGGCTCGGCGGAGCCCTTCCTGATGGAGTCCGGCGACTACATCCTGCTGCCCGCGACGCCCGGATTCCGCATGGGCAGCGACCTAGAGGCCATGGAGCGACCCACCATGCGCGTCGCGGACGCGAGCCCCGTGGGAGAAATCCGGCACGGCACTCAGGAGGACGAGGCGGCAGTCAGGATGCTCGGCGGCTACTTCCTGTTCGACCCGACGAGCGCCCCGCTGCTCGTCGGGCTCCTGCCGGAGGTGGTCCGCATCAAGGCCACCGACAGCGGCGCGGCGCGCCTGGGCTGGATCGCACGCGCCATCGATGAAGAGAACACCACGCCGAGGCCAGGCGGCGATGCCATCCTGCAGCGCTTCGTCGAGATCATGCTGATCGAGGCGCTGCGCTGGCAGCCCGCGCAAGAAGAAGCGCAGAGCTCCGGGCTGCTGGCGGGCCTGGCGAACGCGCGAATGGCACCGGCGCTGCGGCTCATCCACGAGGACGTGGCACGGCGCTGGACCATCGAGGATCTTGCGAAGGAAGTGGGGATGTCGCGCGCCGCGTTTGCCGCGCACTTCACGCGGATCCTCGGCGTGCCTCCGATGGAGTACGTGCTGCGATGGCGCATGGCTCTCGCCAGGGACATGCTGTGGCACGACGGTCTTTCGCTGGGCGAGGTAGCGCATGCCATCGGCTATCAGTCGGCAAGTGCGTTCAGCACGGCCTTCAGCCGCTCGGTGGGGCAGTCGCCGAGCTCGTTCGCGCGCACCAGCCGTACGGGCGGCCACACCGGTACTTAGGCAAGGCCGCTTCCGGCGCAGCAGGCAGCAGGACCCCGGGGCTGGTCACTGTCCCGTCACGGGGCAAACCTAGCATCCGGCCGCTTTCGTGTCTCTTTCACCAAACACCCAAGAACCACATATGAAAAAGAGCGTTCCCGCGCCCGCGCCCCGTCCCGTTCTCGCCACCATCGCAGCCATCGGCGGCAGCCTGGTGATAGCCGCCTGCGGCGGCGGCAACGGAGGAGGCATCTCGCTTCCGGTCCTTCCCCCCGCGCCGGCACCCGCCCCCGCGCCGGCTCCTCCCGCTCCCGCGCCGCTGGGCACGCTCGACGGCTCCGTGCCGCTGGTCATCGGCCATCGCGGCCTGCCGGGCCTGTACCCCGAGGAAACGAAGACCGCCTACGAAGCCGCGGCCGATGCCGGCGCCGATTCGCTCGAGACCGACCTGCACCTCACCAAGGACTGCGTGCTCGTCGCGCGCCACAACCCCTGGCTGAGCGACAACACCAACATCGCCGACGTCGCCAAGACCAACACCACCGTGGCCTCGCGCCAACGCACTGTGCCGGGCGTGAAGGTCAACGTGAAGTATCCAGTCACGCCCGAGAACGGCCCCGCTCAATATTGGAGCGACCTGACCGATCCGAACGATCCGAAGTCCGTGCTCAAGTCGCTCATCGTCGACGGACAGGACCACACTGGCGACTGGTCCATCACAGACTTCACGATGGACGAGCTGCGCCAGTGGATCCGCGGCACCACCTACGACGCCAAGGACCAACGCCCCACCGACCTCAACGGCAAGCTACCGATCATCAGTTTCCAGGAACTGCTCGACATCGCGAAGGCCAAGAGCGCCTCCACCGGCCGCAAGCTCACCGTGTACCCGGAAACCAAGAATCCGATCTGGAACAACGCGCAAGCCATCGCCAACGGTTGCGGCCCGGCGGGCAGCCATCCGCTAGAAGACGCGCTGCTGAAGGTCATGAACTTCAACGACCTCAACCGCAAGGACGCGCCGATCTTTGTGCAGAGCTTCGAGCCGGAGAGCCTGAAGTACCTGCGCTCTGCCGGCATGAAGGCGCGGGCGGTACAACTGGTGGACGGCAACGAAGTCAACTACCAGACCGGCGAGATGATCTACGTCACCAACGACGAATACACCTTCATCGATGGCCGTCCCTCCAGCTGGACGCTGGCCGGCAAGCCGAAGTTCTTTGGCGAGATGCTCACGCCCGCCGGACTGGCCGAGATCAAGACTTACGCCGACGGCGTCGGCCCGTGGAAGCCGCAGGTCATGGCGCACACCATCGTGCCCTACGTCGCGGTCAACAAGGGCCTGGCCGACGTGAACACCATCAAGCCCACCAGCCTGATCGCCGACGCGCACAAAGCCGGCCTTTTCGTACACAGCTACACCTTCCGCAACGAGGCGAAGTACCTTGCCGGCGTCTACAAGGGCGACCCGACGGCCGAGTACCTCGCGTACTTCCGCGCTGGCATCGACGGCGTGTTCTCGGACTTCGCGAACACGGCATTCGCTGCCCGTGCTACGTACCTGAAGGAAACCGGCCGCTGAGGCGCCGGAGGCGAAGTGAGGCGCGATGTACCCGGGCGAACGGCTCAACGGCTACAGCCACCTGCTTGGCCTGCTTCTGGCGCTGCCAGCGATGGCGCTGCTGCTCGTGAAGACCGTGCCCACCGGCGACCCCGCGCGCATCGCGGGGGCGCTGGTGTTCTCGCTCTCGGCCGTGGCGCTCTACGCGGCCTCCACTCTCTTCCACAGCACGCGCGGGCGCCTCAAGCGCGTGTGGGAGCGCGCAGACCATTGCGCCATCTACCTGCTGATCGCGGGCACCTACACGCCCTTCGCGCTGGTCACGCTGCAAGGCCTGTGGGGCTGGCTGCTGTTGTCCACGATCTGGAGCGCGGCGCTTTTCGGCATATGGCGCGAGCTGATGCCGGCGAAGAACGGCGCGCCCAGGAAACCTTCGCTGCCGCTCTATATCGGCCTGGGCTGGCTCGGCGTGCTGGCGGCCGTGCCGCTGGCCGCACGGCTCGACACGGCAGGCCTCGTGTGGCTGCTGGTCGGCGGCGCGTTCTACACGGCAGGCACCGTCTTCTATAGCAACCGGCAGGGCTTCCGGCATGCGCATGGGGCATGGCACCTGTTCGTGCTGGCCGGGACGGCGAGTCACTACGTCGCGGTGGGCTGGTTCGTGCTGTAGCAGCCCCTGCGCCACCGGTCGCAGGGATAATCGCCGACCGATGATCGTCCGACCCCGCCCCCACTGGCTGCGAATGCTCTTCATATGGCGCGGCTCCGTCCTGTCGGACATCGCGCCGCAGCTGTTGTGGACCACCGCCTTCGCGGTGCTGGTGACGGTGCTGCATGGCAGGCTGTTCCAGTGGAAGGTGCCGCTCAACTTCGTGCCCTTCTCGCTCATCGGCCTGACGCTGGCCATCTTCCTGGGCTTTCGCAACAGCACCAGCTATTCGCGCTTCTGGGAGGCCCGAACGCTGTGGGGCACGCTGCTCAACGAAACACGCACGCTGGTCCGCCAGGCGCTGACCCTGACGGAAGCCCCCTCCGAAGCCCGGACGGTCGCGATGCGCCTCATCGCCTTCGTCCATGCGCTTCGCCACCAGCTTCGCGGCACCGATCCCGCGGCCGACCTGGCCCGGCTGCTGTTCGACGAAGACCGAGCCCGCCTGCATGCTGCGCGCTTCAAGCCGGCGGTTCTGCTGCTGATGGTGGGCGAATGGATGCGGGACGAGCGCAGGCAAGGCCGGCTCGACCCGGCGCTGGTACAGGCCATGGAGCTTCCGCTGGGGCGCCTGACCGAAGCACTGGGCGGCTGCGAGCGCATCGCCAGCACACCCATTCCGTTCACCTACTCCGTCATCATCCACCGCACCATCTACCTGTACTGCATGCTGCTGCCCTTCGGGCTCGTGGATGCGATCGGCGCGATGACGCCGGTGGTGGTCGCCTTCATCGCCTACACGTTCTTCGCGCTGGAAGCGCTGGGCGCCGAGATCGAGGAGCCCTTCGGCACCGAGCCCAACGACCTGGCCCTGGACGCGATGTCGCGCGCCATCGAGTCGAGCTTGCGCGAGATGCTGGGCGAGCCCCAGCCGGAGCCATCGGCCGAAGCGGCCGGGCCCACCGGGTACATACAGACCTGAGCGGGGCCAGCACCAGCCTGCGCTGGCTCAGAGCATCTTCACCGTCACCTGCGACAGCCCGCGCAGGTGGCGCGGCCCAAGGCGCGAATCGCTGGCGGAAATCAGGCAGATCGTGCCCAGGTGCGCATCCAGCGCCTCACCGTTCTTCTCGTAAAGCACCAGCACCTTCTCGCCGATGGTGCTGTTGTAGAGCTCGTTCCAGCTGAAGATGGCCTGGTAGCCGTCGTCGCCGCGCGCGACGACCACGCAGCGCTTGAGTTCCGAACGCGGCCTCTCCGAGAGCCCGCAGGCGTCGAGCAGATCGACGAGCCGCGCACCGGCATAGCTGTCCACCTGCGCGACAGGTCGGCCCGAATAGCACAGCACCTGCGTGGGCCCCAGGTCGTGCCGGGCCTGTCCTTCGAGCGCATCGAGCGTGAAAAGGCCCGGCCGTGGCACAAGGCCCAGGATCTCCAGCACGCTGTTCCCGACAGGGAACATCCCCCTTCCGGGCACTTCGCCAAGTGCGGCGCTTGCAACGGCATCAGGATTCATCGTCGCTTCCATTCTTTCGGGAGGTTGGCGGATATTGCGACAGGAACCGGCGCGGCGCGATCCACTTTTGCGTATCGCGACTATCCGGATATTCTCATTTCGCTATATTCGCAAGAATACAGTGATGGCACTCTCGCCCGACCCATGTTCATCCGACAGCTGAGTTACGTCGTCGCGCTCGCACAGGAAAAGCACTTCGGCCGCGCCGCCGCCGCGTGCAATGTGTCGCAGCCCGCGCTCTCGGGCGCGATCCGTGGCATCGAGCAGGAACTGGGCGTCGTCATCGTCCAGCGCGGCCGGCGCTTCGAAGGCTTCACCAAGGACGGCGAACGCGTGCTCGCGTGGGCACGCCGCGTGCTGGCCGATTGCGAGAACCTGCGCCAGGACGCCCGCGCCAGCGAGGACGACCCCGTCGGCACACTGCGCATGGGGGTGATTCCCGCCTCGCTGCCGCTGGTGCCGATGCTCACGCAGTGCTGCCTGCAGCGGTACCCGCGCATGCGGCACGAGATCTTCACGCTGTCGGCGACAGAGATCCTGCGCAAGATCGAGGGCTTCGAACTCGACCTGGGCCTCAGCTACCTCGACGACGACCGGCTCGACGCCTTCGCCACCCTGCCCATCTTCCGCGAGCGCTATGTGTTCGTCGCAGCCGAAAAGTCGATGCTCGAAGGCGTGACGTCGATGTCGTGGTCGGAGGCGGCGGGCTTCCCGCTGTGCCTTTTCACCACCAACATGCAATGCCGCCGCGGCATGGATGCCGCCTTCGCCGCCGCGGGTGTGGAGGCCGTGCCCCAGGTCGAGACCGACTCCATGACCGCGCTGTGGGCGCATGTGCGCCGGGCCGGCCTCTACAGCATCCTGCCGCACAGCGTGCTGTGCCTGACGGAGCCGGCGCAGCAGCTCTGTTCGGTGCCGATGGCGCCGCAGCTCCAGCGCGACATCGGCCTGGTGCTTTCAGGGCAGCTGCCGCGCGCGCCGCTGCTGGATGCGGCCATGCGCCAGTTCCGCGAACTCGATCTGCAGGGCTGGGTGGACGGCTTCCTGCCTTCGCCCTGAACACTCACCTTCGCACGAACTTGCCGTAGAGCCGGGCAATCACCACCAGCAAGCACGCGCCGGCCAATGTCGGCAGCACCAGGAAGTCCCAGCCCGGCTGCGACAGGAAGACGATGACCGGGTTGCTGCCGGCGGGCGGATGCACGGTGTCCGTCGCCATCATGAGCATGGCGGCGCAGGCCCCCGCAGCGGCCATCGCTATCCACCCCGGTCCGAGCCAGTGAAGGAAAAGCAGGCCGACCGTCGACGACAGCAGATGCCCGCCGATAACACTCCTGGGCCTCGAGAACGCCGCATCCGGAAAACCGAACAGCAGCACGCACGATGCCCCGAAGGAGCCGAGCACCCAGGCATGGCCCGTGCTCGCCGCCAGCGCCCCCACCGTGGCCAGCGCCGCGAACGCCCCAAGGCCCGCCAGCAGGATGCCGGCAATCCGGGTACGCCGCGACACGCGCGCGGCCTTAGTCGTCGCTGAAGAGGAAAGAAGAGGCACGCGGGCGTCCTTCTCTTCCTACTTCTTCGCGAAGCGCGCGGCCTCTTCGGACCCCTTGGTCGCGTTGCCCGCGCTGTACGAGTGCGCTCCCACGCCAGCCAGCTTGCCGCCCTGCACGATCAGGTACTCGTTGCGGATCGGCCGGTTCTCGAAATAGCACTCCAGGATCTCCCGCGTGCCCGCCGCGTAGCGCGCCTGCGCCGACAGGCTGGTGCCCGAGATGTGCGGCGTCATGCCGTGGTGCGGCATCGTGCGCCACGGATGGTCGGCCGGCGCAGGCTGCGGGAACCACACGTCGCCCGCATAGCCCGCGAGCTGGCCGCTCTCCAGCGCGGCGGCGATCGCGTCTCGGTCGCACAGCTTGCCGCGCGCGGTGTTGATCAGGTAGGCGCCGCGCTTGAACTTCTTCAGCGTGTCGGTGTTGATCATGTGCTCCGTCTCGGGGTGCAGCGGGCAATTCAGCGTCACCACGTCGCACACCTTCGCCAGGCTCTCCAGGCTGGTGTGGTGGGTCAGGTTGAGCTCCTTCTCCACCGACTCGGGCAGGCGGTGGCGGTCCAGGTAGTGCAGCTTCACGTCGAAGGGCTTGAGCAGGCGCAGCACACGCAGCCCGATGCGGCCCGCGGCCACGGTGCCCACATTCATGCCCTCGAGGTCGTACGAGCGGGCCACGCAGTCGGCGATGTTCCAGCCGCCCTTGATCACCCAGTTGTACGAGGGGATGTAGTTGCGCACCAGGCCCAGCGTCATCATCACGACGTGCTCGGCCACGCTGTTGCTGTTGCAGTAGGTCACCTCGGCCACCGTGATGCCGCGGTCCATCGCGGCCTGCAGGTCGGTGTGGTCCGAGCCGATGCCGGCGGTCACGATCATCCTGAGCTTCGGTGCCTTCGCGATGCGCTCGGCCGTCATGTAGGCGGGCCAGAAGGGTTGCGAGATCACGATCTCGGCATCGTGCAGTTCGCGGTCGAGCACGCTGTCGGCGCCGTCCTTGCTGGAGGTGACCACCAGCTGGTGGCCGTTCGATTCAAGGTACTTGCGCAGGCCCAGCTCGCCCGAGACGCTGCCCAGCAGCGTGCCCGGCTGGAAGTCGATGCGCCGCGGCGTGGGCAGCGTCTGCCCGTCGGGGTAACGCTCCAGGTGCGGCAGGTCGTCGCGGGCGTAGGTCTTGGGGTAGCCGGTGACGGGGTCGTCGTAAAGCACACAAACAATCTTGGCCATGTCTTTGGTTCCTGGTTTGAATGGCGCGCCGGATGACGCACCGGGTTCGGCAGCAGTGCAGCTGCCTGGAACGCATGTTTCCCGGATGAAGCTCCGGGTGCCAATCGTTTGATTCGACCGCTTGATAGGTCTGTCTTATCAGGCTTCGGACGGCGAACATCTCCGCCCTCCGGATAATCGCTCGATCATCAAGAGGGTCCGCATGAAAACAACCGCGCCTGCCGCCGCCATGCTTCTGGCCGTCCTCTCAACCGTCGCGCAGGCAACGCCGGCTCAATACGAGGGCCCGTTGTTCGACACCCACCTGCACTACAACCAGGAAGCCTGGGACGGCAACACGGGCCCCTTCCCTCCCTCCGAGGCGCTCGCGCGCATGAAACGCAATGACGTCAGGGCGATCATCGCGAACTCGCGCCCGAATGCGGGCACCCAGACGCTGGCTGCGGCACGCGAGACCCGCGAGGCAGGCGTGACTGTCGTGCCCTTCGTGCGCCTCTACCGCAACCGCGACGACTACACCAACTGGTTCCGCGACGAGACCATCTACGAGATGGTGCAGGCCGAACTCGCGCGCGGAACCGCGAGCGGTCCCTATCGCGGGCTCGGGGAGTTCCACCTGTACGACAGCGCCGATGCCAACGGCCCCGTCGCGAAGAAACTGATCGTGCTGGCGGAGCAGAAGAAGCTGGCGGTGCTCGCGCACGTCGACGACGTGGCGATCGACCTGCTGATGGCCAATGCCCCGTCGAAGGGACAGGCCCTGCGCCTGATCTGGGCTCATACCGGCATCGGCGGCCCACCGGTCGAGCGGGTGCGGGCGCTGCTGGAACGCTATCCGCTGCTGATGGGCGAACTCTCCTACCGGCCGGGGCTCACCTGCGAAGGCGGCAGGCTGTGCCCCGAATGGCGCGCGCTGATCCTCATGTACCCGGGGCGCTTCATGGTCGGCTCCGACACCTGGGTCAACCAGCGCTGGAGCGCCTACGACGAGACGATGCGCGGCTACCGGACCTGGCTCGGCGACCTGCCGGACGACGTGGCGCAGCGCATCGCCTGGGGCAACGCTGCCACGCTGTTCGGCCTGCGCTGAGCACGCGCCGCAGGGGCCGGCCGGTCGTCAGGCTGCCAGCGCGGCCGCTGCGATGCGCGTCGCCGACGCAACGACGTCGTTGCGCCCCTTCGCGTCCTTCTGCGGAAAGGTCAGGTACACAGACAGCACGATCGGCGCGCCGGCCGGCGGCCACAGCACGCCGACGTCGTTCGTGGAGCCGTACGAGCCTGATCCGGTCTTGTCGCCCACCTTCCAGCCAGTGGGAACGCCCGCCAGGAATCGCTCGGTGTTGGTGGTGTTGCCGAGAAGCCAGGTCTTCAGCTGCTCGCGCTGTGCCGCGCCGAGCGCGTCGCCCAGCACGAGGCGCTGCAGGCTGTCGGACATGGCGGCGGGCGTGGTCGTGTCGCGCGGGTCGCCAGGGATGCTGGTGTTGAGCTCAGGCTCCATGCGGTCGAGCCGGAAGACCTGATCGCCGATGCCGCGCGCGAAGGCCGTGACGGCCGCCGGGCCGCCCAGTTCCTTCAGCAGCAGATTGGCGGCCGCGTTGTCGCTGTACTGGATGGTGGCCGCGCACATCGCGGCCACGGTCATGCCGGTGGAAACATGTTTCTCGGTGATCGGCGAGTAGGCGATCAGGTCGCTCTTGCTGTAGTTCAGGTGGCGCGACAGCAGGCTGCTGTCCCTGGTGCTGCGTTCGAGCACGGCTGCCGCCAGGGTCAGCTTGAAGGTGCTGCAAAGCGGAAAGCGCTCGTGCGGCCTGTGCTGGATGCGCGCGCCGCTGCCGGTGTTGAAGCCGACCACGCCCAGGCGTCCGCCCGAGGCGCTTTCGAGCGCCGCAAGCTGCGCCTCGGCCGAAGACTGCGAGCCCGTGCCGGACCACGCGGTGCATGCGCCGGCAAGCGGCAGAACGGAGGCGGCGAGCAACAGGGTGCGACGCTGGACGGGAGAGGTCATTTCGTTTTCTCTTTCTTTCTGCGAGTGGATGGACGAATCGAATCCTAGGAGTGCCACTGCCGACGATCCAGCCTCACGACGGCGTTCCGCGTCCCGGGTGTATCCGGTGTAACCGCCAGGATAATTAAACCATTCAGTTGAATATCAAGCGGATTCCATCTATATTCAACCTCATGGTTGAACTTGAACTCGAAGACGAACGGCTCGATGCCGTCTTCCACGCCCTGGCCGACAGCACGCGCCGCACGATGCTGCGGCTTCTGTCGCATGGCGAATGCAGCGTGGGCGAACTGGGCGCGCCTTTCCACATGTCGTTCGCAGGGGCATCCAAGCACGTGAAGACGCTGGAGCGCGCGGGCCTGGTGTCTCGCACCGTGCAGGGCCGCGCGCACGTCTGCCGGCTCGAGCCCACCGCGCTGGCCATGGCAGACGCATGGCTGCGCCACTACGAAGGCTTCTGGAGCAATCGCCTCGACGCGCTGGAGCAGGAACTGCGGCGCGATGCGGCATCCCGCAAGTGAGCCCGATCACTCCGCCCCCACCACCTCTCAGCCAACCCAAGGAGCAACAGCAAATGACGATCAAGCACAGCCTGGGCAATCAGACCGGGCCCGACACCCTTCGCATGGAACGCACGCTGCCCGCGCCCATCGAGCGCGTATGGGCCTATCTCGCCGACTCCGACAAGCGCGCTGCATGGCTGGCCGGCGGCGCGCTGCCTCGAGCGCCCGGCGAGCTCTTCGAGCTGCGCTTCGAACACACGAAGCTCACCGGCGAAGTGGCACCGGACCGCTTCGCCGAGTGTCGCGAGCCGATCCTGCAGAAGTCGCGGCTGCTGCGCATGGAGCCGCCCACGCTGCTTTCGATCAGCTGGGACGAAGGAGGGTCGGCACCGTCGCAGGTCACGTTCGAGCTCACGCCGAAGGGCGACACCACGCAGCTCGTGCTCACGCACACGAGGCTGGCCAGCCGCAAGGACATGCTCAGCGTGGCGAGCGGCTGGCATGCGCATGTCGATGTGCTCATCGAGATCCTTGAGGGAAACAAGCCGCAGGGCTTCTGGACGAATCTCGCCGCGATCGAGAAGGAGTACGAAGCGCACATCCGCTGAACCCACGCATTCCTTCTTCCTTTCTTTCATTTGTTTCTCTCTCGCGGGGCCTTCGGGCCCCGTTTTTCATGGCTCTCGAACTTCACGAATCTGTCAAACCGTTGTCACCCGGAAACCTCAACATCTGAGGCATTCAGAGTATTTGTGCGTTTTGTTGCAAATGCACTTGTTTGCAAAAACGCAGATGAATACCCACGGTACTTCGGCATGGCCGAAGGGCAGGCAACTCAAGACTTCGAGGGAAAACATGATCAGAGGAACGAACACGCACCGCGTGCTGGCAGGGGGAAGCATGTGCGCCCTGCTGCTGCTCACGGCCTGCGGCGGTGGAGGTGGCGGCGGCGGCATCGGCTTTCCACCCGTGAACACGCCTTCGCCAGGTGGCGGGAACACTCCGGCGCCGAGCGTCAACCAGGGCAAGAGCGGGCCCAAGGCTCTCGTCGTCGAGATCGACGGCCTCACGCATGCGGCGCTTCGCGATGCCATGGCGCAGAACAAGGTGCCGGCATTGCAATCGCTGCGCCTCTCGCCGGCCTGGACGGGCGGCGCCAACGGCACGCCGAGCGAACAGCGCACCACCGACGGCCCCGGCTGGGCCACGCTGATGACCGGTACATGGGCACAGCGCCACGGCGTTCGCTGGGACACGAACGACCAGCGCATCGACGTCAAGCTCGCGCCCTCGGTCTTCGCGCTCGCAAGGCAGAACAACAAGGCGGCCGGCTACAAGACGGCGTCCGTCACGGCGGGTGCGCTCTATCCGCTGCTGCTCGCGAACGAAACCGGCACGGTCGACAGCGCCGTCGACTGCGCGGGTGCCGACGCCTGCGTCACCGACCGCGCCGCACAGCTCATCGATGCCGGCTACGACCTGCTGGTGGCGCAGTACGGCGCGCCGGCCGCGGCAGCAGCCAGCGGCTTCAGGAGCGATGCCTACCAGCGCGCGATCACCGACACCGCCACCGGCGTGGGCCAGTTGCTCGCGCGCATCGCGCAGCGCACCGCCAACGATTCGAAGGAAGACTGGCTCGTGATCCTCACGACCGGCCACGGCCTCGACACCTTCGGCAGCGCCTCCGGCCTGCAGGACAACGACGGCAAGACCATCTTCATCGCCAGCAACAAGACGCTCGCGGCGCAACCGGGCGTCGGCGTGGCCGCTCCCGCCGACGCCACGCTGCTCACGCTCGCGTCAGCCACCGACATCGCGCCGACCGTGCTGCGCCATCTCGGCGCGCTGCCCGCCGCAGCCGACTACCGCTTCAGCGGCCAGGCCCTGCAGGCTTCCACCTCGCTGCGCAGCCTCTCGGCGAAGACGGGCGCGGACAAGCGCAGCATCGTGCTGTCATGGACGCTCGCCGGAGCAACCACCGCGCAGGTGCAGGTGCTGCGCGACGGCAAGCTGGTGGCCACGCTGCCGGCCGGCACCACCACCTACACCGACCCCATCGTCGCCGACAGCGACGGGGTCTACGCCTACCAGTACACGGTCGTCGCCGGCGAGGCCAGCGTGGCGCTTCCCGCGCAGATCGCCTACGTCAAGCCGGAGGCTCCGGTAACGCTTGCGCCCACGCTGGCGAACGGGCTCGTCAACTACTACACGCTCGACGCGCTGCCGGCGGTCGACGCGAAGAATGCCTCGACGCTCGCCCCCTGGGCGGCCGACGCCAACGGTGGATCGCTGGTCGATGACGGCTTCCAGGCACCCAACAAGGCCAAGGCATTGCGTGTCGACAGCACGGTGAAGAACGCCAGCGGCATGGCCGGCTATCGCCTGGTGCAGAACAACGACGTCACGACGAACCCTGCCGTCACAGCCTTCACCATCGGGTTCTGGATGCGCACCGACAACACCTGCAGCCAGGGCGTGAGCAACGGCGGCACGGTGATCGGCAACAAGAACTACGACACCGGCACCAACGAGGGCATTGCCATCGGCCTGTTCGGCAGCTGCGAACTCCGCTTCAACACCGGCACCGGTGCCGGCGTCCGGGGCGAGGTCAAGGGAATGCACTACCTGAGTGCCGGCCAATGGGCCTACGTTGCCATGGTGATCGACAAGACCGGGCAGACGATAGATGGCTATGCATTCGATCCGGTGCGTGGTGTCCAGACCGGCCGCGCGGCACTGTCTCCCACACTGGTTGCCAAGCTCGGCGGCCTCAAGAACGGCATCGGATTGAACGAGGATGGTTCCGGCCTTTACTACAACCGCCAGACCTCCTCGCCGCGTGGCGCCATGGAATTCAACGACTTCGCGATCTGGAACCGTGCGCTCACCAGCGACGAGCTCAACAGCATCTTCAAGTCGGGCCAGCCGCTGTCGACGCTTCCCTGACCCCGATTCCCCAGCCCAAGAGCCCTCGAGGCAACAACGAAACAAGAGGACCCATTCATGCAAATCAATGCTCTCTCCGGCGCGCGCCTTGCGTCCGCGCTCCTCCTGGCCTGCGCCCTCTCCGCCTGCGGCGGAAGCGGTGGCGGTGGCAGCGGCTTCGTCGGCGGCACACCGACGCCGCCGACCACGCCGACGCAACCCGACACTGGCACCGCTCCCGTGAAGAGCTGCGCACCCTGAGCCGAGCCATACACACCATGTCCAAGCACAACAACAAGCCCATGACGAACTCGCGTCGCAAATTCCTCACAGGCACTGCCACCACGGGCGCTGCAGCTCTCGCGCTCAGCGCCTTCCCTCCGAGTATCCGCCGCGCACTCGCCCTTCCGGCGAACAACAAGACCGGTACGATCAAGGACGTCGAGCACGTCGTGATCCTGATGCAGGAGAACCGCTCCTTCGACCACTACTTCGGCACGCTGCTGGGCGTGCGCGGGTTCGGTGACCGCTTCACCATTCCGCTGCCGAAGGGACTGAACGTGTGGCAGCAAAGTGACGGCGCCGGCAAGCCGATCCTGCCTTACCACCTCGACGGCCGTGCAGGCAACGCGCAGCGCGTGGACGGCACGCCGCACTCGTGGAGCGACGGCCAGGACGCCTGGGATGGTGGGCGCATCTACCAGTGGCCTCGCTACAAGAACACGGCTTCGATGGGCTATTTCAAGGAAGCCGAAGTTCCGTTCCAGTTCGCACTGGCCAATGCATTCACCTTGTGCGATGCCTATCACTGCAGCATGCACACAGGCACCAATTCGAACCGGCTGTTCCACTGGACAGGCACCAACGGTCCATCGGGTCAATTGAGCACGGGTGCCCTGGCAGGCGTGGCGTCGATCGACAACACGTGGGAGAACCTCAAGTACCCCGTGACGACCAACACGGACACATCCGCCTACGGTTGCGACTGGAAGACCTATCCGGAGCGACTGGAAGAAGCCAATGTGAAATGGATCGTCTACCAGAATCTGCCCGACAACTACACCGATAACCCGCTCGCGGGGTTCAAGCAGTACCGCGCAGCAAGCTGGGCATCGGGTAAGAACAAGGCGGGGTACGACGGCGACAACTTTCCACAGAATGCCACGGTGACGGCGTATGACCCCGTCAGCGACGACGCAAACTACCCGCTCTACAAGGGCGTTGCCAACACGATGCCGGACGGCGGCTTTCTCGGCACCTTCAAGCAGGACATCCTGAAGGGCAACCTGCGGCAGGTGTCGTGGATCGTGGCCCCCAAGGCATATTCGGAGCACCCCAACCCCTCGAGCCCGGTGCAGGGCGCCTGGTACATACAGGAAGTACTGGATGCGCTCACCGCCGCACCGGATGTCTGGAGCAAGACCGTGCTGCTCGTCAACTTCGATGAGAACGACGGCTACTTCGATCACATGCCTTCGCCATCGGCACCTTCGATCAACCCGGACAAGACAGCTGCCGGCAAGACCACTCTGTCCGATAGCGACATTGCCTTCGAGCGCCACAACTATCCGTTGGTAGGAGGCTCCACGCCATCGACGGACGGCCGCGTCTACGGCCCCGGCGTGCGCGTGCCCATGTATGTGATTTCCCCATGGAGCCGCGGGGGCTGGGTCAATTCCCAGGTGTTCGATCACACTTCCGTCATTCGCTTCCTGGAAGCGTGCTTCGGCGTCAAGGAGCCCAATATCTCGCCCTACCGCCGTGCAGTGTGCGGCGACCTCACGAGCGCGTTCAACTTCGCTACGCCCAACAACGAAGCGCCTCCGACTCTGGCGGGACGCACGACCAAGGACGCTGCCGTCAAGCTGCGCACCGAACAGGAAGCGCTGCCGCAGGTGCCCCTGCCGCTCGACCCCCAGCTGCCGCGCCAGGTCACCGGCACCCGCCCCTCGCGCGCCCTGCCCTATGAACTGCACGTGAGCGGACGCACCGACGCCATCAAGGGCCAGATGCGGCTGATCTTCAAGAACAGCGGCAAGGCTGCCGCCGTCTTCCACGTGTACGACAAGCTCAACCTCGACCGCCTGCCGCGCCGCTACATGGTCGAGCCCGGCAAGCAGCTCGACGACACCTGGAACCCGGCGACCGACAACAGCGGCTTCTACGACCTGTGGGTGCTCGGCCCCAACGGCTTCCACCGCCACTTCAAGGGCGACCTCAACAGGCTTCGCGCCGGCGGCGCACCCAACCCCGAGGTGCGTGTGTGCTACGACGTCACCAACGGCAACGTCTCGGTGGAAATGCTCAACGGCGGCAGCGGCAACTGCAAGTTCACGGTGCGCGCCAAGGCCTACCGCGACGACGGCCCGTGGAACGCCACCGTGAGCGGCGGCGGCAAGGCCGAGCAGGCGTGGGTGCTGGCCAGCAGCGGCCAGTGGTATGACTTCGCGGTCACCTGCGATGCCGATCCGGCCTTCTACCGCCGCTTTGCCGGCCGCGTCGAGACCGGCAGGCACTCGGTGAGCGACCCGGCCATGGGCCTCGCCGACCTCTGACCGCACGGCGGCCGCGCCAGCGCCCGCATCGGGGCGCTGGCCGGCGGCACGAGCAACGGCAAAATGGCGCGGGCTTCCCGTGCCTGCCCGAAACACATGCAGACCGGGGCGGCCGTCGAACTGACGCCGCCCCTTTCATTTTTCATACGCCGCATCCAATGCTCCAAGAAGAACGATTCCTGCGCATCCGCAGCCTGCTGGCCACTTTCTCCCGACTGAGCGTGGAGCGCATCGTGCAGGACCTTGCGGTGTCGCGCGAAACGGTGCGCCGCGACCTGCTCGAGCTCGAAGGACTGGGCGAGCTGCGCCGCGTGCACGGCGGCGCCATCTCGATCAGGGCGGAGCCCGAGCCGCCGCTCGCGGTGCGGCTGGTGGCACGGCAGCGCGAGAAACGCGCCATCGCCAAGGCCGCCGTCGCCCTGCTCCAGCCGGGCCAGACGATCTTCATGGACGCGGGCAGCACCATGTCGATCTGCGCGGAGGAAATCGCCACGCTGAGCGGCATGACCGTCATCACCAATTCGGTGAGCATCGCGCTCAAGCTCGCTGGCGCGGGCGAAGGCCGGCTCACCGGCAACCAGACCATCCTGCTGGGCGGCGAGATCGACGTGAAGACCCAGGCCACCTTCGGCGACACCACGGTGGAGGCCATCCACCGCTACCGCGCCGACGTCGCACTGCTGTCGCCGGTGGGGCTGCACGCGAAGCACGGCGCCATGAGCTTCGAGCACCACGAGGCCACCGTGGCACGGGCCATGGCCGAGCAGGCGCAGCAACTGGTGCTGCTAGCCGACCACGCCAAGATCGGCCAGGCCAGCCGCGTGACCTATTCGCGCACGGCGGACATCGACGTTGTAGTGACTGACGCAAAAGCGCGCGAGCTGCCGGGGCTCTCGGGGCTGCGCAAGGCCTGCGAGCGGGTGATCCTCGCCTGAGCGACCGCGGGCATCAGCCGCTGCTGCTGTCGCCTCGCCGCGAGAAGTAGCGGCCCGGCGATTCCCCGAACGCCTTGCGGAACATCGCGATGAAGTTGCTGGGCGTCGCATAGCCGAGCGCGTCGGCGACGACGGCCACGGGTTCGCCGTTGGCCAGCTTCTCCAGTGCCATCGAAAGACGGGCCTGCTGGCGCCACTGGACGAAGCTCATCCCCGTCTGCGCGACGAAGTGCCTGCGCGCGCTTCGCGCCGACAAGCCAGCCCAGGCCGCGAGCTGGTCGAGCGTTCGCTCGTCTTCGGGGTGCTCGACCAGATGGTTCGCCATCGCCAGCAGGCGGCGTTCCGCCGGCATGGGCAGCGCGAGCGGCTCTCGCCGGCCTAGCCGGATCTCGTCCAGCAGCACCGCCAGAAGGCGCTCCTGTTCGGGCTGCAGATGCTCGATGCCACTCCAGCCCGATGCGCGGCGCACCAGCGCGCGCAGCACCTCGCCGACGCCCATGACGCAGGGCTCTTCCGGCAGCCCGGCGGTGACGTCGGGCCGCAGCATGACGCCCCAGCCGCTCAGGGCGCCGCTCACGCTCACCTTGTGATGGACGCCTGGCGGAATCCAGCCCGCGCGATGCGGCGGCAGCAGCCACGATCCGCGCGCGGTGCGAACGCGCACCAGGCCCCGGTCGATGCAGAAGAGCTGGCCTCGCACATGGCTGTGCCAGTCGTACTCGCGCGTTCCGAGCCTGAACTCGCTCCCGGGCTCGTCGGTGCCCCGGAGCGCGAAAAGCACGGGGCCATCGGCGCGCTCGCTCAGGTCCGAAGACATGTGCCCGCCGTTGTCGAATGAAGTTGGCCGCTTCTCATTGTTTTTAGTCCTGATGAAATTATCAGGCCACGGCAACCGGCACTTAGCCTCGATCCGATGCGGGAGCGGATGTGGCCGCTCCCGGTCCAGACAAGGAGAAGCAACGGATGCAGCAATCGCACATTTCGATCATCGGAGCCGGCCTCGGCGGCCTCTGCCTCGCGCAGGGACTCAGGAGCGCGGGCATTTCCTTCGACGTCTACGAGCGGGACACGGCGGCCGCAAGCCGCGATCAGGGATATCGAATCAGGATCGACGCCGAGGGACAGGCGGCGCTGTCGCGATGCTTGCCTGCAAATCTCCATGAGCTGTTCCGCCAGAGCTGCGGCGGCAGCGCAGGGGGTGTCCGGTTCCTGGATTGCGATCTGCAGCGGATTCAGGGGCGGCCAGCCGGAAGCTGGCGCATTCCGGACGCAGGCGGAGACGCCCCAGTCCCACCTCGCGACCTCAGCGCGAACCGGCAGACATTGCGGGAAATCCTGCTGTGCGGCATCGAGGACCGCGTGCACTTCGGCAAGGCACTTCGCCGTTTCGACGTCGTCGGCAAGAACCAGGTCCGCATCCAGTTCGACGATGGCGAGGAAACAACTTCGGCGCTGCTGGTCGGCGCGGACGGCGTGAATTCGGCAGTGCGCGCCCAGCTCGCCCCAGCGGCGGAGCCCGTCGATACCGGCGCGGCCTGCATCTATGGCAAGACCGCCGCAACGGCGGCGCTGCGGGAAAGCATCGGCACGGACTTGTGGGCAGGCACGTCCGTGGTCTTCGCCGACGGCTTCGCGCTGATCCTCGACCCCATGCTGTTCCGGCAACCACTGCCTGCCCTCGCCGCAAGGCTTGCGCCGGCATGCCGGCTGGAGCCGGTCGATGACTATCTCTACTGGGCGTTCATCGGTCCGCGCGCGAGCCTGAGGCTGGCTGCCGGGGAGTTGCCGGACCAGTCGCAGCTGGCAACGCTCGTCGGGGCGATTGCCCGGCGATGGCACCCCCGGCTTCGCACGCTGTTCGCCCATGGCGATGCCCGCACGCTCACAGTCTTGCCGGTCCGCAGTTCGCCGCCGGAAATCGCGGCGTGGCAGTCCGGCCCCGTGACGCTGCTCGGCGATGCGATCCACTCGATGAGCCCCGCCGGCGGCGTCGGCGCCAACACTGCGCTGCGCGATGCTGCGGCGCTCGCCAGCGCGTTGGCAAGCGGCGCCGGCTTTCACGAGGCTGTCTCCGGCTACGAGGTTGCGATGCGGGCATGGGCAAGGGCCGCCATCACGGCCTCCAACGACGGTGCCCGCCGCCTGTTCGGTGCGAGCGCGACGAGCTGACTGCGAAGGCCCGCCCCGTCCGCGCCCGGCCATCGGGCTATGCTGCGCGACCACATGCCGCGACCTTTGCTCTCCTTCATTCCGCCGCGGGCGGCTGCGCTGCTCGGGGCCCTATGGCTCGCCTTTGCGCCCGTCACGGCGCTCGCGGCATCGAGCTGCCTCGACGCCGCCACCCAGGCCCCCTCGCCGTCGCGCGCCCTCGCCATGGCGACCTTCGCCATGCAGGAGCACGAGGCCTTCGGCGGCCAGGCGATGGACGCGGAAGGCCGCATGACCGAAGCCGGCGACTCCGAGGCAGAGGACACGCGCCGCACGGTGCCGGGTCTCGCGCCATGGCAGCGGGTGCTGGGCTACTGGCAGGCCGTCGATCCGCGCCTGCCCTCGCAGGTGCGCTTCGGTGGGCTGCGCCCCGCCGACCGTCATCTGCTGATGCAGGCGCTGAACGAGGCGACGGCCGGACGCCTGCAGGGCATGGGTGTCGGCCCCGACGAGGGGCTGGACTCTGTGGAGCTGCGCGCCGTGCAGGCCGCGCTGGCGCGGGTCGCGGTGATCGATACGCCATGGTCCGCCGCCTTCGTCAGCTGGCTGGCGCGGCAGTCCGGCCTGTCGGACGACGAGTTCGTGTTTTCCGAGGCACATGCCGACTACGCGGGCGCCGCCTGGCAGGCCGGCATCGACGAGGCCGCGGGCAGGAGTTCGCGCTACGCCCTGCGCGCCTGTGACCTGAGGCGCACGCCGCCGCGCGTCGGCGACCTGGTCTGCCAAGCGCGCGGCGCGGACGCCGGGCTCGACACCTTCGACAAGATCGGAGAAGTGCTGGCCTTACGGGACACCGGCGGCGATCCACTGCCCATGCATTGCGACGTGGTGGTGGCCGTGGATGCCACGGGCTTCGACACCGTGGGCGGCAATGTGCTGCAGTCGGTCACGCGGCGCCGGCTCGACTTCGCGCCCGGCACGCGGTGGCTGGACTCGAGCTACCTGCCCGAAGGATGCACGCCGGGCGCGCCGGGGTGCATCGATCGCCACATGAGCCGCCAGCCCTGGTCGCTGCTGCTGCAGTGGCGCTGAAGAAATCGACCAGTTATTTGTAGTACGCCTCGACCGTGCCCTTGAGCTTGAGCAGCAGCGGCTTGCCCTTGCGGTCGAGCGTCTTGCCGGCGGGCACCTTGATCCAGCCTTCGCTGACGCAGTATTCCTCGACGTCGAGGCGGTCCTTGCCGTTGAAGCGGATGCCGATGTCGTGCTCGAAGGCGGCGGCCACGTGGTGCGGGCTGCGCGGGTCGATGGAGAGATGGTCGGGAAGGGGCGGGCGGGAAGTGGCTTCTGTCATGGCGCGTGATGATAGGCGCTCCCGGGCGCCCCACCCCGGTAGCACCTATCGCCGTTTCCTGGTCCGCCGCGCGGGCGGCTTGGGCGCGAACCCCAGCGCCGCACGTGCCAGCGCGTCGGCTTCCGCGTTGCGATGGCGCGGAATCCAGTGCACGCGCACGTCGTCGAAGCTGTCGAGAAGGGCCCGGGCTTCATCGAACAGGCCGGCGAGGCGCGCGATCGGCGCAACGGCGCGGCCGTCGAGCTGCTCGACGAGGATGCTGTTGTCGCTGTAGGCCCGCACCGCCGTCGCGCCGCGTGCGCGCAGGTCCTGCAGCGCGAGCGTTAGGGCCAGCAGTTCGGCTTCGTTGTTGCAGCCAGTGGTGTGCGTGGCCTGCGAGAGCGTATGCCGCTCGCCGTCCGGCGCGGTGATGACGGCGCCGATGCCCATGCGGCCCGGGTTGGGCATGGCGCTGCCGTCGCAATAGACGGTCCACGCGAGGCCATCGGCCCCGGGCTCTGCTGCACTCATCCGGTCTTCAGCAGTTGTAGCGCTTGATGCCTGCCAGGTTCTGGCATGGCCGCTGGCCGGGCGGCGGACCGGGGTCCTGCGCATGCGGCGGCCGCGGCCTGCGGATGGGGCGCACGCCGTCGTAGTACGGATCGGGACTCAGGATGACGACGCCCGGAGGATCGGCCGCGGCCTGCGGCTGGGTATCGGCGGGGTAGCGCGGAATGATGGCCGGCCCCGAGGGCGGACTGCTCGCCACCTGGCTGGGCGGCACCACCGGCGGCGCGGAGCCCGGCTGCGGGGAATAGTCGCGCCGCGCCGCTTCGGGCGGTGGCGATTCGAGGATGGACACCTGCCGCGATTGCTTGCTGCCCGGCGGGCAGGCGACGTTGGTGTACGAGATGGCCCCGCTGGCATCGGTGCAGCGCACCACCTCCGCCGCATGCGCGCCAAGCGCCGTAGCGAAGATCGCGAGGGAAGCAGCCAGGGTGCGCATGGAATGTTTTGGGCGGGTCGCAGTCAGGTCAAACACCCGGGAACCGCCCCGGGTCACCCACTGTAGCCGTTGCGGGCCGGTTGCGCACCTGCGGCATGATCGCGTCATGGACACTCCCCGACCGCATCCCCTCGTCATCGTCAAGCTTGGAAGCACCTTCGAGGCCCTGCGCGCGCAGCACGGCGATTTCGAGCACTGGATCGCCGACGGACTCGGCACGCATGCGCTGCCGCTGCTGGTGATCGATCCGCGCCATGGCGACGCCCTGCCCGATCCGGCCCAGGTGTCGGGCGTGGTCATCACCGGCTCGCACGCGATGGTGTCTCACCGGGAGCCCTGGAGCGAAAGCACGGCCGCCTGGCTTGCGCAGGTCGTCGGGCGCGACACGCCGGTGCGCGGCATCTGCTACGGCCACCAGCTGCTCGCGCATGCGCTCGGCGGCGAGGCCGGCGACCACCCGCAGGGCGCGGAAGTCGGCACCATCACCGTCACCCTCGACGAAGCGGCCGCTACCGACGAACTGCTGAACGGCCTGCCTGCGCAATTCCCTGCGCACGCGGTGCACTGGCAGAGCGCGCTGCGCCTGCCCGAGGGCGCCGTGCGACTGGCCGGCAACGAGCACGAGCCCATGCACGCCTTCCGCGTGGGCGGACATGCCTGGGGCGTGCAGTTCCACCCGGAGTTCGACGCCGATGCCATGCGCGGCTACATCGACATGCTGGCCGGCGACCTGGCCTCCGCCGGCGCCGACCCGGCCGCGCTGTGCGAGCGCGTGGTCGAGACCGACGCGGCCGCCAGCGTGCTCGGGCGCTTCGCGCGGATCGTCGAAACGCACCACGGCGTCTGATCGTCCCCCACGGCCCGGCAGCCGGCGCGCGCGTCGGACCGCGACTACAGGCTACGCTCCGCGCTTCGGTTAAGGTGCGGTCCATTCGCCGCCCGCCAGCTCTTTTTTCTCTTTCATGACCACCCCCTCCCCCGTGCCGGCCCGCAAGCATTTCTCGATGATCCGGGAGTTCCACCTGGCCGATGCCTTCACGCTCGGCAATGCGGCTTGCGGCGTGGGCGCGGTGTTCCTGGCGATGGCCTTCATGGCGAGCCAGTCGCTCGCGCATTTCCTGTGGGCCGCCGCGCTCGCGCCAGCCGCGTTCATCTTCGATGTGCTCGACGGCCGCATCGCGCGCTGGCGCCAGACGCAGTCCGCCCTCGGGCGCGAACTCGACTCGCTGGCCGATGTGATCTCCTTCGGCGTGGCGCCCGCCGCGCTCGGTTTCGCTGCCGGGCTGAACGGCGGCTGGGACTGCGCGATCCTGATCTATTTCGTGGGCTGCGGCGTGAGCCGGCTCGCACGCTTCAATGTGACGGCCGAGTCGCTTTCGGCCGGCTCCGACAAGGTGAAGTATTTCGAGGGCACGCCCATCCCGACCAGCGTGGTGCTGGTGGGCGTGCTGGCGTACGCCGCCTGGCATGGCCGCATCGGCGTCGACGTGTGGGGCGGCGCCTGGGGCGTGGGGCCGTGGCAGCTGCATCCGCTGGCATTGCTGTTCGCGCTCTCCGGCACGCTCATGATCAGCAAGACGCTGCGCATTCCCAAGTTCTGACCGACCGCCCGACAAGACTCCAGGAGGCAAGCCGATGTCCATGAAGCTGTATTTCGACCCGCACAGCCGCGCCCACATCGCCAAGTGGATGCTCGACGAAGCCGGCGCCGACTACGAGATCGTCACCACCCTCATCAAGGACAAGGCCCACAAGACGCCCGAGTACCTGAAGATCAATCCGGCGGGCAAGCTGCCGGCGCTGGTCGACGGCCAGGCACGCGTCTTCGAGAACGCCGCCATCTGCATGTACGTGGCCGAGAAGTTTCCCGGCAAGCGGCTCGCCCCGCCCGTGGGCTCGCCCGAGCGGGGCCGCTACCTGTCGCTGATGGTCTATTCGACCGCGCAGCTGGAGCCCGCGATGGGCGACGCGATCCTGAAGATCCGCAGCAACAACAGCGCGCGCGGCTGGACCAGCTTCGAGGCGGCCAAGGACGCGGTCGAGCGCGAACTGCGCTCCGGCCCCTACCTGTTCGGCGCGCAGTTCACCGCGGCCGACGTGATGATCGGCTCGATGCTCATCTGGCACCGCGCCTTCGGCGGCGTCCTGCACCGCCCGACGCTCGACGCCTATGTCGACCGGCTGCAGGCCCGCCCCAAGGGCATGAAGTTCGGCTGAACGCGGCGCGGCGTGCCGCGCTGGTGACAACGCGCGGCGAAGGCACGTCCTTTAATCGGCTTCCTTGTTCCATTCCAAGAAGAGAGACGCCCGCATGACATCGAAGAACGCCACGCCCTCCCGGTTTTCGCTCACGGCCCTTTCCGTGGGCCTGGTCGCCCTGCTCGCCGCCTGCGCGAGCACGCCGCCGCCCGGCGCGCGCAGCGTGACCATCGAGCGCACCACCTTCGGCATCCCGCACATCACCGCGCCGGACTACGAGGGCCTGGCGTACGGCAGCGCCTATGCGCATGCGCAGGACAACGTCTGCCAGACGGCCGAGCACCTGCTAACGCTGCGCGGCGAGCGCTCGCAGTTCCTGGGCGCGCAGAACACCGGTGACCTGGGCCTGGGCCGCGCGCCGAATGCGCAGATCGACCTGTTCATCCGCTACCACATGGACGACGCCGCGCTGGCGCGCGCGGCCACCACCACGAGCCCCGACGTGCAGGCCGCGCTGCGCGGCTACGTGGCCGGCTACAACCGCTACCTGCAGGATGCCGGCCCCAACGGATTGCCAGAAGCCTGCCGCGGCAAGCCCTGGGTGCGGCCGATGACGGCCGGCGACCTGTCGCGCGCCACCGAGATGTCGATGATCCAGGGCGGCCTGGGTGCGCTGGCCGGCGCCGTGCTGGCAGCCGTGCCTCCCGCCGCCGGAGCCAAGCCCGGCGCCGCGCCGGTGGACCTGAAGGAAGCCGTCGCCGAAATCGGCCGCCGCAGCTTCAACGCCAACCCGGAGGGCGGCGAACTAGGTTCCAACGGCTGGGCGTTCGGGCGCAACGCCACGCCGGACGGCAAGGGCCTGCTGCTCGGCAACCCGCACTTTCCGTGGACCGGCACCAACCGCTTCTGGCAGATGCACCTCACCATCCCCGGCAAGCTCGACGTGATGGGCGCCACCGGCGGCCTGAGCCCGGTGGTGGCCATCGGCTTCAACAAGGACGTGGCCTGGACGCACACCGTGTCGACCGGCAAGCGCTTCACGCTGTACGAGCTGAAGCTCGACCCCAATGACCCGACCGTGTACCTGGTCGACGGCCAGCCGAAGAAGATGGTCGCGCGCACCGTGGCGCTGCCCGCCGCGGCAACGGGCGGCAACACGCCGCCGGTGCAGCACACCTTCTATTCGACCGACTGGGGCCCCGTGATCTCGCTGCCGCGCGCCGGCCTGGGCTGGACCGCGCAGAAGGCCTACGCCATCCGCGACGCCAACACGCTCAACGTGCGCTCGGCCGAGAGCTGGATGAAGATGGCGCTGGCACGCAACGTGGCCGAGCTACGCGCCGCCATGGGCAACCAGGGCATGCCGTGGATCAACACCATCGCGGCCGACCGCGACGGCAATGCCATGTACGCCGACCTGTCGGTGGTGCCCGACGTGTCGGCCGACATGCTCAAGAGCTGCGCCCCCTCGCCCGCCGCCGCGGCGCTGCTCAACGCGGCCGGGTTGCCGGTGCTGGACGGCTCGCGCAGCGCCTGCGCGTGGAACCGCGACAGCGCGGCCGCCGCGCCGGGCGTCATCGCGCCGGCGCGCATGCCGGTGCTCATCACGCCCGACTACGTGCAGAACAGCAACGACAGCTTCTGGCTCAGCAACCCCGACACCCCGCCGATGGCAGGCGTATCGCCGCTGGTGGGCCCGGTCGGCGTGCCGCAGCGACTGCGCACGCGCAGCGGGATCATGGAAATCCGGGGCCGGCTCGCGGGCAGCGACGGCCTGCCCGGCAATCGCATGGGCGCTGCCGAGCTGCGCAGGGTGATCTTCCGCGACAGGAATCTCGCGGGCATGCTGGTGATGGATGACCTGCAGGCCGCGTGCACTGCCGCCGGCAGCGCGCTCACCGCCGACCAGGCGCTGGGCTGCCGCGTGCTCTCCGCCTGGGACCGCACCAGCAATGCCGACTCGAAGGGCGCGCCGCTGTTCCGCGAGTTCTGGCGCAAGACGAAGGACGTGCCGAAGGTCTGGCGCGTGCCGTTCGACCCCGCGCAGCCGGTGACGACGCCGGCCGGGCTCGACATGGCCACGCCGGCCACGCGCGAAGCCGTGTTCAAGGCGCTGGGCGACGCGGTCGGCATCCTGCGCACCGCCGGTTTCGCGGCCGACGTACCGCTGGGCGTGCCGCAGTCGCGCCTGGTGCGCGGCCAGAAGAGCGCGCTGCACGGTGGCGACGAGTTCGAGGGTGTGCTCAACAAGCTGGAGTCGCAGGGCCAGTCGCTGATCGATCCGAAGGGCTACAACGTCAACTACGGCAGCAGCTACATGCAAGTCGTGACCTTCGATGCCAACGGGCCGGTCGCGCAAGGCCTGCTGACCTATGGCCAGAGCAGCGATCTCAGCTCGCCGCGCGCCTACGACCAGCTGCCGCTGTTCGCGGCCAAGCAGTGGCACCCGCTACCGTTCCACCCCGCCGACGTGCGGGCGCAGCGCGAGGGCACGCCGTTGCAGCTCGCGTACTGACAGCACTTCATCCATGTCGCAACAGACCGCCTCCTCCCACGCCGCCCACGCCGCCCACGCCACCCCGAACGGGCTCGACGAGCTGATCCGCACCGCGGAAACGCAGCCGCTCGCGCCCGACTGCGACCACTTCTACTTCCTGCGCCATGGGCAGACCGGCCGCAACGCGCTGCGCATCTTCCAGGCGGTGGACGAGCCCCTGAGCGAGCTGGGCCTGCAGCAGGCCGCGCGCGCGGCAACGCTGCTGTCGGGCGAACCGATCCGCACCGTCGTGTGCAGCGATGCGCGACGCGCCAACGACACCGCGCATACCGTGGCCACGGCACTGCGGCTCGTGCCCACCGCGCAGGCGGCGCTGCGTGAGCGCAACTTCGGCGCGCTCATCGGCACCTCGTCCGCCAACATCGACTGGGCCTGCGAGCCCGAGGGCGGCGAGACGCTCACGCAGTTCGTCGCACGCACGCGCGATGCCATCGACGCCGCCCTGCGGCTGCCGGCCCCGGTGCTGGTGGTGGCACATGGCGGAACGCTCTACGCACTGGCCGCCCTGCTGGGCGTGCCCGTCGACCTCGGCCTGCTCGGCAATGCACAGCCCTTGCGCTTCGAGCGCCGCGGCCCCATATGGGCCGTTACGCCGCTGCTGCGGCAAGCCGACGGCGACGCCGCCCTGGCCTAGCCGCCCCGGGAGCGCTCCTGGTCTCGATGCCGTCCACTCAACGAAACACCAAGCACCATGGAATTCAAGGACTACTACAGCGCTCTGGGCATCGACCGCACCGCGTCCGACGACGAAGTGCGCAAGGCCTACCGCAAGCTCGCCCGCAAATACCACCCCGACGTCAGCACGGAGCCCGATGCCGAGCAGCGCATGCGCGACATCAACGAGGCCAAGGACGTGCTCGGCGACAAGGAAAAACGCGCCGCCTATGACGCGCTGGCCGACCGCGTCGCGCGCGGCGGCAGCCCCGAGGGCGACTTCCGCCCGCCGCCGGGCTGGGACGAGGGCTTCGAGTTCCACCGCGGCCCGCGCCAGGGGCCAGCCGACCACGCCGACTTCAGCGAGTTCTTCTCGTCGCTGTTCGGCGAGGCCGAGCGGCGTGGCGCCGCGCGGCAGAACTTCCGCGCGCGCGGCGAAGACCACCATGCGGCCATCGAGATCACGCTGGAAGACGCGCTCAACGGCGCCGAGCGCGAGATCACGCTTCGCGCGCAGACGATCGATGCGCAGGGCCACCCGCAGTGGGAGAACCGCACGCTCAGCGTGAAGATCCCGCCGGGCGTGCACCCGGGCCAATTCATCCGCCTTGCAGGGCAAGGCATGCCCGGCCACGGCGGCGAGCCTGCGGGCGACCTGTATCTTGAAGTGCGCATTGCGCCGCACAAGCTCTATCGCGTGGAGGAGCGCGACCTGTACATGACGCTGCCCGTCACGCCCACCGAAGCCGCGCTGGGCGCGCAGGTGCAGGTGCCCACGCCCACCGGTGGCCTCGTCGAGGTGACCGTGCCCCGCAATGCGCGCAACGGCCTGAAGCTGCGGCTCAAGGGCCGCGGGTTCGCAGGCAAGACGCCGGGCGACCTGTACCTCGTGCTCGACATCGCGGTGCCGCCCGCCGACGGCGACGACGCGCGCAAGGCCTACGAGCAGCTGGCGCAAGCCACGGCATCCTTCCATCCACGCCAGCATCTGGGAGTCTGAGCATGGTGAATTTCACTCTCACGAGCGCCACCGCCATCAGCGCCTCGCAACCGCTCGCAGCGAGCGAACTGGCGCATGCCGTCGGCGCGGATACCGCCTGGGTCGTGCAGCTGGTCGAGGTCGGTATCCTGCACATTGAAACCACCGAGTCGGCGCCCGAACGCTGGCAGTTCTCCAGTACCGACCTTCAATGTGCGCTCGAGGCCCGCAGGCTGGAGCGCGACTTCGGCGTGAACCTCGACGCGGCGGCGCTGATCCTCGACCTGCAGCACGAGGTGCGGCGGCTCAAGGCGGCGCTGCACGCACGCGGGCTGGGCTGACGCGGCATCGCCCCTCCTAGCTCCAGGGGAAAGCGGATCGTCCGCTTGACCTTGACATCATGCGAAGCCGAAGACTGCGGGCCTCTTCAACAGGAGGTCGCATGAACCCTCGCACCAATTCACCGCACGGATGCTGCAGCACGCCCGAAGCCGCAACGACGAAAAGCAACGCCCCAGCCGTCGGCCGGCGACTGGGAATGGAAGAGGCCATGGCCCGTGCGGGCGTCTCGGAAAGGCTGCTGCGCCAATGCGAGGCCCACGGCCTGCTTCAAGGCGCCTACGGACATCGGTACACGCATGAGCATGTCAGCGTGCTGCGCTTTGCGCGAAGGGCCTATGCGCTGGGCTTCGGCATGAGCGACATCACAAGGCTGCTCGCTCTGCGGCAGAACGAGCATCGCAGGAGTGCTGAAGTGAAGCGCATAGCACTGAGCCGGAGCGAGGAGCTCGAATCGCGCATCGAGGAACTGCAGGCGACGAAGCGCGTGCTGGAGCGCCTCGCCGGCCTGTGCCTCGGCGACCATCAGCCCGCCTGCCCCATCCTCGACGAACTGCTGGAGCTCAAGGGGTTCTGCGCGCCTGCTGCTATTGCATCTGCTTGAGATTGCCGATGCGCACCAGCATCTCGGTGAACATCTGCAGGTCGGCATCGAGGTCGGGCACTTCCTTGTATTCCTTGGCGTTGTGCCCCGTGTACTTCTTGCCGGGCATGCCGGGGCCGAAGCTGATCGCGTTGGGCATCTGCTTGGCTGTGGTGGCGCCGGCCGCGGATACAGGCTTGGCTTCGAGGCCGGTGGTGTCGCCATAGATGTTGAGCAGCGTCGTCAGCCACTGGCCCGAGGGGTCGCGCGCCATCCAGTTGCCCTGGTCGTACTTGATCTCGACTGCCGCCTTGTTCGCAGCGGCCCACTCGTTGATCTTCGCGGTGACCTGTACCTTGAGCTCCTCGGGCGTGCGGCCGCGCGGCATGCGCGTGTTGACCGCCACGACCAGCCGGCCGTCGGCGCCGGTGCGGATCAGGTTGGGCGAGAAGGTCAGCGGCCCCATGAAGTCGTCCCTGTAGCCCAGGCCGATCTTCTCGCCGAGATAGCCCGTGCCGTAGAGTGCATCGACGTACTTCACCGCCTTGAGGAACTGGTTGTCGGCCAGCGTCACGCCGGACTCCAGCAGGAAGAGGCCCAGCCGCGGCAGCGGATTCACGCCGTTCTGGGGCTCCGAGCCATGGGCCGACGTGCCCGTGACCTTGATGTCGATGCTGTCCGCGCCGCGCGTGACGGCAATCGCGAACTTGCCGCCCTGGGGTTCGTACTTCTGCAGGAAGCCCGGCTTCGCGGCTTCGAGCTTCGCGAACACGGCCGCGAGATCGCCGCCCTTGAGCGTGGCGGTGGCAGTCTGCGAGATCGCATTGACCGCGGCGGCGGCGCCCATGTCGGTGATCGCGGTGACGCTGCCGTCGGTCTTCTCCGCGGGGAAGAACACGCTCAGCGAGCCCGCGCCCTTCTCGGCCACGACTGCCGGATAGCCGCTGTCGAGCACGATGTTGTAGGCCGGCAGCGGCACCTTTCCACGGTAGTACTCCATGGCGTCGCCGCCTGTTTCCTCGGTGGTCTCGATCATCAGTCGCATGGTGCGCTCGATGGGCAGGCCGCTTTCCTTCACCGTCTTCATCGCGTAGAGCACTGCGGCGATGGAGCCCTTGTCGTCGATGGTGCCCCGCCCGTAGAGACGGTCGCCCACCTGAACCATCGTGAACGGATCGAGCCGGGTGCCGTCGTCGAGCACCCATTCGGACAGCACCGCGGGCACCACGTCGGAGTGCGTGAGGATGCCGAACTCCTCGCTGCCCTTGCCCCTGAGGCTGACTTCGAAGATGCGGTTGTCGACGTTGCGGTACTCCAGCCCGAAGCTGCGCGCCGTCTTCTCGACCAGCTTGCCGAAGTCGATGATCGCCGGGTTCTCGTGCGGCGGAATCTGCACGTTGCGCGCCGTCGGAATCGCCACCATGGCGCCGAGGCTTGCGATCACGGCCTTCTGGTTGTGCAAGCGGTTGTAGAGCCCGAGCAGGCGCGCGATGTTGGTGAGGTCGTCACCCGCAAGCGGTGCCTTCTTGCCCTTCTTGCGATAAGCAGCCACAGCAGGCTTCAGCGCGGGGTTGGCCTTTTCGGCTTGCGCCAGGAAAGCATTGAAGCTCGACGCGGGCTTGCCGCCTTGCCAGCTTGCGGCCAGCCGGTCGAGTTCGGGTTTCTTGATCGTCTCTGCGAAGGCCGGTGCGGTGAGGCCAACTGCCATCAGGCCCATGGTGAGGGCCGGCAAAGAGAAGCGGAACTGAGGCATGAACGTGACTCCCTTTTCACGAAAATGGAAGCCTTCAAAGATACCCGAGCCACGCCTTGCAAGATGCTCTCGCGCACTACGAAGAAACGTTGCGCACGAGAGGGAAGGAGCGGCTTTAAGTTTGCGAACGCCGCGTCCGCTATTGCATCTGCTGCAGATTGCCGATGCGCACCAGCATCTCGGTGAACATCTGCATGTCGGCGTCGAGATCGGGCACTTCCTTGTACTCCTTCGCGTTGTGCGCCGTGTACTTCTTGCCGGGCATCGCCGGCCCGAAGTTGATGGCATTGGGCATCAGCTTCGCGGTGGTGCTGCCTGCGGTGGGCACGGGCTTGGCCTCGAGACCGGTGGTGTCACCGTAGATGTTCAGCAGCGTGGAGAGCCAAGCGCCCTTAGGGTCGCGTGCCATCCAGTTGCCCTGCTCATAGGCGACTTCGAGCTTCACGTTGTTCGCGCTCGCCCACGCATTGATTTTCTCCGTGACCTGCGCCTTGAGTTCTTCGGGCGTGCGGCCGCGAGGCATGCGCGCATTGACGGTGACTTCCAGCCTGCCGTCGCTGCCCATGCGCACGAGGTTGGGCGAGAAGGTCAGCGGGCCCATGAAGTCGTCGGCGTAGCCGAGGCCCATCTTCTCGCCGAGATAGCCGGTGCCGTAGAGCGCGTCGATGTACTTCACGGCCTTCAGGTAGTGATTGGCAGCCAGCGGCACGCCGGACTCCTGCAGGAACAGCGCGAGGCGCGGCAGCGGGTTCACGCCTTCCTCGGGCCGCGAGCCATGAGCGGAGACGCCCGTCACCTTCAACTCGATGCTGTCCGCGCCGCGCGCGATGTCGATGGCGAACTTGCCACCCTGCCCTTCGTACTTCTGCAGGAAGACCGGCTTCGCGGCTTCGAGCTTCGCGAACGCTGCGGCAAGGTCGCCGCCCTTGAGCGTGGCGGTGGCCGTCTGCGAGATCGCATTGGCTGATACCGCTCCCGTCATCGCCGTGATCGCGGTCGATGCTGCATCGCTCGCTTCAGCCGGGAACAGCACCTTCAGCGCGCCGGAGCCCTTCTCCGCCACCACTGCCGGGTACTTGCTGTCGAGCACGATGTTGTAGGCCGGCAGCTGCGTCTTGCTGCGGTAGTACTGCATCGCGTCGCCGCCGGTCTCCTCGGTGGTCTCGATCATCAGGCGGATGCTGCGATCGATGGGCAGGCCGCTTTCCTTCACCGTCTTCATGGCGTAGAGCACTGCGGCGATGGAGCCCTTGTCGTCGATGGTGCCCCGCCCGTAGAGGAAGTCGCCGACGCGCGTCATCTTGAAGGGATCGAGCTTCGTGCCATCGTCGAGCACCCATTCGGACAGCACGGCCGGCACCACGTCGGAATGCGTGAGGATGCCGAACTCCTCAGAGCCCTTGCCCTTCAGGCTGACCTCGAAGATGCGGTTGTCGACGTTGCGGTAGGCAAGCCCGAAGTCGCGTGCCATCTTCTCGACCAGCTGCCCGAACTCGATGATCGGCGCGCTCTCATGGGGCGGCACCTGCACGTTGCGCACCGTCGGGATCGCCACCATGGTGCCGATGCTCGCGATCACGGCCTGCTGGTTCTTCAGTCGGTTGTAGAGGCCGAGCAGGCGCGCGATGTTGACGAGGTCGTCGCCGGCCAGCGTCGCCTTCCTGCTGCGGTAGGCAGTCACGCTGCCCTGCAATTCGGGCTGGCTCTTTGCGGCTTGGGCGAGAAAGGCATTGAAGTCGGCGGGCGGCTTGCCGGCCTGCCACGCGGCGGCGAGCTGATCGAGTTGGGGCTTCCTGATCGTTTCGGCGCGCGCCTGTGCACCAAGGGCGAGCGCAATGCCCAGCGAAAGCGCCGAAAATGAAAATCGAGATTGCTGCATCAGGGTCTCCCCCTCATTCTGAAAACATCTTGCGACGATAGCCGAGCGAAGAATCGAACTAACAATGAGCAACAGCACCGACAAGATCCGCTGCGCCTGGGCCCAGACCGACCCGCTGCTGGCCGCCTACCACGACGCCGAATGGGGCGCGCCCGAGCACGACAGCCGCGCGCTGTGGGAAAAGCTGATGCTCGACGGCTTCCAGGCCGGACTCTCGTGGCTCACCATCCTGCGCAAGCGCGACGCCTTCCGCAAGGCCTTCAAGGGATTCGTCCCGGAGAAGATCGTCAAATTCACCGAGGCCGACGTCGAGCGGCTGATGCAGGACGCCGGCATCGTGCGCTCGCGCTCGAAGATCAAGGCCACCATCGGCAATGCGCGCGCCTACCTCGCGATGCAGGCCAAGGGCGAAGACTTCTCGGAATTCATCTGGGGCATGGCGGGCGGCAAGCCCATCGTGAATCGCACGGGCAGCGTGCCGGCGAAGACACCGCTGTCGGAAGATATTTCCGCGGCGCTGAAGAAGCGCGGCTTCAAGTTCGTCGGGCCGGTGATCGTCTACGCGTGGATGCAGGCCACGGGCATCGTCGACGACCACGCGCACGATTGCCACCGGCACGGGACGAAACACAAACCGAAGCACCAATGAAAAAACCGGACGCTGCTTTCGCAGGTCCGGTTTTCTGTTGACGTGTGACTGAAGCGGCTTGCGCCGCCATCAATTACAGGCCGGCTTGACGCGTGAAGGTCAGGCCCTTTGCTTGCGCGGGGATCACGCTGCCAGCGAAGGTTTCGGGACGCAGGTTCTGGCCCGGGGCGTGTGCAGCGGCAACAGCCTGGCTGCGGACGGTGGCGCGGTCGACTGAAGCGGCCAGGGCGGGCGTTGCGGTCGAGGCAGCGCCTTCGTTGTCGCCGTAAGCGTTGCCGGCGCGGGCAGCTGCCACGGCCTGGGGCGCCACGTCGGCGCGGCTGTAGCCGGAAGTCAGGGGCTGAACGCCTTCGTAGGTTTCTGCGTGGGCGCCAGCGGCGGCGAGCAGGGACAGAGCGGCGGCAGCGAGGATGTTCGAGGTCTTCATTTCAATTCCTTCTTCATTGGGCTTTTGGGTGCCGCAAGTGTGCACCACGATCCCTAGGGCAAACCCTATGAAGAATGAATCGCAGTGTTCATGAAATTGAAACAATGACCGGGAACTTTTTGACGACGCTAATCCAAGTGCCCTTTCAGTCGTCAAAAACGGGGAGAGTTTGCATACTTTTCCTCTAGACCGTCAAGTAGCAACTTGCGGGCCAACCGCCGCTTTTCAGAAAAAGTGCTAGGCGCCCCGGCTCAGTCTTCCTTCATGCCGGTGGCCTTGACCACGCTACCGAGCCGCGCGCGTTCTTCGTCGACGAACTTCGCGAAGCTCGCGCGCGTGCCGCCGACAGGCTCGATGCCCATGTCCTTCAGGCGCTTGGAGATTTCGGGCGATTTCATGGCCGCGTCGACGGCCGCGGCCATCTTGTCCATGATCGCGTCGGGCGTGCCACGGGGCGCATGCACGCCGGCCCAATGCGCGATGCGGATGTCGGGGAAGCCCTCCTCCGCCGCCGTGGGCAGCTCGGGGTATGCCGATATGCGCTGCGTCCACGTGCCCGCCAGTGCCTTGAGCTTGCCGCTCTTCACGTAGGGCAGCACCACGATGCTGGCTTCCGAGGTCGCCTCGACCTGGTTGCCGAGCACGGCAGTGATCGACTCCGAGCCGCTCTTGTAGGGCACGACGTCGAGCTTGCCGCCGTACTTCGTCTGCAGGATGCCTTCGACGAAATGCGGCGTGCTGCCAGTGCCCGCGGTGGCCCAGTGAAAGCCATTGCCCGACTTCTTCGACGCGGCCACGAACTCCTTCAAGTCCTTGTACGGCGCGTCGGCCGGCACCACCACCACCGAAGGCGCGAGCGCGATCATGGCCACCGGCACCAGCGCATCGTCCTTGTACGGCATGCTCTTCTTGATCATGCTGTTCGACACCACGCCGGCCGCGCTCACCAGGAAGGTGTAGCCGTCGGGCGCGCTCTTGGCGACCACGTCGGCACCGAGGATCGCGCCCGCGCCGGGCTTGTTGTCGACCACCACCGGCTGCCCCAGCAGCTTCGAAGCACCCTCGGCCGCGGCACGCGCCATCAGGTCGTTGGCACCGCCCGCCGAGAAGGGCACGACGAGCCTGATCGGCTTGGCGGGCCACGCCTGCGCGGCGGCGCCTTGCGCGACGACCGACGCGGCAAGCCCGATGGCAAGCGAGACAAAGTGTGTTCTGGAAAGCATGGGGAGTTCTCCTGTGTTGTGAATTCAGTCGGCCTTGATGCCAGCCAGCGCGAATGCTGAAGCCAATACGGCAAAGCTTCGACGACCGATGCTCATGGAGGGGCTCCCCAAAATCGAGGTTGCGGCTGCGCGGTGCAAGGCACCGGGCATTGCACGCCCTCGGGCCCCGTTTGGGCCTCGGGATTTGTCCTAGCGACGGATGTCGCGAATGCGCCTGAAGCTCCTCACGAGCGCGGCCAGGCGCGTATCAGCGTGCGCAGCGCCACGCCGCCGCTGCCCTTGACCTCGGCGCGGTACGTGCCCACCAGCGCTTCGCGCTCGGCCGCGGCCTGCGGGTCGTTGCGCCAGGCCAGCAGGGCCGCCACATCGGCATCGGGCAGCGCGGCGAGTTGAGCCTGCGTCACCTGTCTCTCGAACTCGCGCGCGACGAGCATCAGGTTGCGCGGACGCGTCGAAGTCACGCCGCGCGACCACAGCGTGTCGAGGGCCATGTCGAGCGTGCGATCGGGCAGCGAGCTCAACTGGCCGCCGTTGCCACGTGCCAGTTGCTTGACCACCGCGCTCATCAGCAGCTGGCTCGAGAAGTCGACTTCGCGCACATCGGCCACCGCCATGCGTTCGAGCAACTCGGTGCGAACAGGGTCGGCTGGCTTGGCACGCTCGCGATTGAAGAACTCGGCCTTGCCGGCTTCGCTCATGGCGGCGTAGTCGGTGCGCAGCTTCACAAAGTGGGCCACGGCGGCCTGCACCTGCGGGCTGATTGCGGCGCCGCCGTTGCCGGCCGATGCCACCTCCTGCTGGATGGCGGCCACAGAGGCGGCAGTGTTGAATGCGCGCCCGGCCGCCGTGTCGAGCGCCTTGAGTGCCTTGTCGGCAATGGCCTGGTCGTCGGGGTCCAGCAGTTCTCTCGCACCGCGCGCGACGGCACCCGGCGCATAAGACGCCTGATAGCGCGCCTGCACGCCTTCGAACTGCAGCAGCGCTTCCGCCCGGCTCTGCGCCCAGCCCGAAAAAGGAGCCAGGAGCATCGAAAGCAACAGGAAGCAACGGAACGGAGAAAGACGGTTCGGGAAAAGCATGGAGCCATTATTGGCGCGGCCGCATTCCCGTCTCCCTCGCCTCCTCCCTCGTCAAGACGGGGCCAATTCCTTGCGCAGCAACTTCGCCGCCGCCACCATGTTCGACAGCGCCGCCTCGGTCTCGGGCCAGCCGCGCGTCTTGAGGCCGCAGTCGGGGTTGATCCACAAGTTTGCAGGCGGCACCACGTCGGCGGCCTTGCGCATCAGCCGGACGATCTCCTCGACCGAGGGCACGCGCGGCGAGTGGATGTCGTACACGCCCGGGCCGATCTCGTTCGGATAGCGGAAGCCGCCCGAATCGTTTTCACCGCCGAAGCCACGCAGCAGTTCCATGTCGGAGCGGCTGGTCTCGATGGTGATCACGTCGGCGTCCATCGCCGCGATCTCCGGCAGGATGTCGTTGAACTCCGAATAGCACATGTGCGTGTGGATCTGCGTCTCGTCGCGCACGCCGGAGGCGCTGATGCGGAAGGCGCGCGTGGCCGACTTCAGGTACGCGGGCCAGCCGGCGCGGCGCAGCGGCAAGCCTTCGCGGATGGCGGGCTCGTCGATCTGGATGATGCCGATGCCGGCGCCTTCGAGATCGACAACTTCGTCGCGGATCGCCCAGGCGATCTGCTCGCAGGTGGTGGCACGCGGCTGGTCGTCGCGCACGAAGGACCACTGCAGGATGGTGACGGGGCCGGTCAGCATTCCCTTCATCGGCAGCTTGGTGAGGCTCTGCGCGTAGGCGGTCCACTCGACCGTCATCGGCGCGGGGCGCGCCACGTCGCCGAAGATCACCGGCGGCTTGACGCAGCGCGAACCGTACGACTGCACCCAGCCGTTGGCGGTGAAGGCGAAACCGTCGAGCTGCTCGCCGAAGTATTCGACCATGTCGTTGCGCTCGGCCTCGCCATGCACCAGCACGTCGATGCCCAGCTCTTCCTGCTTGCGCACGGCCAGCGCGATCTCGGCGCGCATCTTCTCGTTGTAGCCGGCGGCATCGAGTTCGCCGCGCTTGAAGGCGGCGCGCGCGGCGCGGATGTCCGCCGTCTGCGGGAACGAGCCGATGGTGGTGGTGGGCAGCGCGGGCAACGCGAAGCGCGTGCGCTGCACCGACTGTCGCAGCGCGAAGCCCGACACGCGGCTGTCGTCGCCGGCCACGCTGCGCGCAAGCCGCAGTGCCACGTCGGGGCGATGCACGCGCGGGCTGGCACGGCGCGCCGCCACCGCCGCGCGCGCGGCTGCCAGCTCGGCAGCGACCGAGGCCTCGTCGCCGTCGATGGCCGCGCGCAGCACGCGCAGTTCGTCGAGCTTCTCGATGGCGAAGGCAAGCCACGACTTCAATTCGCCGTCGAGCTTCGTCTCGGCCGCGAGGCTGAAAGGCACGTGCAGCAGCGAACACGATGGTGCGATCCACAACTCGCCCTTGTGCTTCTCCGCCACCGGCCTGAGCTTGGCCAGCGCGGCATCGACGTCGGTACGCCAGATGTTGCGGCCATCCACCACGCCGACCGACAGGACCTTGTGCGCCGGCAGCCAGTCGGCCACGCCGGTCAGCTCCTGCGGCGAGCGCACGGCGTCCACGTGCAGGCCTGCCACCGGCAGCTGGCAGGCCAGGCGCAGGTTGTCCGACAGCGGCGAGAAGTAGGTGGCAAGCAGCAGCTTCGGCGCGCTGCGGGCCAGTTGCCAGTAGGCGCGCTCGAAAGCGTTGCGCCAGGCGTCGGGCAGGTCGAGTCCGAGGATGGGCTCGTCGATCTGCACCCACTCCACGCCCTGCTGCTTCAGCCGCACGAGCACCTGCTCGTACACGGGCAGCAACGATTCGAGCAGCGAGAAGCGGTCGAAACCAGCCTCCTTTTCCTTGCCCAGGTACAGGAAGCTCAGCGGCCCCAGCAGCACGGCCTTGACGGCGTGGCCGGCCTGCTGCGCCTGTGCCACTTCATCGAAGAGGCGCGTCGACGCGAGCTTGAACTGCGTTGCCGCCTTGAACTCGGGCACGAGGTAGTGGTAGTTGGTGTCGAACCACTTGGTCATTTCCAGCGCGAAGGTGCCTTCGGCACTGTGGTTGCAGCTGTCGTCGTGCACGTGGCCGACTTCGCTCTCCACGCCGCGCGCCATCTTGAAGTAGCGCGAAAGTTCGGATCCGTCGCCATGGAAGCCGAAGCGCTCCGGCTCGCAGCCGAGCAGCTGGATGTGGTTGGCCACGTGGTCGTAGTAGGCGAAGTCGCCCACCGTCACGAAGTCGAGCCCCGCATCGCGCTGGGCCTGCCAGTGGCGCGCGCGCAGCTCTTCGCCGACCGCTTCGAGCGCGGCGCGGTCGATCTCGCCGCGCCAGTGCTTCTCGAGGGCGAACTTGAGTTCTCGGTGGGCGCCCATGCGCGGAAAGCCGAGGGTGTGGGTACGGGTGGTCATTTGCAGGTAATCCGGTCGCTGATCTTGGGAATCAGCGATGGTCGGCGTTTGAGGCATATGATTCAAACGAAACCTTTTGCCCATTCGATTGAATATTTTTCATGCAGCAGTCGATTCTCGAAATACGCCACCTGCGCACGCTCATCGCGCTGCGCGACACCGGCAGCCTGGTGCGCGCGGCACAGCTGCTCAACCTCACGCAGTCGGCGCTGTCTCATCAGATCAAGCTGCTCGAGGACCGCTACGGCGCGCAGCTCTTCGAGCGCAAGTCGGTACCGCCGCAGTTCAGCACCACCGGCCTGCGGCTGCTGCAGTTGGCCGACACCGCGCTGCCACTCGTGGAGGAAGCCGAGCGCGACGTGGCCCGGCTCGCGCTGGGGCGCAGCGGGCAACTTCGCATCGTGGTCGAGTGCCACACCTGCTTCGACTGGCTCATGCCGGCCATGGACGCCTTCCGCCAGCGCTGGCCCGAGATCGAGCTCGACATCGTCTCGGGCTTCCACCCCGACCCGATCGCGCTGGTGATGCAGAACCGTGCCGAGGTGGCGATCGTGTCCGAAGAAGACCCCGGCGAAACGGTGGACTACCACGCCCTGTTCCGCTTCGAGATCATGGCGCTGCTCGGCAACGACCATCCTCTGACAGCCAAGGCCTACCTCACCGCGCGGCACTTCGCTGATCAGACGCTCATCACCTACCCCGTGCCCGACGACATGCTCGACATCGTGCGCCAGGTGCTGGCGCCCGCTGGCGTGGAGCCCGCGCATCGCCGCACCACCGAACTCACGGTGGCGATGCTGCAGCTGGTGGCGAGCGGGCGCGGCGTGGCGACGCTGCCGCTGTGGGCGGTGCAGAACTACCTCGACCGCGGCTACGTCACGGCGCGCCGCGTGGGCAGCAAAGGGCTGACGGGGCGGCTCTACATGGCGTGCACGCAGGGCACCTCGGCGCAGCCGTGGCTCGCCGACTTCGTGCGCATCACGCGCGAGAGCTGCTTCAAGAGCCTGCCGGGCATCGAGCTGCTCTGAGCTTTTTCCGTCTCTTCAGAACCGCGTGCCCACCGACAGCCGCACCATGTTCTGCGTGGTGAAGTTCACCTTCGGGTCGTAGGCCGCGCGAACGAACCAGCGCGGCCAGTCGTAGGTGACGGTCAGCCCCGCGCGGCGGATGAACCGGCCGTCGACCGTGCCCTGCTTGGCCAGCAGGTCGACGGTCAGGCGTTGCCGCTCGGGCAGCGGCAGGCGGTAGACCAGGTGCACGTCCTGCTGGTCGGGGTTCAGCCGGTTGTCGCGAATGAGCGAGAGCGACAGCGCCGTGCCGTCCGTCCACTTGTAGCCGCCGTACACCGTGTACGAATCGTTCGGGTCGAAGTTCAGGTTCGCGTAATTGCGCAGGTTGGTGCGGCCCAGGCCCGTGCCGACGAACCAGCTGTCGCCGGTTTCCACCGCCAGGCTGCCGCCCACGAATCCGCCCGAGGCGGCCTGCAGCGACGGCAGCACCCGCACCGGCCCCAGCGTGAAGGTGTGGTCCCACCCCACGCGCGGCTGCGCGAAGTCGAGCACCGGCGAGCGGAACCAGCCGACCCAGACATTGCCGTCGCCGTAGGTGTAGCGCAGGTTCATGTCCAGCCCCGGCCCCGCCGGCAGGCCGCCGCCGGAAACCCGGTAAGCGCCCACGGTGAGCTTGAACGCCAGCTCGGCCGGCTCGTCGTCGGCCCAGGCGGCCGGAACGAGGCACAGCAGTGCCGCGGCGGCGAATCGGCGATGGCGTGCAAGGGCGTTCAAAACATGCTCGCGCCGATGTTGATGAGCAACGCGAGCACCGTCGTGTTGAAGAGGTAGGCCAGGATGCAGTGCACCGAGCCGATCCGCCGCATGGGCTTCGATACGAAGGACACGTCCGCCGTCTGCCCCGAGGTGCCGATCACCGCCGAGAAGTAGAAGAAATCGCCGTAGGTGGGCGGCTCGTCGTCCGGGAACTGGAGACCGGGCTTGCGCCCCCGCCCCACGCCAGCGTAATAGTCGTGCGCGTAGTGCAGCGTGAACATGACCTGCGTGAAGGCCCACGACGACACCACCGTCAGCCCCGCCAGCGCGATGTGCGCAATTTTCTCCAGGCCGTGCATGTCCTTCACCACCGCGAGTTCGCCGCCGATGGCGGCCAGGCTGGCAATGGCGGACACCACCACCAGCACGAGGATGACGATGCGCCCGTCGTCCTGCAGCTGCGCGCGGTAGCGCATGTGCTGCTGCGACGACCGGGTCATCATGACCGCGGCGAGCAGCACGTACAGGCATGCTCCCGTGTTCCAGGCGATCAGCAGCCTTGTGACCAGATGGGCCTCAACGGCCGAGGGCAGCAGTACGCCGGTCGCAATGGCGATGGCCGTGGCAATGAAGAGTCGCGGCCGGGCGGCCATCTGGCGGAGGAATCTGTGTCGCTGGAGCTTCATGAAGGACTGGTCGCGGCGCGCTGCCGGCGTGGCGGCGCGATGGGCTGACCCGCGACTGTCGGCGATGCTCTCTTGCGGCTACCTGACGAAGCGCCCTTCTCGCGAACCGCATCGAGCAGCCAGTCACGGAAAGCCACGACTTTCGGCCAGTCGCGGCTGGCTTCGGGACACACGAGGTAGTAGGCGAAGTCTTCGAGCCATGTCACGTTCGAGAGCTGGACGAGCCGGCCCTGCGCGATCTCGGAGGCCATCATGGCGGCGGGCAGCAGGGCCGCGCCCTGCCCCGCGAGCACCGCCTGCAGCAGCAGGCTGGTATCGCCGAAAGAAGGCCCACGCGCCGGGCCGGCATCGTCGATGCCCTGCGCCTCGAACCAGAGGCGCCAGCCCTTGCGATCGGCATCGTTCACGCGCGGCCACCGCAGCAGGTCGGCCGGCTGCTTCGGTTTGCCATGCCCGGCGACCAGCGCGGGCGCGGCGACCGGCACCATCTCGACCGTCAGCACGCGCTGGCTCGCAAGCCCGGGGTACTGGCCCATGCCGTGGCGGATGGCAACATCCACGCCGTCGCGCGAGAAATCGGCCAGCGCATTGCTGGTCAGCACCTGCAGGTCGATGTCGGGATGCGCATCCTGGAAGGACTTGAGGCGCGGCACGAGCCAGGCGGAAGCGAAGAACGGCGTGGCGCTCACGGTGAGCAGGCCGGTCTGCGGGGGCACGGCCACCTTCTGCGTGGCGTCGCTGATCTGTCTGAATGCATTGCGCACGGGCGGCAGGTAGGCCTGGCCCGCATCGGTCAGGAAGATGCCCCGGTTGACGCGGCGGAACAGCTGCACGCCGAGGTGCAGTTCCAGCGTCTTGACGAGCTGGCTCACTGCCCCCGGGGTCACGCAGAGTTCGTCCGCCGCGTTCTTCACCGAGAGATGCCGGGCGGCCGCCTCGAAGGCGCGCAGCGCGTTGAGCGGAGGAAGTTGGTGTTCCATTGTTTAGCCGATCTGAACTGAAAGAAGCAGAAATTCTGGTTTGCCGTGGAGGCCCGGAAGCTGGAACATCCACTTTGGTTTTGCCGAGAAAGAGCACTTGGCCTCGAATTCCCGAAACCACGGCGTTAGATATTCTGATTCAGACATCCGCATGATGAACACCCCCTCTCCATCGCAAGGCGCAGGCCTGTTCCGTGGCTGGCTGGTGGTCGCGGGCGCCTTTGCCGTGACCTTCGTCGGCTTCGGCTGTGCCTACACCTTCAGCGCTTTCCTCGAATCGCTGCAGAAAGACTTCGGCGCCTCGCGCGGCTCGGTCTCGCTGGTGTTCTCGCTGGCGGGTTTTCTCTACTTCGGCCTGGGCGTGCTCAGCGGGCCGCTGGCCGACCGCTGGGGTTCGCGGCGGCTGGCCGTCGCCGGCATGGTGCTGGTCGGGCTGGGGCTGGCGCTCGCGGGACAGGCGCGCAGCCTCACGCAGATCTACCTGGCCTACGGGCTGGGCGTCGGCCTGGGGGTGGGCGCCTCGTACGTGCCGGTGCTGGGTGCGGTGCAGCGCTGGTTCGTCCGGCGGCGCGGCTTCGCCTCGGGGCTGGCCGTGAGCGGCATCGGCGTGGGCACGCTAGTGATGCCGCCGCTGGCATCGATCTTCATCGAGACGCTGGGCTGGCGCCACGCGTACCTGGCGCTCGGCGCCCTGGCCGTGGTGGTGGGCGTGGGCATGGCGCTGCTGATCGAGAACGACCCGCGCGACCGCGGGCTGGGCCCCGACGGCGATCCGCCGCAGCCGTTGGCCCCATCGGCCAGACCCGAGGGCTTCACGGTGCGCGATGCCGTGCGCTCGAGGCGCTTCATCGGCCTCTACGTGGCCTGCCTCATCAGCTCGTTCGGCCTGTTCGTGCCTTTCGTGCACCTAGTGCCCTATGCGCTGGACCATGGCGTGCCCAATGCTTCGGCGGTGCTGCTGCTGGGCGCAATCGGCGTCGGAAGTACTGCCGGGCGATTCTTCCTCGGCGGGCTGGCCGACCGCATGGGCCGCGCGCAGACCATGCTGCTGATGTCGACCGGCATGGCGCTGTCGCTGCTCGTATGGGCCGCATCGAGCGGCTTCTGGGGGCTGGCCGTGTTCGCCTTCTTCTACGGCGCGTTCTACGGCGGCTTCGTCGCACTGCTGCCGGCGCTGGTGATGGACTACTTCGGCGGACGCAACATCGGCGCGATCATCGGCGTGCTGTACACCAGCGTGGCCTTCGGCACGCTGGTAGGCCCGGCCGCGGCGGGCTACGCGTTCGACCTCAGCCGAAGCTACCTCTTGCCGATCCTGTTCAGCGTGGGCGCCAACCTGGTAGCGGCCGCCATCATGTGGTCCATGTCGCGGGCGGATGCCTCCGCCTCTGCAAAGCCTGCCACAGCGGGTTCGGCGCGGAGTACAGTGCCGCATGACCCAAGCACAGCCCGCCGCTTCTAGCCCGCCATCCGCATCGGCGGCCCCCGTCGAGATCACGGAGAACCAGGCGATCCTGCGCGCCTGGGTACTCTTCACCGTGCTGTTCGTGGTGGTGATCTGCCTTCTGTGGGTCGTGCAGTCCCGCTACGGCTGACAGCTACCGCCGGCGTCCGGCTCAGGACGCCTTCTTCTGCACCAGCTTCAGCACGCTCGAGAAATCGAGCGCGCCGTGTCCTGCGAGGCTGTGGGCCGCGTACAGGCTGCGCGCCAGCCCGCCCAGCGGCGTGGCCGCGCGCACGGCGGCGGCGTTTTCCTGCGCGAGGCCCAGGTCCTTGAGCATCAGGTCGGTGCCGAAGCCGCCGGCGTAGTTCTTCGATGCGGGAGACGTTTCCATCACGCCCGGCATCGGGTTGTACTTCTCGAGCGCCCAGTTGCCGCCCGAGCTGCGGCGCATGATTTCCGACAGCACCTTCGGATCGAGCCCGTTGGCCACGCCCAGTGCCAGCGCTTCCGATGTGCCGATCATCAGGATGCCGAGGAGCATGTTGTTGCAGATCTTCGCGGTCTGCCCCGCGCCTGCCGCGCCGGCATGGAAGATGTTGGCCCCCATCTTCTCTAGCACCGGGCGGGCGCGCTCCAGGTCCTGCGTCTCGCCGCCGACCATGAAGGTCAGCGTGCCGGCAATCGCGCCGCCGGTGCCGCCCGACACGGGCGCGTCGATCATCGCGATGCCCTTGGCCGCAGCAGCCTCGGCCACCTTGCGCGACGTGGCCGCCGCGATGGTGCTGCTGTCGATCACCAGCGTGCCGGCGCGGATGCTGTCGAGCAGCCCGGGCTTGCCGGCGCCGCCCAGGAACAGGCCCTCGACGTGCGCGCTGGCCGGCAGCATGCTGATGACGACCTCGGCATCGGCCACCGTCTCGGCCGCCGACTTCGCAATGGGCAGGCCCTCGGCGCCGAACTTCTTGCAGGCCTCGGCCGAGAGGTCGAAGGCGCTGAGCGTATGGCCTGCCTTGAGCAGGTTCATGGCCATCGGGCCGCCCATGTTGCCGAGGCCGATGAATGCGATCTTCATGTGTCTTGTCTCCGTTGTTCTGTGCAGGAAGTAGCGAGGGTCAGGCCAGCGACGCCAGCTCCGCCGGCATATCGCCGCGCGGACGCAGGTGGTCTTCGATGAAGGCCGGCGTGATCTCCTCGAGCGTGGCCGGGTTCCAGCGCGGGTTGCGGTCCTTGTCGACCAGCACCGCGCGGATGCCTTCGGCGAAGTCCTTGTGCGCGCAGAAGCCCAGCGAGGCCCAGTATTCGAGGCGAAATACCTCGGCAAGCGACATGCGCAGCACGCGCTGCCACAGTTCGAAGCTCAGCGCGGCCGAGCTCGGCGCGCCCTTGGCGAAGGTCTTGGCCGCCGTCTGCAGCCATGCATCGTCGCTCTGCAGCTCACCCAGGCGCTTCGCGATGTCGAGCAGGTCGTCGCCGGCCATCAGGGCATTGATGGTGTCGTAGTGCTCGCGCACCTTCGAGGCGGGCATTTCGGTGCCTTCGCCCGCCTTGGCGAGGATGCGCGACAGCGTGGCGCGGTCGGCCTTCTGCTCGCCCGCCCACTGCGTCGCGGCGATGGCTTCGAGCACATCGCCCTTGCGCTCCTGCGGCACCAGCACGTCGGCCAGCCCGCAGAAAATGGTGTCGGCGGCATTGACGTTGGCGGCCGTGAGCGCCAGGAACAGCCCGGTGCGGCCCGGCGTGCGGCGCAGGAACCAGCTGCCGCCCACGTCGGGATACAGGCCGATGTTGATCTCGGGCATGGCGATGCGGCTCTGCAGCGTCATCACGCGATGCGAGGCGCCGGCCAGCAGGCCCACGCCGCCGCCCATCACGATGCCGTGGCCCCAGCACAGGAAGGGTTTCGGGAAGGTGTGGATCAGGTAGTCGAGCTCGTACTCCTCGCGGAAGAAGTCCTCCGCGTAGGTGTTGCGCGCGGGGCCGCAGTCGAGCAGCGTCTGGTAGAGCTGGCGCAGGTCGCCGCCGGCGCAGAAGGCCTTCTCGCCCGCGGCCTGCAGCAGCACGCCGACGATGCCGGCGTCGCCCGCCCACTCGCGCAGCTTGGGCGTGAGCAGGCGCACCATGTCCACCGACAGCGCGTTGAGCGAAGCCGGTGCGTTGAGCGTGGCCACGGCAAAGCGCTGGCCGCCGGCGGTCTTGATTTCGTCGAAGAGAACTACGTTGTCTGTCATTGTCTTGAGAGGTTCCGGATGCGGGGCTTCAGCGGATGTCGCTGTCCCCTTCCAGCAATTTTCGCGCAACGATCACGCGCATGATCTCGTTGGTGCCTTCGAGAATCTGGTGCACGCGGGAATCGCGAACCAGCCGCTCCAGCGGGAACTCGCTGAGGTAGCCGTAGCCGCCGTGCAGTTGCAGCGCGTCGTTGCAGACGTTGAAGCCGGCATCTGTCGCGAAACGCTTGGCCATCGCGCAATAGGTGCTCGCATCGGCATGGCCGGCGTCGAGCTTCGATGCCGCAAGCCGCACCATCTGCCGTGCCGCGACCAGCTCGGTCGCCATGTCGGCCAGCTTGAACTGCAGCGCCTGGAAGCTCGCGAGCGGCTTGCCGAACTGCTGGCGCTCGTGCAGGTAGCGGCGCGCCGCGTCGAGCGCGCCCTGGGCCGCGCCCACCGAGCAGGTCGCGATGTTGATGCGCCCGCCGTCCAGCCCCTTCATGGCAATGCGAAAGCCCTCGCCCTCCTTGCCCAGCAGGTTCTGCGCGGGAATGCGCACGTTGTCGAAGTTGATGGTGCGCGTGGGCTGGCTGTTCCAGCCCATCTTGTGTTCCTTCTTGCCGTAGCTGATGCCCGGCGCGTCGGCAGGCACCGCGAAGGCCGAGATGCCGCTCGCGCCCGCGCCGCCCGTGCGCGCCATCAGCACCAGCACATCGGTCGAGCCCGCGCCCGAGATGAAGGCCTTGCCGCCGTTGATGACGTACTCGGTGCCCTGCAGCTCGGCGCGCGTCTTGAGCGAGCCCGCATCCGATCCGGCGCCGGGCTCGGTCAGGCAGTACGACGCGAGCTTGCGCCCGCTCGTCAGCTCTTCGCCCCACTGCTGCGCGACCGCATCGGTCGCCCAGGTGCCGAGCATCCACGTCGCCATGTTGTGGATCGTGATGAAGGCCGTGGTCGAGGGGTCGACCGCGGCCATCTCCTCGAACACCAGCGCGGCGTCGAGGCGCGGCAGGCCCAGGCCGCCGATGCGCTCGGGCGCGTACAGGCCGCAGAAGCCCAGCTCGCCGGCCTTGGCGATCGCCTCCTTCGGGAAGATGGCCTCCGCGTCCCATTGCGCCGCGTGCGGCGCGAACTCGGCCTGTGCAAAGGCTCGCGCGCTCTCGGCGAAGGCGCGCTGCTCTTCGGAAAGTTCGAAGTCCATCCGCCGGACTTCTTACTTCAGGCTGATGGTCGTGTTCACGCCGTGCGAGACGGTGCTGTCGTCGAACCAGCGCGCCGTCACCGTCTTGGTCTGCGTGTAGAACAGCACGACCTGCTTGCCATACGGCCCCAGGTCGCCCAGCTTCGACGCGCGCGAGCCGGTGAACGAGAACATCGGGACCGGCACCGGGATCGGCACGTTGATGCCGACCTGGCCCACGTCGATGTCTTCCTGGAAGCGGCGCGCCGCCGCGCCCGACTGCGTGAAGATCGCCGTGCCGTTGCCGTTCGGGTTGCTGTTGATCAGGTCGATGGCTTCATCGATGTTCTCTGCATCGGCAATGCACAGCACCGGGCCGAAGACTTCCTGGTCATAGATCGTCATGCCGGGCTTCACGCCGGTGAAGATCGTCGGGCCGACGAAGTTGCCCTTCTCGTAGCCGGGAACGGTGGGCTTGCGGCCGTCGAGCACGAGCTTGGCGCCGTCGGCCTCGCCGCGTTCGATCAGGCTGTTCACGCGGTCGTAGGCGGCGCACGAAACCAGCGGCCCCACGTCCACGCCCTTCTCGGTGCCGGCGCCGATCTTCAGCGTCTTCGCCTTCTCGATGAGTTCGGGCACCCAGTTGCGCGCCTCGCCCACCAGCACCGCGACCGACACGGCCATGCAGCGTTGACCGGCAGCGCCGAAGCTCGCGCCGGCCAGCGCGTTGAGCGTCTGCTCCTTATTCGCGTCGGGCATCACGATGGCGTGGTTCTTCGCGCCCATCATGCATTGCGCACGCTTGCCGTTCAGCGTGGCGCGGTTGTAGACATGCGTGCCGACCTTGGTCGAGCCCACGAAGCTGATCGCCTTGATGTCCTTGTGATCGCAGATGCCGTTGACGATCGCCTCGCCGCCATGCACCACGTTCAGCACGCCGGGCGGAATGCCAGCCTCGAGCGCCAGTTCGCACAGGCGCATGGTGACCATCGGGTCCTGCTCGGAGGGCTTCAGCACGAAGGTGTTGCCGGTGACGATGGCCATCGGGAACATCCACAGCGGGATCATGGCCGGGAAGTTGAACGGCGTGATGCCGGCGCACACGCCCAGCGGTTGCAGCAGCGTGTAGGTGTCGACACCGTTGGCCACGTTGTTGGCCAGCTCGCCGAGCTGCAGGTTGCCGATGTTCGATGCGTGCTCGACCACTTCGAGGCCGCGGAACACGTCGCCTTCGGCATCGGGCAGCGTCTTGCCCTGCTCGGCCGTGAGGATCGCGGCGAGCTCGCCCATGTTCTCGCGGATGAGCTGCTGCAGCTTCAGGAAGATGCGTGCGCGCGCGCCGATGGGCGTCTTGCGCCAGGTCTTGAAGGCTTCCTTGGCGGAGGCAACGGCGGCGTCGAGCTCGGCCTGCGTCGCGAAGGGCACCCGGGCCAGCACCTGCTGGGTGGCCGGATTGACGACGTCGCGCCATTCGGTGGTCTTCGATTCGACCAGCTTGCCGCCGATCAGCAGCTTGACGGTGGCGACCTGGGTCGAGGGCGTGGTGGTGGCGTCCATGGGGTTTGTCTCCTGTGAATCCTGTGAAATCGGGTGCCGGGCTGGCCGGTTCGGTCACGCATCCTAGCTTTGCAGATTTGCCATGACAATAGACAAATATGCGCGACGGCTTTGCAAAAATGCAGAGCCTGGAATCGAGGAAAAGAAGGCACATGGACTGGGACAACCTGCGGTACTTCCTGGAGCTCGCCCGCTCGGGCACGCTGATGAGCGCCGCGCGCCGGCTGGAGGTCGATCACACCACCGTGGCACGCCGCATCCAGGCCCTGGAAAAGGAAGTCGGCGCCCCGCTTTTCTCGCGCGAGGCGGGCGGCCACCGGCTCACCGAAGCGGGCCGGCGGCTGCAGCCGCAGGTCGAGGCGATGGAGAGCGCGTTCCAGGCCGTGGAGAGCACGGCGCCCGCTTCACAGGAAGGCCTTTCGGGGCTGGTGCGCATCGGTGCCACCGAGGGCTTCGGAACGGTGATGCTGGCGCCGCAACTCGCACTGTTCGCTGTGCAACACCCCCGGCTCACCATCGACCTGCTCGCGATGCCGCGGCTCGTTCACCTGTCGCGGCGCGAGGCCGACATCGTGATCTCGCTCGAACGGCCCGCGCGCGGCCCGGTGGTCGTCACCAAGCTCACCGACTACACGCTGCGGCTCTATGCATCGAAGCAGTACCTGGCCACGCACAAGCCGATCAGCACGCGAGAAGACCTGCGCGGCCATACCTTCATCAGCTACGTGGACGACCTGCTCTTCAGCAAGGAGCTGCAGTACCTGGACGAACTTCACCGCCCCGAGAGCTTCGCGCTGCGCAGCACCAGCGTGCTCGCGCAGCACAGCGCCGTGGCGGCGGGCGCGGGCATCGCGGTGCTGCCGGCCTTCATCGCGGAGAACGACAGCGCACTGCAGCCCGTGCTGCCGGGGCAGGCTAATTTCACGCGCACCTTCTGGATGTCGATGCCGGCGGAGACCAAGCATCTCGTGCGGATGCAGGCGACGTGGGAGTTCCTGCGCAAGACCGTCGAGGCACAGCGCGAACGGCTGCTGCTCGACGCCGAAGGACGGGGCTGACGGCACCGTCCGAACAAGCTGCCGCTACGCTTCTGCTTCGAGGGCGAGCGCGCCCGCGACGGCGACCGGAGCCGGCCGGCCCGCTTCGGCAAGATCACCCAGATAGCCCCACAGCCGTTCCGCCTGGGCGGCAAGCGGCGCGCGCCGGCGCACGAGCGTGAAGCGCAGTGGCACGTCGAGCTCCCGGCCTCCCGCCCGCACCAGGCGCTTCGCATCGAGATCATCCCGGACCAGCGCTTGCGGCAGCCACGCCACGCCCAGGCTGGACAGCGCCATGAACCGCAGCCCGTCCGTCAGGCTGGCGCTGTGGTTCTGCTGCAGGCGCAGCGCGCCGCTGCGCTGCAGCATCGGCGCCAGCGACCAGCCCAGGTGGCACTCCTCTGCGTAGCCGAGGAAGGAAACCGGCTCGGCGCCGCGATCCCGCAGGTCGAACAACGGCCGGCCTGCCGCGTTGGGCGCGCTCACCGGCACGAGCTGCTCGCACCCCAACTCCAGCAGCATCTGGCAGTCGCCCGCATCGAAGGCCGCGCCCAAACGGGCAGCCACCGCGCCAGCCTCGTCGAACAGCGCGACCACGTAGTCCGCCGTACCGTCCGCGAGCATCTCGAAGCATTCCGGCAGGTTATCGGAGTTCACGCTGAACTTGGCGCTCCTGAAGTCGTTGTGCAGCCTCGGCACCCAGTCGGGAAAGAACACGGCCGACATGATGTGCGGCGCCGCGAAGCAGATGCGCAATTGCCTGTCCTCACCGTCGACCTTGATGGACTTGCGCAGCCCCTCAAGAGCGTAGACGACCTCCGAGGAGATGGCCTGCAGACGCTGGCCCGCCTGCGTGAGCTCCAGAGCCGCCGTGCGCCGGTCGAACACTGGCGCGCCGATCCACTGCTCCAGGCTCTGGATGCGCCGGCTCAATCCGGACACCGACACATGGCAGCGCTCGGCCGCGCGGCTGAAGCTGCGGGTCTGGCACAGGACGAGGAAGTCCTTGAGGGTGACCAGGTCGATCATTTTGCGATTTCCTCAACAAATGGCGGTCGCTGCAGTCTAGCGCGCTCCTTCCTTTTCGAAGGCATCTTCCGGGCGCCATCCATTGCGTATTCCGCAAACCGCTGCGAGCAACCGGCAACACGCGGAAGGCTCCCGCCCAACAGAATTCCTGCACGTTCAAACCACCCCTGAGTTGCAGATGTCGTCCTCTCCAGACCAGCGCCTTCGCGGCGTGCTCGCCCCGGTTCTCACACCCTTCGACGCCGGACTGAAGCCCGACGCCACGCGCTTCGTGCGCCTGTGCCAATGGCTGGTGGCGCAGGACTGCGGCCTGGCCATGTTCGGAACCAACTCCGAAGGCAACTCGCTCGCCGTGAGCGAGCGCATCGACCTGCTGGAGCAGGCCATCTCCGCCGGCGTGCCCGCCGCGCGCATGCTGCCGGGCACGGGCAGCTGCTCGCTGGTCGACGCCGTCCGCCTGACCCGGGCGGCGGTCGACCGCGGCTGCGCCGGCGTGCTCGCGCTGCCGCCGTTCTATTACAAGAGCATCACCGACGACGGTCTCTTCGCCTTCTTCAGCGAAGTGATCGAGCGGGTCGGCGACCCGCGCCTGCGCGTCTACCTGTATCACATCCCCCCGGTGGCGCAGGTCGGCTTCTCGCATGCGCTGGTCGAGCGCCTGCTGCGGCGCTACCCGGGCGTGGTGGCCGGCATGAAGGACACCGGCGGCGACTGGGCCTACACCGCGCGAACCATCGAGCTTTTCGGCAGCGAGGGCTTCGACGTCTTCGCGGGCACCGAGACCATCCTGCTCGACACCTTGCGCCGCGGCGGTGCCGGCTGCATCTCGGCGACCGCCAACGTCAACCCGAAGGCCATCGTGGCGCTGTTCTCCTCGTGGCAGGACGAAGACGCGCCCGCGCGGCAGGCGGCACTCAACGCGGTGCGCTCGAAGTTCGCCGCCTATCCGCTGATTCCCGCCATGAAGTCGGCCATCGCCATGGCCACGAACGACCCGCAATGGACGCGCGTGCGTCCGCCGCTCGAGGCGCTCGACGCCGGCCAGCAAGAGGCCCTGGGGCAAGCCCTGCGGGAACAGTCGTTCGCCATCACCGACCTCGACTGAGTCGATGGCCCCCCGCATATCCCCCCTGGCCCCCTTCACCGACGCCGAACTGGCGCGCATGCGCCGCGACACGCCGGCCTGGGGCTGCCACGCGCACTTCGCTCATGGCTCGGCCAGCCTGCCGCCGGAGCCTGTCTACGCGGAGTGGCAGGCATGGATGGAAGCCGAACGCATGCTGGGCGCGCAGCGCGCCGCCGAAAGGCATGTCGACGCCCTGCACGAGGCGCGAGACAGCGTCGCGCGTCTCGTCAACGCGCAGCCCCACCAGGTCGCCTTCCTCTGCTCCGCCAGCCAGGCGTGGGCCGCCGCAATGAGCGCGGCGCTGTCCGGTGACCGCAAGGCACATGTCGTCACGACGCACGACGAGTACGGCGCGAACGCGCTCTATCTGCTGACCGCCGCACAGCGCAGGCGGCTGCACTTCTCCGTCGTCTCCGCGAGGCCGGGGCCAGTACCGCTGTTGCAGCGGCTGGACGAAGCGCTGAGCCGCATCGACACGGGCTGCCTGCCCGTGGTGTCGCTCACGGCAGTTCCCACCGCATGGGGCGTCGTCACACCGGTGCACGACGTGGCGCGGCGCGTGCACGAGCGCGGCGGCCTCCTCTTCCTGGATGCCAGCCATGCCGTGGGCCAATTGCCGGTCGACATGCAGGCCGTCGGTTGCGACGTGCTGGTGTTTCCCGCGCGCAAATGGCTGCGCGGCCCCAAGGGCGTGGGCGTGCTGTGCCTGTCCGACCGTGCGCTCGACATGCTGGGGCAGCCCGACACCGTCGACGTGGCCGGCGCGCAATGGCTGGCTGGCGACCGCGTGCGGCCGTGGCCGGATGCCCGGCGCTTCGAGGGCCACGGCTTCCACCCCGGCCTTCGCCTGTCGCTCGGCGCGGCCTGCGAATACGCGATGGCCGTGGATCCGGCGCGCATCGCCTGCCGGAACATGCAGGTGCGCCAGCGCGTGGCCGATGCGCTCTACGAGCACTTCGGCTGGCAATCATTAGAGGCAGGGCATCCGGGCGCGACCGCCATGCTGACCTACGCCCTCCCCCGCACGGCCGGCGACGGCGATGCGTTCGTGCGCAGCCTGTGGGACACGGGCGTCAATGCGTCCTTCGTCGGCACGCAGTACGCCCGCTGGGCGCTGGATGCCGCCGGCCTGCCCGGTGTGCTGCGGCTGACACCGCACTACCTCACCGACGACGACGAGATCGCGCGCCTCGCGCACGCCATCCGGCAGTTGATCCAGACCACGGACCGCCGTCGGCCGGCCGCGCTGCCAATGACATGACCGTGCGGCGCGCGGCGCCGATTCCATTCGCGACAAATACAAAAGGAGACAACCCATGCACCAGACCCTTTCTTCCGGCCTTCGCCTCGCAGGCACGCTGCTCGCGGCCGTGTTCGCCAGCGCAAGCCCGCCGGCCTCCGCGCAGGCCTACCCATCGAAGCCGATCACCGTCGTCATCCAATACCCGGTAGGCGGCCCTTCCGACGCGCTGGCGCGCATCGTCGCGCCGCGCATGCAGGCAGCGCTCGGACAGCCTTTGGTGATCGACGCCAGGGTGGGCGCCGGCGGCAACATCGGCACCGACGCCGTGGCAAAGGCCAGGCCCGATGGCTACACACTGCTGCTGTCGTCCAGCGGGCCGCTGGCCATCAGCCCCTGGCTCTACCCGAAGCTGCCCTACAACCCGCTGAAGGACCTGGCCCCGGTCGTGCAGCTCGCGGCGGTGCCGCTGGTCCTCGAGGTCAACGAAGCGAGCCCGGCGCGCAGCGCGGCGGCCTTTCTGTCCATGCTGAAGGCGAACCCCGGCAAGTACAGCTTCGGCTCGTCGGGCAACGGCACGCCGCAGCATCTCTCGGCCGCGCTGCTCGGGTCGCTCGCGGGCGTCACCGCCACGCACGTGCCGTACAAGGGGCAGGCCCCGATGGCCAACGACCTGATGGGCGGGCAGATCGACTTCGCGATCGACAGCATGGTGTCGGCCATGCCGAACCTCGCGACGGGCCGGCTTCGCGCGCTGGCCGTCACGAGCAGGAAGCGCTCGCCCCTGCTGCCAGAGGTGCCCACGCTGGAAGAAGCCGGCGTGCCCGGCTACGAGGCGCTCGCCTGGTATGGCCTGCTGGCGCCGGCAGGCACGCCCCGCGCCATCGTCGACAAGCTCAACGAAGCGGCACGCAAGGCACTCGACACGCCCGCGGTGCGCGAGCAGATCGCGAGGCTCGGCAGCGCGCCCGTGCACGCCACGCCTGAACAGTTCGGTGCCTTCATCAAGGCCGAGCACGACAAGTGGGGGCCGATCGTGAAGAGCACCGGCGCCATCGTCGACTGAGCCCCCTTTCATACACACGCCCCATGAAAATCGTCGGCATCGCGGAACGCACCGTCCCCATCGCCTCGCCGCTGCGCAACGCGCGCGTGGACTTCAGCGAGATCACAGCCAGCGTGGTGGCCGTCGCCACCGACCAGTTCCGCGATGGTCGCCGGGTCGTCGGCTACGCCTTCAACTCCTTCGGCCGCTACGGCTGCGGCGGCCCCCTGCGCGAGCGCTTCATCCCGCGACTGCTGCGGGCATCACCGCACGAACTGAACGACCCCGCCACCGGCATCGTCGAACCCGGCCATGCCGTCGACCTGCTGCTGAAGCGCGAGAAGGCCGGCGCGCATGCCGAGCGCTCCATGGCGGTCGGCACGCTGGAACTCGCGCTCTGGGACATCGTCGGGAAAATGCGCGGACTGCCGCTGTACCGAGTGCTGGCCGAACGCTTCGCGCCGCCAGGCACGGAGGCGCCGCACGCCGTGCGCTGCTACGCGGGCGGCGGCTTCTATCGCGAACGCGACGACCTTGCCCGGCTCGGCGACGAAGTGCGCGGCCATCTCGACGCCGGCTACACCGAAGTCAAGATCAAGGCTGGCGGGCTTCCGATGACCGACGAGCTTCGCCGCATCGAGTCGGTGCTGGCGCTCGTGAAGTCGGGCTCGCGGCTCGCGCTCGATGCCAGCTGCGCCTTCGAACGCCAAGAGGCACTCGCCTTCGCCCGTGCCATCACACCCTACGGGCTGCGGTGGCTCGAGGAGCCCTGCGATCCGGGCGACTTCGAGACTTACCGCGCGGTGAGCGAGGCCTATCCGGGCATCGTGGCCGGCGGCGAGAACCTGTTCTCCCGCGAGGAGGCGGACAACTTCCTGCGCTACGGCCGCTTCGGTGGACGCATCGTGCTGCAGCCCGATCCGCCGCTAGCTTACGGCATCCGCGAGCTGCACCACATCGTGGAAGTGGCACTGGCGCATGGCGTCGCGCGAGAGAACGTCGTGCCGCATGGCGGCAACATGATGTCGCTGCATGCGACCGCGGGCCTCGGCCTCGGGAGCGCGGAGTCGTACCCAGGCCTCTTCGGCCCCTTCGGCGGCTTCAGCCGCGAGGTCCGCGTGCACGATGGGTTCGCGACCCTGCCCGCAGCGCCGGGCATCGGGTTCGAGGAGCAGCCCGCGCTGTACGGAATCTTCCGCGAACTCTCCGCCAGTCTGGGCACCTGATCGCTTCGGGTCGAGCGACGGCCCGGCCTTCTGCTCCAGAATGCGTGGATAACCCTCGGACACGCGCAAGGAGACTCCCACGATGGCACGTCATCGCCCCGCTCGCCTGACCCACATCGCCGGCATCGGCGTCGACCGCATGGGCGCCATTGCCGACGACGCAAGCGGCCCGCCCTTCCTGCGGCTCGAGAACCTCGACGTAGACATCCCGCCCGACCCCGAAGCCGTCGCGCGCACCGTGCGTGCCGCCTCGGAAGACTCCGACAACAGCTACCTGCCCTTCGTCGGCCAGTCGCGATTGCGCGACGTGGCGGCGCGCCATGTATCGGCGCTGTCGGGCGTGGAATACAGCGGCGCGCGCAACTGCGTGATCTCCGCGGGCGGGCTCTCGGGCATCCTCAACGCGCTGCTCGCCACCGTCGAAGTGGGCGACGAGGTGCTGGTGACCGACCCGACCTACGCGGGCCTGCTCAATCGCATCCGGCTCGCGGGCGGCACGCCGAAGTACGTGCCCTTCAGCTTCACGCCCGGCGGCGAATGGAAGCTCGACCGCGCCGCGCTGCGGGCCGCCGTCGGCCCGCGCGTGCGCACGATGCTGCTGATGTCGCCCTCGATGCCCACCGGCGGCTGCTTCGACGAGGAAGACTGGCGCGCCATCGCGGCGCTGTGCGTGCAGCACGACCTGACGCTGATCCTCGACAGCGCGATGGAACGGCTGCTTTTCGATGGCCGCAAGCTCATCCACCCCGCGGGCCTGCCCGGCATGGCCGAGCGCACCATCACCGTGGGCTCATCGGCCAAGGAACTGCGCATGATCGGCTGGCGCGTGGGCTGGACCGTGGCGCCCGAGAGCTACATGCCCGACCTCGTGGCCGTGTCGCTGGCCAATGTCGTGGTGCCGGTGGGCATCGCGCAGGATGCGGTGGCTACGGCGCTGGAACAATCAGCGCACACGCTCGCGCCATACGTTGGCGAACTCGAGCGTCGGCGCGACACGGTGCTCGACGAACTCAAGGGCCTGCCGGTCGGCGTGCCGGGCGGCGGCTGGTCGCTGCTGCTGCGCACGAGCGACTTCGGCATCGACGGGCAGACGTTGTCGCAGCGCCTGCTGTCCCACCGCGTCTGCGCCACCGCGATGCAGGGCTGGGGCGAGACGCATGGAGCCCAGTACCTGCGCTTCGTGTTTTCCAACGAGCCGGTGGAGCGGCTGCGTGGGCTGGGCGAGAAAGTGCGGGCAGCGCTGGGAGCCTAAGGCCATACCGGCAGGTCGCTTCCAGGCGGCATCGATGGCCGCACCCATGCAACGGGCGTGCGCTGCAACTGCGCGCTGTGGCGCAGCGCAGCCAGCCTGCCGAATCCGGAGTCCGAGACTTCGACATACGGCTTCAGCTCGGGCCTGCCAGCCGAGAGCCCGCCTTGGACACGACCTAGACTGCGCAGCCACTGCCCGGTCTGCGCCAGCGAAACCTGCACATGCCAGCTTCCGCCTTGCTGCTGCTGCCGCCAGAGCGCGGCGGCGGCACCGAAGGCGATCAGGTAGCCGGTGGCCTCGTCGAGGATCTGCATGGGCAGCGGCTTCGGCTTGCCGTCGCCAGCGGCCTCGCCTTCAGCGTGGTTGAAGCCCATCGCCGTCTGCACCAGGGAATCGAAGCCCCGGCGACCTGCCCACGGCCCCTGCGTGCCGTAGGCACTGAGCGACACGCACACGATGCCCGGCCGCATCCGCGCCAGCTCCGCCGGCCCGAAGCCTCGCGCCGCGATCCCACCCGGCCTGTAGCCCTGCACGAACACGTGCGCGTCGGCAACAAGCCACTGCAGCGCACTTCGCCCCTCCTCGGTCTGCAGGTCGGCATGCACCGACAGCTTGCCCCTGCTGGTGTCGGCGATCGCGCTGATGTTCGGCAGGTTCGGCGAATTCACTAGCATCACGTCGGCACCATAGGCTGCGAGCGCCCGCCCGCCCACCGGGCCCGCCAGCACGCGCGTGAGATCGAGCACGCGCAGGCCCGACAGGGGCCGCTGGTCGTCGCGCAACGGCGGCAGCGCGAGCGGCGGTGCGTCCTCGCCGATGCGCTCGATGGTGAAGAGAGGCTGCGCGGCGATGGCCTGGCCTTGCGGCGTGGCATCCCATTCATCGAAACGCCGCAGTGCCGTCGCGACCAGCCCCGCGGCTGCAGCGGCGTCCTCGAAGTCGTGGGCACGCCAACCGGCCATCGCAGCCTCGGCATCCGAGCGCGTGGCGGTGGCCGGGTCGAGCCTCATCAACCGCAGTGCGCCGTCCCGGTGATGCGCGAAGTTCGCGTGCACGCGAACCCATCCGTCGGCACAACGATAGAGCCCCGAGAACGCATCCCACGGATCCGGCACCTGCCCGTCGAGGCTGAACCAGCCCGTGCACTCCAGCGCCGCATGGAGCATGTCGACACCGACCTGCTGGCGCCCGGTGCCTCGCAGATGCCCCAGTTCGCAAGCAGCCAGCGCAGCCGCGGCGACGGTGCTCTGCGCCGCGGTGCCGACCGCGAAGGACGACGGCAGCACCGGTTCGGCGCCCGTGAGCCGCGCAAAGGAAAGGGCCTCTTCAGGCAGGCCCGCGTGCCGCCAGATGCCGGCCAGAACTTCGCTCGCGTTCATTTCGGTTCTCCAATGCAAAAAGGCAGGGTCCGCTTTTGCGGCCCTGCCTTCGTTGTCGTTGCGTCGAGCGCCTCGTCGGCCGGTCGTTACTGGATCAGCTTCGCGCCCGTCTTCGCCTGCAGCGTGTCGAAGCTCACGCCCGGCGCCAATTCGACCACCTTCAGGCCCTCGGGCACCACGTCCATTACGGCCAGGTCGGTGATGATGCGGTCGACCACGCCCACGCCGGTCAGTGGCAGGGTGCACTTCTCGAGGATCTTCAGATCCTCGGTGCCGTCCTTTTTCTTTGCCACGTGCTCCATCAGCACGATCACGCGCTTCACGCCGGCCACGAGGTCCATCGCGCCGCCCATGCCCTTGACCATCTTGCCGGGGATCATCCAGTTGGCGAGGTCGCCCTTGGTGCTGACTTGCATCGCGCCCAGGATCGACAGGTTGATCTTGCCGCCGCGGATCATCGCGAAGCTGTCATGGCTGCCGAAGATGGCGGAGCCGGGCAGCGTGGTCACGGTCTGCTTGCCGGCGTTGATCAGGTCGGCGTCGACCTGGTCTTCGGTCGGGAACGGGCCGATGCCGAGCATGCCGTTCTCGCTCTGCAGCCACACTTCCTTGTCGCCGGTGTGGTTGGCCACCAGCGTCGGAATGCCGATGCCGAGGTTGACGTAGAAGCCGTCTTCGAGTTCTTGGGCGGCGCGGGCCGCCATCTGGTCTTGGGTCCAGGGCATCTCAGGCTCCTTCTTTCTTGTTGACGACCTTGGCGGGCGCTTCGCTGCCGGCAGCGGCCGCGGCGATGGCGGTCTGGGCCTCGACCTTGGCGGCGACGGCATCGACCGACGCGCTCACGGTGCGCTTCTCGATGCGCTTCTCGGGGTTGGCGTTGAGCACGATGCGGTGCACGTAGATGCCCGGCAGGTGGATGTCGTCGGGGGCCAGCTCGCCCACCTCGACGATCTTCTCGACTTCGACGATGCAGATCTTGCCGGCCATGGCGGCGGCAGGATTGAAGTTGCGCGCCGTGAGGCGAAAGCGCAGGTTGCCCGACTTGTCGGCCACGTCGGCCTTCACCAGCGCCACGTCGGGCACCAGCGAACGCTCCATCACGTAGGTCTCGCCGTCGAACTCGCGCAGCTCCTTGCCCTCGGCCACCTGGGTGCCCACGCCGGTCTTGGTGAAGAAGGCCGGAATGCCCGCGCCGCCGGCGCGCAGCTTCTCGGCCAGCGTGCCCTGCGGCGTGAATTCGAGGGCCAGTTCGCCCGCGAGGTACTGGCGCTCGAACTCCTTGTTCTCGCCGACGTACGACGCGATCATCTTCTTGATCTGGCGCGTTTCCAGCAGCTTGCCGAGGCCGAAGCCGTCGACGCCCGCGTTGTTCGAGATGACGGTGAGGTTCTGCGCGCCGGAATCCTTCAGCGCGTCGATCAGCGCTTCAGGAATGCCGCAGAGGCCGAAGCCGCCGACCGCGAGCAGTTGCCCGTCGGCGACGACCCCCTTGAGTGCCGCGTCCGCGGTGGGATAAATCTTGTTCACTCGAGCTCCTTGCTGGATGGATGAATGAGAGTGGGAGGGAAAGGGGTGGGAAACCCCTGAACGATACTACCTACTCGCATACGTAGTATTTCGTAATGGAGACCCCCGATGCCCGAGATCGATTACCGGCTGGCGTTTGAACACGCGCCCGTCGGCATGGTGGTGTCGAGCAACCGCACCATCGTGGCGTGCAACGTGCGCGTTTGCGAGATCTTCGGCGCAACGCCCTCCGCGCTGGTCGGGCATTCGTTCAGCATCCTCTACCCCAGCGTGGCCGAGTTCGAGCGCATCGGCAAGCGCATGGAGCCTTTTCTGAACGCCAGCGGGCACTACGCAGACAACCGAATGATGAAGCGGCTTGGCGGGCTGCACGGCGCCATCGCCGACGAGACCTTCTGGTGCCACGTCACCGGCCACGCGCTCAACCGCGACGCCCCCCACGAAGCCGGCATCTGGACCTTCGAGGACCTGGGCTCGCGCCGCGCCGTGAAGGCCGAGCTCACGCCTCGCGAACGCGAGGTGGCGGCGCAGGTGATGCGCGGTCTGACCTCGAAGGAGATCGGCAAGGCGCTGGGCATCAGCCACCGCACGGTCGAGCTGCACCGGGCGCGGCTGATGCGCAAATACGCGGCAGCGACCACGGCGGAGCTGGTGCAGAAGCTGATCGCGGGCTAGCTTTCGAACTCGATCCGCATGCGCACCATGTCGCGCAGCACGATGCCGTTCTGCTTCTGCAGCCTGCCGCCGTTGGCGCGGCGCACGAAGAAATCGGTGTCCACGCCGACGATGCGGAAGCCGAAGCGCTGGTAGAAGGCCAATTCGCGCAGGCTGCTGTTGCCGGTGCCGACCTCAAGCCGGTTCGCTCCGCGCTCGGCCGCAAGCGCACTCGCCTTGCGCAGCAGTGCGGTGCCGACGCCACGACCGCGCAGCTCGTCGCTCACGCCGATGTTCATGATCTCCCAGGTGCCGACGCGGGTTTCGAGCAGCACCATCTGGCCTACGACCTGACCGGCGGCCTCCGCGAGCCACAGCTCACCACGCGACAGGTACTTGCGAATCTCGGCGCGCGGGCCATCGGCCGCAAGCAGCAGCGCCCAAGGCGTCGGGTCTTCGGGGGCGGCACGGCGCATCTGCGGTCGGACCACGGGTGACTTGCTCTTCATCTCTTCGTTTTTCCCAGTTGCAGGCGCCGCATTCTGGCGTGGCACGAAGGCGCCGGATCGAAAAAGCGCGCAGGAAGTTCCTGCCACTCACCGCTTGATCGTTGCGAAAACAGAAACGCCGTGTCGTCGAAACGCCCGCTCCGTTGCGCTCTCGCAGGCCTATCGTTGCAGCCATGCAGGGCACAGAGCCCGCAGTCAACAAGGAGTCTGAAATGTCCACACGCATCCATTCCGAAAAGAGCCTCCTGCTGCAAACGCAGGTTTCGGTCGCAAGGGCCCATGCACTCGCCGTGCAGAAGCTGCCTGTCGCGCTGACGCTCTCGGCGATCATCCTGTCGATCATCAACGTCAAGCTGTAGCCGCCGGTGTCGGGGCCCTTGTGGCAGGCTTGGGGCCCGCCACAAGGGCCCCGACATGACTATTCCATCGCACCTGCTCCCCTTCTGGGAGCGATTCCAGGCAGCCATAGGCGCCGACGTATCCGCCCGCTTCTGCGAGGCCTTTCACTTCGACGACAACGAGGCCGGAGCGACCGAACTGGCAAGGCTGGTTCTGGATGGACGCAAGCACGGCACCGCAAGCCTCGAATGGTCCTTCGAATCGACCGGCAGGCCGCGCCCCAAGCCCGGGGACCTCAGCGTGGTGACCGACTGGCACGGCAGGCCGCTGTGCGTGATCGAGACACGCAGCGTGATGGTCATGCCCTTCGACGAAGTCGGCGAAGACTTCGCGGCCGTCGAGGCCGAAGGCGACGGCTCGCTGCGCTACTGGCGCGAGGGCCACTGGCAATACTTCAGCGGCGAATGCGAACGCATCGGCAGGAAGCCCGACATGCGCATGCCGGTGCTGTGCGAGACCTTCGAGGTCGTCTACCAGGAAGGCTGATTGGCCGTCGTATCGATCAATCGGGCTTGATGTCCGCCGACTTGATCACCTTCGACCACGTCGCCAGCTCCTGGTCGACGAATTTCGCGAGCGTCGGCGAGTCCATGTAGGTCGCGAAGGCGCCCTGCTCATCCACCTTCTTGCGGAAAGCCTCGCTCTCCACGATCTTCTTCAGCTCCGCGCCGAGCCTGGCAACGACTTCCGGCGGCGTCTTCGCCGGCGCGAACACCGCGAACCACGACTCGACCTCGTAGCCCGGTAGCCCCGCCTCTGCCGAAGTCGGCACATCGGGCATCGACGGATGCCGCTTGCTGCCCGTGTACGCCAGCGGCTTGATGCGCCCGCCCGCAAAGTGGCCGATGACCGAGGGCGGCGTGGTGATGAACATGTCGACGTTGCCGGAGATCAGGTCGTTGATCGCCGGCCCAGAGCCCTTGTAGGGCACATGCGTCATCGCCTGCTTCGACTGCCGCGACAGCAACTCGCCCGCGATGTGCTGGATCGAGCCGTTGCCCGAAGAGGCATAGAACAGGCCGCCCTGCTTCTTCCTTCCGTATTCGATGAGCTCCTGCATCGACTTCACCGGCAGCTTGCCGCTCACCGCGACGACGTGCGGCGCACGCATCACCATCGCCACCGGCACGAAGTCCTTCGTGGGACTCCACTTGATGTTCGGGTAGAGAGAAGGATTGCCGACGTGATAGCCCGAGTACTGCATCAGCAGCGTGTAGCCGTCGGGCGCCGCGCGTGCCACGAACTCGGTGCCGATGTTGCCGCTGGCGCCGGGCTTGTTGTCGACCACGACAGGCTGGCCCAGTGCGCGCTGCAACGGATCGCCGACAAGGCGAGCCATGATGTCGGTGGAGCCGGCCGGCGCGGTGGGCACGATCATGGTGATCGGTTTCGAGGGCCAGGTATCGGCTGCAGCGGCCGAAACAGCCAGCACGAGGCCGGCCGCGAAAAGGCGGCGAATGGGTTTCATGGTTTGTCTCCGGTGGTTTTGTATTTGCTTGCAGTCTTCGGCGCCGCGCCCTCAGGGCGCGAGCTCCGATATCTCGATCAGGTTCAGGTCGGGGTCTCGCAGGTAGACCGAGCGGATGCGCGAGGTGGCGCCCGTGCGCATCACCGGCCCTTCGAGGATCGGCACGCCCTTCTCACCGAGCCGCGCGATGACCGCCTCGAGCGGCACGCTGGCGATGAAGCACAGGTCCAGCGAACCGGGCGTCGGCAACTGCGCCTTGGGCTCGAACTCGTGGCCCTTCACATGAAGGTTGATCTTCTGGTTGCCGAAGCGGAAGGCCTTGCGGCCGGCGCCGAAGCTCTCCAGCGACATGCCCATCACGTCGACGTAGAAGCGGATGCAGGCTTCCTCATGCGCGGTGGTAAGCACGAGATGGTCCAGGTGGTCGATCATGGTTGAGGCTCCTTCTGCCTGCGTTCCCGGGCACGGCTGACGATGTCGTTGAAATCCGCTGGTGGCGCATGCCGCGTCAGCCTGTGCCCCGCGCGAGAGACCTGGCCCGACAGCCCGTGCTGAACGAGCGCTTCGAGCTCCGCCGCGGCGGCGATCAGGCCGTCCAGGTCCATGCCCGTGTCGTAGCCCATGCACTGCAGCATGTGGGCCACGTCCTCGGTCGCCACGTTGCCGGTCGCGCCCGGCGCGTAGGGGCAGCCGCCGATGCCGCCGAGCGACATGTCCAGCCGGCGGATGCCGGCCTCCACGGCGGCAACGGCGTTCGCGAGACCCATGCCGCGCGTGTTGTGGAAATGCGCCGTCCAGCCCATTGCCGGATGCCTCGCGAGCACGGCCTCGCAAAGCGCCTGCACCTGCGTGGGAAAGGCCATGCCAGTCGTGTCGCACAGCGTCACGCCCTGCACTTCCAGCGCTGCGAAGCGGTCGATCCAGCCTTGTACGACTGCCGGTGGCACTTCGCCCTCCATCGGACAACCGAATACGCACGACAGCGACACGTTGATTGGCACGCCGGCCTGCTTCGCCAGCGCAATGACATCCGTAAGCTGCGCGAACGACTGCTCGCGCGTCATGCGCAGATTGGCAAGGTTGTGCGTCTCGCTCACCGACATGACGATGTTGAATTCGTCGATGCGGCTTTCCAGCGCGCGCTCTGCCCCGCGCACATTGGGAACCAGTGCGGTATAGACGACGCCGGGTCGCCGGGCGATGCGCTGCATCACCTCCTCGCCGTCGCGCAGGGCCGGGATCGCCTTCGCCGAAGTGAAGGAGGTGACTTCGATCTTCGCGTAGCCCAGCCTGCTCAGCCGGTCGATCAGCGCGATCTTGTCGTCGGTGGGAATGAAGCGGCTTTCCATCTGGAAGCCGTCGCGGGTGGCGACCTCGTTGAGAAACAGCCGCGTGCCGTTGCCCGTCTTCATGCCGGGACCTCCTCCGAGCGGCGTGCGGGCCAGCCGGCGCCGTGCAGATCGGCGTCGTGCTCGCCCAGGCGCGGCGCAGGGTGCGCAATGCGGCCCGGCGTGGCGCTGAGCTTGGGCACCACGCCCGGCACCTTGAGCGTCGAACCATCGGATGCAGTCGCCTCCACGATCATTTCGCGTGCCAGATACTGCGGGTCGCTCGCGATGTCGGCCACGGTGTAGATGCGTCCGACCGGCACGCCAGCCGCGTCGAGCGCGGCCAGCACCTCGTCGCGGCTGCGCTGCAGCGTCCATGCCTCGATGGCGGCATCGATCTCCTCGACGCGCAGCACGCGGCCGTCGTTGTGCACGAGTCCGGCGTCGTTCTCCAGGTCTCCCCTGCCGATGGTGCGCATCAGCCGGCGGAAGATGCTGTCGCCGTTGCCCGCCACCAGCACGTAGTGATCGTCCGCGCAGCGATAGGCGTTGGTCGGCGCGATGCCGGGCAGCGCGCTGCCGGCGCGCTCGCGCACCGCGCCGAAGGCGTCGTACTCGGGCAGCAGGCTTTCCATCACGTTGAACACCGACTCGTACAGCGCAACGTCGATGAACTGCCCCTCTCCGCCATGCGCCGTGCGGTGGTGCAGCGCCGTCAGCACGCCGATCACGCCATGCAGCGCCGCCAGCGTGTCGCCCAGCGATACCCCCACGCGCACCGGCACCCGGCCAGGCTCGCCGCTCAGGTAGCGCAGCCCGCCCATCGATTCGCCGAGCACGCCGAAGCCGGGCTTGTCCCGATACGGCCCGGTCTGCCCGTAACCCGAGATGCGCAGCATGATGAGCCGCGGGTTCAGCGCGTGCAGCCGCTCCCAGCCGAGGCCCCAGCCTTCCAGCGTGCCCGGCTTGAAGTTCTCGATCAGCACGTCGGCTTCGAGCGCCAGTGCCCGCACGGCCTCCTGCCCCTCGGTGCTGCGCAGATCCAGGCACACCGAGCGCTTGTTGCGCGACTGCACTTCCCACCACGCCGAGGTGCCGTTGTCGCGCAGCAGCCGCCACTTGCGCAGCGGATCGCCGACGCCGGCCGGCTCGACCTTGATGACGTCGGCGCCGAACTCCGCCAGTGTCTTGCCGGCAAAGGGGCCGGCGATGAGCTGGCCGAGCTCCAGCACCTTCAGGCCTTCGAGTGCATTCATGTCCGCGTCCGTCTCCTTCGTTGGGTTGACCCCGACTCTAGGAACGGATCGCGTTGCGCGGAATTGCCGTGATGGCAGCACCTCTTCGCAAAACGCGAAGGACCGGTATCTGCTTCTCTAGAATCCGCCGATGCCCAGCCCCATCAACCCCGCGCGCGTCGACTTCGTGACCCTGCGCCTGTTCTGCGCCGTGGCCCAGTCCGGGAGCATCACCAAGGGCGCGGAGGCGTGCCACCTCGCGTTGTCGGCCGCGAGCCGGAGGCTTTCGGACTTCGAGGCTGCAACAGGATCGAAGCTGCTCGAGCGCAGCTCACAGGGCATCGCGCTCACGCCGGCGGGCCATGTGGCGATGCAGCATGCGATGCGGCTCTTCCAGGGCTTCGAGCAGTTCAGCAACGAGCTCAACGACTATTCGAGCGGCGTGCGCGGCCATGTGCGCCTGTGGGCCAACATGTCGGCGCTCACGGAGTTTCTGCCCAACACGCTCGCCACCTTTCTCTCGCAGCATCCCGACATCCGCGTCGAAGTCGAGGAACAACTGAGCGGCGACATCGTGCGCGCGCTCGTCGACGGGCTCGCCGATGTCGGCGTGTTCGCGGAGAACACGCCCGCCTATGGCCTCGACGTCGCGCCGTTCCAGACGGACGAGCTCGTCGTGCTGTGCGCGAAGCAACATCCGCTGGCACGCAGCCGCGTGAAGCAGACCGACTTCAAGGCCTGCCTCGCGCACGAATTCGTCGGCCTGAACCGCAGCAGCTCGCTGCTGGAGTTGACTTCGCGCGCGGCCGAGCAGGCCGGCGTTCCGATGCGGCTGCGCGTGCAGGTGCGCAGCTTCGACGCGATGTGCCACATGATCGCGGCCAACCTCGGCATCGGGGTGGTGCCGCTGGCGGCGTGCAAGGCGCAGGTGGCGGCACTCGACCTGAAGGTCGTGCGGCTCAAGGATGCGTGGGCCACGCGGCGGTTGCTGATGGCGACAAAGACGGGGGCCGATCTCTCTCCCGCAGCGCAGCTGCTGGTTCGGCAGCTTCTGCACCCGGTCGTGCCATGAAGTCGCGATCCGGCCCGAGGCTCAATCGGTGCCGACCATCACGCTCGAAGCCTTGATCACCGCATACGCATTCGCGCCTTCGGCCAGCTTCAGCGAATCGGCCGAGTTGCTGGTGATGGTCGAGACGATCTGCACGCCGGGAGCGATCTCCAGCGTGACTTCGGTGGTGACGGGGCCGCGGACGATGGAGATGACCTTGCCGGAAAGGACGTTGCGTGCGCTGATCTTCATGGGATGCTCCTTGGAGTCTGAATAAAAAGCACCCCAGTCTATCGGCCCACCGCCCTTCCGCCCTTCCGCTCTACTTCGCCTCCTCCGCCTCCAGCACCGCCCACTCCTCGTCGGTGAAGAGCCGCGAGCGCGTCAGGAAGCGCAAGCCTTCCGGCCCCTCCAGCGAAAACATGCCGCCGCGCCCCGGCACCACGTCGATGATCAGCTGCGTGTGCTGCCAGTACTCGAACTGCGGCCCGCTGATATAGAACGGCATGCCGCCGATGTGCCCCAGCAGCCGGTCGTAGTCGCCCACGATGAACTCGCCCAGGGCGTAGCACATGGGCGCGCTGCCGTCGCAGCAGCCGCCCGACTGATGGAACGTCAGCGGGCCGTGCTTTGCGGCGAGCCTGTCGATCAACGCGAGCGCGGCATCGGTCGCGGTGACGCGCAGGACATCGCCCGTCATCAGAAAAAGCCCAGCTTGTTCTCGCTGTAGCTCACCAGCAGGTTCTTGGTCTGCTGGTAGTGGTCGAGCATCATCTTGTGGTTCTCGCGCCCGATGCCCGACTGCTTGTAGCCGCCGAAGGCCGCATGCGCCGGGTAGTGGTGGTAGCAGTTGGTCCACACGCGACCGGCCTGGATGCCGCGGCCCATGCGGAAGGCGCGGTTCATGTCGCGGCTCCACACGCCGGCGCCCAGGCCGTAGAGGGTGTCGTTGGCGATGGCCAGCGCTTCTTCCTCGTCCTTGAAGGTGGTGACCGACACCACGGGGCCGAAGATCTCCTCCTGGAAGATGCGCATTTTGTTGTTGCCCCTGAACACGGTCGGCTTCACGTAGTAGCCGCCGGCAAGATCGCCTTCGAGTTGGTGGCGCTCGCCGCCGATCAGCACCTTGGCGCCCTCCTGCTTGCCGATGTCGAGGTACGACAGGATCTTTTCCAGCTGCTCGCTGGAGGCCTGTGCGCCGATCATCGTCTCCACGTCGAGCGGGCTGCCCTGCTTGATGGCGGCCACGCGCTTCAGCGCGCGCTCCATGAAGCGGTCGTAGATCGACTCCTGGATCAGCGCGCGCGACGGGCAGGTGCACACCTCGCCCTGGTTCAGCGCGAACATGGCGAAGCCCTCCAGCGCCTTGTCGAAGAAGGCGTCGTCCTTGTCCATCACGTCGGCGAAGAAGATGTTGGGCGACTTGCCGCCCAGCTCCAGAGTGACCGGAATCAGGTTCTGGCTCGCGTACTGCGAGATCAGCCGGCCGGTGGTGGTTTCGCCGGTGAAGGCGATCTTGCCGATGCGGTTGCTCGACGCCAGCGGCTTGCCCGCCTCCACGCCGAAGCCGTTGACCACGTTCACCACGCCCGGAGGCAGCAGGTCGCCGATCAGCTCCATCAGCACAAGAATCGACACCGGCGTCTGCTCGGCCGGCTTGATCACCACGCAGTTGCCGGCCGCCAGCGCGGGCGCCAGCTTCCAGACCGCCATCAGGATCGGGAAGTTCCACGGAATGATCTGCCCAACCACGCCGATGGGCTCGTGGAAGTGGTACGCGAAGGTTTCGTGGTCGATCTCGCTGATGCCGCCCTCCTGCGCGCGGATGCACGAGGCGAAATAGCGGAAATGGTCGGCGGCCAGCGGCAGGTCGGCCGCCATGGTCTCGCGGATCGGCTTGCCGTTGTCCCAGGTCTCGGCGGCGGCCAGCATGGGCAGGTTCTCCTGGATGCGGTCGGCGATCCTGTTCAGGATGTTGGCTCGCTCGGTGGCCGAGGTGCGGCCCCAGGCCGCCTTGGCCTTGTGGGCGGCGTCCAGCGCGCGGTCGATGTCGGCCGCCGTGGAGCGCGGCACCTCGCAGAAGACCTTGCCGGTGACGGGCGTGATGTTCTCGAAATACTGGTTGTCCACCGGCGCGACCCATTCGCCGCCGATGTAGTTGCCGTAGCGCTTCTTGAACGGCACCGCGGTACCGAATTTGCCCGGTTCGAGCATGTCCATGACTTTGTCTCCATGTGCAGGGTGGTGGCGCCGCGACATGCGGCGGCCCGCACGGACAACCGCAAGCCACGTACCCGGCCGGATCGGGACATTCCCTGAGAACTTCCGCCCGGCAATCGCGCGCAACCGCGTGGGGCAGCGGGTTTTCATTCGCAATCTGCGACATGTCCGCGCGAACATAGCGACTAGGATGTCGCACAAGGCGAAAACCCATCGGAGACACGCATGAGTGCTGAAGCGCAGTTGCCGTCGATCGCAGTGGCTCAGGCCCGGGAGCTGTTCTTCGGGCAGGGCCGCGACCCTACGCCGTGGATCGCGCCGCACATCTCGCGCTCGTGGCAGCGCAGCAGGCCGGTCGACCATCACGCCATCGACCCCGAGCCGATGGCACTGGCCCTGCTCAGCGAACGGCGCGAGCAGGCCATGCGCCTGCTGAACTGCGCGCAACCCGAACTCGACGGCCTGGCCGAACATGCGATCGGCAACGGCTGCGTGGTGATTCTTTCGGACGCCAGCGGACTGATCCTCGAGGAAATCGGCAGCGCCGACTTCCTGCCCAAGGCCCAGCGCATCGCGCTGCAGCCGGGTGTGGAATGGTCGGAGCACAACCGGGGCACCAATGCGATCGGCACGGCACTGGCGGAACGCGAAGCGCTGATGGTGCTCGGCGGCGAGCACTACCTGGCCCAGAACGGCGCGCTCGGCTGCGCGGCGGCGCCCATCTTCACCGGTCGCGGCGAACTGGCCGGCGCGCTCGACATCTCGGGCGAGACGGTGCGCGTGAACACGCATGCGCTGGGGCTGGTGCGCATGGCGGCCCAGCAGGTCGAGCACCGCATGCTGCTGGCCGAGGCCGGCGGCCACGTGCTTCGCTTCCATTCGCGGCCGGCACTCATCGGCACCGCGCGCGAGGGGCTGATGGTGATCGAGGGCGGGCGCATCGTCGCCGCCAACCGCGTTGCGCTCGAACTCTTCGGCCACTCCTGGGAGAGCCTGCTCGACCTGGACGCCGAGGCCTTCCTGGGCGCGAACTGGCCGCGCATGGAACACCGGCGCGGCCTGCTGACGCTGCCGGGCGGACGGCAGATCGCGACGGTGATGGAGCGTTCGAACACGCCGGGCACCACTCGCCCGGCCCAGAGGCGCAGCGTGCCGACCCAGGGCGCTGCCGAGACCGACGACATACAACCGCTGCTGCACAAGGCGGTGCGCGTGCTGAACGAAGGCGTGCCCGTGCTGGTCAACGGTGAAACCGGCAGCGGCAAGGAGGTGTTCTCGCGCCGGCTGCATGCCGCGAGCCGACGCAGCGCAGGCCCCTTCGTCGCGGTGGATTGCGCTTCGCTGCCCGAGACGCTGATCGAATCGGAGCTGTTCGGCTACGAGCAGGGAGCCTTCACCGGCGCGAAGCGCAAGGGCATGGCCGGCCGCATCCGCGAGGCTCACGGCGGCGTGCTGTTCCTCGACGAGATCGCGGAGATACCGCTGGCCCTGCAGACGCGCCTGCTGCGCGTGCTCGAGGAACGCGTGGTCACGCCGCTGGGTGGTGGCCAGGGCGTGGCCGTCGACTTCGACCTGGTCTGCGCCACGCACGGCCACCTGCCATCGCTGGTGGAGGCCGGACGTTTTCGCGCCGACCTGATGTACCGGGTGGCCGGTTTCACCGTCGCGCTGCCGCCGTTGAGGCTGCGCGACGATCGGCGTGCGCTGATCTCGCGGCTGTTCCTGGAGGCAGGCGGCGCGGCAAAACACCTGCGGCTGGAGAGCGATGCGCTCGAGGCACTGGCGGCCTGGCGCTGGCCGGGCAATGTACGAGAGTTGCGCAGCACGCTGCGCTCAGTCGTGGCCCTGGCCGATGCGGGCGACTCCGTGACGGCTGCCGGGTTGCCTGCGCACCTGCTGGGCAGCCAGCCCCCGCAGCCCGAACAGGCTCCTCCGTACGCCACACCGCAAGCCGAGCCCTTGGTCGCCATCACGCGCCACGCAATCGACGAGGCACTGAAGGCCAGCGACCACGACGTGGCGAAGGCCGCACGCAGGCTGGGCGTCCATCGCAGCACCATCTACCGCCATCTCGCACGCCAGCGCGACAAGCCTGCCGGGCACTGAACAAGGGGCAACAGGCCGGCCCGGGCGGCATTTCATTATGTTTTCTAAAATACAGCGAAGCACCATCCGAACACCCGCCCGAAAACCCACTTCATGGTCATTCCGCAACTCCGCTGCCTCGTCGCATTGGGCGAGGCACAGCATTTCGGCCGCGCCGCCCAGGCCAGCCGGGTATCGCAACCCGAACTGCTCGACGCGATCCGCGCGCTGGAGCAGGAGTACGGACACCCGCTGGTCAAACCCGGCGCCGTTTTCGAGGGCTTCACGCCGCAGGGCGAACTGGTACTGGAGTGGGCGCGCAGCTTCCTGCAACACAGCGAGGCCCTGCACCATGACCTCCAGACTTCCCGCGAGGAAAGCGCCCTCGCCCCGCTGCTTGAGCGCCGCTCCGTCTCCCCCAAGCGCCTGCGCGCCCCGGGGCCAAGACCCGAGCACATCGACCTGATCCTGCAGGCCGCGCTGCGTGCACCCGACCATGGCGGGCTGCATCCCTGGCGCGTGGTGGAGTTCCGCGAGGCGCAGCGCGCAGCGCTGGCCGACCGCTTCGAGGCGGAAAAGCGCCGGCGCGATCCGCTGGCTTCGCCCGCCGACCTGCGCAAGGCGCGCGAGCACGCGACGCGGCCGCCGGTGCTGCTGGCCTTCGTCGTGGTTCCGCGTCCCCGCAGCAAGGTGCCGGCTCGCGAGCAATGGCTGTCGGCGGGCGCGGCCCTGGGCAACCTGCTCAACGCCGCGCACCAGCTCGGCTTCGGCGCCATCGTGCTCAGCGGCGAACGCTGCTTCGACCCGGTGCTGGGCGCCGAGCTGGGCATCGGCCCCGACGAATTCCTCGCCGGCTTCGTGAGCCTGGGCAGCGTGGTCGAGGCCCCGCCGCCGCGCAGCCATGTGCTGCCGGGCCAGGTGTGGTCCGCCTGGATACCGCCGCCCGCATCCCTGGACCAGCCCACGCGGCAGCCTTCCGAATCCTTGAACCTCAACCTGGACATTGCCAATGACAAGACCTGAAGCCGGACGCACCGAGGCCACCGGAGCCAAGTTCTCCCTGAAATCGATGCAGACCGCGCGGGCGCTCTCGCAGCTCGCGGTGCGCCGCATCGCCTCGGGCATGCGCCCCGGCATGACGCACTCGCAGGCACACGACCTGGCGATGGCCACGCTGCAGAAGCTGGAGATGGAGCGCAACTGGCACCCCATCGTCATCCGCTTCGGCGAGGACACGCTCAAGACCTTCAGGGAACAGTCCGACCCCGCGCGCGTGCTCGGCGAACAGGACATCTTCTTCGTCGACATCGGCCCCGTCTGGGAAGGCCACGAGGGCGATGCCGGCGACACCTTCGTGACCGGCGACGATCCGCAGATGCAAGCCTGCGCCGAGGCCGCGCGCACGCTGTGGCACGAGGTGGCCGACCGCTGGCGCGCCGACCGGCTCAGCGGCCAGGCGCTCTACGCCTGGGCGGCCCAGCGCGCCGAAGCCATCGGCTGGCGCCTCAACCTCGACATCAAAGGCCACCGCGTCTGCGACTTTCCGCATGCGATCTACCAGGCCGGCAGGCTGGGCGACTTCGGCCTCTGCCCGACGACCGGCATCTGGATCCTGGAGATCCAGATCGCGCATCCCACCCGCCCCTTCGGCGCCTTCTACGAAGACCTGCTGATGGAGGACGACGCCCAGCCCGACAATGGCGCGGCCGCTGCCGCCGAACTCGTAGCGGGCTGAACAGGGAACCCATGAAAGACGAAGCCACCGAGCAACTTTTCTCTTATGGCACGCTGCAGTTGCCCGCCGTGCAGATCGCCACCTTCGGTCGCCTGCTCGACGGCCACGCCGATCGCCTGCCGGGCTACCGGCTCGAACAGCTCGCCATCCGGGACGCAGCCGTGGTCGCGACCAGCGGCAAGACCCACCACCCCATCGTCTCGCCCAGTGCCACGCCAGGCGACGGCGTCGACGGCGCGGTCTTCGCCATCACGCCCGCCGAGCTGGTGCATGCCGACGGCTACGAAGTCGACGACTACCGCCGCGACCGGGTCGTGCTGGCGTCGGGCGTGCGAGCCTGGGCCTATGTCGATGCGCGCCATCCACCGCGCGACGTAACCAAAGACTGACTTGCCCCGGGGTGCCGGAGCGGCCAGACTTTGTGCTGGCGCAGCTCCAGCATTCATGACCACCAGCAAATCCGTACGCCGGCTGTCGGCAGTCCCGTCCACCTTGCGGATTCCCCTGGCCGCGCGGGCCTCGGGCGACGCGATGTTCCCGCAGATGGCCGTGCGCGACGCGTACGCGGCGAGCATCCTCGAGCAGATCCGCGACGACGGCCATGCGCTGCCGGAAGACCGGGCCACCATCTACAGCATCCTCTCGCGCACGCGGCGCTTCCGCAGCCTGGCACAGGACTTCCTCAAGCTGTACCCCGGGGCGCGCGTGGTGAACATGGGCTGCGGCCTGAGCCACTACTTCCAGTGGCTGGACGACGACAAGTCGCGCATGACCGATGCCGACCTGCCCGAGGTGCTCGAACTGCGCCGCCAGCTGATCCCCGAGACCAACGAGCGCCACGACGTGCGCGAACTCGACCTCACGTCTCCCAACTGGTGGGAGCAGCTGGGCCTGCCGCGCAAGCGCAATGCCCAGCCGGTGTTCCTGTTCACGGAGGGCGTGCTGATGTACCTCGAGCCCGCGCAGGTGCAGGCGGTGCTCGCCACCTTCGGCGAGCGAGCGCCCGCCGGCTCCGTGCTGGCCTTCGACGCCATGTGCTGGCTCGCGGTGGGACGCGGCAAGCAGCACCCTTCCGTGCGAGTGACCGGCGCCGAGTTCAAGTGGGGCATCCGCCGCGCGGCCGAACTGACGCAGCCCCATCCGCGCCTGCAGTTGAGCGGCACCTACCGCGTGCTGGAGGGCATCGGCCTGCCCTACACGCTGTTCGCGCCGATGGTCATGCTGTTTCTCGGCGTGCCGCTGTATGCGCTCTACGCGCTGAAGGCGACGGACGGGGCCGCCGATACATAAACGCACAATTTTCCGGCGATCGTGTGGATTGACGGCTTTGTCCGGCGTGCGCCGCGCGGATTGGCTGACGCCGCGCCGAACCGGGCCGGGTCAAGCTCGGGGATGTTCCCGGTCGCGGAGCGGAGAATGCTCTATCGTTTCCGCTTCCCCCTTCTTCCCTTTCTCTCTTCTCCCGAAGATTCGCAACCCTCAAGAACCACATGCTTGATCGCCGATCCTTCCTTGCCGCCGGTGGTGCCGCCGCCGCACTCGCCGCTCTCGGACTGCCCGAAGAGGCGCTTGCCGCCAACGGCCTGCAACTGAGCCAGCCCACTCCCTTCTCCTTCGACGCGCTGGTCGCGGAAGCGAAGTCTCTCGCCGCAAAGCCGTACGCCGCTGCCGCGCCGCTGGCGCCCGAAGTACTCGACCGCATCGACTACGACGCGCACGGCAAGATCAGATTCGACCCCGCCAACGCCCTCTTCCGCGACGGCCCCGGCGCGTTCCCCGTCACCTTCTTCCACCTCGGCCGCTTCTTCCAGACGCCGGTGCGCATGAACGTGCTCGAGAACTCCGACGGCGACGCGTTCTCGCGCGAGGTGCTCTACAACCCCTCCTACTTCTCGATGCCGCCCGACAGCCCCGCGCGCTCGCTGCCGCCGGGCGCGGGCTTCGCGGGTTTCCGCCTTCAGGAAAGCCGCCTGGGCGACCAGGGCAAGCTCGACTGGCAGAAGAACGACTGGGTCGCCTTCCTCGGCGCCTCGTACTTCCGCGCCATCGGCGAGCTCTACCAGTACGGCCTGTCGGCGCGCGGCATCGCGCTCGACGTGGCGGTGCCCGACAAGCCCGAGGAGTTCCCCAGTTTCACGCGCTTCTACTTCGAGACGCCGGCGGCAGGCAACACTACCTCGATGACGGTCTACGCGCTGCTCGAAGGGCCGAGCGTGACAGGCGTGTTCAAGTTCGTCATGCAGCGCACCAAGGCCGTCATCATGGACATCGACGCGCGCATGTTCCTGCGCCGCGACGTGGCGCGCCTGGGGCTGGTGCCGCTCACGTCGATGTACTGGTATTCGGAAACCATCAAGCCCACAGCCATCGACTGGCGCCCCGAAGTGCACGACTCCGACGGGCTTGCCATCTGGAACGGCGCGGGCGAGCGCATCTGGCGCCCGCTCAACAACCCGACGCAGACGCGCGCCTCTGCCTTCGCCGACACGAAGCCGCGCGGCTTCGGCCTGCTGCAGCGCGACCGCGCCTTCGACCATTACCAGGACGGCGTGAACTACGAGAAGCGCCCGAGCCTGTGGATCGAGCCGCTGGGCGACTGGGGCGAGGGCTCGGTGCAGCTCATCGAGATTCCGACCGACGACGAGATCCACGACAACATCGTCGCCTTCTGGGTGCCCAAGGCCGATGCGAAGGCCGGGGCCAGCTACAGCCTGCAATACCGGCTGCACTGGACCGACCAGGAACCCTTTCCCTCACCGCTCGCGCAGTGCATCGCCACGCGCATCGGGCGCGGCGGCCAGCCGGGCCAGCCGCGTCCGCAGGGCGTACGCAAGTTCATGGTGGAGTTCATCGGCCAGCCGCTGACGACCGTGCCCTTCGGCGTGAAGCCCGAGGTGGTGCTGACGGCGGCACGGGGCAAGTTCTCGTACGTCTTCGCCGAGGCCGTGCCCAACGGCGTGCCTGGCCACTGGCGTGCGCAGTTCGACTTCACGCCCGAAGGCAACGAGCCGATCGACATGCGGCTCTACCTGAAGAACGGCGACCGGACGCTCACCGCGACCTGGCTGTACCAGTACCAGCCAGGGTGAGCTTGTCGAATCGAAGCCTCAGCGCTTCGTGACGGAGACCAGCTCGACTTCGAAGTTGAGCGTGGCGTTCGGCGGAATCACGCCGCCCGCGCCACGCGAACCGTAGGCGATCGAGGGCGGGCAGGTCAGCTTGGCCTTGCCGCCCGGCTTCATCTTCTGCACGCCTTCGGTCCAGCACGGGATCACGCCATTGAGCGGGAACTCGGTGGGTTCGCCGCGCTTGTAGGAGCTGTCGAATTCCTTGCCGCTGTCGGGGAAGGTGCCGCGGTAGTGCACCTTGACCACGTCGGTGGCCGCGGGCGAAGCGCCGGTGCCTTCCTTGATCGACTGGTAGATCAGGCCGCTGGGCGTGGTCACGGGCGCGGACTGCGCGAACGCGGCGGGTACTGCAAGGACGGACACGAGAGCGGCACAGAAAAGAGACTTCACAGAACACCTCGAAGGTTGAGAGACCCCGATTATGGCCAGCAGCCCATGTCGGCCCGGTCGTACCTTGCCAGCGCTGTTGGAACGGCCCTTGCTTTGGCGAATGTGCACTGTCAACATTCACGAAGAGAGGAAGTCGCATGAACTCCACCACCGCAGCCAGCACGAGCGCATCGCCGGCCCACACGGGCACAGGCCACCTCAAGAAAGTGCTCGGTCCCGTCCAGCTCTGGGGCATCGCGGTGGGCCTCGTCATCTCGGGTGAATACTTTGGTTGGAGCTACGGCTGGAACACGGCCGGCACGCTCGGCTTCCTGGTTGCCACTGTGCTGGTGGCCACGATGTACACGACCTTCATCTTCAGCTTCACCGAACTCTCGACCGCCATACCGCACGCGGGAGGTCCTTTTGCCTACGCGCGACGCGCCTTCGGGCCCACCGGCGGTTTCGTCGCGGGCTTTGCGACGCTGATCGAATTCGTGTTCGCGCCGCCGGCCATCGCATTGGCCATCGGCGCGTATCTCAACGTGCAGTTTCCCGGCATCAACCCGAAGTGGTTCGCGCTTGGCGCGTACGTGATCTTCATCGGGCTCAACTGGATCGGCGTGGGCATCGCCGCGGCCTTCGAGCTCTTCGTGACGGTGCTGGCCATCGTCGAGTTGCTGGTGTTCATGGGCGTGGTCACGCCGGGCTGGACCATGGCCAACTTCGTGGCCAACGGCTGGGCCGGAGGCAGCGTGCTGAACGGCGCGGCCGTCGCGGGCATCTTCGCCTCCATTCCCTTCGCCATCTGGTTCTTCCTCGCGATCGAGGGCGCGGCCATGGCTGCCGAGGAAGCGCGCGATCCGCACCGCACCATTCCCATCGCCTACACCACGGGCATCGTCACGCTGGTGGTGCTGGCCTTCGGCGTGATGATCTTCGCGGGCGGCGTGGGCGACTGGCGCAAGCTCGCCAACATCAACGACCCGCTGCCGCAGGCCATGAAGGCGGTGGTGGGCGACAACAGCGGCTGGCTGCACATGCTGGTGTGGATCGGCCTCTTCGGGCTGATCGCCTCGTTCCACGGGATCATCATGGGCTACTCGCAACAGATCTTCGCGCTGGCGCGCGCGGGCTACCTGCCGCGCTACTTCGCCGGGCTGAGCCCGCGCTTCGACACGCCGCACCGCGCGCTGCTGGCCGGCGGCGTGATCGGCGTCATCGCCATCTTCAGCGACGAGTGGGTGCAGTTCGGCGGCCAGACGCTCACCGCCAACATCGTGACCATGGCGGTGCTCGGCGCCATCGTGATGTATCTGATCTCGATGGCGGCGCTCTTCAAGCTGCGCCGCAGCGAGCCCGACCTTCTGCGCACCTATCGCGCGCCCTTCTACCCGGTGTTCCCGGCCATCGCGCTCGGCCTCGGCGTGGTGTGCCTGGGCGCGATGGTTTGGTTCAACGGCATGCTCACGCTGCTGTTCATCGTGCTGATGGCGGCGGCGTACGGCTACTTCCTGCTGACATCGGGACAGCGCAAGGCGGCCGCGCCCGACGAAATGCTGTCTTCCCCGACGACCTCCGCCTGACACCGGCATACAGAGAAAGATGCTCTATCGCACCACCATCGCCGGCCAGGTCTTCGCCTTCGAAGACCTGCGGCAGGTCATGGCCTTCGCCAGCCCCGCGCGTTCGGGCGACTACCTCGCGGGCATCGGCGCGGCCACCGCCCAGCAGCGCATGGCCGCGCGGCATGTGCTGGCCGAAACACCGCTCAAGCAGTTCCTCGCCGAAGCGCTGATTCCGTACGAGAGCGACAACATCACGCGCCTCATCATCGACAGCCACGACGCGCAGGCCTTCGCACCGGTGTCGCATCTCACGGTCGGCGACTTCCGCAACTGGCTGCTGTCCGATGCGGCCACTACCGCGACGCTCACCGCGCTGGCGCCGGGCCTCACGCCCGAGATGGTCGCGGCCGTGTCCAAGCTCATGCGCAACCAGGACCTGGTGTCGGTCGCCAAGAAATGCAGCGTGGTCACGCGCTTTCGCGACACCATCGGCCTGCCCGGCCATCTTGCCGTGCGCCTGCAGCCCAACCACCCGACCGACGACCTGCGCGGCGTGGCGGCGTCCACGCTCGACGGGCTGCTCTACGGCGCGGGCGACGCGGTGATCGGCCTCAACCCGGCATCGGACAGCATGCCCGTGCTCGGCCGGCTGCTGCACATGCTCGACGAGGTGATCCAGCGCTTCGAGATTCCCACGCAGAGCTGCGTGCTCACGCACGTGACCAACACGCTCAAGCTCGCCGAGGCCGGTGCGCCGGTGGACCTGGTGTTCCAGTCGATCGCGGGCACGGAGAAGGCGAATCTCTCCTTCGGCGTGACGCCCGAACTGCTCGACGAGGCCTACGCGGCCGCGCTGTCGCTCAAGCGCGGCACCATCGGCAACAACGTCATGTACTTCGAGACCGGCCAGGGCAGCGCGCTCTCCGCCAACGCCAACTTCGGCGTCGACCAGCAGACATGCGAGGCACGCGCCTATGCGCTGGCGCGGCGCTACAAGCCCTTCCTCATCAACACTGTCGTCGGCTTCATCGGGCCGGAGTACCTGTACGACGGCAAGCAGATCATCCGCGCCGGGCTCGAAGATCACTTCTGCGGCAAGCTGCTGGGCCTGCCCATCGGCTGCGACGTCTGCTACACCAACCACGCCGAGGCCGACCAGGACGACATGGACACGCTGCTCGTGCTGCTGGGCACGGCGGGCATCAACTTCATCATGGGCATCCCGGGCGCGGACGACGTGATGCTCAACTACCAGAGCACCTCCTTCCACGACGCCCTCTTCCTGCGCCAGACGCTGGGCCTGAAGCGCGCGCCGGAATTCGAGGCGTGGCTGCAGCGCATGCAGATCACCGACACGGCCGGCCGGATTGCGCCGCCTTCGTCGAACCGGCTGCTGGCCGACATGAGCGGGCTTTCCGCACTCGCGCCATGAGCGACCACGAATCGCCCGTCACCCCGAATCCGTGGGCGCAGTGGCGCTCGGCCACCCCGGCCCGGCTGGCGCTGGGCCGTGCCGGCGCGGGCATGCCCACCGACGAAACGCTGCGCTTCGGCTGGGCGCACGCGATGGCACGCGACGCGATCCATGCCGCGCTCGACGTGAATGCACTCGAAACCGCGCTCATCGCGCAGCGCTGGGAGGTTGCACGCGTACGCAGCCGGGCCGCGGACCGCACCGAATACCTGCGCCGGCCCGACCTGGGCCGCCAGCTCGATGAGGACGACGCCACGCGCCTGCTCGGCGAGCACCGCTACGGCTGCGACGTCTGCGTGGTGATCGGCGACGGACTCTCCTCCCTCGCCGTCGCCCGCCATGCAGTGCCGCTGCTGGCCGCGCTGCGCTCGCACCTGCCGCCCGACACCCGCTTCGCACCCGTGGTGACCGCCACGCAGGCACGCGTGGCACTGGCCGACGAGGTGGGAGAGCTGTTCGGCGCCGTGCTGTCGGTCATGCTGATCGGCGAGCGCCCCGGCCTCAGCTCGCCCGACAGCCTCGGCATCTACCTGACCCACACGCCCAAGCGCGGCCGGCACGACGCCGAGCGCAACTGCATCTCGAACGTGCGTCCCGAGGGCCTGGCCTGCGAGGTGGCCGCGTTCAAGCTGGCATGGCTGATGCGAGAGTCGCTGCGCAGGGGGCTGACGGGCATCGGGCTCAAGGACGAGAGCGATCTCGCTGTGCTCGACGAGCAGCGCCAGGCGCCTTCGCTCGGGCGCTGACGGACAGCCGGCACAGCCGGAACTGTCACGAGCGTTTCGTACGCTCGTCATCTTGTCTTTCGTCTTCTTTTCGTCCACTGCATTCACTCAAAAAGGAAAAAAGCAATGCAACGTCGCCTCGTCCTTCTCACGCCGTTGGCCGCGGCACTCGCCGCAACCGGTTGCGCCAGCCTCTCGGCCGCCAAGGGCCCAGCCGTGGCGCCCGGCAACTGGGACGCCTTCAACCGCGCACAGGTCGAGGAACTGATCGCCAGCCAGGGCAAGAGCAGCCCGGGCTACAACGCCGCGAAGCCGCCTTACGTGGTGTTCGACTGGGACAACACCAGCGTCTTCCTCGACATCGAAGAGGCCGCGCTCATCTACCAGCTGGAGAACCTGGTCTTCGGCGCCACGCCCGCGCAGCTCGACGTGGCGCTGCGCAGGAACATCCCGAAGAAGGACTTCCTGCCCGCGTACAACAACGCCGCCGGCCAGCCGGTGAACATCGACAGCGTGGTGCCCGACATCGTCGCGAGCTACACGTGGCTCTACCAGAACTACAAGGGCCTGAAGGGTGACCAGTCGCTGGCCGTGGTGGCGCTGAGTCCGCACTACGGCGCCTTCACCACCAAGGTGCGCTACCTCTACGAGGCCATCGGCGACACCTTCGATCACGACACGGCCTACCCGTGGGTCACCTACCTCTTCGCCGGCATGACCGAGGCACAGGTGCGCAAGCTCACGGCCGACACGGTGGCATGGCAGCTGAAGGAACCCGTGACCAAGGTCAAGTGGACTTCGCCCGCCGCACTGCCGGGCCGCGCGGGCGTGGTCTCGGTGAGCTGGAAGAACGGCCTGCGCCTGCAGCCCGAGATGCAGCAGCTGTATGCCGCCTTCCGCAACGCGGGCTTCGACGTGTGGGTGTGCTCGGCGTCGTTCGTCGACGTCATCAAGGAAATCTCGTCGAACCCCGCCTTCGGCTACAACAACCCGCCCGAGCGCGTGCTCGCGATGGAGCTGGAGCGTGACGCCAACGGTGTGATCCAGCCCGAGTTCCGCCGCGGCTACGACCAGACGCAGGGGCCGGGCAAGACGAAGAACATCCGGCGCTTCCTGGTCAGCAAGTACGGCTACGGCCCGAGCTTCGTGGCTGGCGACAGCGAGGGCGACCAGAACATGATGGCCGACTTCGCCGACACGAAGAAGGTGCTGATCGTCAACCGCCTGCGCGATCCGAAGACCGACATCGGCAAGTTCTCTGCCATGGCGGTGCAGAACTACGGCAAAGCCGACACGCGCTACCTGCTGCAGGGGCGCGACGACAACACCGGCTCGTGGGTGAGCTCGCAGCTGCACACGCCACTGGGCGCAACGCAGGGTAAAGCGCTCAAGTAAGAGAAAGAGAGCGGTTGCGCGGCCTCCCGCCCGGCTTGCCTATGATGGCCCCATCAAGGCAAACCACAACGGAGACAGACATGGCCACAGACCGCTATCCCCTCGCCGAACTGAAAGACCTGCCCGAGGACATCCGCACCGCGATCCTCGCCGTGCAGGAAAAGGCCGGCTTCGTGCCGAACGTGTTCCTCGGCCTCGCGCGCCGCCCCACCGAGTGGCGCGCCTTCTTCGCGTACCACGATGCGCTCATGCTCAAGGAGGAAGGCTCGCTCACCAAGGGCGACCGCGAGATGATCGTGACCACCACCAGCGCGGCCAACAAGTGCCTGTACTGCGTGGTGGCGCACGGTGCGCTGCTGCGCATCTACGAGAAGAAGCCACTGGTGGCCGACCAGGTGGCGGTGAACTACCTCAAGGCCGACATCACGCCGCGCCAGCGCGCGATGCTCGACTTTGCGATGAAGGTCTGCGAGCGTTCGCACGAGATCGACGACAGCGACTTCCCGCCGCTGCACGCCCACGGCTTCGACGACGAGGACATCTGGGACATCGCGGCCATCACCGCCTTTTTCGGCCTGAGCAACCGGCTGGCCAGTTTCAGCGGCATGCAGCCGAACAACGAATTCTTCCTCATGGGGCGGTTGCCCCGCGAGAAGAAGTAAAGCCGCCTCAGCCCTGCCTCAGCCCTTGGCCCGGCAGGACGCGAGGGCGTCCAGCGCCGGCTTGTAGGTCGGCGTGGCCACGTCCATCACGCCGAGCACCGTGTGATAGAGGTTGTCGTGCGTGAGCGGTGCGTCGAGCCCAGCCTCCATGCACGAGCGCGAGAGCTTGCGGCGCTCGCTCATGCCTTCGCTGAACCAGGTGACCATGGGCACGTGCTTCTGCGCGTCTGGCGCGAAGCTGTAGGGCACGCCGTGCAGGAACAGGCCGTACTCGCCGAGCGATTCGCCATGGTCGCTCACGTACAGCATCGCCGGGTCGTACTGCTTCGACTGGGTCTTGAGCCAGTCGATGGTCTGGCCGAGGAAGCGGTCGGTCTGCACGATCGAGTTGTCGTACACGTTCATCAGCTCGGCGTGGCCGCACTCGGCCAGCGCATTGGTCTTGCACTCGGGCAGGAAGCGCTTCACATCGGGCGCCGAGCGCTTGTAGTACGCGGGGCCGTGGCTGCCCATCTGGTGCATCACCAGCACGACGCCCTTGGCACGGCGCTCAGCCGGCAGCGCGGCGATGCGCTCGTCGATGCCCTTGAGCATCACGTCGTCGAGGCACTCGTCGCCGTCGCACAGCGCCTTCTTGGTGGTGGCATCTAGGCCGTCGAAGGCCGAGGCGTTCGGGATGCGCGCGCACACGCCCTTGCAGCCGGCCTGGTTGTCGAGCCAGAACACGGCGAGCCCGGCGGCCTGCAGCACGTCGACCAGGTTCTCGTAGTCGTCCTTGCGCGATTCGTAGCCATCCTTGCCCAGCGGCGAGAACATGCAGGGAACCGAAGCCAGCGTGTTGGTGCCGCAGGAGCGCACCTCGCGGTAGCTCAGCACGCCACGCTTGGCCAGCTCGGGCGTAGTGTCGCGTGCATAGCCGTTGAGCGCGAAGTGATCGGCGCGCGCCGTCTCGCCCACTACCACCACGAAGAGCGGCGGCTTGGCCTGCGAGGCGTAGCTCGCACCCAGCGTCGTGCCGGCGGTGATGGAAATCAGCTTGCCGCTGTGCTTGAACAGCGGCCTGATGAACACGGCTCCCGTCGAGTAGAGGGAGGCGATCGGGTTCATCATGTAGCGCAGATGGACGTTGTTGCGCATCAGCGGCGCCAGCTCGCGGTTCATGGACACGATCGTGCCCACCGCCACGACCACCGCCAGCAGCAGCAGGCCGACGTTGCGCAGGAGCTTGGGCAAAAGGCGCATCGGCGTCACCCGCACCCGCCACAGCAGCCAGGCCGCGGGCAGCACCACGATCGCCACGTTGAAAGCCATGCGCCAGCTCATCAGGTCGCGCGCCTCGTTCGGGTCGGTCTGCAGCGCGTTGGCGATCATGGTGGGGTCCATCACCACGCGGTACTCGAGCATGTAGTGCTGGACCACTGCGGCCAGCACGACCACCAGCAACCACAGCGGCTTCATCCAGCGCGACCAGGCGGTGAACGACAGCATGGCTGCCGACCCGGACAGCGTGAGCAGGCTCATGGCCAGGACGGTGGACATGTAGTTGCTGGGCGCCCCGCCGCCGATCCGGGCCAGCTCGTTCCACAACGGCCAGTTGGCGGTCAATACGAGGTAGAGGCTGAGCCAGAGGACGACCATGGCGGCCGAGCGCGGCCGCTGCAACCAGAGATTGAATCGTGTCCAGGGGGAGCCGGAAGGCGGCAACTGCGGCGTTTTGGACTCAGAAGCACCCGCCCGCTGCAATGGCGCGGGCTCAATTCGCGAAACAGACATGCGGCGAATGTAACGACCCCGCCTGAAGCGAGGCTGAATTACCCCTTCAGTCCGTGTTCATGCTCGCCCTGCGCAGCCGCAGCCTCGTCGAGCGCCGCCGCGCCAGCAGAGCCCCGGACGCCGCCTGGCTCAGTGGACGGCTTACGCCGCGCTCCACCACGATCGCCACCAGCCCTCCCAGCATGGCGGCCACCACGATGTCCGACGGGAAATGCAGCCCCAGGTACAACCGGCTCCAGGCCACGAGTGTGGCAACCACCAGCGCCGCCAGCATGGGCACGCGCGAAGGCAGGCACCAGAGCGCGAAGGCCGCGGCAAAGGTGCCGGCCGCATGCATGCTCGGGAACCCCGGCCTCACGCCCTGCGGCACCCACTGGATGCCCAGGCCGTAGAACGCGGGCCGGGGAACCGGCACCAGTGTACGGATCGTGTTCACGATCAGCCATGCGGCCAGAACGCTCAGAAGCACCGTGAACAGCGCATAGCGCCAGCGCCGGCTGAACAGCGCGCAGACCCCGATGCTCAGGGTCAGCAGGGCCGGCAGGAGGTCGGAGCAGAACTCGGCGAAACCCAGGCTCCACGGCGGCACCCCGGGCCCCGCGTTGACCAGCCTGAAAAGCGCGAAATCAAGATCCTGCATGTGCGGTCACCGCCGGCCTCGATGCGCGCGAACCGAAGCGCGTGACCGCCGCATCGATGGCGAAGCCCACCGTCCAGCAGACCCAGGCCGTCCAGAGAGTGTGGCTCATATAGTGAGCGCCGCGCAGCTGCTGCGACACGCCCAGCACCAGCCCCGCAGCCATGGCCGTCCACAGCCAGATTGCTGCGGCGCGGGAAGATACCCGCCGCAGGACGAAGTACCCGCCAACGTAGGCAAAAGCCGCCGACGCATGACCGGCCGGGAAGCACCCGCCAGGACCGCCGTCGCTGACGCCCCACGACCAGTGCGACACATAGCGCGCCACGCCGCCGAACTCCTGCAGGTCCCAGGGGCAGCTGGTATGGCTCGCGTGCTTGAGCGCGCTGACCGCGATCACCGAGCCCAGCACGGTCAGGGCCAGCTGCACGCGGCCGGCTGTATCCAGGCGGCGCAACAGGCCGAAAGGCCAGCGGATCGCGGCGAACAGCAGGGTCACGAGCGCCCAGCTGAGATTTCGCGCGCCCTCATGCATGACGTGAACCATGAAGGGGTTGTCGCGCAGGGGAAAACCGAAGTGCGAACCCGCCATCCGCGCCAGCAGCAGGTCGGCGCCCGTTGCGTCCCACGCCATCAATGCAATCAGTGCAGCAAGGGTCAGAACCCCCAGGCGGAGATCGGGAAAGCGTGTCATGAACGAAGGCGGGGCTGGAAACCAGCCGCGAGCCTACGTTTGCGGAATGAACCGAGCCTGAAGCAAGATGAACCGAACCTGACTGAAAGACCCGTCGCAACCCGGTGACGCTAGACTTCAATTTTTCTTGGAAAGACATGCGTGCGCATATTGCTGGTCGAAGATGACAGTGCTCTGGCAGATGCCGTCTGCAGCTACCTTCTGGCCAAGGCCTTCGTGGTCGACGTGGCCCCGAGCCTGGCCGACGCGCGCGGCGCCCTGCTCTCGGTGCAGTACGCGGCAGTACTGCTCGACCTGCACCTGGGCGACGGGGACGGACTCTCGCTCCTGCCGCAGGTGCGCGCCCTGCCCGAACGCCCCATCGTCATCGTGCTGACCGCCCGCGACCAGGTCACCGACCGCATCCGCGGCCTGGATGCCGGCGCCGACGACTACCTCATCAAGCCCTACGATCCGGCCGAACTGCTGGCGCGCCTGCGCGCGGTCGAGCGGCGCCGCAGCGCCAGCAGCTCGCCGGTGCTGCAGCTCGGCACGCTGGAAATCGACCTCGCGCACGACATGGTGCGCAAGAACGGCTCGCCGATCACCCTCACGCAGAAGGAATGGGCGCTGCTGCGCGTGATGGCCACCCGGCCCGAGCGCATCCACACGCGCGAGAACCTCGCCGACGCGCTCTACGGCTTCGGCGACGAAGCCGACAGCAACACGCTCGAAGTCTTCATCAGCCGCCTGCGGCGCAAGCTCGGACGCAGCCACATCCAGACGCTGCGCGGCCTCGGCTACCGGTTGTCGTTCTCCACGGACGACGACGAATGAGCGCCAGCAGCTTCGCGACCGGCCGCGACTCGCTCGCCGGCCGCCTGACGCGAACGCTGATCGTGTGGGTCGGCGGCGTATGGCTGCTTTGCGTGCTCGCCGTGGTCTGGTACGTGGACCGCGAGATCAACCACAACTTCGACAACGAACTGGTGGAGGTCTCGCACCGCATGTTCGCCATGGCCGTGCAGGAGCTCGAGAAGCTGCAGCACACCGGCGGACAGACGCCGCGCGAGCCGCTGATCGCGCCCAAGCAGCTCTTCTCCGAAGACGCGGTGATCTACCAGATCGTCGACCTGCACGAACACGTGCTGCTGCGCTCCGCCGAAGCGCCCCCCGACACCTTCGACGTGCCGCTGGTCGCCGGCTTCGCGAACAGTTCGACCTGGCGCATCTACACCGTGCGCCACCCCACGCTGGGCCTCTTCTTCCAGGTGGCCGACCCGCTGGATGAACGCCGCCACGCGCTCAACCGGACGCTCTTCGGCCTGATCATTCCGCTCGGCGCGGTGCTGCCCCTGCTCGCGCTGGTGCTGCGCAACGTGGCGCGCGCCGAGCTGCGGGTGTTGCAGCAGCTGGCCAGCGAGATCGAGAAGCGCAGCGGCGCCGACCTGAGTCCGATCACCCTGCCCGGGCTGCCGAAGGAGCTGCGAATCGTCGGCGACCACGTCAACCGGCTGCTGCAGCGCCTCTCGCACGCGCTCGACGTGGAGCGCGCGCTGGCCGCCAATGCCGCGCACGAACTGCGCACGCCGCTCGCGGCCGTCCGGCTGCGGCTGCAGACCGCACTCGAGCACGACCTGCGCCGCAACGACGTGCAGGCCGCGCTGGACGCGCTGCGCACGCTCAGCCATCGCACCGAGAAGCTGCTGCAACTCTCGCGTGCGGAGTCGGGGGCCTCGTTCACGCAGACGCGGGTCGACCTCGTGCAACTGGCCGCCACAGTGGCACAGGACTTCTGGCACGACCCGCAGAACATCGAGCGCCTTGCGCTCAAGGTGCCCGACAGCAACGCACCGCTGGCGCTGGGCGATGTCGACGCGCTCGCGATCGCGCTGCGCAACCTGGTGGAAAACGCGCTGCGCTACAGCGGCGGCCGCGTCGTCATCGAAGTGATGGCGCCCTGCACGCTGGCCGTGCGCGACTCAGGCCCCGGCGTCACTCCCGAGCAGCTCGCCACGCTGCGCGAGCGCCACGTGCGCCACAGCTCCGACCGCGCGGGCTACGGCCTGGGCATCTCGATCGTGGGCACCATCGTCGAGAAGCACGATGCGACGCTGGAGCTCTCGTCGCCGCCGGCGGGTGCGGCGCAGGGCTTCGAGGCGCGCATCGCGCTGCAGCCGGCCTGAACGAGCGGCACCGACGGCATCAGCGACATCAACGGCGCGCGGTTTCCTTCCTCGGCACGAAGCCGTAGGAATTGTCGAAACCGAACTGCCTGGCTGCATACATCGCCGCCATCTTCCTCACCAGGTGCTGCTGCACCGGCTTCGGCAGCGCAAAGTAGCCGGCATTGGCGACGGTCTTGCGATCGCCGTCCAGATGGCCGGTGATGGCCTGTATCGTCGCCTTGCGGCCCTGGTGGAACACGATGATCTTGATGCGCCCCACGAAGTCGTCGTTGTCGATGTGATCGGCGCCGTCGGGATCGAAGAAGCGGTAGACGAGAACGGGATCGACCAGCCCGTCGCCGTCGATGTCCGAAAGCTCGATGAGCTTCGATCGGAAATTGACGCCGGCTTCGTCCTTGCCGGCGAAATCGCGGATCGACCACTCGCGCGTCAGCGACGCGTTGTCGCCGCCCACCTTGTAGAGCGAGGCCTGTATGGCCGAGGAGAGCTGCTCCTCGGGAAATGGCCGGTCCTGCTTTTCGCCGAGCAGCAGGACGTGGCTGCCCGACTTGTCGGTATAGCAATAGCGCTTGAACACGGGGAGCTCGAACCCGGCCTGGGCAAGCGCCCCGGCGCGCAGATATGGCTCATCGGCAGCGCACTCGTTCCTGCCCAGCCTGGCCTGGGCGTGAATACCGGCGCAGGACAGCGCCAGCAGTGCGAACGCCAGGAGCTTCCGCTTCATGAGTGCCCGACGCCCCTTCACTCGCTCACCAGCGCGCGCAGCCAGTCGGGCAAGGTCAGCGCCTTCTGCTTCGGAAAATCGACCCAGATGGTGGTGGCGCCGCCGGCCGCGCAGATCACATCGGGCTCGGCCTCGCGGGCCATGGTGGCCCAGCTCTCGAAGGTGGTGCGGCCCGGGTCGCTCACGTACATCTTGAGCAGCACGTTGCCCGGGTATTCGATCTGCCGGTAGAAGTTGCAGAAGGCATTGACGATCACCATGCCCTCGCCGTTCGGCTGTGGCTCGAAGCCGATGGAATGCATCCAGTCGATGCGCGCGGTCTCGAGGTAGCGGAAGTAGGTGCCGTTGTTCAGGTGGCCCATCGCGTCCATGTCGCCCCAGCGGATGGGAATGGACGTTTCGTACACGAGCTTCTTCTTTTCGGGGATTTCGATTCTCATCGGTGCGCCTTGATGGATGCGAGGATGCCCAGCACGAACAGCAGCGCCGCCGCCCACTCGGCGGCCTGGGGCCAGCGGCCGTCCCAGACGAAGGAATAGAACAGCGCGAACAGCGTCTCGCTGACGATCAGCTGCCCGCACAGGCTGGCGGACAGCCGCTGGCTCGCAACGTTCCAGAGGATGGTGGCCAGCCACGAAGAGCCGAAGCCGCTCGCCAGCGCGATCCACACGAAGAGCATTCCGTCGGGCTGCGCCTGGAGCGTGGCCACGTCGCTGCCCGCGACGGCCCACAGCAACAGGGCCCCCAGGCCGGTCGCCACGCCGAGCCAGTTGGCCCAGTCGGTCGCGTTGAGCTCGGTGTGGCGCTGCAGCCAGGCGGCATTGAGCAGGCCGTACACGGTCCAGCTCGCCATTGCGGCCAGCGCCAGCGCGATGCCCCAGCCGAAGCGGGCGCCGCCGCTGCCCGTGTCGCCTGCGCCGTGCTGCGCGGACCAGGCGCCATAGATCATCAGCGCGATGCCCGCCCCCGTGAGCAGCAGCCCCGGCAGCAGCGCGCGCATGCGCAGGCCCGCTGGCCGGCCCAGCAGCATCATCCAGACGGGAATGGTGCCGATGATGAGGCTCGGCACCTCGGTGCCCGCTGCCTGGATGCCGAAGGCCAGCAACAGGTAGTAGCCAGTGAAGCCCAGCACGCTGAGCCCCAGCGCCGCGAGCGCCTGCCGCCCGTTCGGCCAGCGCACGGCGGCCGGCCGCCCGCACACCGCCAGTGCCGAGACGGCGCCGAACACGGCGAAGCGTGCGGCAGTGATGTCCACCATGCCGAAGTGGCCCACCATGCGCGGCGCCACGAAGGTCAGGCCCCAGAGCGCACCCGCGGCCAACCCGGCCGCGATGCCGACCCACGCCCGCGGGCTCAGAGCGCGAACCCGTCGTCGGCCGCGATGACGGCGCCGTTCACGAAGTGGCTCTGGCCGCTGGCCAGCAGCACGATCAGGCCGTCGAGGTCCTCGGGCTTGCCCACGCGCTTGCGCGGCAGCATGTTGACCAGCTTGGCGCCGCCCTCGGTGCTCCAGTGCTCCTCGTTGAGCTCGGTCGTGATGTAGCCCGGGCACAGCGCGTTCACGTTGATGCCGAAGCGGCCCCACTCGAGCGCCATGGCCTTCGTCATCTGCACCACCGCGATCTTGCTCATGCAGTAGGTGCCGATCTGCGGCATGACCTTGAGCGCCGCGGCCGACGCGATGTTGATGATGCGCCCGCCGATGTAGGTGCCCGGCGCCGTGCCCCTGGCGCGCGCCAGCATGCGCTTGCCGACTTCCTGCGCCACGAAGAAGGAGCCCTTCACGTTGGTGTCGAAGATGTAGTCGTAGTCGTCGGGCGTCACGTCCTGCAGGCGATGCGTGGTGCTCACGCCCGAGTTGTTGACCAGGATGTCGATGGGGCCGACCTCGGTTTCGGCGCGCGCCACGGCGGCCTTGATGCTGTCGATGTCGGTCACGTCGAGCTCGACCACGTGGGCATCGCCGCCCTCGCCTTCGATGCGCGCGCGCAGCTCCTTCAGCTTCTCGACGCGGCGGCTCGCAAGCACCACCGCGGCGCCGGCGCGCGCCAGCGTTTTCGCGAACTGGGCGCCGAGCCCGCTGGAGGCGCCGGTGACGAAGGCCACGCGGCCGGAGAGATCGATGCTGTAAGCCATGAACTGGATCCTGTGGAGTCGCGCAGGTGACGCGGGGCGCCCGATCGTGGGCGACAGGGAGCCCACATGGACGCCGCATAAAATGCCCCGCAAATTCCGGGAAGCTCCCCGCGCCTCGAAAAATCATTATCGACCCAACCCACATGACGCACGACGAAATCCTCGCCCAGTTCGGCCCTCGCGAAGCCATGGAATACGACGTGGTCGTGGTCGGCGGCGGCCCGGCCGGCCTCTCGACCGCAATCCGGCTCAAGCAGCTCGCCGCGCAGCACGAGAAGGAGATTTCGGTCGTGGTGCTCGAAAAGGGCTCGGAGCCCGGCGCGCACATCCTCTCGGGCGCAATCATGGACCCGCGCGCGCTCAACGAGCTGCTGCCCGACTGGGAGGAACTCGGCGCCCCGCTGAACCAGCCCGTGACCGACGACGCGATGGTGTTCCTGGGCGAGAAGTCGGGCCTGCGCACCCCCAACCTCTTCCTGCCGGCCTGCTTCCAGAACCACGGCAACTACATCATCAGCCTGGGCGCCTTCACCAAGTGGCTGGCGCAGCAGGCCGAGAACCTGGGCGTGGAGATCTTCCCGGGCTTCCCGGCCGCCGAGGTGCTCTACAACGAAGACGGCTCGGTGCGCGGCGTGGCCACCGGCAACATGGGTGTCGGCAAGGACGGCGAGCCCACCGAGAACTTCCAGCTCGGCATGGAGCTGCTGGGCAAGTACACCGTTTTCGCCGAAGGCGCGCGCGGCCACCTGGGCCGCCAGCTCATCGCCAAGTACAAGCTCGACGCGGGCAAGGACCCGCAGACCTACGGCCTCGGCGTGAAGGAAGTCTGGGAAATCGACCCCAAGCGCCACCAGCCCGGCTTCGTGCTGCACACCGCCGGCTGGCCGATGAAGAGCGACACCTACGGCGGCGCCTTCCTCTATCACATGGAGGACAACAAGGTCACCATGGGCTTCATCACGGGCCTGGACTACAGCAACCCCTACCTGAGCCCCTTCGAGGAAATGCAGCGCTGGAAGCTGCACCCCAACATCCGCTGGTACTTGGAAGGCGACGAAGCCAAGGGCATCAAGCCCGCCAAGCGCATCGGCTACGGCGCGCGCGCCATCACGGCCGGCGGCCTGATGTCGCTGCCCAAGACGGTGTTCCCGGGCGGCGCGCTGGTCGGCTGCGAGGCCGGCTACCTCAACGTGAGCCGTATCAAGGGCAGCCATGCCGCCATCAAGACCGGCATGCTGTGCGCCGAGGCCGCCTTCGACGCGGTCGTGGCCGGCCGCCAGCACGACGAGCTCACGGCCTACCCGGCCGCCTTCGAGAAGAGCTGGCTGCACGCCGAGCTGAACAAGGCCCGCAACTTCAAGGCCTGGTTCAAGAAGGGCCTGGGCATCGCGACCTTCATGAACGGCGTCGAGCAATGGCTGCTCAAGGGCCACATCCCATGGACGTTGCGCCGCAACAAGCCCGACCACCTGTACCTGAAGCCCGCTGCGGAATGCAAGCCCATCGTCTATCCCAAGCCCGACGGCAAGCTCACCTTCGATCGCCTCTCCAGCGTGTTCATCAGCAACACCAACCATGAAGAGCAGCAGCCGGCCCACCTGACGCTCAAGGACGCGACCGTGCCGGTGAACGTCAACCTCGCCAAGTTCGCGGGCCCCGAGAGCCGCTACTGCCCGGCCGGCGTGTACGAGTTCGTCGGCACCGAAGATGGCAAGCAGCGCCTGCAGATCAACGCGCAGAACTGCGTGCACTGCAAGACCTGCGACATCAAGGACCCTACGCAGAACATCGTGTGGGTCACGCCCGAAGGCGGCGGCGGACCGAACTACGTGGGGATGTAAGGCGCGCGCCACGCCTGCATGGAAACGGAAAGCCCTCCTCGGAGGGCTTTTTTTCGCGTCGATGCGTCCGTTGCGCAACCGGTGGCGTAAGTGGGTTCAGGACAGCGATTCAACTCGCCGTCCGCCGCCAACCCATTCAACTTCTCGAAGAGGATCTTTCGCCATGAACACCCTGCTCCACCGCATCGCCATCGCCGCCGCTCTTACCGTCGCCGCCGGTCACGCACTCGCCGCGGACCCGGCGCCAGCACCCGCGCCGGTCGCCAAGGCTGCGCCCGCCAACAAGCTGGCCGCCGCCCGCGCGCTGATCGCCAACAGCAAGTGGACCGAGGCCATCAGCGAACTCGAACGCGTCAACGACACCGGCAACGCCGACTGGAACAACCTCATGGGCTACACGCTTCGCAAGTCCGGCGCGGGCAAGTGGAGCGCCTCGGAGAAGTACTACGACGCAGCGCTGAAGATCGATCCGAAGCACGTCGGCGCGCTCGAATACTCGGGCGAGCTGTACATCTCGATGGGCGACCTGCCCAAGGCAGAACAACGCCTGGCCGCTCTGGGACAGGCCTGCAACATGGCCTGCCCCGAGTACAAGGACCTGAAGGCTTCCGTCGAGAGCTTCAAGGCCAGTGGCGGCAAGAAGAGCTGAGCATGATGAAGCGGGCCGGCCGGCCCGCTTCATGCGGCCATTTCTATCGGGCAACCAGGAAGACGTAGTCCGCGCTGTAGTCCTGCCTGATGCGCTTGCCCGCGTCGGCCGGCGCCTCGCAGCCTTTCGCCGGGGCATTGCCGCCGGCCGTGTTGATGCGCTGCACACCGGTGACGTCGGCCAGCTTGCCCGGGCCGCCCGCCGACTTGGCGGACAGCAGCAGCCAGGGGATGTCGGCTTCGCGCTGCCCGTTGGCACGGGCCTTCACCGTGCCGAGCGTCTTGCTGCCGTCGAGCGCAGTCCAGTGGGGGCCGGCACCGTGCGTGCCGGCCTTCGCGCCGCCGGAGCCGTACAGCTCCGCTTCGGGCGCGACGAACTGCCAGGCCAGCGCGCCCTTGTCGCCCACCTTGCATTCGTAGATCTGCACGCCCACGGCGTGCCAGGTGAAGGCGGCGCGTTCGCCGGCGGGCGCCTTGATGGCGGCTGGCAGCTCCGTGGCTGGCGATGCGCAGGCGGCGAGCAAGGCAGCGCCCAGCAGGGCCGGGCCGAAGGGAAGGATTCGCGTCGAGTTCAATGTCATGGCATTTCCCGGTTCTGGAAGAAAAGATAGAAAGAAAAGCAGATGGATGCGAGCCGGACCACCCGGCCCTCCCCCAGAAACGACACGCAGGCAGGAACGGATGCAATACTTGATCGCATGAATAGAAATATTCTGATGAGCCTGCAGGAGCTGATCGCCGGCGCGGCCCGCGGCGACCACGCCTGCTTTGCCCAGATCTACGAACGCACGCACATGCATCTGTTCGGCGTCGCGGTTCGTATGTTGGGCAACGAACAGGCGGCCGAGGACGTGCTGCAAGAGGCCTATGTGAGCATCTGGAAGAACGCGGGCGGCTATCGCTCGAGCGTCGACGGGCAGGAGATCCAGCCGATCACCTGGCTGATCGCGATCGTGCGCAACAAGGCGCTCGATGCGCTGCGCGCGCGCACGCGGCGCCGTGCCCACGAGCAACCGCGGGCCGCCGATTCCGACGCGGACGACGAAGCGGACACCACGGCCGACCCCGCCCCCAGCGCTGCACACCTCTTCGACCAGGCCATGCAGGCACTGCGCATCGAAGGCTGCATGTCGGCCCTCGACGGCAGCTTCCGCCAGAGCCTGGCGCTGGCCTACTACCAGGGCCTGTCGCACACCGAGGTCGCAGCACAGATGAACGCGCCGCTCGGCACGGTCAAGGCCTGGATACGGCGCGGGCTCGACAAGCTGCGCGCCTGCCTGGGCGCGCAGGGGGTGGCGCCATGAGGTACACCGACCCTCGCCTGCTGGATGCGCTGGCATCGTCCTATGCGCTGGGCACGCTCGACGGCGGCGCGCGGCGGCGCTTCGTGCGGCTGATGCGCGATCGCGCGGACGTGCGCGACGTGGTGGCGCACTGGGAGCAGCGGCTCGGGCAACTGGCCCTCTCGGTGCCGCAGCGCAAGCCTTCGCCCGAGCTGTGGCGCGCGATCGCGGCGCGCACGCAGCCCGTCGATGCATCACGACGAGCCCCGCAGGCCCGGCCCTCGCGCTGGACCGGCTGGCTGCGGCCCGCGGGCTTCGGCTTCGGCGGACTGGTTGCGGGCCTCATCGCCGCGAGCGCCCTGTTCCTCACGGTGCCCGGCATCTTCATCACGAGCGACCAGCTCGCGATGCGGTCCGGCGAACGACTGCCGCAAAGCTATGTGGGCGTGCTCACCGACGCCGAGGGACGGGGCGGGCTGCTGGTGAGTTCGCTGCGCTACGGTCGCACGGTCACGCTGAAGGTGCTGGGCGCGACGGCGCTGCCCGTCTCGGGCGATGAACGGCTCGTGCTGTGGGCCATGCCCGCCGACGCGGCGCCTTTCGCCATCGGCACGGTGCCGGCGAACGGCGCCGGCACGCTGACGCTGCCCGACACTTCCGAGAAGCTGCTGTCGAAGGTCTCGCGCCTGGTCGTGACGCGCGAGCGAGGCGATTCGCCGGCGATGCCGAGCGCCGACGTGGTGCTGAGCGGGGCCTGCGCCAAGCTCTGGTGATCCTCCATCGCTCCTTGCGATCCGGTGGGCCTCGCTTATTCTTGCGACTCACAGGAGACAAGACCCATGCAGATCGTCATCACCGGCGGCGCCGGTTTTCTGGGCGCGCGACTCGCGCGCACGCTGCTGAAGCAAGGCAGCCTCTCGCTGGCCGGTGAGCCGGCCCGGCCCATCGAACGCATCACGCTGGTCGACCGCGCGGCCCCGCCGGCCGACCTCGCGGCCGATGCGCGCATCGCCGCCATCACCGGCGACCTGAACGCGCAGCTCGCGGCCGAGGCCGATGCCAGGCCCTGGCGCGAAGCCGACGCCATCTTCCACCTGGCCGCGGCGGTGAGCGGCGAATGCGAGGCCGACTTCGACCTCGGCATGCGCAGCAACTTCGCTGCCACGCATGCGCTGCTCGAACGGGTGCGCGCGCTGGGGACAAAACCCGTGCTGGTGTTCGCCAGCTCGCTCGCGGTGTTCGGCGACTCGCCCGAGCAGCCGTTGCCGAAGGTGATCGAGGACCACACGCTGCCCACGCCGCAGACCAGCTACGGCATCCAGAAATTCATTGGTGAACAGCTGGTGGCCGATTTCACCCGCAAAGGCTTCGTGCGCGGGCGCAGCGTGCGGCTCATGACGGTGAGCGTGCGCCCGGGCAAGCCCAACGGCGCGGCTTCGGGCTTCTTCAGCGGAATGATCCGCGAGCCGCTGGCCGGACTGCCTGCCGCCTGCCCCGTGCCCGATGCGACGCCTGTCGCCATTGCGTCACCCGCGCGCACCATCGAAGGCATCGTCCGCGCCGCCGAGGCGAGCGATGCGCAGTGGGGTCCGCGCACCGCGCTCAACCTGCCCTCCCTGGCCACCACGGTGGGCGAGATGGCCGCAGCGCTGGAGCGCGTGGCCGGCAAGGCGGCCACCGCCCTGCTCGACCGCACGCCCGACCCGACGATCATGCGCATCGTGAAGACATGGCCCGGCCATATCGAGACCGCGCGCGCGGAGGCGCTGGGCCTGTCGGCCGACGAGAGCTTCGAGGCCGTCATTCGAGAGTACGTCCGTGAAAATCCCGACGCGGTGAAGCTTCCGGTTACGGCATAGTCGGACCAAGCGCGCCTGACGCGCTCCTGAACCAAACTCCCCGGAGACACCATGAAATTCGGCCCCATCGCCGCCGCTTGCCTTTCGCTCGCCCTGAGCTCGGTCGCCTTCGCGCAGACGACCATGAAGATCAGCATCTCGACCGCGCAGAACTCGCACCAGGGCGTTGCCATCGACACCTTCGCCAAGGAAGTCGAGAAGCGCACCGGCGGCCGGTACAAGGTGCAAACCTTCTACAACGGCGCTCTCGGCGGGGAACGCGAGTCGATCGAGGCCGTGCAGCTGGGCACGCAGGAGCTCGCGTTCTCCTCGACCGGCCCGGTGCCGAACTTCGTGCCCGAAACGAAGATCCTCGACGTGCCCTTCCTGTTCCGCGACAAGGCCCATGCGCGCGCGGTGCTCGACGGCCCCATCGGGCAGGACCTGCTGACCAAGTTCGACGCCAAGGGCTTCAAGGCTCTGGCATGGGCCGAGAACGGCTTCCGCCACATGACCAACAGCAAGCGCGACGTGAAGGCACCTGAAGACCTCAAGGGCTTGAAGATGCGCACGATGGAGAACCCGGTGCACATCGCGGCCTACAAGGGCTTCGGCATCATCACCACGCCCATGGCCTTCCCCGAGGTGTTCACCGCGCTGCAGCAGGGCACGGTCGATGGCCAGGAGAACCCGCTGCCGGTCATCATCTCGGCCAAGTTCGACCAGGTGCAGAAGCACCTGTCGCTCACGGGCCACGTCTACTCGCCCTGCATCTTCCTGATGAACAAGGCGAGCTTCGACAAGCTCAGCGCGGCCGACAAGCAGGCCTTCATCGATGCCGCCAAGGAAGGCACCAAGGCCAACCGCGCGCGCGTCGACGAGGACGACGCCAAGGGCGTGGCCGACCTGCGCGCCAAGGGCATGACGGTGATCGACAACGTCGACAAGGCGAAGTTCGTGGCCGCGCTCGCGCCGGTCAATGCCCAGTTCGAGAAGGAATTCGGCAAGGCCAACCTCGACAAGATCCGCGACTACAAGTGAAAGATAAATTCCTGAGCATCGAGCGCCTGACCACCGGCTTCTCGATGCTGATGGCCTGCGCGATGCTGGTCGTCGCGGCGAGCCTGGGCATGTTCCAGATCATCACCCGCTTCGTGCTGGAGCAGCCGGCCGAGTGGAGCGAGATCCTCATCCGCGTGAGCCTCATCTGGATGGTGTTCCTCGGCATCCCCACCGCGTTCCGCCAGGGCGCGATGGTGAGCGTGGACGTCCTCTATCGCTGGAGCCCGCCGCGCATCCGCCGCGTGCTCGACGCCGTGGTGAGCCTCGCCGCGCTGGCGCTGATGCTGGTCGTGCTGTGGTGGGGCTGGGACTACGCGATACGCGGGCGCGTGCAGTCGATGGCCGGGCTCGAGAGCGTCTCGATGCTGTGGTCATACCTGGCGCTGCCCGTCGGCTCGCTTTTCTGCCTGTTCGGCATCGTCGGCAATTTTCTCGATCCCAAGCGGCTCGAACTGGAGACCGCGCAATGAGCGCCGCGCCGGGCCGCCCCAAGCAAGCGAACGGCCCCCTCGGGGGGCGGCGAGGACACGAAGTGCCGAGCGTGGGGGCTACATCATGAGCACCGTGATGGTCGCGACGATGGTGCTGTGCTTCGCACTGTCGATTTCGGTGGCGGTGTCCATCGGGCTGGCGTCGATCCTGGGCATCCAGGTGACCAACGCCAACATGCTGATCTCCGTGAAGGAGATGTTCAACTCGATCAACAAGTTTCCGCTGGCTGCCATCCCGTTCTTCATCCTGGCGGGCAACCTGATGGAAACCGGCGGCATCTCGCGCCGGCTGGTGGAGTTCGCCAAGAGCATCGTGGGCGGCGTGCAGGGCGGCCTGCCGATGACCTGCGTGCTCACCTGCATGATCTTCGCGGCGGTGTCGGGCTCGTCGGTGGCAACCACCTTCGCTATCGGCGCCATCCTGATCCCCGCGCTCATCAAGCACGGCTATCCCACTTCGTACGCGGCGGCCCTGCAGGCCACCAGCGCGGAGCTGGGCGTGATCATTCCGCCGTCGATCCCGATGATCCTGTACGGCGTGAGCGCCGAAGTGTCCATCGGCGAGCTGTTCATCGCGGGCTTCGGCCCCGGCATCCTGATCAGCCTGGCGCTGATGCTCTTCGTGTGGGTCTACTGCAAGTGGAAGGGCTGGGGCAAGAACGACGGCGAGGGCCGCATGCCCTTCGGCCGCGCGCTGTGGCAGGCGGGCTGGGCGCTGCTGATGCCGGTGATCATCCTCGGCGGCATCTACGGCGGTATCTTCACGCCGACCGAAGCCTCCGCCGTGGCGGTGTTCTACGCGCTGGTGGTGGGCATGGTGATCTACCGCGAGATCAGGCCGAAGGATCTGTACGTCATCCTGCGCAAGTCGGTGATGTCGTCGGCGGTGATCATGTTCATCATCGCCAACGCGGGGCTGTTCGCGTTCCTGATCACCCGTGCGGGCGTTCCCGACGCCATCGGCCACTGGCTGCAGGAGGTGCTGAAGTCGCCGGCGATGTTCCTGCTGGGGGTGAACGCGGCGCTCTTCGTGATCGGCATGTTCATCGAGACCAGCGCGGCGATCATCGTGCTCGCGCCGATCCTGGCACCTGTCGCGGTGCACTTCGGCATCGACCCGGTGCACTTCGGCCTGATCATGGTGGTGAACCTCGCGCTGGGCATGATCACGCCGCCCTTCGGCGTGAACCTGTTCGCGGCCTGTACCGTGGCGCGGATATCGCTGGATCGCATCGTGAAGCACCTGGTGCCTTTCGTGCTGGTGATCCTGGCGTGCCTGATGGTGATCACCTACGTGCCCTGGGTCTCGCTGGCGCTGCGCGACCTGGTCTACGCCAGGTAGCCGGCACGCTGCTTCAGGGCGTACGGCGCAGGTACACGCTGGGCGGCACGCCCAGCGTGCGCCGGAACATGGCGGTGAAGGCGCTCGGGCTCTCGTAGCCGTGCGCCAGCGCCACCTCGAGGATCGACGCACCCGCCGCGAGCCGGGGCAGGCTCAGCAGCAGCCGGGCCTGCCGGCACCAGGCACCGAAGTTGATGCCCGTCTCGCGCTGGAACAGGCGCGCGAGGGTGCGGGTGTTCATGTGCAGGCGCCCGGCCCAGTCGTCCAGCGTGGCGGGCAACGACGGATCGCGCACCAGCTCCTCGCACAACGCGGCCAGCCGTGCATGGCGCGGCATCGGAACATGCAGCGAAAGCGCAGGCGCGGCCTCCATCTCGTCGAGCAGCAGTTCCATCACGCGCTCGTCGCGGCCGCCCGGCGCATAGTCCAGCGGCAGCGACACGGCCGCGACGATCAGCGCGCGCAGCAGTTCGCTCACCTGGATCACCCGGCACTCGCCGCCCAGATCGGCGCGCATGCCGGGTTCGACGAACACGGTGCGCATCCGCACCTCGCCCGCCATGCGGATCTGGTGCTCCATGCCGCCCGGCACCCACACGCCCCGCCCGGTCGGCACCACCCAGCTGCCGGCCGCGGCGCTCACCAGCATCACGCCCGAGATCGCATGGATGAGCTGCCCGCGCCGGTGCGTGTGCGGCGGGATGAAGGCGTCGCCGGCCGGGTCGGTCGCCAGCACCGCGACGGCTCGCGGGGTCGACTCGCCCTCTTCCGGGCGCAGGTTGATCGGGTTGTCCATTTCTCGACGACGCTTGAGGATTCGTAGCAAGAACATCTTCTCACGGCTTCCTACGATGCTTTTTTCACCTCCCCCTGCAAACGAAAGAAGCAAACGTCATGAACAAGCGCCGACTCGGGCTGCTCACCGGCACCCATGCCGTCAACGACCTCTACCAGGGCCTCGTGCCCGCGCTGCTGCCCTTCATGGTGCTGGAGCGCGGCTACAGCTACACGGCCGTCAGCGGGCTGATGCTGGCGGCCACAGGCCTGTCGAGCGTGGTGCAGCCGCTGTTCGGCCTTTACGCCGACCGCCACCCGCGCAGCTGGCTGGTGCCCACCGGCTTTCTCGTGGCCGCGCTGGGCGTGGTGCTCGCGGGCCTCAGCCAGAGCTACCTGCTGACCTGGATCGCCATGGTGCTGTGCGGGCTGGGCATCGCGGCCTACCACCCGCCGGCCACCGTGGCGGCACGCGCGGCCGGCGGCGCCTCGCAGAAGGCGATGAGCGTGTTCTCGGTGGGCGGCGCCATCGGCGCCTCGATCGCGCCGGTGCTGGCCGCCACGGCGGTCGGCGGCGGGAGCCTGTCGCGCAGCTATTTGCTGGGCCTGCCGGCAATGGCGATGGGCGCGGTCTGGTTCATCGCGAACGCGCGGCGCGGCGCGGCCCCGGGCGCGGCAGCCGCGTCTGCCCCGAAGCCAGGCGCGCAGGTGCTGAAGCCGCACAACGACTGGCGCGCCTTCGGGCTGCTGGTCGCGACCATCGTGGGCTGGTCGATTCCGTACGTCACGGTGCTGTCGATGCTGTCGCTGCGCATCACGCGCGACCTGCAGGGCTCGGCCTTCCAGGGTGCGGCTGCGCTCACGGCATTCACTGCCGCAGGCGCGGTGGGCACGCTGCTCGGCGGCTGGCTGGGCGACCGCATCGGGCGCATGGGCACGATCCGCGCCGGCTACCTGCTCGCGCTGCCGTCGCTCGCGGGTCTCGTGCTCGCGCCGACCGCCGGCTGGGCGCTCGCCTGCACCGCGCTGCTCGGCATGTGCATGTTCCTGCCCTTCGCCGCGCAGGTGACGCTGGCGCAGGACTATCTGCCGCGCAACCCGGCCACGGCGAGCGGCATCGCGCTCGGATTGGCGCTGTCGGTGGGCGGGCTGGTGTCGCCGCTGTTCGGCATGCTGTCGGACGCGCGCGGACTCGGCGTCACGCTGACGGCGGTGCTGTGCGTGCTGTGCGCCGCGGCGGTGATGGCACTGCGGCTGCGCAACCGCACGGTGCAGGCCGTGCCGGCCGAAGCCGAAGGGGCCGCCGCCTGAACCCTGGCGGCTCCGGGGGCCTGACCGGCCCGGCGCATGTTCGCTGCCAGAATCGGGCGAAGGGCCAAGGGCCGACAACCGACAAGGAGGGGACTGCGCCATGAATCGATTCCTGAGCTGCCTGCTGGGTAGCGCATTGCTGGCACCGGCGGCCTTCGGCGCCCCGCCCGCAGCGCCTGCCGCACCGGCAGCCCCTGCATCGGTGGCAGCCGCACCAGCCGATCCCGCAGCCGGCATCCGCGAAGTCGAAGCCGCGGTGCGCGCATGGGCCGCGGCATGGTCCGCGCGGGACGTGGCGCGCTACCTGGCCGCCTATGCACCCGACTTCGCACCGCCACGCGGCCAGGACCGCAAGGCCTGGGAGGCAGACCGCCGCGCGCGCATCGAGGACAAGGCCGTCATCAGCGTGGGAATCGACAGCCTCGTCATCAGCGTTCAGGGGCAGTCGGCCACCGCCACCTTCCAGCAGACCTACAGCGCGGACAAGCTGCGCGAAAAAGGCCGCAAGACACTGGAGCTGCAGCGCGTGGGCAACCGCTGGCTCATACGCAAGGAAAGCGCGGGCTGAAAACCGCCGCAGGAATTGCCCCTGTAAGGCAAACGGTTCACAGAGATGTCACCACTTGCAACGATGCTGCAGCCCTCGATTCCCGAAAGCTGTGGCTGCCATGTTTCCCACCAAGACCGACAAGGCGCGCGACGAACTCCAGGGCGGACAGCGCACGCTCAGCCAGCGCGAACGCGCCCTGCTCCTGATGGCCGACGGCCGGCGCTCCCTGACCGATTTCAGTCCGCTGTTCGCCAACCGGGGTGAGGCCGAACTCGCGATCCAGGGGCTGATCGACAAGGGTTATCTGCAGACCCCGAAGGCTGCAACTGCGGCCGCGCCCGCAACGCCGCCCGCTGCAGCGCCCTCCGCCCCCGCGCCCATTCCCGCCGCCGAGCCGATCAGCGTCGCCACCTCGGCCGACACATTCGACGGCAAGCGTTCGCTGGCCACCACGCGCATGTTCCTGTTCGACATCTGCGAGCGCATGTTCGTGCGCCGCGACCCCAAGTTCGCGCTGCAGATGCGCGACGCCCTGCGCGAAGCCCGCGACCGCCAGGCGATGCTGACCATCGCCGCGCTGATGCTCACCGAGATCGAGAAGACGGCCGGACCCGAGCGCGCCGAATCGCTGCGCGAGCGCATCGACCGACTGCTGCCGCCGGCCGAGATCGTTCATTAAAGAAGAAGAAGAAGAAGAAAGAAAAAGCGCCCGGCCGGGCCTGTGACACCATCGCCGGATGAGCGCCCGGCTCCCCGCACCCCCTTTCTCCGAACGCCTTCGCAATTGGGCCGGGCGGCTCAAGCGCGACGGCGTCACGCTCTGGTTCGCCGGCAGGCACCCGGCCACACCGTGGCATGCCAAGGCGCTGGGAGCATTCGTGGTCGCCTACGCGCTCAGCCCGATCGACCTCATCCCCGACTTCATTCCGGTCCTGGGCTACGTCGACGACGTGCTGCTGCTGCCGGGGCTGATCTGGCTGACGATCCGGCTGATTCCGCAAGCGGTTCTCGCGGAGTGCCGCAGCAAGGCCGACGACTGGCTGCGCGAACGCGGCGCCAAGCCCACCAGCCGGTGGGGCGCGGCCCTCGTCGTGGCGGCATGGGCCGCAGCCTGCCTCGCAGCCTGGCGTCTTTGGTCGGGATAGCGCGAACGGCCTGCGCTATCCACTACACTCCCCGGGGTCAGGAGAGAGCCCCGCACGCCGGGGCCGCCGAAGGCGCAGGGGTTTCCCGAACGCTCAGGCAAAAGGACTGACGAGGCGCCGGTGAACACCGGCGTTTCCTTGCTGGAGAGAGGTCGTTGCCCGCAGGCGGCGGCCCACCGAAGGAGCAAACCCCGATCGTGGGGCGAATCTCTCAGGTAAAGCGGACAGCAGGGGTGGCCCATGGCTTGCGTCATGGATTTCGACTGCCCCTTTGGAGTGCCCCGTGGCTGCTTCTTCCTCCGCTTCCGACGCCCCGCTTCTCAAGACGCCGCTATACGACCTCCACGTGGAGCTCGGCGCCCGCATGGTGCCCTTTGCCGGCTACTCGATGCCGGTCCAGTACCCCGCCGGCCTGATGGCCGAGCACAAGCACACGCGCGACGCGGCCGGCCTCTTCGACATTTCCCACATGGGCCAGTTGCGCCTGGTCGGGCCCGACGCGGCGGCCGCCTTCGAGACCCTGATGCCCGTCGACGTCGTCGACCTGCCCGCCGGCAAGCAGCGCTACGGCCTGCTGCTGAACGATGAAGGCTGCATCCTCGACGACCTGATGTTCTTCAACGAGGGCAACGGCTCGATCTTCGTGATCGTCAACGGCGCCTGCAAGGTGGCCGACATCGCCCACATCCAGCAGAAGATCGGCACGCGCTGCGAAGTGCGCCCCCTGCCAGACCACGCGCTGCTCGCGCTGCAGGGCCCGCAGGCCGCCGCCACGCTGGCGCGGCTGTCACCCGGCATCGAGCGCTTCGTGTTCATGACGGGCGGGGCGGTGCAGATCGGCGGCATTCCCGCTTTCGTCACCCGCAGCGGCTACACCGGCGAAGACGGCTTCGAGATCTCCGTGGCCGCATCCGACGCCGAACGCCTCGCCCGCCTGCTGCTGGCACAGCCAGAGGTCAAACCCATCGGCCTGGGTGCGCGCAATTCGCTGCGGCTCGAAGCGGGCCTGTGCCTCTACGGCAACGACATCGACACCACCACCACGCCGGTCGAGGCCTCGCTCAACTGGGCGATGCAGAAAGTGCGCCGCACGGGCGGGGCACGCGAAGGCGGCTTTCCGGGTGCCGCGAAGATCCTCGCCCAGCTCGCCGCCGCCACCGCAGGCGCGGCCGGCCACACCGACCACGACACGCTGAAGCGCAAGCGCGTGGGCCTCGTCGCCCTCGAACGCATTCCGGTGCGCGACGGCACGGTGCTCCAGTCTTTCGAGGGCCATGACATCGGCGTCGTCACCAGCGGACTGCTCGGCCCCACGGCCGACCGCTGCATCGCCATGGGCTACGTGGCCACCGCCTTCGCCGAGCCGGGCACGCGCGTGCAGGCCATCGTGCGCGGCAAGCCGGTGCCGATGGAGGTTTCGACGATGCCTTTCGTGCCCACTCGCTACTACCGGGGCTGAGCCCGTATCGAACGGCTAGGCTCTGCACCCCGATCCACTTTTTCCACGAGGAGTTTTTCACCATGAGCATCAAGTACACCAAGGACCACGAATGGGTGTCGGCCGAGGGCGACGCAGCCACCGTCGGCATCACCGTGCATGCACAGGACGCGCTGGGCGACGTGGTCTTCGTCGACCTGCCTGAAGTCGGCAAGACCTTCGCCCAGGGCGAAGTCGCCGGCGTCGTCGAATCGGTCAAGGCCGCGGCCGACGTGTTCATGCCCGTGTCGGGCGAGATCACCGAGGTGAACGAAGCCCTGCGCGCCGACCCATCGCTCGCCAACAGCGACCCGCTGGCCGCCGGCTGGTTCTTCAAGGTCAAGCTGAGCGAACCTGCCCAGCTCGACGCCCTGCTGGACGCGGCCTCCTACGACAAGTTCGCCGCCGAATCCTGATCCGCTGAATTTTTCAGCAGCACCTTTGTTCTTTCCCTCCGAGCCTTCACCGCCATGCCGACGCCCGCCCTTCCTTCTTTGCAAGAACTCGAGAACGCCGAGGAATTCCTCGCCCGCCACATCGGCATCGATGCGGCGGACGAGGCGCGCATGCTGCCGGCGATCGGCTCGGAGACGCGCGCCGAGCTCATCGACGGCATCGTGCCGGCGGCCATTCGCCGCGCGAAGCCGATGCGCCTGCCGGCGCCAGTGACCGAAGCCGACGCGCTGGCCGAACTGAAGGCAATGGCGTCGAAGAACAAGGTGTTCCGCAACTTCATCGGCCAGGGCTACTACGGCAACCACACGCCGGGCGTGATCTTGCGCAACATCCTCGAGAACCCCGCCTGGTACACCGCCTACACGCCTTACCAGGCCGAGATCTCGCAGGGCCGCATGGAAGCCCTGCTCAACTTCCAGACGATGGTGTGCGACCTCACGGGCATGGCCATCGCCAACGCATCGATGCTCGACGAAGCCACGGCCGCCGCCGAGGCCATGACGCTCGCCAAGCGCAGCGTGAAGAGCAAGAGCAACGTGTTCCTGGTCTCGGGCGACTGCCATCCGCAGACCATCGAAGTCATCAAGACGCGCGCCGCGCCGCTGGGTATCGAGGTCAAGGTGAGCACCGTGTCGGAAACGCTGCCGCACCTGATGGTGAGCGGCGCCTTCTTCGGCGTGCTCGCGCAATACCCCGCCACCACCGGCCACGTGCACGACCTGCGCCCGCTCGCGGGTCATGCGCACCAGTGCGACGCCGCCTTCATCGTCGCGGCCGACCTGCTGGCGCTGACGCTGCTCGCGCCGCCCGGCGAATGGGGCGCCGACATCGTCTGCGGCACCACGCAGCGCTTCGGCATGCCGCTGTGCAACGGCGGCCCGCACGCCGCCTACCTGGCCTGCCGCGACGAGTTCAAGCGCTCGCTGCCGGGCCGCCTGGTGGGCGTGAGCGTCGACACGCACGGCCAGCCCGCCTACCGCCTCGCGCTGCAGACGCGCGAGCAGCACATCCGCCGCGAGAAGGCCACTTCCAACATCTGTACCGCGCAGGTGCTGCCGGCCGTGATTGCCAGCATGTACGCCGTGTACCACGGGCCCGACGGCCTCACGCGCATCGCGCAGCGCGTGGCGGCGCTCACCGCCGTGCTGGCGAAAGGCCTCGCGCAGATGGGCCGCGAGCCGGTGAACGCCACCGCCTTCGACTCGCTGACCATCCGCACCGCAGAAGACACGCAGGCGATCATCGAGCGCGCACAAGCCGCCGGCGTCAACCTGCGCCAGCGCCTGCAGCAGCACCTGGGCATCTCGCTGGACGAGACCAGCACCCGCGCCGACGTCGAAACCCTGTGGGGCCTGTTCGCGCCCGCCGGCACGCAGGCGCCGCGCTTCGACGATCTCTCGGGCAGCACCACGCCGCTGATTCCAGAAGAACTGCGCCGCACCAGCGCCTTTCTCACGCACCCGGTGTTCAACACCCACAAGAGCGAGACGGCGATGCTGCGCTACATCCGCAGCCTGTCGGACAAGGACCTCGCGCTCGACCGCAGCATGATCCCGCTGGGCAGCTGCACCATGAAGCTCAACGCGACCAGCGAGATGATCCCCATCACCTGGCCCGAGTTCGCCGACATCCACCCCTTCGCACCGGCCGACCAGCTGCAGGGCTACGCCCAGCTCGACGCGCAGCTGCGCGCATGGCTGTGCGAGGCCACCGGCTACGCGGGCATCAGCCTGCAGCCCAACGCGGGCTCGCAGGGCGAGTACGCGGGCCTGCTGGCCATCAAGTCCTTCCATGAAGCCAAGGGCCAGGGCCACCGCAACATCTGCCTGATCCCGTCTTCCGCGCACGGCACCAACCCGGCGAGCGCGCAGATGGTGGGCCTGCAGGTGGTGGTGACGGCCTGCGACGCGCAGGGCAACGTCGACATGGACGACCTGAAGCGCGCCTGCGAGAAGCACAGCGCCAACCTGGCCGCCGTGATGATCACCTACCCCAGCACCCACGGCGTGTTCGAAACCCGCGTGAAGGAGCTGTGCGAGCTGGTGCACGAGCACGGCGGCCGCGTGTATGTGGACGGCGCCAACATGAACGCGCTGGTCGGCGTGGCCGCGCCGGGCGAGTTCGGCGGCGACGTGAGCCACCTGAACCTGCACAAGACCTTCTGCATTCCGCACGGCGGTGGCGGCCCGGGCGTGGGCCCTGTCTGCGTGGTGGAAGACCTCGTTCCCTACCTGCCGGGCCACGCGACGGCCGGCGTGCCGTCGAACGGCGTGGGCGCCGTGTCGGCCGCGCCGCTGGGCAACGCGGCCGTGCTGCCGATCAGCTGGATGTACTGCCGCATGATGGGCGCCAAGGGCCTGCAGGCCGCGACCGAGACGGCCATCCTCAGCGCCAACTACATCAGCGCACGCCTGAAGGACCACTACCCCACGCTGTACGCGAGCCCCAACGGCCACGTCGCGCACGAGTGCATCCTCGATCTGCGCCCGCTCAAGGACACCAGCGGCGTCACCGCCGAAGACGTGGCCAAGCGCCTCATCGACTACGGCTTCCACGCTCCTACGCTGAGCTTCCCCGTGCCCGGCACGCTGATGGTGGAGCCCACCGAGAGCGAGCCGCTGGCCGAGCTCGACCGCTTCATCGACGCGATGATCGCCATCCGCGGCGAGATCCGCCGCATCGAGGAAGGCGTCTGGCCGAAGGAGGACAACCCGCTCAAGCACGCGCCGCACACGGCCGCCAGCCTGCTCGGCACCGAGTGGAGCCACCCCTACTCGCGCGAACTCGGCGCGTTCCCGCTGGCCACGCTCAAGAGCGCCAAGTACTGGCCGCCGGTCGGCCGCGTCGACAACGTGTACGGCGACCGCAACCTGTTCTGCAGCTGCGTGCCCGTGAGCGAGTACGAGGAAGCCGAAGAAGCCTGAGGCCGCCCGCCTGCGTCGCGGCGCATGAACCAGGAAGAAGTCGAATCGCTCAAGGCCCGCTGGCGCGGCTGCGTCTGGGCCCACACGCTGAGCGACGATGAAGGCGCGGCCCTGCTGCCGCAGCTGCGCTTTGCCGAACTGTCGGCGGGCCAGTCCATCTGGCACCGCGGCGACCCGGCCGAGCACTGGATCGGCATGGGCCGCGGCAGCATGAAGCTGTGCACCACCTCGGCCTCGGGCAAGCCGGTGACCTTCATGGGCCAGGCCTTCAGCTGGGTCGGCGAGATCGAGCTGATCCAGGACAGGCCGCGCGTCTGCGACGCGGTGGCGCTGTCTGAGGCGGTGATCATCAAGCTGCCCAAGGCTGCGTTCTTCCATCTGCTCGACACTAACCCCGCGTTCAACCGCTTCGTGATGCGCCTGATGAGCGAGCGGGTCACGCAGTCGATGGCCATCACGCTGTCGGACCGCACGCTGGACCCGGTCGCCAAGGTGGCGCAGAGCCTGGCCTCGCTGTTCAGTCCATCGGCCTTTCCGCCGCGCTCGCTGGAACTGCAGGTGTCTCAGGCCGAGCTGGCGATCTACTGCAACATGTCGCGGCCTCGCCTGAACGCTGCGCTTCGGCGGCTCGAGGCCGAAGGGTTGCTCGAACTCGGCTACCAGATCGTCACGCTGCTGCAGCTCGACGCGCTACGCGATTACTGCGGTGCCGCGTCGGTAGATAGCGGCAGCCACACGCGGCCCGAAACGGCATAGGCGTTGTCGCCTGTGATGCCGGCCACGGGTGCGCCCGAAGCCGGAGCCCAGACGTATTGCGGATGCGTGGAGAACAGCGCCACACCCAGTTCATCGCCCGGCTGCATGCGCGCGGCCACGCCGCCGAGCGCGACGCGATGACGGCCCGGAGGAACTGGCACGACCTGGTCGGACAGAAGCGTCACCTCCCCGCCGCGACGGCGCAGCGCCAGCCCCACCAGTGCCACGCCGGGGCCAGCCTTGGCCCGCACTTCCAGCTCCGCTTCGGGCACGCCAGCCAGCACCGCGCCCGCGCCCTGACGTGCCAGTGCGTCGGCAGGCAATGCAACGAACTGCAGGCCCTTCGCGCCTGCGGCCACTTCCGTCGACGATAGCGACGTGCCGACCTGTGCTGGCACCGGTGCCGGCCCTTGATAGGCAGTACCGTCATCGAGCGCGATGCACAACGAAGGCACCGACGCCAGCCCCGTCTCCTGATCGCGCAACTTGGCATCGAGCCACGCCAGCATCGCGTCCATCGCATCGACGGTGCCACAACGTGCGGGCTTGTCGCGCTGGCCCGCACGCGGGTTCACATGGCCGGAGCGCAGCACCATCAGCCGCACATCGCCGCCGCCCGATTTCAGGTAGCGCCAGTTGCGCAGCCCCTCGCCCATGTCGAACAGCACGTCTTCGCTGGCCTGCACGACCAGCGCATCGACACGCCGCACCGGCCGGCCGGCCCAGCTCGCGCCCGAGGGGCCGTGCGCCTGGTAGGCATCGCGCAGGCGCTGCGCGTCGGCGCCGATGTCGCTCCATGCCCATGCGCCCGGCCTGGGCGCCGTGTCGCAAAGGGGCTTCAGCAGGCTGCCATCGCGCACCTTGCCTCGCTGGGCCATGAAGCATTCGAACTGCACATAGCCGCCCTTCAGCACGCCTTGCGGCGCGAGCGAATGCTGCAGGTCGTACCAGGTCATCGACGGAACCGCGGTGGTGATTCGCGGCTCCAGTTGCGCCAGCTGCATCTGGTAGCCGCCGCCATACGAGCCGCCGATGCTGCCGATGCGCGCGCGGCCGTCGGTGCCCTTGCGCAGGGGCAGCTCCCGCTCGGCCCAGTCGATCAAGCTGCGGATGTCGGCGATCTCGGCCTGCGGATCCATGATGCGGCTGTCTCCTCCGCTGTCGCCGTGGCCGCGATGGTCGAAGCTGATGACCGCATAGCCACGCTCCACCAGCGTCGGCACGAGCCGGTCGACGCGCGACCAGTAGCTCACGGCCGGATCGGTATCGCGCGGCGGCATCGCCTGCAGGCGCCCCAAGCCGAAGCCGCTTGCATGCAGCACCAGTGGATAGCCGCCATCGGGTTTCTGATCGGGCAGGAATAGCGTGAACGCGATGCGTGTGCCCTTGCCGGCGCCGTCCGCGCCCGCCAGAGGGTCGGGCACGGCGGATTGCACGGAGAGTTGCTGCACCGTCGCAGCCTGCGCCGCGCCCAGCACGAGCGCTGCGCCCAGGGCCGCGGCCCGGATGATCGTCTTCATTGCCTCTGTTCCTCGTTGCGTGTCTCGAAGCACGCGACTCTAGGAACGAAGGCGGCGGCGCATTGTCCCGGCGGGAACAATGGCCACGGGCAAGAACCGCTACGGCTGCTTCTTCTTCGCGATGTCCGCCGTGGCGATCTGCTGGCGCAGCCCGCGCAGGCTGGCCTTCACCTTGCGTTCGTTCTCCAGCCCCATGCGCACCATGATCTTCTGGCCTGAAGACATCGACTCCAGCTTGGGATCGGCGTACTCGTAGCGCACCCACGGCCGGGTCGAGGGCACGTCGCCCTTCACCTCGACCAGCCGCACTTGCACCGGGCCCGCTGGCTCGGGAGCCTGCAGCAAGTGGTCGATGACTGCGATGAGCCGGTCGTTGAAGTAGCGGCCCGGATAGCCCAGCTCTTCATACGCCTGCTGGAACAGCGGATAGAGCTTTGCATACACGGCCGCGGCCTTGGCCGGATCGACCGACTGGGCCAGCAGCACGATGCCGTTGTAGCGCGCGGCATTGTTGGCCGCGATGGTCTGCACCTGGCCCTGCGGCCCTTCGGTGATGAAGCGCTGCGCCGTGGGCTGCACCGGCCATGCACTGGCGGGCGCCTGTTCGCGCGCGAGGTTGTCGACGGTGGCGACGAAGCGCCGCACGATGCCGTCGGAACGCAGGAATTCGGCGACGTGCTTGCCGCCGATCAGCTCCGTCAGCGCCTTCGTCACGCGCGCGTCGGAATCGGCCAGCTTGGGCAACGCTGCATCGGGTGGCGCGAGCGCATCGACCGGGTTCTGCGGGCCGGTGGGCGCGGCGGCAGGCGGCGGCGGCGCGGGCGCGTCGTTGGGCGCCGCTGCCACCGGCACGGGCTCGACGGGCTTCTGCTGATCCTGATACCAGCGCCAGCCGAAGAAGGCCGCCACGAGCAGCACCAGCACGACGGCGGCGATGGCTCCGATGGGCGCTTCGCGGCGGGGTCTGAACTCGGGGGCTTCGCGGGTGTCGGTATCGGGCATGAGGGCGGCTCCTTGTGCGGGAAGGTCAGAGGAAGCGAACGGCTATGGTGCCCCAGAACGGGCTGCACGCCAGCCTTGTCGTCGTAACGCCCTGTGACGCGCCCGCGGCGCGGAAGTTCACCCGCCCGTTCAATCCGCGAGCCGCACAACGTGAGCCTGTCGCGGATCGACCTTGCCTGCATGCAGGTCGGCGATCACGGACTGCGCATGCGCGAAGCCTTCGCCCTGCGCCAGCGTCATCCACCGGTTGCCGGGCCTGCTGAGTTCCGCAATGAAGCTGCCCTGTGCCTCGTTGAAGCGGCGGTTGACCTCCTGCGGGCCCCAGTCGGCATTGCGCTTCCTGATCTGCACGGGGGCGAAGTAGAGCTGTGGCGTGGGCCCGGGCAGCGAGGTGGTGTCGCCGAGAAATTCCGTCTTCTGCGCGGAGCCCGCGTAGCAGTCGTACACCAGCGATTCGCCGAAGTGATGGTGGATGGTGGCGCGCAGCTCGTCGTTGCCCGAGAAGTCGACGTACAGCGTGGGCACGTTGGTCGGCAGCGTCGTCACTTCCTCATAGGCCAGCGTGCGGTCGTAGCAGCCGAGGCCTTCCACGAAAGCGCGATTGGCGTTGGACGTTGCCGCAATCAATTGCAGCCCTTCGCGCTGGCGCAGGCAGAAGGCCGTGCCGAACGCGGTCTTGCTCGACGCGCTCGACACCACCACCTGCTTCGCACCGAAGAAGCCGTTGTCCTCCAGGAAATCGGCCAGCATGAACGAGGTGATGAACAGCGGCCGCACCAGCATCTGGTAATCCTCCAGCGCAGCGACGTAGCCTGCGTCATTGCTGCAGCGCATGTACTGGTTGTAGGCCGACACCAGTTCGCTGCGATGCGGCGCACCGTCGTAGAAGCCGCGCGCCGTCACGCGAACCGGCTGCATGCGCAGGTGGCTCGCGATCGGGAAGTAGCCGTAGAAGCGCTCGCCCACCGACACGCCCTCGACGTTCGACGCCGCCACGTCGGCGAAGCCCCAGGCCGGCATGTGACCCCAGTCGGCGTCGCCGGTCGGGAAGAACTGCCAGTACTTCATGACCGCGTCGCCGAAGGCCGCGTAGGTGATGTTGTTGGTGGTCAGCGAGAAGCGGCCGATCTTCATCAGCACCTCGCCGGGCAGCAGCGCGCCGCTGTCCTGCGCGGTCACGACACGGGTGGTTCCGAGGGCGTTCTTGCGCGTCTGGAGGCGGGTTAAAGTGAATGCGTTGTTCATTCGCAAACTGTATGGCGGCCCGTCGCGCGGCGGGTTCGGAAAACCGTCGATGCCGGAAGCCCCCCGCTCCAAGCCCCTGAAACGCCCCACGCAGGCACGCAGCAAGTTCACCGTGCAGGCGATCTACGACGCCTTTGTTCGGATTTGGTCCGCGCACGGCTGGGAAGGCGTGACCACCCGCGCCGTAGCGCTGGAAACCGGCATCGCCGTCGGCACGCTCTACGACTACTTTCCCGACAAGGAAGCCCTGCTCTCGGGCTACGTGCGCCACTGCATCGAGGCGCTGCTCGCGCGGCTCGATGCGGAAGTCGTCGCACCTTCTGACATCGGCTGGCAGGCCCGCGTAAAACGCCTGGTGCGCATCACCTGCGACACCCGGCTCGAAGGACTACCCGCTTTCGACCACCAGATGCTGATGCTCGAACACCGCGTGGCCGAGCCCAAGCACCACCGCCGCGTGTACGACGAACTGGCCGACAGATGGCTCAAGGCCTTTGCCGCCTGCACCGACCTGCAGCCGCCCCCCTCGCCCGCCACGGTCCACGCGCTGCTGACAGCGGCGTGGGGTGGCCGCCGCTATCGCCTGCTGGTGCAGCCCGAATCGGGCAACGCCGAATGGGTGGCCGAGATGGAAGCGATGGTCATGGCGCGCTTGGCTGCGCGCTGAGCGATTGCAGCCAGGCCAGCGTGGCCTGCAGCTCTGCCGGACGGATCTCGTGCGCGCCCGGAAAGTCGGTGCCCGACAACGCCAGCGGCAACGTGCGCGCAAACTCGCGCGTGGCCTGCGCGGCGCTCGGCGGAATCACGTTGTCGGCGCTGCCATGGCTCACCCAGAGCGCCTTGCCTTCGAAGGCTTCGGGCTGCGCGACATGCGGCAACACCTGCGGCAGCAGCCGGCTGTGCCACACCATGGCCGCGCGCACGCTGTCGGGCCTGGTCAGCAGCAGCGACAGCGCCATGATCCCGCCCTGGCTGAAGCCGCCGACCACCACGCGCTCCGCAGGCACGCCGAGCTGCTTGGCTGCCGAGACGATCATCTCGCCGACCAGGAAGCGGCTTTCGCGCTCCTGCTCTTCGTCGATGCGGCGCTCGCCACCGGGCAGCATCTGGAATTCGAACCAAGCGTAGGAGTCGGGCGACAGCACATAGGGCGCACGCAGGCTCAGCACATGGAACTGCGGTGGCATCAGCCTCGCCAGGCCGAACAAATCTTGCTCGTTGCTGCCCACGCCGTGCATCAGCACCAGCAGCCAGGGCTCGCGGACATCGGGTTGCGCGCCGTGCGCGAGGAACTTCAGGGGCAGATGCAGTTGGGTCATGGTTCAGCAGGCTGGATGGATAGGCTCGAAAAAGTCCCGCTGAACGTCAACGGAACCCACGCGCCAGCTCGCGCGTGACTTCGGCTGCAGGCACCTCGCGGCAGCCCGTGGCGTTCTGCCCCGACCACAGCGGAGAAAAATCGCCGCTGCCCTGCGCCTCGGCCTTGGCACGCAGGGGTGCGATGCCCGAGGTAGCCAGCGGAAACTCCGGCGCCGCCGCGCCGATGGGGCCCAGTTCGCGCATCACGCGGTTCACGATGCCGCGCGCCGGCCGGCCGGTAAAGAGATTGGTGAGCGCCGTGTGCCGCGCCGCCTTGCCCTTGAGCGCCGCGCGGTGGATCGCGCTGGTGGTCGCCTCTGGCGTCAGCATGTAGGCCGTGCCGACCTGCACACCCGCCGCACCCAGCGCCATGGCAGCAGCCACGCCGTTGGCATCCGCGATGCCGCCGGCCGCGATCACCGGCACCTTGACCGCATGCACCAGCTGCGGCAACAGCGCGAAGGTGCCGAGTTGCCTCGTCAGGTCGTGCGACAGGAAATGGCCCCGATGTCCACCTGCTTCGAGCCCCTGCGCGATGACCGCATCCACGCCGCGCGCCTCGAGCCACTGCGCCTCTTCCACCGTGGTGGCCGACGCCAGCACCTTCGCGCCCCAGCCGTGCACCCGCGCCATCAGCGCCTCGGGCGGCAGGCCGAAATGAAAGCTCACCACCGGCGGCTTGAACTCGGCCAGCAGGTCGGCCACCTCGGCGCTGAACGGGTTGCGGCCCGGGCCGGCGGGGATGCTCGCCGCATCGATGCCGAACTCGGCGTAGTACGGCGCGAGCGCGGCGCGCCACGTTGCCTCGCGTTCGGCACTCGGCTCGGGCGGCGTATGGCAGAAGAAGTTGACGTTGTAGGGCTTGCCTGTGCCCGCGCGGATGGCGGCGAGCTCGCTGCGCATGACGTCGGGGCTCAGCATGGCACCGGGCAGCGAACCCAGGCCGCCGGCGTTGCTGACCGCGATGACCAGCGCGCTGCCTTGCACGCCGGCCATAGGGGCCTGGATGAGCGGGAGTTCGGTGCCGAGGAGTTGTTGCAGCGTGGTCATTCGAAAGCGCTCCTTTTATGTCGAATGCCGGTGATTCTCCGGCCAAGCCGGAGGCTGCCGCAGCAGCAGGGTCATCGCCCCGCGTTCCTCTTCAGCTCACTCCTCGCTGGTCCACTCCACGCGCACGCCCAGGCTGCGCAGGTTTTCCACGAAGCGCGGATGCGCGCGGCGGATAGGCGCGGCGTTGCGGATCTCGGAGCGGCCCTCGATGCTCGCCGCCACCATGAACAGCGCGATCGCCACGCGGATGATGTAGGGGCTCTCGACCACCGCGGGCGTCAGCGGATTGCCGCCGAAGGTGATGAGCCGGTGCGGGTCGGACGAGAACACGTGCGCGCCGAACTTCGACAGCTCGCCCGTCCAGCCCAGCGCCCCGTCGTACACCTTGTTCCAGAACATCGCGTTGCCCTGGGCGCGCACGCCCAGCGCGATGAAGATCGGCAGCAGATCGACCGGAAAGTACGGCCACGGCGCCGCCTCCACCTTGGTGAGCACGTTGCTCGTGAAAGGCGTCTGCACCTTCAGCGGGCCGCTGCGGATGGCGCGCGACCAGCCGTCCTCGTGCACGATCTGCACGCCGAACTTGGCGAAGGTGCGGTCCAGCAGCGGAAAGTTTTCGGGTGCGCTGTTGCGCACGATCACGTCGCCGCCGGTAATGGCGCCCAACGCAAGGAAGGTGGTGATCTCGTGGAAGTCCTCGTCGAAGCGGAACTCCCCGCCCTTGAGCGTGCCGCCGCCGTGCACCGTGAGCCGCGAGGTACCGATGCCCTCGATGCGCACGCCGATCATGGTCATGAAGCGGCAGAACTCCTGCACGTGCGGCTCCGAGGCCGCGTTGGTCAGCGTCGAGGTGCCGTCCGTCGCGGCCGCGCACAGCACGAAGTTCTCGGTGGTCGTGACCGAGGCGTAGTCCAGCCAGTGGTCGGTCGGCGTGAGCCTGCTCTTGCTGCGAACCAGCAGCGAGCCTTCGGTGCGCTCCACCTCGCCGCCGAAGCGCTGGAACACCTCCACGTGCGGATCGATCTCGCGCACGCCCAGCGTGCAGCCCTTGACGTTGTCCTCCAGCCGGGCCACGCCGAAGCGCGCCAGAAGCGGCGGCACCAGCATGATCGACGAACGCATCTCCTCGGGCAGCCGGTGGCGCGAGGCGTCGAAGGCCGTCTCGCGGTGGTGCAGCTCGAGCGTTCCCGTCTCGTGGTCCATGCGCACGTCGCTGCCCAGGGTGCGGAAGATGTCGAGGATCTTGCGAACGTCGGTGATGTCGGGCACACCGTGCAGGCGCAGCGGCTCCCAGGTGAGCAAGGTGGCACAGAGCACCGGCAGCACGGCATTCTTGTTGGCGGAGGGGGTGACGCGGCCACGCAGCGGCGTACCGCCGTGCACGATGAGGTTGGACATGGAGGAAAGCGAGACGGAAGCGGGAGGCGGTGGAGAAAAGGTGCGGAGACAATCCGAAACCGGAAGCGAGAACTTTACCGTCTGAAAGCGGCATGAACGGCACCGAAGTTGTAAGAACTTCAACGCTGGAGCCGCTCAAATAACAATTCTTTCGCGTTACATGCGAGCAATTTTTTCAAACCACCCCCTATGCGCACGCTTGAAGACCTGATCGACACCAAGGACGCCGCACGTCCTCTCGTCAGGGAACGGGCGCAAGGCGCCAGCCACCCCTTCGAGATTCTGGCCCCCTCCGAAGACCAGAACCGCGTGCTGCTTGCGCTCCAGGTCACGACGCGCTCGACCATGGGTGCTGTTGCATACGAGACAGGCGGCCTGCTGATCGACCACGGGTGGCTGCGGGTGCTGGGCTCGGGACATCCGAAGCTGGCCCGCAACATCGTCGACTGGAACAAGGGGCGCTCTTCCGGCTTCCTTCTCGTTGCAGACGACGTGGTCGGAGGCTTCTTCGCTCTCAACGGCGGTGGGCTCGGGGACGATGCCGGCGCCATGTACTACTGGGCGCCCGATACCCTGGCGTGGGAATCGCTCGAGATCGGCTACAGCGACTTCCTAGGGTGGGCATCGACCGACCGGCTGCAGGCTTTCTACGCCGACTTGCGCTGGAGCGGCTGGGAAGCCGACATGAAAAGCGTAGGGGCAGACCAGTGTTTCAGCTTCTACCCCTTCCTGTGGACGAAAGAAGGGTCTGTGCAAGCCAGTGCCCGAAAGGCCGTGAGCATTGCCGAGCAGTACGCGCTCAACAAGGAACTGGCAACCACCACCGGCAAGTAGCTCAGACTTCGCAGCAGCGTGAGGCTCATGCCGACCCGCGATTCACGACGAACTTGTTACTCACCTGCCCCGCCCTTGTCCAAATAGATTGTTGCCTCCAGCCAGCCCTTCCCGCTGGCCATGCAACCTCGAAAGGACAGGACAAATGAACCACGCCTACACCGGCGGCTGCGCGTGCGGCGCAATCCGCTACGAAATTCCGGCCGAGCCGATCTTCCAGAACCATTGCCAGTGCCTCCAGTGCCAGCACAAGAGCGGCACCGGCCACGGCTCGTACCTCAGCTTCCCGCGCGGCGGCACAAAGCAAAGCGGCAATGCCACGCTGTGGGACATGGTTGGCGACAGCGGCAACGTCAAGACACGCGCCTTCTGCCCGACCTGCGGCTCGCCCGTGTACATGACCTATGCGGCGATGCCCGACGTCATCACCGTGCATGCCGCAAGCCTCGACGACCCGAGCAGGTTCAAGCCGCAGGCGGTCACGTACGGCGTGCGCGGGCACGCGTGGGATTTTCTGGATCCGGCGCTGACGAAGTTCGACAGGATGCCGCCGGGGTAAGCAAGGGCAGGCCCTCCTGGCAGGCGCCAGTCGTGCGGCGGCACCATGACTTTGTGCACTTATCGCGATGCGGAAGCCGTTTCGACAATGCACCGCCATGTCGTCGAACCCGCCCTCGCCATCGTCTGTCTACCCTCGCATCAAGGCAGCGGACTTTCTCCGGACAGTCGAGCCGATGCTCGACGAGATCGAGGCACGGGGCGGCGACAGCGGCCTGCTGGTGACCTATACGCTCGACACGCCGACCCAGTTCATCGCCTTGACGAACGAAGGCATGGCAAGTCTGGGGCTGACCCCGGAGGAACTCATCGCCATGCATCCAGACAGAGAGCCGTCGAGGCGCGCATGCCTGGGCGCCCTGTCGCTGACGATGCTGCTTGCAAGCGTCGCGGGGTGTGCATCTTCAAGAGGTACCTCGAACGACGACGCATCGGCGGCGAATCGTCCCCGGCGCGACGAGTGGAACGAGAGGGAGGCGCGTGAAAAGTGGCAGGAGGAAAAGCGCAGGGATGACGAATACAAGAGCCGGCGCGAGAGCAGTCAGCGAGAGAAGGAGCAGCAGATGCAAGCGTTCAAGGAGCAGATGAAAACGGACGCGAAGGAGCAGCGGCGCATCGAAGCCGACCCGAGGGAGAGGGCTGCCAGGGACCTGAAGAACGAATTCCAGCGCAAGTACGGCCCTCTGCGCTGAGGCCACGCGTTGTCTGCGTCCAAGGCATCGGACCGGGCCGAATCCGGCTCTCGTCAGCCTGCCTCGCTCGGCTCTTCCTTCGCAGGCCACAGCTGGATCTCCGAGGCCTCTACAAAGCCGTAGCCCTTGCGCACGGCCAGAAGCGCAGGTTCGAGAATCATCTGGTAGTCGGACGCGAACGCCTCGATGTCGTCATCGCCGGGGTCTTCGTCCCAGGCGAAGATGAGCGCGCGGCGGTGCTTCTGCAGCAGCTCAACCAGCAGCCCTGTCTTCTCGGGCGGCACGTAGCCGCCGAGCGAATAGTTGAAATGGATGGTGGTCCGCATCTTCTCCTGAAGCATCGGGAAGTCACGAAGCAGATCGGCGAACAGTGAGGCGGGCGTCTCGAAGACGTGCGACACGTCGACCCCGATGCGCTCGAACAATGCGGTGGGCCAGACTCGCCCCCGGTTCTGCCAGCTCGGCAGCACCTGCGCCGCGAGGTTGAGGATCTCGTAGGAGATCGAGCCCACGAGTTCGCTCGCCGGCTCGGGCCACATGAAGCCTTCGGCGTCGATCTCGGTCGTGGTGTCTTCCCGGCATTCCCAGATGTGCCGCCACTGTTCCAGGCGGCGCCGCATCCGGGCCATCAAGGCATCGGGAGTCATCGCCTCGTCCGGGACGCTCTCCTCGGGCGGCAGGTGCGCAGCCAACGGATAGAAGCCGTCCAGCACGGCACGAACCTCGGGCCTGACTTCGGGCCCGACAAGATGGCGCCGCGCATCGAGCTTCGCGAGCATCCGCAACGCGACCGCATCGATCGCCGACTCGTCGGTGATGTCGCAAGCCTCGTAGGCCGCCAGCTCGCGCAGGGCGTCTTCCGCGTCGTCGGCTTCGATGAAATAGGGGCGCCCCCACTGCGCCTGATACGCGTTGAAGCCGGGAATGCCGGCGCCGCGCACCGGCTGTGAAGAGAATTCCCCGGGCGGCGCGCCGGCGTGCTCGCGCACTGCCTTCGCCTGATCCGCATAGATGGCGTGCTGCAGATTCACGACACGCTCGCACCAGCGGCTGGCACGGTAGCTCACGAGTTGCCGCCGGGCCGCGTCCCGCACGAGATCCTCCAGCCCGTCAGAGGTGGCTCGGCGCATGTACGGAACAAGGCGCTCCCTGATCAGGCGGACATCCACGGCAAGGTTGCTGACGTCGTAACCCATTGCTTCCCTTTCATCGTCGAGGCTCGCGTCCGCGGATGGCATCCGCGGCACCGGCGCGCGATTCTGGAAGAAAAGGCAAGACGCGCCATCTGACGAAAGTCATTCATGTCGCCCGGCCAGGACAAGCTGCTACCGATGCACCGGCCCTACTCCGCCAGCGCCTCGCACTGGACTTCGATCCGGGCGTGAAGCAGGCCCAGCGTTGCGGAAAGAAGGCGCTGCAGCGACTCGCGCTGGCAGGTATCGAAGAGCGGCGCGGGGTCTGCGTCGGATGCTGCCGCGTCGCGCCGGTCTTCGTCCCAGCCGAGCAGCTGGACCAGCGTCTGCGCGCCTTGCACGATGTCGCGCGCGTCGTTCAGGAATGCGGCCTGGCTTTGCCGGGAAGAATCGAGCCGGTCGCCTTGCACCCATTCGAAGGGCTTGAACTGGGCTGAGGGGCGATAACGAGCGTTGGTGCTCGCGCCGTTTGAAGAAGCATTGGCCGTCATGGGCCTCCCAAGGATGTCGATTTGCAGAAACCGACGCACCCGCTGTCAAACGAGGGCGGCAGCTCGAACGGGTTGACAGACCGGGACATCCTTGCGGAAACCGGCAGGGCGCGAGCCCTCCCGTTCGAGCCGCCAAAAAGGGGCACGAACGAAAAAGCCGCAGACCAAGTGCGGTAGCTGCGGCTTTCGTCGCAGGATGTCAGCGGGCTGTCAAACCCGGCCCCGCTCATCACGAGGCGGGGGCAATGTAAGCGGTGTCGATGGAGCCCGTCAAGCCTGGAAGCGATGGTCGTCGCACTGAACTCACCAGGCCAATCGGCGAATTGCGCACTCGCTGAGACCAAACGCTGATTGCAACAGTGATGTACCGCCTGCAGTCAGCCCCATGCGGCCAGCGTCTGCGACGCCATCATCGACACTGGCAGGTCTTGGGGCCATGCGAGGTTCCCGTCGCAGCGCGTTCTGGAGGAACCAATGAACCGTCTCGCCAGCCTCGCGCAGTACAGGTAGCCCGGCAAATTTCGGCCCCTATCGCGCCACCGGAGTTTCCACTCCTGCCAAATCCAAACAACGCTCCCATCAAGGCGAAGGCAACGAAAACAGCCAATGCAATCAGGCCTGAGGGCAGCTTGCGGCTTGACTTTGTTTTCGCAGATCGCCGGTGGTTGGTCATGGCGCAATCTTGAAGACCGAGGCCCGAAGGGCGCTTGGCCTTGTCCTGAATGAATGGAACGGTGATGAAGAGCGCACTTCTGATGGAGGCTGAGAGTCTGCTTACGGCAAGGTCGAACGTCGGCATGGGGCCCATTGCAGTCATCGAACTCATTCGGAAGCTGACATTCAAACGTGAGCTCACCTGTCTAGAAACAACGTCTCAAAAATGCACTATTGTGCAAAGCGCAGAAGGATTTCGGGATCGCTTTTCTGCGCAGTTTTCCCAACCGTCGCCAAGAGCGAATAGATGGCAGCGAGCAGAGAGATTTGAGCGCTTTCATTCTGTTTTGCGCCCAGAATACTTCGAGACCAATCCAGAAGCGCCCCCGCATCTTCTTGACTATGCGTGAAGCCATAGAGCACCCGAAATCCGCTGACAGTAGCGCCGACATGGTCTGGCAGTAGCCTTGTGAACCGCCATCCCTTACGTTCAACGAAATCCGCAACCTGATCGAGTCCACGGCGCTCTCCAAAGCAGATCGAACGAAGGCTAATGAGCATGAGCAGTGCCGGACACCCATAGGCGGCAGCATCATCGATCTTCGTAGGCAGATGGCGACTGACTCCAAGCGAGCCTTGGAATGCTTGCTCAGGCAATGCGGCCAACGCAGTTAGGGCCGCAACAAATCCCTCCTCACAGAGGATCTGATCCGATGCGGATGATTCAGACTCCCAGCGCTCAAGTATCAGTTGTGCGTCTGTCCAAAAGGATTTCTTCCTTTCGAACTCGGCTTCAGCCATTCCGGCCAAATACTCGTTGGAATGATCGACTAGTGCATCAAGATCAAGCGGAGCCGGGCGAACGTTTGCTTGGCGAAGGTCAGTCGACTGAAGAGGCAAAAGTTTTTGAACCTTTTCGAAGAGAGCCAGTAATTCAGGATCGGCACGCAAAGTCATAGCGCGTTGATGAGGTTGGGGTTTCGCAATCTGCAATCGTCTGGTTGTGGCCGAGTGGAGTCTACGACTCCCGATGCCAATGAATGAACACAGCGTTGCCACGTGAGCTCAGCAGTAACACATGCCCAAAACAATGCTCGCATCCATTTAT